>Ga0105046_10020528_pt1 | contig 9991 bp, 6 predicted proteins | sample MAT03_FD_78385 | JGI IMG/M metagenome (GOLD analysis project Ga0105046, IMG submission 78385) | Freshwater microbial communities from Lake Fryxell liftoff mats and glacier meltwater in Antarctica - MAT-03 (megahit assembly) | ecosystem: Environmental > Aquatic > Freshwater > Ice > Liftoff... | reverse complement strand
TAACCGGATATTCACTTGGCTGTATTCATCTAAATTTTCTTTATAATTACGTACACTACGTAATTTAGCCAAGCGCACATGATCATCTGTTTGATTAAGTTCGTCTACATCCGCTTGTAAAGACTCTAAGGCGTTATTATAGACAAGAAGTTTTTGGGTATTTGTTGTCGTATTCCCGTTAATATCTGAAATTTCTTTATCCACTTGGCGTAAATTTTGTTTAATTGTCTCAGAGCCAATTCCCAAAGCCGGTGAACGAAAATTACGTAAAAGACCACTCAAACTATTACCAAAATTACGCAACGCGATATCGGTTGGATTTTGCTGAATTTGATTATACTCTTCCTGAAGAGCTTTAAGATTTTCACCCTGATACGGAGGTATTGTCTTGACAATCACACTATGATCTTCGTCTGGCGTATTATAAAGATCATCCACAACAATATAACCCCCTTTTGGCAAAGGAATGCCACTCAATTGAAGAAATAGTGTTGCTGATTCAAAAACTTTATTCTTAATATTTTTAAGATCACTCTTAACTTTAGCTTGTTCAGCCTTCAATTCATGGTTTGAATTGAGTAATTCAAGATACTTATAGCGTGTTTTGCCCTCTTCAGTCGGACGATCTCTAATTTTTCCGCTAAATGTGACAAGATTATCGTTTAAAGCAATTTTACGACTATCTTCAGGCTGCAAGAGCTGAAGATTGACTAATTGCTCAAGTTGATAGCTAAAGGAAACTTTAGCAAACTTAGTCTCTACAAAGTTTTGCACCATCAGTGCAAATAAAAAGGCAGCCATCAAGAACCAAACTATACTGCTGGAGGCCCCTTTCTTAAAATCTTGCTTATTATCGTCTGGCATAAATTCCTAATCTCAATTTAGCGATACTCTCTGTTTAGGATCAGATGCAAAAGATGATAAAACCTTTTACAAACACAATCTAAGGGGTCAGAGAAATAGGCGTATTAAACTTATTCATAGTGATGAATAATTTTACCATAGATAATATTCGTTTTCAACTATTACTCGTCTTCGTCCAGCAAAGCCTTGTCCTGCAAAGCTGACCTATTTCCTTTTCTAGTTTAATCGGCGCAAATGATCAAGCAAAATTTTTAAATTTAACAACTCAACCTCAACTTGCAAATGAATCAAACGCTGGCGATCAATTAGAAGCCTTCCTCGCTTTGTTTCAAATAAAATATTAGATTTTCTTTCTTTCATTGCACTCGCCGCTTGTGCAATTTGCTCACGAGATAGAAAAAGTTGCTGTCGCTCACAAAATAAACGGATCACATATTTGATCTCCACCTCTTCACCGAAATCTTTTCCTTGCAAATTAAGATAAGCTCCCCAAGAGGTTAATTGTAAGTCATTTAATAAGTAAGATAGTTTATTTTTAAAATAATTATTTAATTCTGCAGCTTCTTGACCGATCCAAACCAAGTTAGAAGAGACATTTTTACCAAATTGCTCATTTAGCCAAGGAAGAATGACATGACGTAAGCGGGCTCTTAAAAATTTTAAGTGTTGATTCGTGGGATCGTCAAAGGCAGCAGATGATTCTTTAAGGAGTTCTTGTTGAATCATTTTCTTAGTCATTGGCATTAAAGGACGTAAAATATGCATTCCTTGACTCATTGTATCCATTGGAATGGCTTGCCAGTGAGACCAGTGACTTCCCTCTAGTAAGCGCTTAAGAATTGTTTCAGCTTGATCATCTTGATGATGCCCTGTCAAAAGAGCTTGACATTCGTGTTTTTGGTAGATTTCGGCAAAAAATTTATATCGTTCGTCTCGGCAAGCTGCTTCTAAATTACCTGTAAGTTGCTGGGGATTCAACTGTTTTAAATGAAAAGGGACTTGATATTGCTGGGCAAGGGCTTGCAAGGTGGAAGCTTCTTGGCAGCTTTCGGATCGCCATTGATGGTCAACGTGAGCCACATGGAAAGGAACGGCAAATTGTTGGCGGTAAGCAAGTAAGCAATAGAAGAGGTATAAAGAGTCTGGACCACCTGATAATGCAAGTAAAAGAGGAGCAGAGGTGTGACATGTCTGTTTTAAGAAGTGAGTAAATGCTGATTTAGCCATAAAGGTGATAAAACGTATAAAATAAGGCAATGATCAAAAGTAAAAGCCATAAAATAAATTGAGAAGGATCTTGTTGGAGCACAAGAGTGGCCTGATCTTGCCCAATAGCAGTTGGTAAGGGCTTTAAAGGAGGTTTTTCATGAAGTGCTTCTCCTTCGGGATCATCTTTAAAAACGTCTTGTAGTTCTCTTACAAATCGGAGGGGCACCCAATAAGTACTGCCTTTTCTTTTAACTAGAGTATCTGGGGTGACTCGGGGATCTCTTTTGAGATCTTGACAGTCAAAAGGGCCCTCTATTTTGTTCTCTATTTTAATAAACCATTCTTTTGCCATAAAGTTGATCTCTATCTCATTCAGGGGTTTTGTGATTTTCTGCCATAACCCCTCACTTTTAATTGCACCCCTCTTCAAACCTTAGATTGTATCAAAATAGCCAATTATTTACTCTAAGTACACCAAAATTATTGAGTTGAACCAAACTATGCCTATTTTATGGCGTTATCTTATTTTTGATTTTTTAAAAATGACCTTTTTTTGTGTTTTAGCCTTTGTTGCCATTTTGCTCACTATGCGCTTTGATGAGATTGCCCATTTCACTGGACTAGGCGCTTCGCTCAATGTCATTTTATTGTTTACTTTCTACCAAATTCCTTACATTCTTCCAATCGCTATTCCTTTATCATGCTTAATTGCCTCATTTTTGCTGATTCAACGTCTATCAACAACTCATGAATTAGTGGCTTTAAGAGCCTGCGGATGCGCATTGCATGATATTTTATCTCCTTTACTTCTAACAGCTGCTTTTTTAGGCTTAATGAATTTTTGGCTTATCTCGGAGTTAGCGACCTATTCTCACTTGAAAACCAACTTATTAAAAAGTCAATTTCGCTCAATAAACCCTCTTCTATTATTGCACAATCGACATTTGATGCGCATGAAAGGCTTTTATTTTGATTCATTAGGTGATACCTATACCGGAGAATCTGCCGCAGATGTGATTTTAGCGATTCCTAATAAACATCAAGGACAAATTAATTTATTAATTGCTAAGCAGCTAAAAGTTCAACCCGGTTTATTTGTGGGAGATCAGGTGACTTTAATCACTGGAAAATCGCAAGAAACTCCTGAATCTTTTGATGATTTACTGATTGAAAATATGCAACAAGCTGTGACACAAATTGAAGACCTGGCTGATCTTTTACAAAAAAAGGTGTGGACAATTAATAACGACTATCTACAGCTTCCTTTATTGCTCTCACGCGCCCAGGAACAGCGACATTTATTAAAAGAGGCAAAACAACTTCGATTTGCTCATCACCAAATCAAACCTTTGCAAATCCATTTAAATCGCAGTGTATCGGAGATTGTTAAACGATTATCTATTGCAATTGCTGTGTTTAGTTTTACTTTGATGGGCATGGCATTTGGTTTCACAATTAGTCGACAACAAACCCGCCGACCTTTATTTTTCTTAGTGGCTTTGACAACATTTTACTTAGTGACATTTTTTGTTGCAAAAGGAGTTGATGGTCATCGTCTTTTATCCACTTCTCTTTATTTAGTGCCGCATTTGGTCATCATCGGTGCTTCAATCTTTACTTTAAAACGTGTTTCTCAAGGAATTGAATCATGCTAAAAAGATGGGAACGTTATTTCATTCACCAATTATTGGCTGTTTCTTTCCTTTTTTTGACCTGTTTTTATGGTCTTTATGTTTTAATTGACTATGCCAATCACACAAGCCATCTTGCCCATCACACCACACAAATTTTAGGATCTGATTTTCTTTCTTATTACAGTTATGTGTTTGCCACACGTGCTGAAATCTTAATTCCTTTAGCTTTATTAATTGCTTTAATCAAAACAGTCACTACCTTAAATGTCCGTCATGAACTCACTGCGTTGATGGCAGCTGGAGTCTCGCTTAAACGTTTGATGCGTCCTTTCATTGGAATTGGATGCATTGCCGTTGTGCTTCTTTATCTCAATGAACAATTTATTCTTCCTAATGCCTTAGTAAATCTTAGACAAATTGAAAGCAAAACGCGTAATCAAAAACATGGGCAATCTACTGACTTAGCTGTCCATACCGTGATTTTAGCAGATGGATCTCGCCTCCTTTTTCAAAGCTATGATGCGTTGAAAGAACATTTTTCTGATGTTTATTGGATTGAATCGATTGATAGTATTTACCGGATGAAAGCGCTCTCTCATACTCAAATTCCAACAGGCCACTTTGTCGATCATTTGGTTCGCCAACCTTCAGGTGAATTGTTACAGCAAACAGCCTATGCTTCACTCTCTTTACCCCATTTGCGTTTTAATGAAGAAATTTTACAATCGACAATTTTTGAGCCTGAGATGCATTCATTGACAGAATTATTTGATCATTATTTTCAACTTTCTTCAGATTTAAACGAAAAAGAAAGTAAAACATTGACGGCCCTTTATTGGAAAGCGTTGATTCCATGGCTTTGCTTACTCGCTATCATCGCCCCTATTCCTTTCTGTGTCCAATTTTCAAGACAATTTCCCTTTTTTTTAATTTACGTCTGTTGTTTGTTTGGACTTATAGCCTTTTATATGTTAATTGATGCTTCACAAATTGTGACAAAGAAGCAGGTGCTTTCTCCGGTATGGGCATTAGGCCTTCCTTTTGGATTAGTGTTTAGTTATTTTGGCTGGCGTTATTTTAAATTAGAGTAAAAATTGCATGGATCCTTTTGATTTAAGACAATGGAAAGATTTTCAAGCAGCGGGTGGACGTGTGACAGAGCCTGCCATGATTGAGCAATTAGTGATTGATTCACGCCGAATTGCCTCTCCCTATACTTTATTTGTGGCCCTCAAAGGGGAAAAATTGGATGGGCACGCTTATGTCCAACATGCAGCAGCGCAAGGTGCGCGCTTTGCATTGGTTTCTAATCAATGGCACTTTACAGAAGAATTTCCTCATTTAACTCTTTTAAAAGTTCCAGATCCTTTAAAAGCCTTTCAAGAGATTGCCAAAACTTACCGTTTACAATTACCAACTAAAATCATTGGCATCACGGGTTCATTTGGCAAAACAATGGTTAAAGATTTACTCGTTTCTTTTTTAAAAACGACACATCAAGTAGCTGCCTCTCCTGAAAGCTTCAATAGTCAAATTGGTGTCCCTTTAAGTTTATTGACCATTCAATCTCATCATCAGTTGGCGGTGATTGAAGCAGCTGTCTCCAAAAAAGGCGAAATGGAAACACTCATTGATTTAATTCGTCCTGACTATACAATTCTGACACCGATTGGCAAAAAACATTTAGCCACTTTAGAAGATCTCTCTACCGTGACAAAAGAACTGGGTCAACTGATTACAGCCACCTCATTAGGAGGTTGGTCTTTAATCCCTCAAGATTACTCTCAAACACTTAAACCCCCTGCTTGCTCGACTTTTTTTTGGGACCAAGACTCTTCACAATTGCCTCATGCCACTCTGCTTTCCTTAAAACGTTATCAACTATGTTTTCCAGATCATGCCCATTATCAAGGCATGATTGACACAGGACATGCCTATTTTTTAAATTTAATTAACATGGCCACTAAAGCTGCTTGGCTTTGTGGAGTCCCTTCCTGTCAACTTCTCCCTGTGGTCAAAGACTATCTGCCTGAACCTACACGCACAGAAATTTGGCGTTCTACACAAGGCTATACATTTATTAATGACACCTATTGTTCTGATTCGCAATCGATTGATCGTGCTTTGCGTTATTTTGAACAGGCAGCTCCTCACGAACGCAAACTGTTTGTATTTGGAGATGCACGAGAAGCGACTGTGGCCCATTATAAACATATCGGACAAGTGATTGGACAAGCTCATTTACAACAACTCATCTTGGTGGGTGATCATTCTTTTCAATCCTTGATTCAAAGTTTAGAGCAAGTCGATCCTAAAACTGAAATTTCCGTTTTTCCCACTTATGAAGAAGCCTTTATTTATTTAAATCTGATTTTACGTCCCCAAGATATGATTTTATTTAAAGGTAAACAAAAACTGTCTTTTGAACAGTTGACAAATGTCTTGCATGATAATGTGTGTCATAATCAATGCACAATCAATTTAGCGGCCATCCAAACCAACTTAAATTTAATTCGACAAAAACTGCCTCCGACGACCCGTTTAATGGTGATTGTTAAAGCCTTGGCCTATGGGACAGATAGTATTCAGATGGCAAAATGTTTAATTGATTGTGGGATTGATATTTTAGGGGTGTCTTATGTTGATGAGGGCATTGCGTTAAAAAAAGAAGGTGTTAAGCAATCTATTTTTGTGATTAATGCAGCACCCTATGAAGTGGATAGAGTGGTGAAGTGGGATCTAGAAATTGGAATCAACGACCATGAAATGATTCAATTATTGAGTGAAGAAGCTAAAAAACAGCAAAAAATTATTAAAGTTCACTTGCATGTGAATACAGGAATGAGTCGTTTTGGTTGTAGACCGGAAGAGGCTCTTGAATTAGCTAAACAAATCCTCGCTTCTCCTTGTTTAAAACTGGAAGGGATTATGACTCATTTAGCTTGTGCTGATGATCCGCAAGAAGATTCATTTACCTATGCGCAAATCAAAAGTTTAGATGAGGTGATTCATGAATTGGATCAAGCAGGCATTCAGATCCCTTGGAAACATGCAGCAAGTTCAAGTGGAGTGATCCGCTTTCATTTCCCTCAATACAAGATGGTGCGTCTGGGGTTAGCTATTTTTGGACTTTACAATTCAGAAGCTGTCAAAGAACTGATTGATTTACGTTTAGCCTTTTCATTGACGTCTCGTATAGTGGGGATCAATGCATGTAAACGAGGAGAAACCATTAGTTATGGAAGACATTATCGGGTGACAAAAGAGACACAAAGGATTGCAGTGTTACCTATTGGTTACTTTGATGGGATTCATCGTCATTACAGTGGAAAAGCGCATGTGTTAATTCATGGTCAAAAAGCTCCTATGGTAGGAAGTATTTGTATGGATTACATGATGGTGGATGTCACAGAGATTGCCGATGTCAATATTGGTGATAAAGTGTTAATTTTTGGAGAAGATGAATTTGGCCATTATTTATCTCCAGAAGAATTGGCAATGAGTGGGGATTCAATTATTCATGAACTTATTACATGCTTAGGTCCGCGGATTCAACGCATTTTTGTCTATGAAGAAAGCAAACAATTTCGCTAAAGGAAAAAATTTATGCCTACAACTCAAAAAGATTTTGCTAAACTCTTTGAACTCTCTAAACATACACGCATTTTGCAGGGAATTGTTTCTCTTCTTGATTGGGATCAAGAGACCTATATGCCTGCTGGGGCTGCCGCCATTCGTGGGGAACAATTAAAAGTCATGGCTGGTATCATTCATCGCGAAAGGACCGGAACAAACTTTACAAAGGCATTAGGTCAGTTGATTGATCTTAAAACGGGCCAATTCTTGGCTAAAGATTTAACTGCAAGTCAACAAGCAGCCTTAAGAGAATGGCGTCGCGATTATCTTCATGAAACAGCCTTACCTTCACAATTTGTTGAAGAATTTGCGCTAGTGACTTCGCAATCGGTCTTAGCTTGGCGTTTGGCTAAAAAAGAAAATTCCTTTTCACAATTTGCCCCTTTTTTGGATCGGATTGTGCAACTTTCTCGTAAAAAAGCCGATTATTTAGGCTACGAGGATCATCCTTATGATGCCTTGATTGATCAATTCGAACCGCATGTCAAAACGGAAGAAATTTCACAACTCTTTGAAAAAATTCGGCACACATTGACCCCTTTAATTAAAAAACTGTCTCAAAAAAATATCCCCACGCAATTTTTGTATGGAGAGTGGGATCCTAACAAACAAATGAAATTTGGAGACAAAATTTTAGAAGCGATGGGTTATGATCGTCAAAAGGGACGCGTTGATTTTTCTTCTCATCCTTTTTCTTCTTCGAGTCATCCTAGCGACAGTCGAATCACCACCCGTTTACACAAAAATTCACTCATGAGTCATTTGATGGTGATTTTACATGAAGGGGGCCATGCGCTTTATGAAATGGGACTGTCAGAAGATGAGTATGGCTCACCTTTAGGTGAAGCCCGTTCTTTAGGGGTACATGAAAGTCAATCCCGTTGGTGGGAGACACGAATTGGATTAAGTCTTCCTTTTTGGCGTTATTTTTTTCCTCTTTTGAAAGAACAATTTAAAGGTCAATTAGAAGGGATTACGCTAGAAGAGTTTTATTTAGCGATCAATGAAGTGAAACCCTCTTTTATTCGTGTAGAAGCGGATGAAGTGACTTATCCTATTCACGTGATTCTTCGTTTTGAATTAGAAAAAGAGTTGATTGCAGGAAATTTAAAAATCCGTGATGTCCCTGAAGCATGGAATAGTAAAATGCAAAATTATTTGGGCATTTTACCAGAGAATAATCAAGAAGGCTGTTTGCAAGACATTCATTGGGCGATGGGATCTTTTGGTTATTTTCCCACTTATACCCTTGGAAACGTCTATGCTGCCCATCTTTTTGAAGCATTTGCGAAAGCCCATCCTGAGTGGGAACAAAAAGTAGCAGCTGGAGAACTTTTGTTTGTGAAATCGTGGTTACATGAAAACATTTATCGTTACGGAAGAGAATTTTCTACACAAGATTTGTTAAAAAATGCCACGAAGAAAGAATTTTCTGCTGACCCTTATCTGCATTATTTAAAACACAAATACCAGACACTTTATCAAGTTTAACGTGAAATAGACAGTTGTGCTTGTAGAAGGGGGATCTCAAATAATTGAGCCTCCCCTTTTCTGACAAGAGCGGCAAACTGTTTTACCCCTAATTCTCGTTGCGCATTTTCCATTGCTTTAACGGCACTCAATAAACGATTAAAGCGTTCTGGTAGCATCACACGTTCACGAAATAGTAAAGCGGGAGTATATAAAATAAAGTTCAAATAGTGAGCATCTTCCACAGTCCATTCTTCAGGATGAAGTAATTTTAAAAAGACAAATAATTCTGCATGATAAGCCGCTCCTGTATCCACACCATCTTTACAACTTAAACTCACTGTCGTCGGTTTGATCCAATCAATTAATTTCAGTTGAAGAAACAGATAAAAAATTTCAATAAAGTCTAAGCGATTTTCTCGTGTTAAAACATTCTTTTTTGAAAAAAACAATTCATGAACAAAAGGAAAAGCTTCATCGATAAACAATTCTAATTGTTCTTTAGTGACTGCTGGAGGGAAATAATAGCCTGCAAAGGCATCAGTGAGATGTTCTTTAAATTGTTTTAAGAAGGTATGGGCATGATTCATTTGATGGTAAGGGTTGGTCTGATGAAAGAAGTCAGTGTCGACTGCTAAAGTGGCGACTGATAACACATTTTTAAAATAAGATTGCTGAGAAAATTCTTCTAAAGCAATGCAACGGGCATATTCACGCCAAGATGTTCGATCTTGTAAGTTAATGATTAAATGTTTAGATGTTGACTGCGTAAACTCATCGCGCAAAAACCCTTTAAATTCTTCATTCACTTTGGCTTGACTAATCACTTCTTGATGAATAGGAGCAGGCATACGTATAAAAGAAATCCGTTTATCTTGGACGTAGAGGTCAAAAAGTTGGTAAGGAATATTATGTTGAGCCAATGGATCAAACACATGATAAGCATCTGCCTCTAATACTTCTAAAACTTTAAATAAGGGTCCATTCGGATGTTTTTTCATCCGCTTTGACATTGCTTGATAATCAGCTGCTAAATGGTGCCAGATTCTTGGATGAGTTGCTTCCTGTTTTTGCTTTTCTTTAAGAAGATGGAGGCTAGCATCTTGAATCAAGGCAGTTAACAAAGGCTCCGTTTCTGAAAAATGGTGAAGTTGCAGATAGAGTCCCCTGCAAAGGGC
>Ga0105046_10020526_pt1 | contig 9991 bp, 6 predicted proteins | sample MAT03_FD_78385 | JGI IMG/M metagenome (GOLD analysis project Ga0105046, IMG submission 78385) | Freshwater microbial communities from Lake Fryxell liftoff mats and glacier meltwater in Antarctica - MAT-03 (megahit assembly) | ecosystem: Environmental > Aquatic > Freshwater > Ice > Liftoff... | reverse complement strand
CGGCCGAGCGCATAAAAGCCGGGCGCCCATTTGGGTTCGTTTGCGGTGAGAGCGGCGAGGACAGCTTCGGCTTTGCCGAGTTCGCCCAACTGCTGGTAGCAGAGCCCCAATAGATAGCGGTTGGGGCGGCTGGATTCCTTTTCCAATAGCGCGGCAGCGTCGGCGAACCGTCCCCGTTGAAACAGGTCCTGCGGAGTGGGGGCCTGGACGAAGAGGAGCAGGAGCAGGAACAGCATGCGCACCTCCTATTTTACGGGCACCAAAGCAAAACCGGGCGAGCTTTGCGGCTCGCCCGGTTTTGGTTTTCACGAAAAACTACTTCGTGCGGTTGGCTTCCGCGCCTTCGCCGCCGGCCATGGCGATGCGGGCCTGGGCGGCTGCGAGACGGGCGATCGGCACACGGTAGGGCGAGCAGGAAACGTAGTTCATGCCCACTTTTACGCAGAACTCGACCGAACTCGGCTCGCCGCCGTGCTCGCCGCAGATGCCGATTTCGAGGTCGGGACGGGTCTTGCGGCCCAGCTTGACAGCCATTTCGACCAGCTTGCCGACGCCTTCCTGATCCAATACGCCGAAGGGATCGGCCGCGAAGATCTTGAGGTTCTCGTAGTGCGCCGAGAACTTCGTATAGTCATCGCGGGACAAGCCCATCGTGGTCTGCGTCAGATCGTTGGTACCGAAGCTGAAGAACTCCGCCTGCTCGGCTACCTTGTCGGCGGTGATGGCGGCACGCGGAATTTCGATCATCGTTCCAATGAGGTAGTGCTGATCGGCGAGGCCCGCCTTGCCGAGAACTTCATCGGCAACGCGCTTCACGATCGCCTTCTGGTGCTCGAGTTCCTTGACGGAACCGATCAGCGGGATCATGACTTCCGGGATGACTTTCACACCCTTTTTGGCTACCTGGGCGACGGCTTCGAAGATGGCGCGCGCCTGCATTTCGGTGATCTCAGGGTAAGTGATACCGAGACGGCAGCCACGGTGGCCGAGCATCGGGTTGAACTCGTGGAGTTCTTCGACGCGGTGCAGCAGGGCCGGGAGCTTTTCCTTGAGGTCTTCGACGGCGATGGCGTACTTCTTCGCCATCTCTTCCTTCGCCTTCGCTTTCGCGTAGGGAAGAATGGCGCAATCCACCATGAGGTCTTCGCGCTTGGGGAGGAACTCATGCAGCGGCGGATCGAGCGTACGGATGACGACGGGGAAGCCGTTCATGGCGGTGAAGAGACCGGCGAAGTCCTTGCGCTGATGCGGGAGGAGCTTCTTCAGAGCGGCCTTGCGGGCCTTCTCTTCCTTCGCCAGGATCATCTCCTGCACGATGGGGAGACGGTCTTCGGCGAAGAACATGTGCTCGGTGCGGCAGAGGCCGATGCCTTCCGCTCCGAAGCGACGGGCGGCGGTGGCGTCACGCGGAATGTCCGCATTGGCGCGCACGCCGAAGTTGCCGCGGAACTCGTCGGCCCAGTCCATGAACTTGGCCAGCGCGCCGCTCTTGGTGTCGGGTTCGTTGGTCTTGGCCTGGCCCTGGTAGACCTTGGCGGTGGCGCCGTCCATGGAAAGCCAGTCGCCTTCCTTGATGGTGATGACTTTGCCGCCGACGGTGACCTTAGCGGTTTTGGCCTTCGCGTCGATTGAGAATTCACCGGCGCCAACGATGCAGGGGCGGCCCATGCCGCGGGCGACAACGGCCGCGTGCGAGGACTTGCCGCCGATGGCGGTGAGAATGCCTTTCGCCGCGTCCATGCCGGCGATGTCATTGGGAGTGGTTTCCTTGCGGAGAAGCAGGACAGGCGACGACTTCGCGCCTTCCACGGCGTCCGCGGCGGAGAACGTCACGCGGCCCACAGCGGCGCCGGGCGAAGCGGCGATGCCGGTGGAGAGCAGCGTCAACGTCTTCAACGAAGCGTCGTCGAACACGGGGTGGAGCAACTGATCGAGCTGGGAAGGAGCGACGCGCATGACGGCTTCCTTCTTCGAGATCAAGCCTTCCTCGTGCATGTCGACGGCGAGCTTTACAGCGGCCGGACCCGTGCGTTTGCCGTTGCGGGTCTGCAGCATGTAGAGCGTGCCTTCCTCAACGGTGAACTCAAAGTCCTGCATGTCCTTGTAGTGCGTTTCGAGCATCTGCGTGGTTTCAAACAGTTGCTTGTAGGCAGCGGGCATGATGGTTTCGAGGTCGGTGATGGGCTCCGGGGTGCGGATGCCGGCGACGACGTCTTCGCCCTGCGCGTTGACCAGGAACTCGCCGTAGAAGATTTTGTCGCCGTTGCCCGGATCGCGCGTGAAGCCGACGCCGGTGGCCGAAGAGTTACCCATGTTGCCGAATACCATGGCCTGCACGGTGACGGCGGTTCCGATGGAATCCGGAATTTTTTCCATCTTCCGGTAGTAGGCGGCCTTGTCGTTCCACCAGCTTCTGAACACGGCGTTACGCGCCAGTTTCAGCTGGATTTTGGTGTCCTGCGGGAACGGCGAACCCGTCTCCTTGACGTAGATTTTCTTGTAGTCTTCGACGATGGCCTTCAAGTCATCAATAGTCAGATCGGTATCGGCCTTCGTGCCGCGCTTGGCTTTGCGGGCGTCGAACACATGGTTGAACTTCTCCATGTGGATGTCCATGGCCACTTCGCCGAACATCTGAAGGAAGCGGCGATAGCAGTCGTAGGAGAACCATTCGTTGCCCGTTTTGGCGGCCAGTCCGGCGACGGTTTCGTCGTTGATGCCGAGATTGAGAATGGTGTTCATCATGCCTGGCATGGAGAACTTGGCGCCGGACCGCACACTCAACAGCAGCGGGTTCCTGGGGTCGCCGAGCTTCTTGCCGAAGGTCTTTTCGAGTTTGGCAAGCGCCTTGTCGACCTGCTCTTCGATCTCAGCGGGAATGTGCTGATTGTTCTCGAAGTAGATGTTGCAGACTTCGGTGGAAACGGTGAATCCGGGGGGGACGGGGACGCCCGCGGTGGTCATGTCCGCGAGGCCGGCGCCTTTGCCGCCCAGGATTTCCTTCATTTTTCCGTTACCGTCGGCTTTACCACCGCCGAAACTGAAAACGTATTTCTTCATCCAAATGCTCCTGTTGAGGGGGTTAGATCAATTCGTTACGATCTCTGAAAAATCAGCGATCGAAGAAAACTTGTTGATGAGGTTGGTTAGGAGACGGAGGCGATTTACACGCACCTGCGGATCCGGGTCATTGACGAGAACTTTGTCGAAGAAGGCGTCGACGGCGGGGCGGAGCGAGGCCACTCGGGCGAGGCGTTCCGGATAGGTTCCGGTGGCGACGTCAGTGGCATCGGTGGCGGCGGCGAGGGCGGCTTCGGGCTCGGTGAAGAGAGCTTGATCCGGCGCCCCGGCGGGGATTTCACCAGCCTGCTTCAGAATGTTTTTGATGCGTTTGAAGGCCGCGGCGAGGGGCTCGAAATCGGCGGTGGGACGGACAGCCTGGACGGCTTCGAGGCGGGCGAGGGCGTCGGGCAGGTTGCCGTAACCGGCGGCGAGGACGGCGTTGACTTCGTCGTAGGCGAAGCCGCGGACTTCGCGGAAGTAGTAGTCGACGCGTTCGCGGAAGAAGGCGGTGAGTTTCTCATCGCCGGCGCAGAGTTCGTCGAGGGTAACGGTTAGAGCGCCGTCGGCCAATATCTTCACGACGCCTTGCGCGGCGCGGCGGAGAGCGAACGGGTCCTTGGATCCGCTGGGGATCATTCCTACCGCGAAGCAGGTGCGGAGCGTGTCGACTTTGTCAGCGATGCTGAGCGCCTGGCCGGCGACGGTGGAAGGAATGGAATCTTCCATCGAGAGCGGCTTGTAGTGTTCGTAGATGGCTTGCGCGACGGGGCGACGGGCGCCTTGCGCGTGGGCGTATAAACCGCCGACCAAGCCTTGCAGATCGGTGAATTCCTTGACCATTTCGGTCGTCAAGTCGGCTTTGCACAGGTGGCCGGCCGCGGCTGCATCGGGTCCGCCGATTTCGCCGGCAAGGGCCGCTACACGGGCGGTCTTTTCCAGATAGTTCCCGACCTTAGCTTGGAACGTGACGTGGGAGAGATCGGCGACGCGCTCGGCTAACGGCTTCTTTTGGTCGACATCGTAGAAGAACCGGGCGTCGTTGAAACGAGCGCGGAGCACGCGTTCATTGCCGTTGACGACGTGGCCTTCCGGATCGGCCGGAATGTTCATGATGGCGATGAAGTGGGGGGCAAGGACGCCTTCGGCATCTTCCACCGAGAAGTACTTCTGGTGGTGGCGCATCACGGTGACGAGGACTTCCGACGGGAGCGTCAAATACGACGCGTCGAAGGAGCCCATGATGGCGGTGGGATATTCGGTGATGTAGGTGAGGACTTCGAGAAGTTTAGCGTCCGTTTTGGCTTGGAGGCCGCGAGCGGCGGCGACGGCGGCCACTTCGGCTTCAATTTTGGCGCGGCGTTTGGCGGCGCTGACGATGACGAAGTTTTCTTCCAGGACCTGTTCGTAATCGGAGACGGTGACCGGCAGCGGTCCGCGCGCGCCGAGACGGCGATGGCCGAAGGTTGCGTTAGACGATTTAATACCGGCGCATTCGAAGGGCACGACGTCCGCATCGAGGAGGGCCACGATCCAGCGAATGGGCCGGATGAATTTCGGACCGCCGAGCGAGGGCCAGTACATCGTTTTTGGCCAGGGGATCGACATGATCAGCGCGGGCAACTCTTCGGGCAGAGTTTCCATGGCCGCGCGGCCGGCAATTTTACGGGTGAACGACCAATATTTCCCTTTGGCTGTTTCGACGACTGAAAGTTCAGCGGGCGTTACGCCCTGCTTGGCGCAAAATCCGTCGAGGGCTTTGCCGGTAACAGCGGCGGGCGGGCCGGTGACTACTTCTTCGCGGTCAGCGGACCGCGCCGGCAAATCCGCGCGAACGACCAACCGCCGGGCGGTGGCGTCGACACGCACATTTTCACCCGGGAACTTCGAGCGCAAATATTCCAGCGCCGCCGGAATCATTGAATCCGGAATTTCCTCGGTTCCGATTTCCAGAAGGAAGGGCAACATTACGCCACCTCCCGATACTGTTCCTGATCGAGGAACGATTGCGCTACGCCGACCGCCAGTTTTCGTACGCGGGCGATGACGCCGACGCGCTCCGTGACGCTGATGGCGCCGCGGGCGTCGAGGAGGTTAAACAGATTCGAGCACTTCAGCACGTTGTCATAGGCCGACAGGAGCGGGAAGCGGCGTTTATCGGCGTCGGCCATTTCGGGTACGCGATAGGCGTCGACGAGGCGTTGCGCTTCGGCTTCATACTCATCGAGCAAGCGCCAGAGCCGGGGCACATCGGCGACTTCGAAGTTATAGACCGACTGCTGCAGTTCGTCGAAATAGCGCACGTCGCGGTATGTGAAGCCGGGCGCCCATTCGATGTCGTAGACGCTTTCCTTGCCTTGCAGGAAGGAGACGATGCGCTCGAGTCCGTAGGTGATTTCGGCGGGAACGTGATCCAGATCCAGGCCACCGCACTGCTGGAAATACGTGAACTGGGTGATTTCCATGCCGTCGAGCATGACCTGCCAACCGATGCCCCAGGCGCCGAGCGTCGGCGATTCCCAGTTATCCTCTTCGAGCTTCAAGTCGTGTTTGGAAAGGTCGATGCCGATGGCTTCGAGGGATCCCAAGTACTGGTCGATCACGTCGGCCGGAGTGGGCTTCAGGATCACCTGCAACTGCATGTGCTTGTAGAGGCGGTTGGGATTGTCGCCGTAGCGGCCGTCGGCGGGACGGCGGCTGGGTTGGACATAGGCGACGCTGTACTTCTTTTTGCCAAGGACCCGAAGGAAGGTTTCCGGGGCCATGGTGCCGGCGCCGACTTCGGTGTCGTAGGGCTCCTGAATGATGCATCCGCGATCGGCCCAATACTTCTTGAGCTTGAAAACTGTTTCCTGAAACGTATCCATAGCGACCTACAAAGTCTCCAATACCCGCGCCGTGAGGAGGCGCCGTTCGATGTGAATTTCCACGCTTTGAATGAGGGCGCGGCGCATATCCTGCGCGGTGTTCTTCGTCCACCCGGAGGCGTCCATCTGTCCGACCGGTTTCGTCAGCATTTCCTTGGCGATTGCGAGCGACTGATCCTCAATGCGCATCTCTTCTAAAATTCCCGATAACCGCACGGCCCATAGCAAAAAGTACGTAATGGGCAGCCAGATGCCCTGCTTGGCTCGAAGCTGTTCCAGCACCGAGGCGAGCAAGCGGAAGAATTTTTCGTTGGGTTCGTGGGACGGTAACAACTGTTCACTGAGTTCGGCGATGAAGTCGAGCGCCACGCCGGAAGGATAATCGCTGGCTAAGCTGAACTGGCTTTGTACTAAATCGCAACTATTCAACCGTACCAGTTCCACGTTTTCCTTCTGGTAGTAATGCATTTGGACCAGAGAGAGCCGCTCCAAACCGGACCCGAAGGAATTCTTTTGCCGCCGTGCGCTCCGCGCGATTCCCCGCAGCCTTCCCTGGTCCCTCGTGAGAAAACTCACTACGAGATCGGCTTCCCGGTAAGGGTAGGTTCGGAGAGTAAACGCTTCGCTGACCTTGGACGGCAACGGGCCTCAGTCGAGAACAACGTAGAACCTTTAGGCTACCATAGCCGTTTTCCCCTTCTTATGGCCAAACTCTACGATCTCTACCGCGAACGACTGAACGCCACGGGTCCATGGGGGCTCGCCGGAACGCTTGGGATGACGATTGAGCATTTTGAACCGGGCTATGCACGGGTCTCAATGGTGGCGTCGCCTTCCCTGCATAATCCTGCCGGAACGCTGCATGGTGGCGTATACTGCGACCTGGCCGACCATGCCATGGGCGTCGCCTTTTTCAGTTCGCTGGCCGACGGCGAAGCCATGACCACGCTCGAACTCAAAATTAACTTTCTCCGCCCTATCAGCGACGGTATTCTTACCGCTGAGGCGCGCGTTGTCCACCGCGGAAAGACCACCGGCCTGGTGGAATGCGATGTGCGCGACGAGCAGAATCGGCTGCTGGCGCGCGCTTCCTCCACGTGTTTCGTGTTACCGGCTGAGAAGGCCGCGCCGGTGTTCCAGGCAATGTCGAATTGGAAATAAATGATTCTCTTCGCGCTCACCATTTTTGTTTCGGCGTTCCTGCTGTTCCAGGTTCAGCCCATTATCAGCAAAGCGATTCTGCCGTGGTTCGGCGGGTCGGCCGGCGTGTGGAACACGTGCATGCTGTTCTTCCAGGCAGCGCTGCTGGGCGGGTATACCTATGCGCATTGGCTCCAGCGTTTGCCAGCCTTGAGCCAGCGCCGAATCCACATGAGGCTGCTCGCGCTCAGCCTGCTTTCCTTGCCGATACTGCCATCGGTCGCGTGGAAGCCGCATGGCGGAGAGGAGCCGATCTGGCGGATTTTGGGACTGTTGGCCACGACCATCGGCTTGCCGTACTTCCTGCTGTCGACGACGGGTCCGCTGTTGCAGGCCTGGTATGTCCGTTACACGAAGACCGGCATTCCGTGGCGGCTATTTGCGCTTTCGAATGCGGCGTCACTGGCGGCGTTGCTGACGTATCCGGTTTTGGTTGAACCCGCTCTGAGCGTTCCGCAGCAGGCGTGGGTGTGGACCGGGTTTTACGTAGTGTTCCTGATCCTGGCCGGTTTGGTGGCGTGGAAATATGCGGCAATTGAAGCACCGGTGGAGGCGACCGAGGAAGCGCCAGCGGATCCCCCTACGTTCGCGCTTCGTGCGTTATGGGTTGCGCTGGCGGCTTGCGCGTCGATACTGCTGCTGGGCATCACCACGCACATGACGCAAGATGTGGCCGCGATTCCGTTCCTGTGGGTGATTCCGCTGGCCGTTTATCTGCTGACATTCATACTTTGTTTTGAAACGTCGAAGGCGTATCACCGGATCGTGTTTCTGCCGGCGCTCGCCATCGCACTTTTCTTCTTTGCCAAGCTTCTGGATCGCGAGGAGTGGTCGCTATTGGTGAGGGGGAACATTGCCGTGTCCGCGGCAGTACTGTTTGTTTGCTGCATGGTTTGCCATGGGGAGCTTGCCGCGTTGAAGCCGTCACCGCGATATCTTACGGGCTACTTTGTTTCGTTGTCGCTGGGCGGGGCGCTGGGCGGACTGTTCGTGGGGTTGATTGCTCCGCTGCTGTTTAATGCTTATTACGAGTTGAACATCGGGCTATGGATGGCGGGTGCATTGGCCGTTATTGTGGTTGCGCGCGGCGGATTGGGGACGGTGCGGCAGAAGATTGTGTTCGTCACGATGTTGATCGCCGTGGGCGCGTACGGCGCGTGGATGGTGAAGATCAAGAAAGAGGAATTGTCGGGCGTGGAACTGGCCGTTCGCAATTTCTACGGGCATTTGCACGTGAGTGTCTGGGGTAAACCGGGTGAACACGGCGCCGCGCGGCAACTGGTGCACGGCCAGATCAACCACGGGCAACAGTTGCTGGATCCGGCGCGGCGGATGGTCCCTTCGAGCTACTTCTGCAGGGAAAGTGGAGCGGGGCGCGCCTCGCTGGCGAGAATGGAGGGGGTGCCGCGGAAGGTGGGCGTCATTGGATTGGGATGTGGCGCGCTGCTCGGCTATGCGCGCAAGGAGGACGATTACCGGCTGTACGAAATTAATCCTCAAGTCTTCGAGATTGCCAAGAAGAACTTCACTTTCATGACGGAAACGCCTGCCCGAATCACGGAAATCCTGGGGGATGGGCGGCTATCGCTGGAGCGGGAGGAGCCGCAGAATTTCGACCTGCTTTTCATGGACGCGTTTTCCAGCGACTCGATCCCGGTTCACCTGGTGACACGCGAAGCATTCGACCTTTTCGAACGCCATCTGAAGCGCGACGCGATTCTGGTGGTCAATATTACGAATAACTACCTGGACCTGCGTCCGGTGGTGGCGGCGGCGGCGAAGCGACTGGGAATGATTGCAATTGAAATCGACGATACGCCCCCCGAAACCGATGTGGAGTGCTACCTTTCGCACTATGCGCTGGTGATGAGCGCGGAACGCTATGCAGCGACGCCGGACTTTCGGGTGAAATCCAAGCTCATCGAACCGACGCCCGGTTTCCGGGAATGGACAGACTCATTTTCTAACCTGTTCGCCATCGTGAGAAGATAGCGAAGCCCCCCGATGGCCCTTTACGCCCTTACCATTTTTCTGTCGTCGTTCCTGTTGTTTCAGGTTCAACCCATCATTGCCAAGATCATTCTGCCGTGGTTCGGCGGCTCGGCCGCGGTTTGGAACACATGTATGTTGTTCTTTCAGGCGGCGCTGCTGGGAGGCTATACATATTCCCACTTGCTTTATGACAAGCTGCCGGGGAAGCGGCAGTCGCATATCCATATCGGGCTCCTTGTGGCCAGCCTGTTGGCACTGCCGATCATTCCCGGCGCGGCGTGGAAGCCGGAGGGCGCGGAGAATCCGGCGCTGCTGATACTCGGATTGCTGGCGGCGACGATCGGGCTGCCGTATTTTCTGCTATCGACCACCGGTCCGCTGATGCAGGCGTGGTACTCGCGGGCGAATGCGGGCGCGGTGCCGTACCGGTTGTTCGCGCTGTCGAACTTTGCATCGCTGCTGGCGCTGATCAGTTATCCGCTTTATGTGGAACCGGCACTCGATTCCTCGCGGCAGGCGTGGATCTGGTCGGGCGGCTATGCGGTGTTTGTGCTGGTTTGCGCGGGCGTGTCGTGGCGGGTGCGGAACGACGTCGCGGCGGTGTTGACCGTTGAGGAGGGCGAGGCGGTTGAACCGGCTCCGACCTGGAAACGCCGATTGCTGTGGACGGGGCTCGCGGCATGCCCATCGGTGCTGCTGCTGTCCGTGACAACGCACCTGACGCAGGACATCGCCTCTATCCCATTCCTATGGATTGTGCCGCTGGTTTTGTATCTACTGTCGTTCATTCTTACGTTTGAGACGTCGCGGATTTATTGGCGCTGGCTGTGGCTGCCGCTATTCGTCGCGTCATTAGCCGGCATGGTTTGGAT
>Ga0105046_10020521_pt1 | contig 9993 bp, 10 predicted proteins | sample MAT03_FD_78385 | JGI IMG/M metagenome (GOLD analysis project Ga0105046, IMG submission 78385) | Freshwater microbial communities from Lake Fryxell liftoff mats and glacier meltwater in Antarctica - MAT-03 (megahit assembly) | ecosystem: Environmental > Aquatic > Freshwater > Ice > Liftoff... | reverse complement strand
TACGGCACACTCGAAGCCTTATCCACCCTGGCATTTGCGACGATTGAGCTGGGTGATCTGACCGCGGCAAAAGTGTACCTTGACGAAGGGCTGCGGTTGGCTCGCGAAGCCGGTGTCGATGAATACCAAACCTCCCTGCTGCATGCCGGCGGCGCAGCGGCTTATGCGCAGGGAAATATCAAAGACGCCTGTCAGCTGTATTTGCAGAGCATGGCGTTCGCGCAGCAGCAGTCTCAAACCGACCATATCCGAACGACCATGGTCGATATTGCGCAGATTTCGATAGCAGATGCGGGGGCAGATGCGGCCTCGATTGTGGAATGGCTGACCGCGGTGCAGGGGGAGAGCCGGCGCGCAGGCTATCACTTTCCCGTGTCCTATCAACAGCGAATGGATGAGACACTGGCGATTGCAAGTGCGCGGCTTGGTCACACGGCCATGGCGTCGACCATCGCCCGCGGGAACGCAATCGCCTGGGATGCGGCCATCCTGCTGGCACAAAGTGCCGCCGAGGTCATCGTCATCGGCAGTCCATCAAAATCAATGGCTTGATTAAAAGGCGTATAACAGGCGTCATGATCTGTTTCGCTGCCAACGGCGAGGGTATTCCTTCCTCAAGGAAATTGCGCCCGCCGGTCTAGCACGACGAGTATCACTATGCCATTTTGCAGACCGAATGGAATCAGATTTTAGACAGAATGACAGAATAGACTCAAAGCAGCATGGTGAGTAAGCCTACGCTTTGTTCATTCTGTCATTCTGTCATTCTGTCATTCTGTCCAAAAAATTAAACCAACCCAATGACCCGAATATTATTCATGGGCACGCCGCAGTTTGCCGTGCCGTCCCTCGAAAAACTGACCGAGCGCTATGACGTGGCCGCCGTGGTGACCCAGCCCGACGCACCGGCCGGCCGTGGCAAGCACCTGGCTCAATCGGCCGTAAAGCAATTTGCGTTGAGCAAAGGGCTGCCGGTGTTGCAACCGGAATCGCTCAAGCCGGCCGAGGTGGTGGAGCAGTTGCGCAGTGTCCAGGCCGATTGCATTGTGGTGGCCGCGTTCGGCCAGATTCTGCGCAAGGCCGTGCTGGACCTGCCGCGCTACGGCTGCATCAACGTGCACGGCTCGCTGTTGCCGCGCTGGCGGGGAGCCTCGCCGGTGAGCGCGGCCATTGCCGCCGGCGACGAGATGACCGGCATCACTATCATGCGCATGGATGTGGGGCTGGACAGCGGGCCGATGCTGAGCAAGCGTGCCGAGCCGATTGGCCCCGAGGACACCACCGCCACCCTGATGGATCGGCTATCGCACATCGGCGCCGACCTGCTCATCGAAACGTTACCCAAGTATTTCGCCGGCGAGATCACTCCCGAAGGCCAGGACGAAACCCTGGTGACCGTGTGCCGCCAGCTCAAGAAGGAAGAGGGCCGCATCGATTGGAACCTGAGCGCGATTGAGGTAGAGCGGCATGTGCGGGCGATGACGCCGTGGCCGGGGGCATTTACCAGCGTGGATGGCAAGCAACTCAAGATTCTCAAGAGCCGCATCGGCATGCAGTTGGATCGCATGTTGCGGCCGCCGGGCCAACTCTTTTTGCAGGGTGGCAAAGAGTTGCTGGTGGCATGCGGCGGCGGCGCATTGGAGCTATTGGATGTGCAACTTGAGGGCAAGAAGGCTGTGGCGGCGGCCGATTTCGCGCGCGGGTATGCCGCGTTGCTAGGCAGCATGTTGGGCTAGGATATCGCCATGGCAGTATTTGCAATCTTCACCTACGGCGTCAAACCCGGCCGGCTCAACGACTTCATGGCCAAGCTGGGCGAGGCGGCCAGCCAGCCGGATTCGCCGGAGGTGTTGCGCTCGGTGCAGTTGCTGACGGAGTTTAGGCCGTAGACGGCGTTTTGGGCGGGACAAAGTGCGACCTAGCGGCGGCCGACCTTGACCTGGCCAGCCGCATCCATGAGTAGATACACCGATTCCTCCACAGGCGCGGCCACATACGCCGCGGTGTAGACCAGCAACCCAATGCCAAGTCCGGCAATGAGCCAAAATGCCGCTTTGGACAATTGATATTGCTTCTTCCGAATGAGCTGGGCACTTGTGTCGGTCTGAGACAGAAGATGATAGCCTCGGGAAACGTAATGGTCGACTTTATGTTGCAGGGGGCTTTGAGCTAGAGCGAGCGTCATGATCCTCTTAAATGAAACGGCGATAGATGGGCCGGATTGTCTGATGCTTTTGGGGAATTGGCAATGGTCGTGCAAGCTCCAGAGGCATTATTTCCATTTCAAGAAGAAATGAAAGCGGCGGTTTTCACTTGAGTTCTGTCACTGTGCCTTCTCACGACTCGAAATGACGTATTTGCTGCGCTCTGAGCAAGCTATCGCATTCCACTTCATTTCGACACGACCGGACAACTTAATTTTTCAGGCTCTCCCGAATTAAACGGGAATCGCAGCGCAGGGGCAAAGCAGCGGGCTCATCACAGATCAAACCGATACATGAGCCCGCTGCTTTGCCCCTACAAAAACCATGATTTCCCGCCAAAGTTGGGAGAGCCATTTTTCACCTTAACCTTCACCGTTTAATTTTGGATACAATATCCAAGTGATCGCGACCCAGCCGGCCACCAAGTCCACCACCCTCGCCACCCTGCGCGAGAGCCGCACCCTGACCCACCAGGTGGTGGAGCGGCTGCGCGCGGCCATCCTCAGCGGCCAACTGGCCGGCGGGCATGTGTTGCGGCAGGAGGAGCTGGCCGCCCAGCTTGGCGTCAGCCGCATTCCCGTGCGCGAGGCGTTGCGCCAGTTGGATGCCGAGGGCTTTGTGCACCTACATCCGCATCGCGGTGCCACCGTGGCCGCGCTCTCGCCCGAGGAAGCCATCGAGATCTACGACATTCGCGCGGCGCTGGAAACCCAGGCCCTGCGGCTGGCCGTGCCCTACATCACGCCGGCCATCCTGCACGAGGCGGCCGCGCTTTTAGACGAGATCGACGCCGCCACCGACATCGCGCACTGGGCAGAGTTGAACTGGCGCTTTCACATGCTGCTGTATGCGCCGGCCAATCGGCCTCGACTTTTAGAACTCATCAAGCAACTCCACGACAACGTCAGCCGCTATTTGCGCAGCGCCGTGGCGATGGAGAAATCGTTGGACGCCCACTCGCGGCCATCCCAAAAACAACATCGCGCGCTTCTGGCCGCCTGCAAAAAGAAGGATGTGGAGCTGGCGGCATCCATCCTGCAAGACCATCTCACGGCCACCGGACCTAAACTGGCCAAACAACTTAAAACATGGAAACCCTGATTCGACCTGTGACACGTTTGAATGAGCAGTTGGCTACGGATTCGTCGACGACGACGTCGTCGTCGTCGACGATTCTTGAGACTGATACGCACGTGCTCAAGAACATCGAGCAGCGCATGCTCTGGCTCAGCACGCTGATGATTCACTACGCCAACAATGTGCGGCCCAACCCCGACAAGACCAAGGTCGGCGGCCATCAAGCCTCGGCTGCCTCATCGGTCAGCATCATCACCGCGCTCTATTTTCACTTTTTGCGCTCGGGCGACCGGATGATGATGAAGCCGCACGCCGCGCCGGCGCTGCATGCCGCGCTGTATTTGATGGGGCTGCTGGACAAGAAATACCTGACCATGCTGCGTCAGTTCGGCGGCCTGCAAAGCTATCCCAGCCGCACCAAAGACCCCTTTCAGGTGGACTTCGCGGCCGGCTCGATGGGCCTGGGCACCGCCACGCCCATCTTTGCCGCGCTGACCAGCGAGTATGTGAAGGCCCACTTTGGGGCCAGCACGGCCGACCGGTTCGTGGCCATTGTGGGCGATGCCGAGTTGGACGAGGGCAACCTGTGGGAGATGCTGATCGACGACACGTTGCGAGCCAATTTGCGCAACGCCATTTTTATCGTCGACTACAACCGGCAAAGTCTGGACCGTGTGTTGACCGGCGTGCGCGCCACCAAGCTCAAGGCCCTGTTCGAGGCCTGCAACTGGAATGTGCTGGAGTGCAAATATGGCAGCCAGTTGCGCGAGGTATTTGCGCGGCCAGGCGGCGAAGCCCTGCGCCTGTGCATCGACGACATGGGCAACGAGGAATATCAAAGCCTCATTCGCAGCGAGCCGGCCGCGATCCGTGCCTCATTGGCCCGCCACGAAAATGGCTCATCCATCACCCAATGCATCTCGACCATTCCCGATGAGGAACTGGCCGGCGTCATCTCCAACCTGGGCGGCCACGACATCCCCGACCTCATTCGCGCCCTGGAAACTGCGGCCCACGAAGATGGGCCGAGCGTGATCTTTGCCTACACCATCAAGGGCTATGACCTGCCGCTGGCCGGCGACCCCTCCAACCACGCCGCCCTGCTCAGCGGCGACCGGCTCAACACCGTGCGCGCGCGCTTCGGCCTCACCGAGGAGATGCAGTGGGACGCCTTCGAGCCCGACACGGCCGAAGCCGAATGGTGCAAGCTGCGCGCTGAAGCCCTGCATCGCGAACCAGTTGCACCGCCCGCTGTGCAGGCCGATGAGGTGCCACTGGAGATCAACGCACTGAGCAGCGCCGCTGGTTCGATGAGCACCCAGGAGGCGTTTGGCCGCATCATGCTGCGGCTGGCCGATGTGCCCAAGATCGGCGAGCGCATCATCACCACTTCGGCCGATGTGTCGGTGTCGACGAATCTGGGCGGCTGGATCAATAAGGTCGGCGCGTTTGCGCTCAAGGAGAGCACGGACTACGAGGAGGGCCGCAACCGCACCCTGAACTGGCACCCCAGCGCGCGCGGCCAGCACGTCGAATTTGGCATCGCCGAGATGAACCTGTTCACGGCCCTGGGCGCGTTCGGCCTGTCTCACGAGCACAACGGCGAGTTGCTATTTCCCATTGGCACTGTGTATGACCCATTCGTCGCACGGGCCTTGGAGGCCATTATTCATGGCACGTACTCGGGCTCCAAGTTTATTTTTGCGGCCACGCCGTCGGGTGTCACCCTGGCTCCTGAAGGCGGCGCGCACCAATCCATCGTCACGGCCTCAGCCGGCATCGAGACGCCGGAGCTGGATTTGTGGGAGCCGTGTTTTGGCCTGGAAACAGAGTGGGCCATGCTGGAAGGCATTCGCCAGTGTTGCGACCGCGAGCATGGCCGCAGCACCTATCTGCGTCTCAGCACCAAACCCATCGATCAAAGCTTGATGAAGCTGGCATTGGAGCGGCTGGGCAAAGACGAGTTGCGCCGGCAGATGATGTTGGGGGGGTATGTGATCAGAGACGGCGGACGGCGGACGACGGACGACAGTTTCCCGTCGTCCGTCGTCGGTCGTCCGCCGTCTCTGCATCTGATCACCACCGGCACCATGATCCCCGAATGCCTGCGCGCGGCCGAATATCTGGAGCAGGAGGGTGTGGCCGTGAATGTGATTCATCTGGTCAGCCCTGGGCGCGCCTACCGGAACCGCGAGCATCTGGCTTCGTTGATTTCGGCGGAGTTGCAGGATGCGCCGATTCTGACGGTGCATGACGCCGCCTCGCATGCGCTGGCCTGGGTCGGCGGCATCTATGGCCAACGCACCCGCTCGCTGGGCGTGGACAAGTTTGGGCAGAGCGGCTACCGCGAGGATTTGTATCGTTATATGCACATCGATGTGGATAGCATCATTGCCGCGGGGTTTGAGTTGGTGGATGGTGGCTGGTAGTTGGTTGCTGGTTGCTGGTAGTTGGTTGCTGGTTGTCCGTACTCTTAACCAGCAACTAACCACCAGCCACCAGCAACTTCCTTTCTACAACCGCACCGGCACGCCCTTGCCGGCCAGATAGCGCTTGACCTCGCCAACGCTGAAGGTCTTGTAGTGGAAGACGGACGCGGCCAGCACGGCGCTGGCGCCGGCATCCACCGCCTCGTAGAAATGCTCCAGTGTGCCTGCGCCGCCGGAGGCGATGACGGGGATGTTTACGGCGCTGCTGAGCGCGCGCAGCATCGGCAGATCGAAGCCGTTTTGGGTGCCGTCGGTGTCCATGCTGGTGAGCAGAATTTCGCCGGCCCCGCGTCCCTCGGCTTCCACCGCCCATTGCACCGCGTCGAGCTCGGTGGGCACGCGGCCGCCGTTGAGAAACACGCGCCAACCCCCTGCACCGTTGTGCATGCTCTCGTCGCGTTTGGCATCGATGGCCAGCACCACGCACTGCGCGCCGAAGCGCCAGGCCGCCTCGTTGAGCACTTGCGGGTTGCGCACGGCCGCGCTGTTGATGCCGCACTTGTCGGCACCGGCCAGCAACAATTCGCGAAAGTCCTCGGGCGTGCGCACCCCGCCGCCGATGGTGAAGGGGATGAACACGCGGTCGGCCACCCGCCGGGCCATCTCGATGGTGGTGCCGCGGCCCTCGTGGCTGGCCATGATGTCCAGGAAAACAAGCTCATCGGCGCGCTCATCGTTGTAGATGCCGGCCTGTTCCACCGGATCGCCGGCGTCGCGCAGGTTGACGAAGTTGACGCCTTTAACCACGCGGCCGTTGGCGACATCGAAGCAGGGGATGATTCTTTTGGCGAGCAAGATGGTGAAGAAGTGGTTAGTGGCTAGTGTCTAGTTGCTGGTTGCTGGTGGTTAGTTGCTGGTGACATTTACCAGCAACTAACCACCAGCAACCAGCAACGCTTCCTTGAGCGAGAGCGTGCCTTCGTAGAGGGACTTGCCGACGATGACGCCGGTGACGCCGCGTGGGGCGTAGAGCACGAGTTCTTTGACGTGGTCGAGGTTGCCGACGCCGCCGGAGGCGATGACTTGCAGGCCGGTGAGTTGGGCCAGCGCGGCGGTGAGTTCGGCAGCGGTGCCGCCCATCATGCTGTCGCGGCTCACTTCGGTATACAGGGCGTGGATCACGCCCATCTCCTTCATGCGGGTGCCCAGCTCGATCGCGCTCATGCCGCTGTGCTCCTTCCAGCCGCGCGTCACCACCATGCCCTCGCGCGAGTCGAGGCCGATGACCACACGCGCGGCTCCGTAGGTCGCGATCACATCGGCCACCAACTGTGGGTTCTCGGCGGCGGCGGTGCCCAGCACGATGCGATTTGCGCCCGCGTCGAAGGCGGCTTTCACATCGGCCATGCTGCGCAGGCCGCCGCCAAATTGCAGCTTGAGCTTGACGCAACTGGCGATGTCGGCCAGCGCGCGCCGGTTGGCCCGCGCGGCGTTGGCCTCGCCTAATGCGCCGTCGAGATTAATGACATGCAGCCACTGCGCGCCCTCATCCTGCCAGCGTTGAGCCATGGCCGTGGGGTCGTTGGAATAGGTGGTCTGTTGATTCGGGTCGCCCTGTTTCAGGCGCACCACACTGCCGTTGCGGAGATCGATGGAGGGATAGATCGTAAACATGTGCATTGACCATTGACCATTGACCATTGACCATTGATTAGCTTCCAATCAATGGTCAATCGTAAATGGTCAATGGCAAATTTCAGATCAAAGGTCGATAAAGTTTTTGAGCATTTGCAAGCCGACATCCTGGCTTTTTTCAGGGTGAAACTGGATGCCCCACACGTTGTCTTTGGCGACCACAGACGGGAAGTCATAGCCGTAGTGGGTGGTGGTGATGGTGTAGCTCGGCTCGGCCGTTTTGGCGTGAAACGAGTGCACGAAGTAGGCGTAGCCGTCGGGGGTGACATCGCGCAAAATGGGATGATCGGCGCGTTGGGCCTCCACCTGGTTCCAGCCGATGTGGGGGATTTTGAGTGGGTGGCTGGTGGCGGCTGGCGGCTGGCTGCTGGCTGGTGGTGGCTGGTGGCTGGTGGCTGGGACGGAGGCGGAGGCGAATTTGAACTTCACCACGCGGCCGGGAATGAGGCCGAGCCCTGGCCACTCGCCCATCTCCTCACCCACATCGAACAGCAATTGCATGCCCACGCAGATGCCGAGGAACGGCCGGCCACTATGTGCAAAATCCATCAGCGGCTCCAACAGGTCGCGCTTTTGCAGGCCCTGCATGCAATCGGCAAATGCGCCCACGCCGGGCAGCACCACTTTGTCCGCGCTCTCAATTTCAGCGGGTTGGTCGGTGAGCATGATGTCGGCGCCGATGAAGTCCAGCGCCTTGCACACGTTGCGCAGATTGCCTGCGCCGTAGTCAATCACAGCAATCATTTTTAAGATTTGGAGAGATCAGAAGTCAGACTTCAGATAAACCGTCGGCCGTCTTACGTCTTTAGAGCAGATTGCTGATTGGTGTCCGAAAATGAACCCACCCCCAACCCCTCCCAAAGGGAGGGGAGAGCGAAATCCCCCTCCCTTTGGGAGGGGTTAGGGGTGGGTCATCCATCGTATGCCAACTCGCAATTTGCTCTAATCTTTCGTCTTCGACACGATGAATACGAGTTCGCTCTCAAATTCCAGCCTTTGAACGGGCCACGGCCGGTTGGCCATCAACTCGGCGAAGTGGGCTGAATAGTGCTGCAACATGCCTTTGCGCTTGCCGCCCAGGCTTTGGATTGGGAACGAGACGACGAGCTGTTTCGCTCCGAGTATATCCAGTAGAGATGAGCCGATTCGCTTGTCCACTTGTTCGAGGCAGGGAATGGTTTTGAGCACGAAGGCGGCATCGACTGGCCGGCGCAACACCTGGGCCGCGGCGCTGGTGGGCTCGGCCAGTGCTGCCACCACATCGCAGGTCTCGGCAGACCCATTCACATGCAGCAGCGCAAGGCATTGGCCGATAAATTCAGTCATGTCGGCGTAGATATCCAGCGCGTGATAGGCCGTGTCCGGCCGCAGCGGCATCCACGGAATGGCCAGCGGATTGAGGCCACAGGCCACATCGAGGATCGAGTGCACCTCGCCAAGTGCCTGAAAAATAGTAGTGTAGAAGGGGTTGAGGATGGGCAGCCGTTCGCGAGTGCTGGCGTGGTGCTGCATGATCCTGCTCAGGATGGGGGCCAATATCTCGCGGCGCGCGGCGGGCTCGGCGGCCGCGGCAGGCACAGCAGCCGCAAGCTCGCTCAGCCAGGCCACGTAGTGCATCGAGTCCTGATACGCGCCGCCGATCTGGTGCAGCTTGTTGCGCGTCTCCTTGATGGCGTCTTTGAGATTGCGGCGCTTGCCCAGTTCGATCTGGCCCAGGTGGCGCAGGGTGGCCTCGCCGATGTGGGCGTATTTTTTGCTGGCGCGAATGGCGGTGACGAGTTCGTCGAGGTCCGTGCCAGCGGTCGGAGCGCTTTTGGGGTTGTCAGAGGAATCACACATCGTAATCCCCACGAACAACTGCATCCACTGTGTTCTGCTTCGGAGACCCCCGACCCCTAAAGGGGAGTCGTTGATAGCGTCTACGACTCCCCTTTAGGGGTCGGGGGTCATTTACAAAGCTCCACACAAATATCGGCAGGGGAACAGAGCGCTTTTGCTTTGAAAGAAACATCGCAAAACGTTTAGATCGCTTAATGCATTTGCGGGCACTCATGGCTTTGGCAATTCAGGCGGCAGTGCGCCAGGCCGTTCGCGCTGCACAATTTCCAGCAAGGTGGGCAGCACATTCAAAGCCTCGGCCTTCTCGACCAGTTGGCGCGCTTTGCCGCTGAGGGTTTTGGCCGGCAAATCCTCGAATCGCACGCCCAGCTCCCAGCACACGCTCTCCAGTTCTTCGAGGGTGAACCTGGACGAGAGCGCGCGAAACAGGGTGACGAGCGCGGCATCGGGCACGGCGGCGTTGCTGGACGATTCACTCTCATCAGCACCATTGTTGCTCAAATCAAACAGCGTGCGCTTGCCAATCTCCTGCGCGGCCGTGATCCTGGCCCCGTCGGCACTGCCACCGATGTTGATGTTGACGGAGTTTTTGCCGGATTGGTTTTTCATGATTTCCCTTTGTGCCGCGCGGTTGCAGCCTATCGTCGTCGTCGACGATTACCTCTACACCAGTTCCGCCTCAAACATCTGCCGCAGCGTCTCCCGCGGCCGAATCACCCGCCAGTCATCGCCCTCGACCAGTACCTCGG
>Ga0105046_10020519_pt1 | contig 9993 bp, 8 predicted proteins | sample MAT03_FD_78385 | JGI IMG/M metagenome (GOLD analysis project Ga0105046, IMG submission 78385) | Freshwater microbial communities from Lake Fryxell liftoff mats and glacier meltwater in Antarctica - MAT-03 (megahit assembly) | ecosystem: Environmental > Aquatic > Freshwater > Ice > Liftoff... | reverse complement strand
TACAGTACATCGCCACGTGAAGAACGCGCTGCCAAACAACACAATGGAAATCCGACCCGTAACTTTGAACTAGATTTTTCTCGACTCAATACAAATGCTGCTCCAAACTCTGGAGCGCCTGCAGTGAGTATAATATCCTGCCACGTCTTCGCAGGGTTCCGTTATGCCGAAGAAAGTCGTCCTCATCGCCGATGCGGGCATCGACACCGCGTTCGCCATCGCGCTGGCCCTGCACGACCCGAACCTTGATGTCATCGGGTTGCTGCCGAGCGCAGGGAACGTGAGTGCGGCGCAAGCCACGGCCAACGTGAACATCTTGATCGAGCAGTTCGACCCGGCGAAATGGCCGCGGACCGCGACCGCTTTACCGGTGGAGTACGAACTCGACGGAACCGCGCTCCACGGCGCCGACGGTCTCGGGAACACGAACTTCCCGGCCCGAACCCGCCATCAGCAGCACCCGGCCGACAAAGTACTCATCGAACTCGTCCGCGAGAATCCGCGCGAGGTGTCGGTGCTCTGCCTCGGCCCGGTCACGACCTTCGCCCGGGCGGTGGACCGCGACCCCGAGTTCGCCAACCTCATCGATAAGCTCGTGCTCGTCGGCGGCTGCTGGAAAGAACCGGGGAACGCTGGCCCGGCCGCGGAGTTTCACTTCTACCTCGACCCGGACGCGGCCAAGCGCGCCATCCACACCGGCATCACGCCGATGATCATCCCACTCGACGTGACGCGCCGGTTGATTTTGTCGCCGAGCGAATTGCTCGATCTGCCGAACTCGGAATCGAAGACCTGCCAATTCCTGAGGAAGATCGTGCCGTTCGCCATCCGAGCCAGTTCGAATCAATACGGGATCGAAGGCTTCCATTTGAAGGATGTCCTCGGTGTTGCCATGCTCGCTTTGCCCGGTTGCATAACTACCGAGACGCGGCCCGCCGACGTGGAAACCAAAGGGGATCTTACGCGAGGGATGCTCGTCGTCGACAGCCGGAAGCAGCCGGGGACGATGCCCAACGTGCAGATCGGCGTGGATGCCGCCATCGGCGAAATTCGCCAGTACATCGAACGCGTGCTCAAGTCGGCGGTGTAACCCGAGACCCCGTTGCCAACTCGGCCACCAGCATCCGTAGAAATGGCTCGGCGTCCGATACGATGCCCACCGTCTGGGTGCTGCCGCGGTCCATCAGCTTCGTCACGGTGGCGGGGTTGATGTCGATGCAGGCGACCTTCACCCACGCCGGCAGCAAATTGCCCACGGCGATGCTGTGGAGCGTCGTCGCCACCATCAAGCAGAAGCCGGTGCCGGGGATGTGGGCGCGCATTTCGGTTTGTGCGACCAGCGCATCGGTGATGACCTCCGGCAGCGGGCCATCGTCGCGGATGCTGCCGCAAAGGACGTACGGAATCGACTTCGTCACGCACTCGTACAAGATGCCCGACTTCAACTGCCCATTCTTCACGGCGGCGGCAATGCTGCCGGTTCGGCGGATCGTGTTGATCGTCCGCAAGTGGTGTTCGTGCCCCTCTTCCGTCGGCAGCCCGTGGTCGAGCGAAACGCCGAGGCTGGTACCGTAGAAGGCCTGTTCGATGTCGTGCGTCGCCAAGGCGTTCCCCGCGAAGAGCACTTGGATGAAACCCTGGCGCACCAACTCGGCTACGTGTTCGGCCCCGCCGGTGTGGACGACGGCCGGGCCGAGCACGGCGATGATCTTCTCGCCGTTCGCCCGGCAGCGCTTCATCGCCGCGGCAACTTCGCGGACGCTCACGGCCTTCGGACGCTCGCTCGACACGGGGCTGGCCATGAACTCGAAGAGGTTCCCCTTGCGGGCCTCGGCTTCCGGCGGAAACACGCGCGTGCCGCGTCGGCCGACGACGATGCGATCGCCGAGTTCCACGGCCGTCATCGCGACGCAGCGCGCGGCCGAGCCCTCGGGGTCGAGGGCGATGCCGCAATCCATTTCTTGATCTTCGACATCGACCCATTCGCCCTGCAAGCGGACTTGCGTGCGGAAGTTTGTGCTACAGTAGAAGCCGTCCGGGAAGGCGCCGGCGACATCGGCGCCGGCGGTGACGCAGTCGTGGGCGTCAGTGGGGATCGCCCCGTGCGGGTGAATTTCGGCGAGGATCGCTTCGAGTTTCCCGGCCGTGGCCGCTTGCACTTCCATGCGGACGCGGCTCGGGTCGTCCTGCTTTTCGCCGAGGACGAACTCGTGAATGTGGTAACCGCCGCCGCGCGAGAGGATCGCGTCGAGCACCTTCGGCAGTAGCAACGAATCGACGATGTGCCCCTGCATCTCGACGAGTTCGATGAACGGCAGCGGTTCCTGGTGGGACTTCACTTGGGCATGCTCCACTTGGCGTCTTTGGCGACGGCGAAGACGCGGGCGTGCTGGCGGAGATCTTTCGTGAGACCGCGCTTTATCGTGAATACGACGGCGTCTTTTTCGGCGGTCGCCGTCAGCTTGTCGCCCCCCGACCCCGCCCACGTGAAGATGAGGACGTAGTCTTTGTCGAAATCGACGATTTTGGTGATGGCGTCGGCCGTGTCTTTATCTTCGACCGCTTTGGCGAGCTCTTCTTTCGAGGTGACCTTCACCGGTTGGCCGGGCTTAGCCCCCTTCTTCGCTTCGAGTTTGGCGTCCTTCAATTCCAACTCGCGGACGAGAACCGTTTTGTCTTCTTTCGCGTCGATCGCGGCGGTGAAGGCGAGAGCCAACACCGACATCAGCAGGGTACGCATCGTGGAATCTCCGAGGGGCCATTGGGGATTCGCGGTGGCCTAAAGCCGCTGCCGGAATTGTATGGGAACGCGGGTCGCGCCCACCATCTTCCGCAATCGTTAAGCTTTGCCCCTCCCCACCGGCTTCGCTGCCCGGATTCACCGTTCCTTTCGCCGGGTTGTATTTTGTAATTTGTTCAACTCCGACTTGGCCTCCCTCCGCCGCGCGGGAAGATAGTGTTGACGGTGACGCTCGCACGCAATGTCCGCGTGGTGCCGAACCGGATCGGGGGGCCTCCCATGCCCGTAGCACCTGTTTCGCAAGCTGGAATTCTCGCGAAATTTGCGGTTCGCCGGATTTGGCTCAAGTCGTTGGTCGCCGCCGTTTGGCTGGCGCCGAGCGCGCTCGCCCAAGCCCCGGTTCCGCACGAGCGCTCGTCGGACGACCGGCTGGCGTTGAAGGTGCAAGCGGCGTTGTCGGGCGACCCGAAGCTCAAACCCTACGACCTGAACTTGCTCGTCAACGTCGTCGACGGCTTCGCCGTGATCGGCGGGGCCGTACCAAGTGAAGACCTGTTGCCCCGGATTCGCTCTGTGGCGTTGGCGGTCGAGAACATCCGCGGCGCGAAGGTGTCAGGCTGGATCGCCAGTCCCGACAAACGCGACGAACCCTTCGCGAGGAAAGTGGCGGAGCAGATGGACGACAAGCCGGTGCCCAAGCACTTACTCGAACCGCTGCCGCCTCCGGTGGCCACCCCGACCAGCCTGCCGCCCTTGGCGATCCCGGTGCAGACGCCGTTGAAAGAGACACCGGCCGCACCGCTCCGCAAGGAACCGGCGGGCCACACCGTCGTCCGCCGCCCGCCGCCGACGGGGCTATTCCTCGATCCGGTCGTATCGTCGAGTGCCCCACGGCCGACTTCGACTCCGGGTGCGGCGCCGCTGCCTTATCCGACGATTCCCCCGCCGGGGGTACCAACGCAGCCGGTGATCGAAGATCCGCGATTCGCCGAACTGAGCGTGAAGTTGTCCGGTTCGACGGCGACCATTAGCGGGACAGTTCGCAAATTGTCCGACGCTTGGGACTACGCCGATGCGGTGCAGAAGTGGCCCGGTATCGACACGGTGGTCGTTGGCGCCGTGAAGGTCAAGTGAGTCGTTCTCAAGTTTTCCCGGAGCCGCCGAGCAAGTAACCCAAAATTGCGTGCGCGGAATCGTCGAGCGGTTCCATTTCCCGGACGATGATCCCCTTCTCCAAAACCAACTTCTGGAAGCCCGCGAAGAACCGCTCCGGGCTGCGGGCGCGGATCGTCAGACCGTCGTCGGTGAAGTCGAAACCGAGTACGCCGTCGAGTTCGAGCAGGCTCTTCGCCAACTCCTTCGGCTGATCGAGCACCACGCGGACCGACATCGGGTAGTCGTCGAGCAGCTCGCGGATTTGCTGCAACGTGCCGACGGCGGCGATGCGGCCGCGCGACAGAATCGCGACGTGATTCGTGAGCTTTTCTAGCTCTTCGAGTTCGTGGCTCGAAATCAGCAGGCACTTCCCTTGGGCCGCGAGCGCGTTGAAAAGGTCGAGCATTTCTTGCCGGCCGAGCGGGTCGATGCCCGAGAGCGGCTCATCGAGGATCAACAATTCCGGGTCGTGAAGAAGGGCCTGGGCGAGTTTGATGCGCTGCCGCATGCCCTTGGAATAGCCCCGGAGTTTGCGGTCGGCGCGCTCGACCATGCCGACCTGTTGCAAGACGTATTCGCTGCGGGCCGTCACTTGCGACGAGTGGAAACCGTTGAGCTTGGCCATCGTCCGCACGAAGTCCCGGCCGCTCATCTCTTCGTAGAATGCGTCGTGATCCGGGCAGTAGCCGATAGAGTGGCGCGTGCGCCAATCGGAGGCGTCGCGGCCGCGGACGGTAACGCGGCCGAGCGACGGCGCGATCAGTCCGGTCGCCAGTTTGATGAGCGTCGATTTCCCCGCGCCGTTCGGCCCGACCAACCCGGTGATGCCCGCGTTCAGTTCCAACGTCACTTGATTCAAACTGAGAACGGGGCCGTACCACTTCGAGACCTGCTCGAGCAGCAAGAGCGGAGGAGCGGAAGCTAAAGTCGAGTTCGGCATCAGCTCACGATCTCGATGGCTTGGATGCGCTTCCGCAGGTAGAGCATCGACCCGATGCAGACGCCGGCCAAGACGAGCGCCGCCTGCCACGGCTCCGGTTGCGGCCCGAGCTTCACGGCCTCCGGATCGGCCCGCATCAGCCACAGGCCAACCAGATAGAGGTTGTTCCACAGGTCGATGAGCCGCCAGAGCGGGCTGAGGTTCTGAACCTCCACGAGGAAGTTCGCGACCCTATGGCAGAGTACGAACAAACCGCTCCAGATCATGATGAGCGGCACGGTGCGACGAACCCAAACCGCCGTGGCCACCAGCAGCAAACTGAGGACGACCGTGAGCAACAGGCCATATCCGAGGATGCCGAGCAGCAAGAGATAATTGTCGATGTAGTACGATTGCCAGTCGTAGAGCAGCCCGGCTTGGATGAACAGCAGTAGCGCGGGGATCGTCGTCAGCAGGTTGATGAACGCGCCGATGCCGAGCATCTTGCCGAGGACGTAGTGTCTGCGACCGATCGGCTTCGACAGGTAGAACGGCAAGCTGCCGTATTGGAAGTCGTTGCCGACGAGCACCGCCCCGGCGAGGGCGAGCACGATCATCGCCACGTAGCCCTCGAACCAAATGAAGTTGCCGAAGGTGTGCGGCGAGCCGTTCAGGTTCAGTTTGTCGAGGAACTTGGTGAGTTCGGACATCTTCACCGGCATCGCGCCGAAGTTCACCGTCTGGCTCGCCGTCTGCATCTGAATCCAGACGACGAGATACTGGCCGTAGAAGAAGAAGAAAAAGATCATGAGAGCGAAGGCGTAGAGCGCCCAGAAAATCTTGCGGCGGAATAGCAGCCGCAGCGACGACCGGGCCATCGCCCACGACGCGTAGACCGGCGGGTTCAGCTCGCCCTTCCACGGGCGGTAGCGCAGCAGGTGGTCGGTCGGGTTTGTCATGCGGCCTCCGGAGCCGTGGTCTGCCGGAAGAGTTCGTCGAGCGACACGTCGTCGCGCAGCACGGCCCTCAGGCTCACGTCGATCGCGTCGGCCACGCGAAAGAGATCGAGCGTGGATCGCCCGGCCGGGAGGACGACACGCAATTCCCGCGCCGCCGCGTGCTTCACCGTGGTCAAGCCGGACGCGATCAACGCTTGTTCGAAGGCCTCCTTCGAACCGACGAACCGGAGGCGGTAGTAGTCGTCGCGGCGGGCGCAGAGCTCCGCCACGGTGCCGACGCCGCGGAGTTCCCCATCGGCCAAGATCACGACGCGTTCGCACACGGCCTGCACATCCGCCAGCAAGTGCGTGCTGACGATGATCGACTTCCCGTGCAGACTGCCTAGCTCGCGGATCAGGTGCAGCATTTTGTCGCGGCCGGACGGATCGAGGCCGCTGGTCGGTTCGTCGAGGAGCAGCACCGGCGGATCGTGGATCAAGGCCTGCGCGAGTTTCGCCCGCTGCTTCATCCCGGCGGAGTAATCTTCGACCGCGCGGTATCGCGCCTCGTCGAGGTCGAGGTACGTCAGCACTTCGTGGGCCCGGCGGAGCGCCTGCTTGCGCGGCATGCCGTACAATTCCCCGGCGAGGGCGACGTACTCGATTCCCTTCAATCCGGGTACGAGCGCGTCGGCTTCCGGCATGAAGCCGATGAGCCGGCGGAGGCGCCAGTTATCGCGGGTATCGCGGTCGCCGCCGAGTGAGACATCGAGAACGCGGCCGGTGCCGGAGGTCGGCGCGATCAGGCCCATCAGAATCTTCAACAGCGTCGATTTGCCCGCGCCGTTGGGGCCGAGTAGGCCCACCAAGCCCTGCGGAATCTGGAGAGTAACGTCCTTCAGCGCCCGGTGCGCGCCGAATGTGCGCGACAAATTATTGAGGTCGAGCAGGAGTGTCACGTCGTGTAATCCGCATTCAGGTTGACGTATTCCGTCGTGAGGTCGCAGGTGAAGAACGTGCAGTGGCCGGAGCCGAGTTCGAGCTTCACGCGAAAATCGACATTGCGGTTATCACGCAGGTATGCCGACGCCGACTTTGCATCGAACGGCAGCGGCACGCCCCGTTCGTACAGCAGGAATGACCCCATCCCGAGGCTTAGGTCGCGCTCGTCGAAATCGACACCGCAATACCCGGCCGCGGAAACGACCCGTCCCCAGTTCGGGTCGGCCCCGAAGACGGCCGTCTTCACGAGCGCGCTCTCGGCAATCGCTTTGGCAATGGTCCGGGCCTCCGCGTCCGTCCGGCAGCCTTCGACATGGATTGTAATGAGGTGGTTCGCACCCTCGGCATCTTCGGCGATGGCCCGGGCCAAATCCGCGCAGACGACGTGGACCGCGTCTTCGAATTCGACTAAACCCGAGCCCGAAACCGATGGGCCTGTCCCGTTCGCCAAGATCAACACCGTGTCATTGGTGCTGGTGTGGCCTTCCACCGAGATGCAATTGAAGGTGTCGGCAATGCAGCGTCGCAGAATCGCCTGCAAATCGTCGGCGGCGACGGCCGCATCGGTCATGATGAACCCGAGCATCGTCGCCATGTTCGGACCGATCATCGCGGCACCTTTGGCGAATCCGGTGACCGACCCCGCCAACGATCGCCGCGTCGAAACTTTGATGCGCGTGTCGGTCGTCAAGATTGCATGGGCCGCATCGTTGAACGCGTCGGCACCCGATTGCAGTGCCGCGGTCGCCTTCGGGATGCCCGCTTCCAGGATCGCCATCGGCAGCGGCCGGCCGATGACCCCGGTACTGGCGACGAGGACTTGCTCGGGGGAACACCCAATTCCCTCCGCGACCAGTTCCGCCATCCGGCGGGCATCGGCGAGGCCTTGCTCCCCGGTACAAGCGTTGGCGTTCCCGGAACAGATGACGATGGCGCGGGCATCGCTTCGTGGCAATCGTTCCCGGCTGATTTGCACGGGGGCGGCGCAGACGCGATTTTGAGTGAAGACCCCTGCCGCGGCGGCCGGTCGATCCGAAACGATCACGGCCAGATCGCGCCGATCCGGCTCGTTGCGGAGTTTGCTGATCACGCCGGCGAAACGGTACCCTTCGGCGATGTGCCACTCGTTCATACCGGCTCTGTACTCCCGCGGTGCACCAACCAATGCGACCCCGTTGGGATAGCAAATCGGCAGGGAGGGAAAAGGGCGGGTCGTCGGCCCGGTACGAGGCGAATCGCTATTCACGAACTCTTCACTAACGCGTTCGGTTCGCACTTCTGATAATACGCCCGCGTCCCCTCGTCGCCGATCTCCGGAGCGAATCCATGCCTTGGAAACAGTTCGCGTTTTTCACCCTGCTCGTGGGCGGCCTCGCCGCACTCGCGCTCGTCTCTCGCTCGCAGGCCGAGGAAAAAGCCGTACGGGTGCTGCCGGGCTTACAGAAGGACGGCTTCATGCAATTGCCGAACCAGTGGAAACTGAACCCGGCGGGTACGCACATCGAAGTCGGTGACTTGCCTTCGAACCTCCAACTCCACCCTACGGGGCAGTTCGCGGCGGTGCTGCATTGCGGCCTGAAAGAGCACGAAGTTCACATCCTCGATCTCAACGCGAAGAAGCGGAAGATCGTCTGCCGGGTGACGATGGATCAGGCCTTCTACGGGCTGACATGGTCCGCCGACGGCAAGCAGATTTACGCCAGCGGCGGCGAGTTCGACATCGTCCACCTCTGGGACTTCGACAAAGGCTTGCTGCACAATCACCGCACACTCGACGTCGGCGGTATCCCCAACGTGAAGCGCGCCGTGCCCTCGGGGATCTCGCTCGACGCCATGGGCAAAGAGCTATTCAGTTGCGCCCTGTGGGCCGATGCCGTGGTGCGGGTGCCGCTCGATAACCCCGGCAACAAAGTCATCATCCCGTTGGCGTTCGTCGAGCCGAAAAAAGAAGGCCCCGGCGGCGATCCGCCCAGCCCGCCGGACGGCCGCAAGGAAGACCCGAAACCGAAGGTCGAAGATGAAGACGCCGGTGTGACCCCGGCCAAGAACAACGGCTACCCCTACGCCTGCCTGCCCGAAGCGGGCGGCAAACGCCTGTTCGTGAGTCTCTGGGCGAAGAGCGGCATCGCGGTGATCGACCTCGAATCGAACAAAGTCTCGGCGGTGTGGAAGACGGCGAGCCACCCGACCGAGATGCTGTTGGATCCGAAAGGGAAAGCGCTCTACGTCGCCTGCGCGAACAGCACGCAAGTGACGGTGCTCGACCCGGCGACCGGGATCACGCTGCAAACGATCAACGCCGCGCTCTACCCGCAGGCCCCGTCGGGGAACACGCCGAGCAGCTTGGCAATGACCCCGGACGGCGAGATGCTCTTCGTGGTGAATTCGGACGCCAACAACCTCGCCGTCTTCAACGTCGCCGATCCGAAAATGGCCAAGGCACTCGGTTTCATACCCACAGGTTGGTACCCGACAAGCGTGCGCTACAACAAGATCGATAAGACTCTGTACGTCGCCAACGGCAAGGGGAACGCGGCCAAGGCCAACCCGAGCGGGCCGAATCCGTATCTGCCGTTCGACAAAGGCATCCTCGAATACATCGGCGGGCTGTTTAAAGGCACCGTCTCGGCGATCCCGCTGCCGACGCCCGAAGCGATGGCGAAGCATTCCAAAATCGCCTACCAGTGCAGCCCGCTGAATAAAGACAACGCCCCGAAGATCGACGACGTGCCCGCCGATAACCCGATCCCGAAGAAAGTCGGCGACGCTTCGCCGATCAAGCATGTCATCTACGTCATCAAAGAAAACCGCACCTACGACCAAGTCTTCGGCGACCTGTCGCAGGGCAACGGTTCGCCGGAACTCTGCCTCTTCCCGAAGGCGATCACGCCGAATCACCACAAGCTCGCCGAGGAGTTCGTGCTGCTCGACAACACCTACGTCGACGGCGAAGTCTCGGCCGACGGGCACGAGTGGACCATGGGGGCCTACGCCACCGACTTCGTCGAGAAACTCTGGCCGCTGAGCTACCGCGGCAGCCCCGGCAAAACCTTCGGTTACCCGGCCGAGGGGGCCGTCGATCTCGCGGCCCGGCCGGCGGGCGGCTACTTGTGGGATCGCGCCGCCGAAGCCAAAGTGACCTACCGCAGCTACGGCGAATGGGTCGCCAACGGCAAGAAAAATAAAGACGGTACTTTCGAAGACGGCACGGCGACGGTGAAAGCGCTCGAAGGGCACAT
>Ga0105046_10020517_pt1 | contig 9994 bp, 4 predicted proteins | sample MAT03_FD_78385 | JGI IMG/M metagenome (GOLD analysis project Ga0105046, IMG submission 78385) | Freshwater microbial communities from Lake Fryxell liftoff mats and glacier meltwater in Antarctica - MAT-03 (megahit assembly) | ecosystem: Environmental > Aquatic > Freshwater > Ice > Liftoff... | reverse complement strand
CTGCCGGTGTCAATATCATGGCATTTTGCAAAGAATACAATGCTAAAACACAAGCGCAAGCCGGGGATATTCTTCCCGTTGTGATCACTGTTTATGCTGACAAATCGTTCACATTTATCACCAAACAGCCCCCTGTTGCTGAGTTGATCAAGAAAGAGTCCGGAGCGGCTAAAGGTTCAGCTGTGCCAAACCGGGATAAAGTGGGCAAACTCAAGCATTCCCAGGCGCGTAAGATAGTGAAAGCGAAGATGAGCGATATGAATGCCAACTCGGAAGAGGCGGCTATGAATATCGTCTTCGGAACTGCCCGATCGATGGGTATCGATATTGTTGAAGATTAAAATTGAGGACTCTGCTATGATTTTTCAGACGTGGTCCAAAAACGTCGTGGAAGGGTTATGGGCCATAGTCCTTCACAAAAAGAGAACATAAATGGGTCGTCCAAGTAAAAAAACTCGGGAGATAGCTAAAATAGTGGATCCTAATAAGATCTATACCATTGAAGAAGCTATCGATGTCTTGAAGAGGTGCCCATCGGCGAAATTTGATGAGTCGGTGGATGTTTCTTTGAGAATGGGCGTTGACCCTCGTCGTACGGATCAGCTAGTCCGCGGCACCGTTTCCCTACCGAATGGAACGGGTAAAAAGATGAGAATTCTTGTCTTTGCCGAGGGCGATAAAATCAAGGAAGCTCTTGATGCTGGCGCTGAATACGCGGGCAACGATGAACTTTTGGAAAAAGTCAGTGGCGGTTGGACCGATTTTGATGCTGTCGTCTCAACACCTGGGATGATGCGGAATGTCGGTAAACTCGGAAAGGTCCTCGGACCTCGTGGGTTAATGCCAACTCCAAAGGCGGGCACTGTCACAGCAGACGTAGGCAAGGCTATTCAAGAGTTAAAAGCAGGGAAAATCGAATTTAAACTCGATCGTCATGGTGTGATTAACAACGGTATTGGAAAGAAATCATTCGCAGCTGATGCGATTGTCACCAATATCAAGACGTTTCTCCACGCTGTATTCCGTGCAAAACCGGCAAGCGCCAAAGGGCACTACCTGAAATCCGTTGTGGTTTCCTCAACGATGGGTCCTGGCTTCAAAATCGACCTCCGCGCTGTAGAAGCTGAAGGTTAAAGGATCAGATCATGAGACAAGAAAAACAACTTCTTATCGATGAAATCCAAACGCATTGCGATAAACATAACGCAACGTTTGTGATCCTGAGCTATCAGGGACTGAATGCGAATGCTGCCAATCAATTCCGTCGCGAGATTGGAAAGATGGGCGGCTCGGTCGAAATGATGCGCAAGCGTATTTTGCAAAAGGCAATGGCTCAAAAAGGTATCGAACTTCCTATAGATTCCCTTCCCGGACACATCGGGGTGGTTTTTTCGGGAGGCGATCCGATTGAGACAACAAAGTTTGTCTTTAAATTTAGCCAAGAGAATAACAAAGCTATCAAAGTTGTCGGAGGACGCTTCGACGGACTTCAATACAGCGGCGAAGATGTCGAGAAGCTCTCGAAGCTTCCAAGCAAAGACGAAATGCGTGCCCAGTTGCTCGCAACGTTCGAAGCTCCGATGTCGCAAACACTGGCTGTAATGGAGGCGCTGTTGACAAGCGTCGTTTACTGCCTAGACAACAAGTGCAAAGAGCAAGTCGAAAGCGAAAGCACTGCTGGGCAATCTTAAATTTATATAAGTGAAGAGGTAGTTACCGTGAATAAAAAGCAAGAAGATCTCGTGCAGGCGCTGAGTGAATTGACTGTGTTGGAAATGTCAGAACTCAAAGGCGCATTGGAAGAAAAATGGGGTGTTAAAGCTGCTGCTGCTGCTGTGGCTGTGGCTGCTCCAGCTGCTGGTGGTGCACCTGCTGCAGCCGTTGAAGCAACTGAGTTTCAAGTTGTTTTGAACGCAGTTCCAGCTGACAAAAAAATCGGCGTGATTAAAGTTGTGCGTGAAGTCACAGGACTTGGCTTGAAAGAAGCAAAAGACCTCGTAGACGCAGCTCCAGGCATTTTGAAAGAGAAATCGCCTAAAGCAGAAGCACACGAAATCGAAAAGAAAATTAAAGACGCTGGCTCATCTGTTACCCTTAAGGGTCTGTAAGACAAATCAGCAAAAAATGCTCTCTGGGAAGCCAGAGGGTATTTTTCTAGGATTGAACCTGGTTTCAACCAGGAGATGCGTGCCCGTATCTTCACGTTGAGTTCAGCTTTGTACAAGGAGACCTTCAAACATGCTGCAAAGGCCGCCGCATCGCTCTAGTGTTGTACAGAATGAGGAGATTATCGATCTCCCCAATCTGATTGAAGTTCAGGTGAAATCGTATAACCAGTTCCTCCAAGCAAACCGTCTTCCCGATGAGCGGGAAAATAGCGGTTTGCAGGAAGTTTTCACAGAGATCTTCCCGGTTAAGTCGTATGATGAGAAAACCATTCTTGAGTTTATCTCGTACAACTTAGGTGTTCCTAAATATGCGCCCGAAGAAAGTATTCGGCGAGGGATTACTTATGCCGTCACGTTGAAAGTCAAATTTCGTTTGACGGACGAGACTGGGATCAAAGAAGAAGAAGTTTATATGGGGACTATCCCCGTGATGACTGATAAGGGAACCTTTATTATCAACGGAGCGGAGCGTGTTGTTGTTTCACAGCTGCACCGCTCACCTGGTATTTGTTTCGAACAAGAACGCCACCCACGTGGGATCAACATCTATTCGTTCCGTATCATTCCTTATCGTGGAAGTTGGCTCGAAGGGGCATTTGATTCGAACGATCTGATTCATATCTACATCGATCGGAAAAAAAGACGTCGCAAGATTTTGGCGACCACCTTTATTCGGACACTGGGCTTCTCTTCCAACGCCGATATTATCGAAGAGTTTTTTGCTGTCAAGAAAGTCAAATTGAAATCGGAAAAAGACTTTGAGAAGCTGCTCGGAAAAATTTTGGCGGCAGATGTAACCGATAAAGAACAAACATTGGTTTATGGTAAATCAGGGGAAAAACTCACCACAGCGATGTTAAAGCGCATTCACGATGCAGGTCTTGAAAATCTGGCCATTGCAGAAGATGCCGATGAGACGCATCCGGTGATCAAAATGTTAGCTAAAGACTCCACGGATTCGTATGAGTCAGCTTTAAAAGACTTCTACCGAAAGATCAGACCAGGTGAACCCGCTACCCTTTCGAATGCACGTTCGGCCATCATGCGTCTGTTTTTTGATGCAAGACGCTACAATTTGGGACGTGTAGGACGCTACAAAATGAACTCTAAACTTGGTGTCGAAGTCAATGATGAGACACTCCAAGTGCAAACACTCACTAAAGAAGATGTCATTGGGGCCCTCAAATACCTCATTCGCTTGAAAAAAGGGGATGAAGATGTAGGCATTGACGACATCGATCATTTAGGAAATCGTCGTGTCCGCTCTGTAGGGGAATTGATCCAAAACCAATGCCGTATAGGCTTGGCACGCATGGAAAAAATCATCCGGGAACGGATGAACCTCTTTGATTTCACTTCGGATACGTTGACCCCAGGCAAAATTATTTCTGCCAAAGGTTTAGCGGGTGTGCTTAAAGACTTCTTCGGAAGATCACAGCTCTCCCAATTTATGGATCAAACCAATCCTGTGGCTGAATTGACTCACAAACGGCGTCTTTCTTCGCTCGGACCTGGTGGTTTGAACCGGGATCGTGCAGGCTTTGAAGTACGTGACGTGCATCCTAGCCATTATGGAAGAATTTGCCCCATTGAAACGCCGGAAGGACCGAACATTGGTCTGATCACGTCCCTTTCTTGCTACGCCAAAATCAACGAATTCGGCTTTATCGAAACACCTTACCGTATTGTACGGGATGGGGTTGTGACCGACGAGATCGAGTATATGACAGCCGACCAAGAAGAGCGTTACGTGATTGCTCAGGCGTCATCCACGTTAGATGAATACAACATGTTTAAAGAATCGATCTGCTGGGCCCGTCATAAAGGGGAACAAATGGAGATCGATTGCGCGAAAGTAACGCACATGGACGTGTCACCGAAGCAGCTCGTCTCGATCGTGACCGGTTTGATTCCATTCCTTGAGCACGATGATGCGAACCGTGCATTGATGGGCTCGAACATGCAACGCCAAGGGGTGCCGCTTCTCCGTCCTCAAGCACCGATTGTTGGAACAGGCTTGGAAGCGCGTGCTGCGCGTGACTCGGGTGCTGTTGTCGTGGCGATTGAAGATGGAACCGTTGAATATGTCGACGGTTTCAAAATCGCGGTGTCACCTAAAGACAACCGTCTTGAAAAACGGACTTACTATCTCAAAAAGTTCATGCGCTCTAACGCTGGAACATGCATCAATCAAACCCCTCTTTGCGAAGTGGGAGATAAGGTCAAAGCAGGCGATGTGCTTGCCGATGGGCCTGCTACCGATAAAGGAGAATTGGCTCTTGGACGGAACGTCCTCGTCGCCTTTATGCCTTGGTACGGTTACAACTTTGAGGATGCGATCATCATTTCGGAGAAATTGCTCCGCGAGGATGCTTACACCTCGATTTACATTGAAGAGTTTGAATTGACAGCGCGTGATACTAAACTTGGCAAGGAAGAGATCACACGCGATATTCCAAACGTGCCTGAAGAGGCTTTAATCAACCTCGGCGATGATGGTATTATCCGTATCGGCGCTGAAGTGAAACCAGGCGATATTCTCGTTGGGAAAATCACACCGAAATCGGAAACCGAGTTGGCGCCAGAAGAGCGTCTCCTTCGCGCCATTTTCGGAGAAAAAGCGGCTGACGTGAAAGATGCCTCGCTCACGGCTCCTCCAGGAACGGAAGGGGTGGTCATGGATGTGAAAGTCTTTAGCCGTCGCGATCGTCTCTCGAAATCGGATGATGAGCTTGTGGAAGAAGCGGCTCGCTTAAAAGAGATTCAGAAAGAGCACAAAAGTCGTCTTTACGAGCTTCAAACCGAGCGTCGTGAAAAGATGGGAGCGCTTCTCTTGAACGAATTGGCTTCTGGAACCATTGTGCATCGGAAAACTGCCGATGTGATTGTGGCGGAAGGAGAGTTGATCACGCAAGAGATCCTCGAAATGCTCGAAAGAGAGCGTGTGGGGGATCTGATCATGCCGGTCAACGAAATATACACCACTCTGAAAGATCTGCTCCGCAACTACGATACAGCATTGCAAGCGGCCGAATTGCAATATAAGACTGAAATCGAACACCTCAAGAAAGGGGATACAGACCTCGATCCAGGCGTGATCCGTCAGGTTAAAGTATATGTCGCGACAAAACGTAAGTTGCAGGTCGGGGACAAAATGGCCGGTCGTCACGGTAACAAAGGGGTCGTCTCTAAGATTGTCCCAGAAGCTGATATGCCGTTCCTCGAAGATGGTCAAACCGTTGAGGTGATCTTAAATCCTCTCGGGGTGCCTTCTCGTTTGAATATGGGGCAGCTATTTGAAACCCATCTTGGATTTGCAGCGAAAAAAGCCGGTATCACAGTGGCTAGCGCCGTATTTGAAGGGTTCCCAGAAGATCAAATTTGGGAAATGATGAAAGAACAAAAGTTGTCGCCTACAGGTAAATTCTATCTGTTCGACGGATGTTCAGGTGAGCAATTCGATAACCCATCGGTGGTCGGTTACATCTACTTGATGAAACTGGGCCACCTGGTTGCCGACAAAATCCACGCCCGTGCTGTGGGCCCTTACTCGCTCGTGACTCAGCAACCGCTGGGTGGTAAAGCGCAAATGGGGGGTCAACGTTTCGGGGAGATGGAAGTATGGGCTGCGGAAGCTTATGGCGCCGCCAACCTGTTGCAAGAGCTTTTGACCGTTAAATCCGATGACGTTGCAGGACGGACGCGGATTTACGAATCGATTGTAAAAGGAGAGAACCTCCTTAAACCGGGCACTCCGGAGTCGTTCAACGTCTTGATCAAAGAAATGCAAGGCCTCGGCCTTGACATCCGCACTGAAGCGGTCGAGCTGTAAGGGAGCAATAGGCATGCAAGAATTTAACCAACCGTTAGAACAACAGTTTGATAAGTTGCGCATTCAGATCGCTTCAGGTGATGTGATCCGCAACAGTTGGTCCCATGGAGAAATTAAAAAACCGGAGACTATCAACTACCGGACGTTCAAGCCTGAAAAAGGAGGCTTGTTCTGCGAAAAAATCTTTGGTCCTACACGTGACTGGGAATGTGCGTGCGGGAAGTACAAAAAGATTAAACACAAAGGGATCGTTTGTGATCGTTGTGGCGTAGAAGTGACGGTTTCCAAGGTGCGCCGTGAACGGATGGCTCACATTGACCTCGCGGTTCCAGTGGTTCACATCTGGTTCTTCAAAACGATGCCTTCCCGCATTGGGAACATCCTGGGGATGTCGACGACAGATCTCGAGCGGGTGATTTATTATGAAGAATATGTGGTCAGCGATCCGGGCAAAACCGATCTGCAGAAAAAACAACTGCTGAATGATGCGGAATACCGGGAAGCGCAAGAAAAGTTTGGTCGTGATGCCTTTGTAGCTAAGATGGGGGGAGAGGCGGTTGCCGCTCTGCTCGCTTCTGAAGATCTACAAGCGCTTTTTATTGAACTGAAAGACAAGCTTCGTAAGACCAAATCGATGCAAGCGCGGATGAAGCTGGCGAAACGGTTGAAAATTGTTGAAGCCTTTCTCACTTCAGGTAACAAGCCCGAGTGGATGGTGATGGCCGCAGTGCCCGTCATTCCGCCTGATCTCCGTCCTTTAGTGCCTCTTGATGGAGGCCGTTTTGCGACATCTGATTTGAACGACCTTTATCGTCGCGTAATCAATCGTAATAACCGTTTAAAAGCTATCTTAAAGCTGAAAACGCCTGATGTGATTGTCCGAAACGAAAAGCGAATGTTGCAAGAGGCTGTCGATGCTCTCTTTGACAATGGGCGCCATGGACATCCTGTCATGGGCGCGGGTAACCGTCCGCTCAAGTCGCTTTCTGAAATGTTAAAAGGGAAACAAGGCCGTTTCCGTCAAAACTTGCTCGGTAAACGGGTGGACTACTCAGGCCGTTCTGTGATTATCGTGGGTCCTGAACTCAAGTTCAATCAGTGCGGTTTACCCAAATTGATGGCCCTTGAACTCTTCGAACCGTTCATCGTGAAACGTCTGAAAGATCTGGGACTGGTTTACACGATCCGTTCTGCCAAGAAAATGATCCAACGACATGCCCCTGAAGTCTGGGATGTGCTCGATGAAATCATTAAAGGACACCCGGTTCTCCTTAACCGTGCACCCACATTGCACCGTTTGGGGATCCAAGCATTCGAACCTGTGTTGATTGAAGGTAAAGCGATTCGCGTTCATCCGCTTGTTTGCGCCGCCTTCAACGCCGACTTCGACGGTGACCAAATGGCCGTTTATGTTCCGCTCTCGATAGAAGCACAGTTGGAAGCGAAGCTGCTTATGATGGCTCCTGACAACATCTTCTTACCCTCTTCGGGAAAACCGTCCGCGGTTCCTTCCCAAGATATGACCTTGGGGCTCTATTACCTGATGCATGATCCTCTCTGGATTGCCGAAGAACATGGAGATAAGACCCATACCTTCCGGGATTCCGCTGAAGTTTTAACGGCGCTTTCTTCAGGGGGAAGCTTTACCTGGTTTGACAAGACAACTAGTAAAGACCCACGACAAGTGATGAACCGTGGGATACGGACTCACGAGAAAATTCGTCTCCGGACCGAAAACGGGATCATTGAAACGACCCCTGGACGGGTGATTTTCAACACGATTGTGCCCAAAGAGCTCGGTTTCCAAAACTATAGTTTGCCTAAAAAGAAAATGAACGAACTGATCATGCAGTGTTACAAGGTCATTGGCCTTGAAGCCACTGTGCAGTTCTTGGATAAGCTGAAAAGCCTCGGTTTCTCAGAAGCCACACGTGCCGCTCTCTCTATGGGTGTCTCTGATGTGCCTATCCCGGCTGACAAATATATGGTTATCGAAGAAGTACAAAAGCGTGTGGTGCAAGTCCGTAAGCAGTACGAGGACGGGATTATCACGGACGGGGAACGTCAATCGAAAACCATTTCAATCTGGACCGAAGTGTCCGATACGCTCTCCGAAGAGTTGTTCCTTCTCTTAGCGCAAACGAAAGAAGGGCGTCTCAATCCGCTGAACGCGATGAAAGAATCGGGTGCACGGGGTAATAACACCCAGATTAAGCAGCTGGGTGCGATGCGGGGTCTGATGGCGCGTCCTTCGGGAGCGATTATTGAATCTCCTATTACTTCGAACTTCCGGGAAGGGTTGTCGGTACTAGAGTTCTTCATCTCCTCTCACGGTGCGCGTAAAGGTCTTGCCGATACCGCTTTGAAAACCGCGGACTCTGGTTACTTAACCCGCCGTCTCGTCGACGTTTCACAAGATGTAATTATCACCGAACCTGATTGTGGAACTCTCAACGGGATTGAAGTGTCGGCCATTAAACAAGGGCAAGAAGAGCTTTTGCCTCTTCGCGACAGAATCTACGGAAGAACGGTTTGCGATGATATTTACCTACCTGGTGATAGCACGCAGTTGCTTGCAAAATCGGGCGATACATTGACTTATGTACAAGCCGAAGCCATCGATGATGCAGGGATTGAAAGCGTCCGTATTCGCTCTGTTCTGACCTGCGAAACACGTCGTGGTGTATGCTCCAAGTGCTATGGCCTCAACTTGGCCAATGGACGCGTGGTGGGACTAGGGGAAGCCGTCGGTATTATTGCCGCGCAGTCAATCGGGGAACCTGGAACGCAGCTCACTATGAGAACGTTCCACCTTGGGGGGATTGCGTCTGCGGGCCTCAATCCTGAACTCGTGATCGAAGCGGATGGGATTTTGGTTTACAAAGATCTCCGCGTCGTGAAAAACGAAGAAGGCCAATGGATCGTCTTGAATAAAAACGGATCGCTTGTGGTGGTTCGTGATGAAGGACGTACGTTGGAAGAGTATAAAAAGTTACTCTCGACTAAATCGATCGAGCCGCTCCAATCGTTCAACGTCGAATTGGGAACGCGCATCTTAGTCGGAGATGGCTCCAAACTGAAGAAAGGACAGAAAATCGCCGAGATGGAACAACACATCATCCCGATTATATGTGACCGTCCAGGTTATGTGAAGTATGAAGACCTCGTAGAAGGCCTTTCTACAGAACGAGAAGCCAATAAACAGACGGGCGCTTCTGAACTTATCGTGAAACAACATAGAGGAGAACTCCATCCTCAGATCTGTATCTACGCGGATAAGAAGTACCAAGAATTGGTCGGAACCTATCCGCTCCCTTCCGGTACCATTATTTCCGTACAAGAAGGGAATTATGCGAGTGCCGGTAAATTGCTCGCCCGTCTTCCACGTGGCGCTCTGAAAACGAAGGACATCACCGGGGGTCTTCCTCGTGTGGCTGAGCTTTTCGAAGCACGGAAACCCAAAGATGCGGCCGAAATCGCCAAAATCGAAGGGGAAATTTTCTTCCGCGGTGTCCAAAAAGGGAAACGGATCGTTGTGATACGCGATGAATCAACAGGTGTAGAAGAGGAACATTTGATTCCTCACAACAAGCACTTGATTGTCCAGAGCGGTGACCGGGTGACCAAAGGACAACAGTTAACCGATGGGGTCGTGATTCCTCATGAAATTCTGGAAATCTGTGGTGTACGTGAACTTCAAAAATACTTGGTGAACCAAGTGCAAGAAGTGTACCGCCTACAAGGGGTGGACATTAACGACAAGCATATTGAAATCATCGTGCGTCAGATGTTGAAGAAAGTACGTGTTGTCGACCCAGGTGATACAAGTTTCCTTTATGATGAAGAAGTCGATCGGAAAGAATTTGAGCTGGAGAATACCAAGGTGACACGAGAAGGGGGAAAAGCTGCTTCGGCAGCACCTATCCTGCTTGGAATTACCAAAGCGTCTCTAAGCACCGACTCCTTTATTTCGGCGGCTTCGTTCCAAGACACG
>Ga0105046_10020514_pt1 | contig 9995 bp, 8 predicted proteins | sample MAT03_FD_78385 | JGI IMG/M metagenome (GOLD analysis project Ga0105046, IMG submission 78385) | Freshwater microbial communities from Lake Fryxell liftoff mats and glacier meltwater in Antarctica - MAT-03 (megahit assembly) | ecosystem: Environmental > Aquatic > Freshwater > Ice > Liftoff... | reverse complement strand
TTCAGTTCTGCGGTCATAAGCCCATTTGGCCACAAACACTGCTCTCAAATCAATACCAATTCTTGCACCGACCCGTGAACGGTTACGCCACTGGGGGCGGGCTTCGGGTTTAGCCAGAAAACCTGAACAATCCGCAGCACAAGGCATGCGGGATTCATTGGGCCACGCGTCCCACAAAGAGTCTACACAGGGATTGATTTTGCCAAACGCTTCATGTGTTAGAATGTTGGCGGCTGAACCAAACTATGTGTTCCTCCTAGGACTCCCACCAAATATGCACATTCCTAACTCAATCGCTGCGATTTGCGTCGCTTTGCTTTCTAACGTTCCGCTATTGGCGATTCAGAACGATCCACCCACCGAGCAGAAAAAGCCGGTCGCAAAGTTTCAATACAAGTCTGATGACATCGAAGTGCCGGCCGCCACCGCGGACGAACCGAGAGTCACTTCCTTTGGGCAAGCGAGCATCATGGCGGCCAAACAGTACCTCGACGACGGCGCTAATTATTGGGTTCGAGAGCGCAGCTGTGTCGCCTGCCATAGCACTGGCGTCTACATGGTTGAGCGGCCCGCGTTGATGAGCCTACTCGGCAAACCTAGTACTGAAGTCCTTGACGATTTCGTTGACAGCGTCACCGACAAAATTGGTCCTGCGGAAATTCGCGATGGAGTAAAGTACTGGGGGGCAAGTATCCAGTCCGTGTGGCGCAGCTCTGGACTCGCAGCTTGGGACAAGTACGTGACAGGAACACTTTCTGAACACACCGATAAATCTCTTCGCCACACGCTTCTGTGCCTTGCCGACGAAGGTTTCATTAAGACCATCGATCAAGTGGAAATCCCCTACATTACTACCGATTTCGAGTTGACTGCGCAAGCGGCTAGAGCAATGGCAAACGCGCCCGACTGGCTCGCTTCCGTGAAAGATTCCGATACGTTGGAACGCATTGAGCGGTTGAAGCGTTACTTGATCAGTCATGTCCCGATCAATGACTATGAACTCGCCATTCAACTTCAGATGGCTGGACTCATGCCGGACTTGGTTTCAAAAGAACAAAGAGAGGTGGCCATTGCCATGCTCTGGCGTCAACAACTTCCGGACGGTGGTTGGTCCACGCGACGTATGTCGGACCTTATGAGCTGGCACAGAAAGATGGACCCGAAAGTTGTATTGATGATTCAAGCTGAACCAGACGCAGCGCACCCTGAAAGCGATCCTTACATGACGGCTTTCGCGATTGTGCTATTGCGCGAGGCCGACGTACCAACCTCGGATGGTCGCATTCAAAAAGGGATCGCGTGGCTTAAGCTAAATCAGCGAGTAAGCGGTCGTTGGTGGATGAAGTCTCTTTACCGCGACACCTACCACTACAGCACCTACATCAGCACAGCACAGGCCCTGCGTGCGTTAGCGCTCTGTGGCGAAATTCAGCCACTTGAACAATGAATCTTACAACAATTTCTCGCTCGACCGACTACAATGTTGCCAGCCTGACGGCGTTCCCACCTATTGCTCGGTAGAATCCCCACCGGTCCGAGAAAATGATTTCCACAGTACAAGTCCCTCTCAAATTCGCTATTGCGGTACTTTTTGTATCGGTGACCGCGTATGCAGCCCGTGCCGCCGATGTGGACTTCAATCGCCAAGTACGTCCCATTCTGACTGAGTATTGTTTCAGCTGTCATGGCCCTGACGCCAACCAGCGGAAAGCAGACCTTCGGCTCGACGTGGAACAGGAAGCCAAGAAATCGTCCATTGTCAGCAAATCATCCAACGAGAGTGAGCTTATCCATCGAATCCGTTCTCAAGACGAAGATTCGGTAATGCCGCCGCCCTCAACGGGCAAAGTCCTTTCGAAAGTTCAGATCGAACTGCTCAGCCAATGGATCGATGAGGGTGCCAAGTACTCTGACCACTGGGCTTTTCAACCCATCGGTCAATCAAGCCAATTGCTGAGTGCGATTCCGAAAAACGATGCAACGATCGACGCACCTGTCGATCGATTCCTTTCAGACAAATTGTCTGCCGTTGGACTCTCTTACTCCAAAGAGATCAGCAGGAGCCAGTTCATCCGACGTGCGACATTTGATTTGACTGGATTGCCTCCTTCCTGGGATGAGGTCGAAGCTTTCGAAAAGGATCATGCCGATGGCCACATCGCGCGTCTCATCGATCGGTTGCTTGAGTCACCTCGCTATGGCGAACGTTGGGGGCGGCAGTGGTTGGACATCGCGCGTTATGCCGATACCCATGGTGGAGCTGCAATCGGCTTTACTACGTTTCCCTATTCGTACACTTACCGAGACTACGTTATCGGAGCGTTCAATCAAAACCTCCCATTCGATCGTTTTATACTTGAGCAAATTGCTGCTGACCAACTTGGTCTCACCGAGGACGATCCATCGCAGGCTGCTTTGGGGTTCCTTACGGTCGGAATGCAGTTTCGAAATGATCATGATACGATCGACGATCAAATCGATGTCATTACGAGAGGGCTTATGGGCCTCACGGTCACCTGCGCTCGCTGCCATGATCACAAGTTTGATGCGATACCAACAACGGACTACTATTCCCTCTACGCAGCCATCGCACCCAGCCAAGCACCCGCTCAACTGCCGGTGATTGGCCGTGTGCCAGATAGGGAAGCCAGCAAGAAATACGATGCCGATCTCAAAGACCTGCAGGCAAAGCTAACACACTTCGGACGCGATCAAAGCGAAATCCTGCGTGGAAGACTTCGAATGCAGGTCGGATTGTACTTAGCCGAAATCGCTAAAGGAACAGGCGAACAGGATCTCTCTACCGAGTTCCTCTCCTATCGTACGGATGATATTAGACCACTCATTTTCAACCGATGGCGAGACTATCTAAAGGGGCTGACCAAAACGGACCCTGTCTTTGGCCCCTGGCTCGAAATGCAGGCATGGGGAAAGATTTCCGACGACGAGTTCGCAAAACAGCGAGATGCATACTTGAGCCAACTAGCGTCGGAACTCGACACTGCTGGACGGACTGCCGACAAGATCCATGCGTTGCGCGGTGAACCTCCGAAGTGGAATTCGCTCGTAGTCGACGCTTTGGTCGAAAGCAAACCAACCTCGCTTAACGAAGTTGCCGTCACCTACGGAAAGGTGTTTTCGGAGCAGCAAAAATTGTGGCTCAAGTCATTGCTGGAAACTGCGATGGAAGCAAGTCCGGAAGGCACAATTGTTCCTGACGACCACCCTCAGCATTTGGTGGTCAACAGTACGTCGCATCGACAGCTTCGAATCCATCTCTACGCTCCCGGAACGCCGTTTGACATTTCGAACGAGGAGGCGATGGGCCTGACCAATCGTACTATCAGTGATTTGATCAATGGCAAATCAGGCGCGATCCATCAATTGAACTTAAAAGCCTCAGGCTCCCCGCCACGCGCGATGTCCCTACACGAAGATCCAATACCGAAAGATAATTTTGTCTTTATTCGGGGCAATCCGCTTACTCGCGGTGCGCAGGTTCCGCCAAAATTTATCGCGGTGCTTTCCGACGGCAAAGCGACAGACTTTGAAAATGGAAAACGTCGACTAGGCTTGGCTCGCTCAGTGGTTTCGGATAGCAATCCCTTGACGAGTCGTGTCCTAGTCAACTGGGTATGGCAGAACCACTTCGGTTACGGTTTGGTGCGAACGCCGGACGACTTCGGTACCCGTGGCCAAACTCCGACTCACCCGGAGTTGTTGGACTACTTGGCAGACGAATTCCAGAAGAACGGGTGGTCGTTGAAGTGGCTGCATCGCGAGATCATGTTGAGCCAAGCGTATCGACAGGGTGCAATTGAAAACGAGGCGAGTCGGCAAATAGATCCTGAGAATCAACTACTATGGCGAATGCCTCGTCGGAGATTAGATTTTGAATCGATGCGTGATGCGATGTTGTCTGTTTGCGAGGAGCTCGACGTTACGATGGGTGGCCGACCTATCGATTTGAATGCGTCGCCAGCCATTCCAAGACGCAGCGTCTATGGTTTCGTCAATCGCGATATCATTGCCAACTTGATGAGCACCTTTGATTCGGCTAATCCAAACGCGTGTACAGCCAAGCGTCCGGAGACCACCGTTCCTCAGCAAACGCTCTTTGCGCTCAATTCGGATTTCATCCAAGATAGAGCGAAACGGATGGCGTCGTTAACCAAGCAAGCTTCTTTTCCGACCAACGACGACAGAATCGTTTCGATGGTTCGCAGAATGCTGGGCCGCACCCCAATCACTATGGAGGTTGATCGAGCGAAGGGGTTCCTTGAGAGCGATGCGATTCTTTCGGATACGGAGGGCTTAACAGCGGATCCCGAACGAAAATGGATTCAGTTAGCACACGCGTTAATGGCCTCGAACGAATTTTTCTTTTTGGATTGATACGAGGGAACAGGATGGACGGTAGCCGAAGGCACTGGATGCGTAAATGTGGAATGGGGATGGGCGGCTTAGCTTTTGCGGATCTCTTTTCGTCCACAACTCTCGCGGGGAACGACACTGGTGCCACGACGGGAGCATTGGCCCAACATTTTCGAGGCAAGGCCAAGCATATCATTCATGTTTTTCTCAATGGCGGTGTATCGCAGGTTGACACATTTGACCCCAAGCCCGAGTTAGCCCGGCGAGCCGGGCAGATGCTCCCCTTTGAAAACTTGCAAACCGAGCGCAGGACTGGCGTTGCCCTACCGTCCCCATTTCAATTCGAACAGCATGGTGAGAGTGGCATCCCTGTCAGTGATCTGTTTCCGCACTTGTCGAAGTGTGTGGACGAGATGACGGTGATTCGATCGATGTATGCAGAGTTGCCGAGCCATGAGATGTCGCTCATGCTGATGAATACGGGTGATCAACGTTTGGTACGCCCGAGTTTAGGTTCCTGGTTGACGTGGGGCATGGGGTCGATCAACGAAAATCTTCCTGCGTTCGTTGCGCTTTGTCCTGGCGGCATGCCTGTGGGTGGAGCTGGCAATTGGCGGTCGGCTTTTTTGCCCGGCTCCTACCAAGGGACACGTATCGATACGTCCAATACCGATCCAACGAAACTCATCGACTTTCTGCAGAACAAACGAATGTCTGCCGTGGACCAGTCCAAGCAATTCGAGCTGTTGCATCATCTCAATGCCCAGCACATGGCGGATCGTCCCGGCGAAGCGGCCATTGAATCAAGAATCAAATCGTTTGAACTTGCTTTCCGAATGCAGACCGAAGCGAGCGATGCGTTCGATATTTCCCAAGAACCGGAACACATCTTGAAGCTCTATGGCGAGGGGCCACAGAATCGACAACTGTTGATGGCCCGGCGCTTGATCGAACGCGGAGTTCGATTCGTGCAAACTTGGCACGGCGACTCGCAACCTTGGGATAGCCATGCCAATATTAAAGAGGAGCATCGAAAAGTGGCGAGCCAATGCGATCAAGGGATTGCGGCTCTGATAATCGATTTGAAGCAACGAGGCTTGCTCGATGAGACGCTTATCCTTTGCTCTGGCGAGTTCGGCCGAACGCCCTCGGTGGAAATGGGGCAAGATGGCTCTGGTGCGAGTCAAGGTCGAGACCACAATCATTGGGGGTTCTCGCTCTGGATGGCAGGCGGTGGCATCAAGAAAGGGAGTATCTACGGAGCCACCGACGAATTTGGTTTTCGTGCTGTGGAGAATCCAGTATCCATTCATGACTTGCACGCCACGATTTTGCATTTGATGGGATACGATCATGAACGCATGACGTATCGTTATGCAGGTCGCGACTTTAGACTTACCGATGTTCACGGAAAGGTCATCCACCCAGTTCTTCAGGCATAGACAATAACGGACAGAACACATGGGATTCCGTTTGGGTTCACAACTCTAGTTTGTTTACTCGACGCCCAAGTGCTTTAGCTTCGTACGCAACTGATCGGCGATTTTCTCCGCCTCGTCTGCTCGACGCTTCTCCACTTCAGCTCGCTTATTCTCATTATCAGCTCGCTGCTTCTCATCGTCGGCTCGCTGCTTCTCATCGTCGGCTCGCTGCTTCTCGGCAATTACTCTATTCTTTTCTGCTTCTGCACGAAGTTCTTCCGAGGCTGCACGCTCTTTGCCTGTTGGCAGCAGTTGTCCTTCTGCTGTGGTCCATCGTAGCCAACATTGGGACATGTCTTCGTAAGTCCCTGTCCAGAGCCGCGCCCCTAGCCCAAGCGATTCAAAATATGGCGATTCAGACGTGTCGAGCTCGTAACGTCCGCTAGCGAGCCGATAGACTCGAAGAGGTTTCGAACTTAAGTGTTCCTCAGGGTCATAGATGATGTAGTAAGTGATACCAAGTTTGGCGTATCCTTTGAGCTTGATTGTATCCTCGCCTCCCTCGTCGTTTGATACGACTTCTATCACTAGATCTGGGACCTTTCCGTACTCCCACACAAAATAGGATCGGTTCTTTTTTGGGAACGGGTCCGCAGGCGACGAGACTCCCAAGCTGACCAGTACATCGGGAACGAACGGGGGCGTATGTATCGCGAAGAATAGTCCTACGTTGCTCATCGCAACAAATGGCTCGCCAGGCTGCCATGAACAATATAGAACCTCTGCCAGTAGACGCTGTTGCTTCTCAGAGAATTGGTTATCCACAGGCTTTCCGTCCTCCGTGACAATGTGATCGATATTCGGGTGCAATTCAACTGGCAGTGGATGATGCTCAGAAACCAACATTGGCGGCTGAGCGGATGCTTCGCTAGACATGTCATGACTCCTGACCCAGGGAAACTTTTGTAGGACCTCCTATTGTAACGACACGGCTCGATCGCAGGTACTAGATTCCGCGAGCAGGTCCTGAGGATTTTGTTGCTCATCGACCTTCACATCCCCCCTGAAAAATCTGCTGGCGAACACCGTAACTTTTCATTGGCAATCACACAGCCAGCGACAGAGGTTACAATATGGTTATGCAACCCTTGAATCCCAACATGCTAGTCCGTGAAGAGACGAATTCCGTTTTCGAAAGGATGTTTCGTGCCGTGGAGCTAGTAAAACAACGACTTGACCGTACATGCATTGCATTGCGTAATGCAGGTGTTCCTTATGCCGTCATCGGTGGCAACGCCGTAGCGGTTTGGGTAGCGACCATTGATGATGGTGCCGTCCGCAACACACGCGACGTAGATATCTTATTGCGTGAACAGGATTTGGGCTTGGCTACCATTGCGTTGGAGTCTGCAGGATTCGTCCGCGATTCCGTCATGAATGTGATCGTATTCTTGGATGGTCCAAACGGGAAACCAAGTCAAGGGATTCACGTTTTGCTAGCCGAACGCAAGGTTCGCGAAGAGTACTCGACCGCCACACCGAGAATCGACCAAGCCGTCGACATAGAGGGCAGGTCCATCGTCGAACTCGACGCATTAGTCGAGATGAAGCTGAATAGCTTCCGTCGCAAAGATCAAACCCATTTAATGGATATGATCCAAATTGGGTTGATCGATTCGACGTGGCCAGAGCGATTCGCAAGGAATCTAGGCGATCGCCTACAAGAGCTTTTGGATGACCCAGAGGGGTAGTATTCGTCAGAGTTCCCACTTTTCGCCAATGATGTCGATTTCAACGGTTCCGAACCGACTAGTTGTACTGCTGATCCAAAATCTGGTACGATTTTGGCATCACTGCGCGTATTTTTTAATTGCATCACCTGAGGTATCGAAAATGAAGTTAGCAGCATTCGGAATTAGTTTGTTTTTGGCAATTGGTTCCCTACTTTCCGCACAGGAGTCGGTCAAAGTCGGCAAGGAACACGCGTTCTTGGCGGAAGCAGAAGGCGAGTGGTCTGTCTCAATCGCTTCACCGGATGGCGACATGACTGGTAAGTGTGTTTACAAAATGGCCCACAACGGAATCTGGTTAACTTCACAATTGGAAATGAAGATGGGAGAGGGCCCATTTACGGGAACCGGTCTTGACTCCTACGACCCGATTAAAAAGAAGTTTGTTGCGATTTGGGTCGATTCCATGTCGGCTACACCCATGATGCTCGAGGGGGATAGAAGTTCGGATGGAAAGAAAATAACAATGACCGGCAAGGGGCCGGCATCTGACGGAACATCCACGTCCTATAAAACGGAAACAGAATACGTCAGCAAGGACAAGCATGTTTTTAAGATGTGGATGGGGACAACGACTGGCGAGCCCATGATGGTGGCGAAATACGAACGAAAGAAATAGTGATTGAAGCTCGTGCTAACTGAATTGAACCTCGAATCCACGCCCATCGCTATCGCACAATACCTGTTGATAGTGGCAACTGAAGGGGCGTCGAGCTTTCGCCCCGAATGGCTTAGGGGGAATGGCGTGGACTTAACGTAAATCACTGGCTCCACTGGCCTTGCATTGGCAATCACACAGCCAGCGCCAGCGGTTACAATATGGTCATGCAACCCTTGAATCCCAACATGCTAGTCCGTGAAGAGACAAATTCCGTTTTCGAAAGGATGTTTCGTGCCTAGGCGATGGGCAGCGATACCACCGAATATTTGTTGCGGCTCCTTCGTCGTGCGGCACGTCTCGGATTTTGTCTCTTCTGGCTCCCGGGCCAAGTCGGCTCTTGATCCAATTCTTCATCGTCTTCATCGTCTTCATCATCTACATCATCGAATTCTTCGCCCAGTTCGGCAGCGTCACGCAGCGACGCAATAAACGAAGTTCCTGAGGCAATAGAAATGACGCTTACCACAAAGACGAAAGCTAATGAGCAAATTATGGTCGCCATCCCCAGATCGATTCCGGGTAGGAGCCAGTGCAACACAATCCCCATCGCGATCCAGATGGCTATAACAATCGCCATGCCGTCGCGAAAGCCATGAACAAAATCAATAAATTAAGAATGCGTGAGATTCTCATCGAAATCATAATCGATTTTCCTTCCTTCCTTGTTCGTTTGATTTAAATGATCGAGAGCGAAGCAGCAATTGTATCCTTTTCATCGAGAGAACCAAAGCGACTTTTCAGCAGCATTCAGGACAGGCGAACAATTTTGAGCCAGCGTGTTCGAGGCATCATTGCGATTGCAATGCTAGTTGTCATTTTGATTGGCGTAGGAACAACCCTATTCTCAGCAATACGATTGCAAGCTGAAGTTCAACATCTAAGCATTGAGATTGGCGGGGTTTCTCGAGAGTATCGACTGGTGATTCCTTACTCCGCCCGAGGTAAGCAGAATCTGCCTCTTTTGATCGCCCTTCACGGTGCACTCGATACCAACGATGAAATGGCTCAATACACGCAACTCGATGGATTGGCGGCGCAAGAAGGCTGCTTGCTGGTTTACCTCCAAGGGCGTTTACTGAACTGGCCACCGTTCATTCCAGAAGTGAATCCAGATATCGCTGTCCCAGATCTAGAGTTCTTTGATGAAATTTGCGATCAGATGGTGGACCGGTATCATGTGGATTTTAATCGCATTCATCTAGCGGGAGTTTCGCAAGGTGGTGGAATGTGCAATCTCATTGTAAGCCAGCGGAGCGAGCGACTTGCTTCGAGCAAGAAACTGCGTTGCAAGGGTGGCACGCCCAGTGACACGCCCAGTGAGGCACGGCTCTCCGAGCAGTGATCTGCCTTATCACCAAGTGCCATTGGTACCTAGTATCTAGTTTTCGGGCACCTGATTTTCGTGATTCGTTCGTGCCTAGGTTGAATGTCAACGACCGCCGGTGTAAAACCGGGGGCTTGTTTTCGATTTGATCGCTTTAAAAATCGCGCGCGAGCGGGGGCATGGCCTCCTGCACCCCCGCTATTTTCCCGCACGATTGAGGACAGTCTTCCTACCCTCCGCTACGCCAGCTAACTGGCCACGGGTTACTTCGCAGCTTGCTACCGAATACTCGTTCAGCGTTTTCCTATTCTGTAACTTCGCGACAAACTGAGGACAGTGCCATTCGTGCCTAGTATCTATTTTTCTTCTACCTGTGTTTGTTCTTTGTTTGGAATTGACGGTGGTCGACACGTCAACCGCAATGA
>Ga0105046_10020511_pt1 | contig 9996 bp, 7 predicted proteins | sample MAT03_FD_78385 | JGI IMG/M metagenome (GOLD analysis project Ga0105046, IMG submission 78385) | Freshwater microbial communities from Lake Fryxell liftoff mats and glacier meltwater in Antarctica - MAT-03 (megahit assembly) | ecosystem: Environmental > Aquatic > Freshwater > Ice > Liftoff... | reverse complement strand
CCGCTGCCCGTCAAAGTCGTTGCAGTCGGCTGAAGAGATATGTTCCTGGAAGCTCTCGATCTTGAAACAAAGGTACGAGGCGAGCGGTCGCTGATGGCGACATGGATCGAAGCGACGACGGCACATCGCGCGATACAAGCGGGACGCTGGGAGACGTTTGTGAAGCACGATGACCACCTATGGGCATGGTTTGCGGACAAACCGCTTCCGTATAACTACCCCGAGATCACGGAGGTGGCGCAGATGCTTGCCGATCGCGGCGAGCAAGTGCATCGAGATCGGTGGCTGCTTCATGCAAAACGGGCCATGGAGTGAAGTGGCGGTGCGGAAGCGGGGCGGGCGCGAGGGGAGGGGCGATCGGGCCGACGAGGGCCTCAGCCGCAGCCGCCGAAGAAGAGGCCGATGAAGTCGGCGAGATCGTCGGGATCGACGAAAGAGTCACCGTTCACGTCGCAGCGCGGGTCTGGGGGCTGGGTGAAGTAGGCGCCGATAAAGTCGGCGAGGTCGTCTGGGTCGGTGGCGAGGTCGTGGTTAAAGTCGGCGCAGAGGGTGGCGAGTGCGCCATCGAGCCATGCTTTGGCGAGGTCGGGACGGATGAGGCCATGGCCGAAGAGGTCGTCGCGGCCGGGAGCGCCGAGGTCTTCGGCGGTGGTTTCAAGGGCGGTGCGAAGGAGCGCGGGAGGGACTGCGCCGGGAGCGAAACAACTGAGGACAGCGGCGGCGGCGCCGGCGACGTGCGGGGAGGCCATCGAGGTGCCGCTGAGGATGGCGTAGCCCTGGAGCGGTGAGATGGAGAGCGTGCCGGCGATGCCGCTGTGGGCGGTGAGGTAGTCGCCTTCGCTTTGAGTCGTGGAGACAACGGGGATGGAGGCAGAGTTCAATGAGCCGGTGAAGGAGCCGGGGTTGTTGTTGGAGATGATGACGCCGACAGCGCCGGCTGCTGCTGCGTTTGCAGCCTTGCTTTGGAACGTGCCGCCGCCGCGGCGGATATGGGCGAGTTTGCCGGCGACGGAGGCGGGGAAGTCGGCGGGTGCGAGGCCGAGGCCGCAGTCGATGATGGGTGCGGCAGCCGCGCCATCGGGGGTGTTGGCCATGGGGTAGACGGCGTGGTCGGTGGAGTTCCAAGAGGCGACGGCGACGCTGGAGGTGGTGGAGGTGAGGAAGGAAGAGAGGACGCCGACGCCCGGGGCGGCGAGTGAGACCTGGGGGCCGAAGGTGGAGAAGCCGGCGCGGACTTTATCGGCATCGAGGGCGGCGATGGCCATGACGCTCGAGTATGAGCAGGGGTAGAAGAGCGTGGAGTCACCACTGTTGCCGGCGGCGGCGACGAGGAGCGTGCCGGCGTTGAAGGCGGCGTCACAGGTGTCGTGGAGGGCCTGGGTGGGTTCGTCGTCAACATAGAAGGACATGGTGATGACGGAGGCGCCGTTGGTGACGGCCCAGTCGATGCCAGCCATGGCATCGGCGGTGGCGCAGAAGGAGCCGGCGTTGTTGCAGACCTTGCCGCCGAGGAGGGTGGCGAGGGGGGCGCAACCGACGACGCCGATGGTGTTGTCGCGCGCCAGGGCGATGCCGGCGCAGTGGGTGCCGTGACCGCCGAGATCATCGAACGCTTCGCCGGCGACGAAGGACTGAACGGCGAAGGGAACGGGGAGATCGGGGTGGGCGAGATCGAAGCCGGTGTCGAGAACGGCGACGCGGACGCCCGAGCCGCGGCCTGCGGGCCAGACGGCGGGCATGTGGAGGAGGTTGATGCCGTAGCCGGTGGTTTGGGCGGAGATGCGGCCGACGGAATCATGATGGGCGTACTGCACGGCGGGGTCAGCAACGAGGAACTTGATGGCGGTATCGACGGTGCCGGGGGCGACCCGGAGGCAGAAGAGGTCGGGGACGAGGGTGTAGGCGTAGACGAACTCGAGGGCGCCGGCTTTGGCGGCGGAGTCGGCGATGGCAGCCGCGGGTGTGTTGGGGAGGAAGCGGACGAGGAGGCGTTCGGGGTGGGGGTGGCAGGCGGTGGCAGTGGAGGGGAGGAAGTCGTCGGTGGCGGCGCGAGCGGCCGGGCCGAGCAGTGCGCTGGCGAGAATCGCAGAAGCGAGGAGGAGCGTTCTGACGGTGGCGGGCTGGGTCTTCATGGGTTGGGCACTGGCGGAGGTTGGGGAGGGAAGCATCTCAAGCATACATCGCCCCTCGATGGTCGCCAGTGTAAATGATCAAAGGCGGGGTCTGTTGGGGGGCGAAATCGTGGTCCGCGAACAAGGGGGCGGGGGAATGGGCATGTCGCGGCGGAGTGAGCGGCAGCAAAAAAAACGCGGCCGGGCGTGTGGGCCCGGCCGCGCGGCTTGCTAATTGAATACGCGCGATCGCGCAAGAGATGCCGTGACGGCGGCTTGCGCGGTTGGCGTTTTTCTTAGCGGCGGCGGCGGCCGCTGGCGATGATGCCCATGCCGAGGAGGAGCGCGGAGCCCGGGGTGGGGACGAGTTCAACGCCGCGCCATGCGGTGTTGGTGGGGGCGGTGGCGAGAACCGAGAAGGCTGAGCTGATGCCGGTATCGGTGATGGTCACCAGGCGGTTGTCGGTGGAGATGCCGTAGAGGGTGGTGACGCCGGCGATGGTTTCGCCCGCGAGGCCGCGGAGGCCGGCGAAGGCAGTTGCCGCGCCGGTGAGGTTGAAGGCGGCGGCGGAGGCCCAGGCGCCGGTGGCGACATCGGCATCATCACCGCCGGTGCGGGTGTACTTGAGGAGACCGCCGAGGGCGGTGGTGCGGTCATCGGCCATGTAGACGGTGCGGGTGTCGGCGAAGACGAAGTCGTAAACGCTTGAGCCGGTGCCGGTGGAGACAATGAGGGTGGCGGTGCCGCCAGCGACGACGGAGAGGCCGAGGAATGCGCCGGAGGCGGAACTGGCGACGATCTGGCCGTTGAACAGGTTGACGACGCGGGTGTTGGAGAGGTTGGAAGTGAGAGCGTTGGTGGAGGTTCCGCCACCGAGTGCACCGCTGCGGACACCACCGGGGGTGCCTGCGCCGCTGAGAAAGACGGTGGACGTCGACTCATCGAAGGCGCTTGAGCGAGCGTTGTTGGCGCTGAAGGTCTGGCCGTAGCCGCTGTAGTCCACAGCGCCGGTCCAGGTATCGATGCGGCTGACGACACGGCGGGTGGGACCGGAGCCATCGACGGCGGCATTGGCGGTGCCGGAGACGGCGGCGGTGCCGGCGGCTGCGTCGTAACCGGCGACGGTGAGGAAGCGGCCGGAGCCGGCGGAGCCAGTAATGAACCCCTCGGAAGTAGCCGAGCCGCTGTTGGTGAGGCGCGCGCCAGCGGTGGCGGTGCCGAGCGTGAGCGAGACGCCGGTGGCGAGACCGTCGCGGGTGTATTCGCGGAGGGTGTTCTGGTTGGCAGCGTTGGTGAGGGCTGCGGCACCGTCACCGAGCTGGGTGATGACGAGGTGACGGTCGTGGAAAAACTGGGCGCTGGCGGCGGAGGCCACGCAGGCCACTGCGCCGGCGGCGCAGAGGAGGGTCTTCGAAGTCATTTGTCTCTCTCCATCAAGGTTGAACGAGCCGGGCGCGAAGTGCGACTGGCATGAGATGGGAGTGTAATGCGGATTCGAGGGTTGGCCGGTGGAACTGTGTCAAGAATGTGTTAACGCGGCACCGGGGCGTTCACACAACCTTCACGGTTGGATTTCTCGCAAAATACAGCCGGCCAGATATCGTCTTAACAATGCAAAGACGATTTCATCAGCGAGCGTTCACGCTCATCGAGCTTCTTGTGGTCATCGCGATCATCGCGCTGCTCGTGGGGATCCTGCTTCCGTCGCTCGCGTCAGCGCGGGAGGCGGCGCGGACGGGCGTGTGCGGGTCGAATCTTCGGCAGTTAGCCGTGGCGAGCATTGCGTACGGCGGCGACTACAAAGGCCAGTATTGCTCGGGAAACTTCGACAATCGTCGCCAAAGTGGATTCGGGCGATTTGATGAAGTGGGGTGGGTGGCGGGGAGCATCCTCGGCGGATACTGCGTGCCGGGGCAGATGCTGTGCCCGAGCTGCCCGTCGAAGTCGAGTGAGAATCTCAATATCAACCGGGTCAACAGCAACCCGTATGCGACGTTCTCGCAGGTCGAAATCAAGGATCTCATCGAGCGAGGGTTCAATACGAACTACTGCCAATCGTGGTACATGGCCAACACAGCAATGACCTCGATCTATCCGCAGCGTGCGCCAGACCCCAAGGATATCAGATACGTGATCGGTCCGCTGAAGGAGAAAGCCATCGGCGGCTCGGCGACGACGTCGAAAGTGCCGCTGTTTGGCGATGCGACGTCGGACGTCTCGGCGAACCCCGACATGGTGATCATGCCCGACGGGCAGTCGGTGGTGGGTGCCAAGGCGCTCACCGACGGGCCTGTGCTGGGGGTGCTGCCAGGGCTTGGGAACGTGTGGGGCCGACAGAACTACACAGACTTTGGCGCGGCGCACGGCAAATCCAGGTCCGCTAACACGCTTGGCGGCTATGCAGACACGGGGAACATCGTGTTCGCCGACGGGCACGTATCGATATTCTTCGACAGCAAGCGCGACGGCCAGTTTGGTCACACGCAGGGTGTCATCAACGGGTTCAACACACTGGTATACGACGAGCTTGAACCCAAGGTGTTTGGCGGCTGGCTGACCTCGGGCGTTCTCAACTTCTAAACCACACGGCGCGCTTTGCGCCGCGAAACTGTTTCATGCTCTTTGAGGAGACCGATTCATGACTCGTACCCACATGCTCTGCGCTGCCGCTGTGCTCGCGCTCGCCGGAACTGCCTCGGCGCAGTCGGTGATTACTCAGTGGAACTTCAACAACCTGGCTTCGGGCCAGATCATCAACGCGCCGGCACCCACAACGGGTCGCGGCGCTGCGATTCCGCTGGGAATGACCAACAACTATCTGTACTTCACGAGCCCGCAGCGGACCGGGTCGGTCACCATGTGCGATGCGCCCGCAGCGGGCGCGAGCTCGGACGCCGGAAGCAGCCCCAACAACTGCTGGCGTGTTCGTGGCAGCTTTGACACGACTCTCGCGAACGCCGGTGTGGGCTACAGCATCTTCGCGCCGCAGTTCACGCAAGGGGCTCAGTTTGATATCAGCACAGTGAACTATGCGGGCGTGACGTTCTCGTTCGATTGGTTCACCACCAATCAGGGCGTTCGCAACATGCAGGTGCAGTACTCAACCAACGGCGGCGCGAACTGGGTGAGCACCGGGCCGATCCTGATCTGCCTGACCAATGGCTGGCGGAACAACCAGATTGTCGATCTGACCGGGGTGCCCGCGGCCGACGACAATCCAAACTTCAAGATCCGGCTGGTGTCGGTGTATGACCCGACATTCAGCGGGCCTGGCGCGCCGACCTATACGGGTGCTTCGGGCGGGCAATACAACAACTTCTCGGGCAACTGGCGGTTTGACAAGGTGACGCTTACGGGCACGGCGATTCGATCGGTTGGTCCGGTGTGCACGGGCGCGGTGAACCCGCCGGCGGTGTGCGCCAGCGGCGGGCCGCTGACGTTTAGTGTGACGACGACAGGCGGCGCGGCACCGGCGAGCACGGGGCTGACGGTCACGGCGGATCTGTCACCGCTGGCACTGAGCGGCGCGCAAGCATTCCTCGACGACGGCGCGAACGGCGACGCCGCAGCGGGCGATGGCGTGTTTACGTATGTGGCGACGGTCCCGGGCGGGCGGCCGCTGGCGGCGGTAAACATTGTGGCGACAGTGAACGATGCGCAGCTTCGTCCGTCGACGACGACGATTCCGGTGATTGTGGGTGACTGCGGCGGCAATTCGGCATCGAAGGTGGTGATCAGCCAGACGTTCGCCGGCGGCGGAAACCTCGGAGTGCTGGTCTCTGACGATGCCCCGTTCAATGCCGACTACGTGGAGCTTTACAACCGCTCGAACCAGGCGGTGAGCATGAACGGGTGGTCGGTGCAGTATGCCAGCCAGGCGTCGAGCGGCGGGTTTGACAGTACGGGCGATCGTGTGCTGCTCTCGGGTGTGATTCAGCCTGGACAGTATGTGCTGGTTCGCATGAGCGATCCGACGCCGGGCTTCACGGCGCTTCCGACGCCGGACTTCGCTCAGCTCGCCAACTTTGGCGGGATGGGCAGCACTGGTGGGCGGGTGGCGTTGGTGCGTTCGGCCACGCTCCTGGGCACGAACTTCAGCGATTCGTCGATTGAGGACCTTGTCGGCTACGGTGCCGGCGCGATCACGTTCGAGGGCTCGGCCCCGGCCCCGACACCGGTACCTTCCAGCAGCAAGGCCGAGCTTCGCAAGCTTGATGGTGCACAGGACAGCAACCAGAACTTCAACGACTTTGCAGTCGGAACCCCAACGCCAAGAAACCGAGCCAATAGCGGGGCGTTCCTGGCGGGCGCACCCTCGACAAGTGCGAGCGCGGTGTGTGCGGGCACCGATGTGACGCTGAGCCTTACGGTATCGCCATCGAACACGAGCACGGGCATTGTGGCGACGGCCGATGTGTCGAGCATCACCGGCGCACCGGGAACCTTGACGCTGCGTGACAACGGCACCAACGGTGACCAGTTTGCGAACGATGGCGTTTACGCGGCGGCATACACCGTGCCGGCGGGGGCGGCGCAGGGCAATCGGACGGTGTCGTTCACGGTGACCGATGCCCAAGGTCGCAGCGATGCCTCGACGGCGCCACTCGCCGTCGCGCAGTGCTCAAACTCGAACGCGCCGGTGGTGATCAGTCAGGTGTATGGCGGCGGCGGCAACAACTTCTCAGGCTTCAGTGGCGACTTTGCGGAGATCTTTAACCGCTCGGCGTCGGCGGTAGATCTCACCGGCTGGAGCTTCCAGTCGGCGCGCATCTCCGATGCCGGGTTTGACAGCCGCATCGTGCTGCTGTCGGGTGTGATCAACCCGGGCGAGTACCGGCTCATCATCACGAACTTGGTCTCGATGACGGGGGGAACGCTGCCTTCGCCGGACTTCTCGCCCAATCCGCTGTTTGGCATGGAGAGCAGCTTTGGGCGGGTGGCGCTTGTGAGCACAACAAATCTGCTGCACGCGGAGACCAACCGCGCAGACATCGTCGATATCGTGGGATACGGCTCGGCATCGCAGACGTTTGAGGGCGTGGGCCCGACGGCGACGCTGGGCGACGTGCTGGTGGCAGTCCGCAAGGACGGCGGGTGCCAGGACACCAACCAGAATGCGATTGACTTTGACGTGGTGCTCGCGATTACCCAGCCGCGGAACTCGGGTTCCTCGGCCGATCTCTCGTGCCCGCCAATCGGTTGCCCCTCGGACTTCAACGGCGACGGCGTGACGGACCCGGATGACCTGGCCGACTACATCGGTGCGTTCTTCGCCGTTCCGCCCGCCCCCAATAGCGACTTTAACAACGACGGAACCACGGATCCGGATGACCTTGCCGACTACATCGGCGCGTTCTTCAGTTCACCCTGCTGAGCGGTGGGAACAGTTGACTGATAGTCATTGCGGGCCCCGGAGCGCGAAGCCCGGGGCCCGTTTTCTATGGTGCTGCTGCCTGTTCGGTGCGAGCGCGAACCGCGGGATCTGCCGCGCCGTGATCGGTGAGAACCTGAACGACCGACTCTGAGGGTTCAACGACGGTGGCGCGCGAGCGGGAGTGAGCCAGCCTCAAGCGAGACTTTCGCGTCGAGTGGCGGGGAAGGGGGTAGGGGATGACGGCGCCGAGACAATCGACCCGGCGAGGGCGAGGAACGCGCGACGGTAGACGAGGTAGTTGAGGAACGCCATGAGCGGAACAGTGAGCGCGCCGATGACGGGAATGATCTGGAAGACAATGAGCATGAAGAGCACGATGCGGAGGGCCCAGCGGATGACGATGCTGCGGGCGCGGGGTACGTAACAGCGGTATGGCGCGACAAGGTGAAGGCGGTAAAAGAGCACGCCGGCGATGAGGCCGAGCACGGGCACGAGGCCGAGGAGTGCGCAGATGCCGAGGGTGGGGATGAGTCGGTCTTGAATGGCCGCGTCATAGGCCTGCACGGTGGCGGGTGAATCGAAGACCGGCTCGCGGCACGCGGAACAGGCTTGGTCGGGGGTTCGGGCGATGAGGCGGGTGGCACAGGAAGGGCAGCGGCGCTTGGCGCGGAGGTGGAAGGGTTGTTCGGCCGCGGTGGTCGGCGTGGTCGTGGCTACGCCCAGCCAGTTCACGGCACAGATGTTGGGGTTCACAGCGCGGCAGGCGGGGCAGATGATGGCGCTGCGGTAGATGAGTGTGCGGCAGGACGTGCAGGGGAGTTTGGTCGATTCTTCACGGGCCCGAGCGCGGCGCTGGAGGAGGAAGATCACCCCGATGCAAGCGGCTATCAAGACGGAGACGACGATAGGGAAGAGGATGATGAGCGCCATGCCGAAGATGGCATAGGCATCTTCGGCCCAAGCAACGAGTGTGTGAATGCCAGTGGCATTCTCGCTGTCGGCATCATGCAGGGCGCGGTGGACGGCGTTGCGGGCCGAGGCGACGAGGTGCGTGCCGATGCCAGCACTCAGAGCAAGGATCGGCGTGAACAGGCCGGCTTCGTGCGGGACGACCTTGTTGATGAAGTCGGCATCGCCGGCGGAGAGGAGGCCGAGCAAGGTGACCACGCCCATGACGGGTTTGGCCCAGTGGTCAACCTCCATAAGGATGGAGCGGGCATCCTGGCTGCGATCGGCGGCGAACTCAAGCGTGGCGAGAATACCGAGCGTAATGAGGCACACATCGGAGGTGAACCAAGTGGCGACTTTGCCGGTGCCGAGCAGGGAGGCGGAGGCCTCGCGGACAGTTTCAATATCGGCCCCGAAGCGGAGCATGAGGGCGGCGATGAAGGCCGGGAGGAAGGCCCGCGTGCCGCAGAGGCCCGTTGATGCAATGAGGGCGGAGATGGGGTTCATAGGAGTGAGCGGGCAAAGCGGAGGGTACGACGGCCGGACGAGCGATTGTGGCGAGTGCGAATGTGGGCGAGGCAGAGAGCCTGTAGAATCGCGGCATGGGTGATGACCGGTTCAACCTGCGGTGGGTGAGTGAGCGGCACCTGCGCATCGGGTTGGGCGATGACATGACGAATGAGACACAGCGGGCGGTGTGGGCGGCGTGCCAGCGGCTGCGAGCGGTGAACGCGGGAATCGTGGACTTTACTCCGGCGTACACGAGTGTGCTGGTGGCGTTTGATCCACTCACGCTCGATGTCGGGGCAGCCGAGGACGCGGTGGCGCGTGCGCTCGAGGGATTGGGAGCGATGGACGAGGGGCCTCAGCGCGGGGTGGAGATTGCGGTCTGCTATGAGGGCGTGTGCGGACCGGATCTTGAGGAGATGTCGCGGCTGCTCGGGCTTTCGTCGGCGGAGATTGTGGCGCGGCACACGGGGGCGACGTATAGCGTGAGTTTCATCGGCTTTGCGCCGGGCTTTGCGTATCTGAGCGGTCTGCCGAAGGAGTTGGCGGTGGCGCGCCTGGCTGTGCCAAGGACGGCGGTGCCGGCGGGGAGTGTTGGGATTGCGGGCGAACAGACGGGCGTGTATCCGCGGGCGACACCGGGCGGGTGGCGGCTGATCGGGCGGACGCCGATGGTGATGTTCGATGCGTCGCGAGAAGACCCCTCGATGCTTGAGATGGGTGATGAAGTGAGGTTTGTGCCGATGGGGCTGGCGGCGTTTGAAGCAGCGATGGCGGCACGCACGGAGGGCGCACGATGAACGCGGTGCGCGTGATTCAACCGGGGATGATGACGACGGTGCAGGACCTGGGGCGGCCGGGGCAGAGCCGTCTGGGTGTGGCGCGGGGAGGGGCGGCCGATGCACTGTCGCTGCGGTTGGGAAATCGACTGGTGGGGAATGCCGACGGCGCGGCGGGGCTGGAGATGACGGTGTTGGGCGGCGAGTTTGAGTTTGAACGCGCGGCCGTGGTGGCGGTGACTGGGGGCGTGGCAGAGGTGGAAGTGACGAGGTCGG
>Ga0105046_10020510_pt1 | contig 9996 bp, 6 predicted proteins | sample MAT03_FD_78385 | JGI IMG/M metagenome (GOLD analysis project Ga0105046, IMG submission 78385) | Freshwater microbial communities from Lake Fryxell liftoff mats and glacier meltwater in Antarctica - MAT-03 (megahit assembly) | ecosystem: Environmental > Aquatic > Freshwater > Ice > Liftoff... | reverse complement strand
GCAAAAATAGGTTCGTGGTGAAATACGACGATCCACTGGTTTTTTTTCCTGGCTTGGGCAAGGTCGTTGTCGAGCCAATCCAACTCTTCCTGATCGGGGAGGAAATCGACCAGGCAAAATGAGGTGAAATGCACATTCCCAACATCGAAGGAGTAGTGTTTCCCATTTCGAAAGCCATTGGGATGTTTAAAATAGGGAGCCCAATCTTCGAAGCGTTCGTCGAGGTAAAGTTCATGATTTCCATACTGAGCCATAATCGGTATTCGCGATAACAGAGGCTGGCTTTGGTCGAACCACCTGTTGATGGCATCGTTAGTAGTCTTAAAGCGTTTGTCGCGGTTGGCATAAGCATAGTCGCCCCCTCCGAGCAGGAAATCTGGTTTTTCAAACAGCATCTCGTTCAACACACGCATAGTTCCGGTGGCATTATTGTCGAGCCTCCCTTCCAGTCCGGTGTCGGTGATAAACGAGAACGAAAAAGAACTGTTATTGCCTGAAGGCGCGGTGGCTGTTTCGAATACCTCGGTGAAAACATCTTTTAAATTACCGTCGGCAGAAACCATGTATTCATATTTAGTCGATGATTTAAGGCTATTTAAAACAACCGAATGTATCCAATTTTCGCCAGGCGATTTTTCAGAACTGCCGCTTTTTTGAAGCCATTTTGCAGTTTCTTTCTCTTTATATTTAACCACACAATTGTTGTTTCCTGAAATGGTCGACCAGGTAATCGTTAATGACGATTCGGGAAGTTTTGTCCATGAAAGATGAACGCCTTGGGGATATCCCGACCTCTGATGCGACAAATGTAAAAACCAGCCAATCCCTTCCGAAGGTGTTAATAGTTCTGCTTTGCCCGAAATTTCTCCGGCATCGACACTCATTTTTTGATTGCCAGGATCAATCCATGTTGCTTTGTAAAAATGGTTGCCCAGATCGAGGGGAACCATCTTTTTACTTTCTGAATAGATGAGGTATTCTTTGTTTTTAATCCCAATGCAATGAAGGGATGTTGAAACATCATCCATGGGTTTCATCTCAAAATAGGGCAAACTTTCTATGACCGACCAAAGCCCGGATAACTGTTGGGCAACTTCTTTTGATTTTACCAATCGATAGTCGATGATACATTGTGTACCTTCGAAAAGCTTCCTGCATAAATAGGGAAGAATGTTTTCAGGGTCAGAATATTTATCTTCGGGCAGTAATATCAGCCGCGGACAAGTCGTTTCGCCTGTATGCTTCAGTTCATATTCCCCGTTCAACAATAAATCGAACCTGTAATTTCGGTCGATGAGTTCATGCTTTGCCTTCCCCACGATTGACACCGGATGATGGTATGGATTATTACCCAGCATTTTTGCTGCTATTTGCTCTTTTTCTTCTCCAGTGAATGTAAATTTTCCTACACTTTCAGGAACATAAAACATTATGTTACTGAAGACTCCTAAACGTGAAAAAAAGTAAGAAAGATACTGATCCCATTCGGCATTATTTTGTGGCCTTTGTTTTTCAGGAAATATGGTCACAGGAATCAAAACTACCATGTTGTTTTTCCAGAGCCACGAAATGGCAGGTTCAATTTTATTATATTCCCTATAATTTAATGGAAAAAGCGAAACTTTTTTTTGTTCTTTGTTATCAAGATATACAAGATTGAAACCCAATTTAGCCAGGTTTTTAAAATAAACTGTATCATTATTTAGCAACTCATCCCACGAAATGGTTGTGCCTTTTACGAAAAAAGGATAGACAGTCTTTCTAAGCCAAATTGGATTGATTGTATTAATTCCCAATGGATCAATTCCAGAATTCCAAAGACAGAAAAAATCCCCCTTAAAAACTGAATCAATGTGAGAGAACTGATAGCTGTAGTTCCAGGTTTTGTAGTTTCCTGGAGCAAACCGGATTTTCCAGGTATTGTTCCCATCGTAAAACCCCTCGGAAAAGTGTTCTGTTTTTGTTGGTTCTGTAAAAACAGATTTCAGCCTTGTTTCCGTATAGGGATTTTTGAACAAAGAGTCGAGCTTGATGACCTTTTCGAAAATATCATATTTCCGTATTCGATCTTGTGAATAGAGTGCGCCAGAACAAACAACAGCTAATAAAATACTGAATATTAATCTCATGTTATTTCTATTTATCATGTTTCTATGTTACAGATTAAAAATCTCTTGCGTTAGTCGCTCTGGTTCTACTCACCTAATCCTACAATTCTTCCATCGGGAAAAAGTATTCCAACCACAACAGAAGCATCTTCGCTCAATCCTTCTTCAGCATGGCCATTGCCTTCTTCCCATACGATATAAGCAAAGTCACGGTAACCGGCAGTTTCGACAAATCCGATTGCAGGGTGGTTTGTAACTGGAAGTATCTTTTTCTCACCCATCCAGGCTCCTTTGTAACAAATATTGTACAGCCCGCCAAACGATGTGAGATAAAGGTTATCTTCCCTGTCAATTCCAAATTCCGGTTGCTCACGTGCCTGTGCCCCCACTTTTCGACCAAGCTCTTTCCATTTTTCGTTACCGGTGCGTTCAAACACGTATCCTTTGCCTGTTGTGATGAATACTTTGCCTGCCCTACTTACCACAATATGAGGTGATTCTGAGCGCTCATCGCTCACCGCTTCTTCAATTGGCCAGGTAAGTCCTCCGTCAGCCGAACGTCGATAGGTGACCTCTTTTACCGGCCCGTGGCGCTGAACAAGGTGCAGGGTGTTGTTACCATCAAAGAAAATATCGTTATACACGTGGTTGTTGATGCTTTTCCCATTTTCATCAGGATCGGGCAGAACCGACCAGTTGGCTTTCCCCGATCGGGTTTCCATGCCGATGTGGCCGTTGTGGTTTCCTCCCCTGCTTGCCAGAAACAGTTGATCGTTATTGTTAATGGCCAGTTCCGAATCGCGCGAACCTTTGGGATTAACTTTAATCCAGTTTTTACCATCGAACCAGGCATATTCGTTCCCACAATAAACATGTGGGTTTCCTTTTGAATCGATTACTACATCCGGATCAGCCCGAACAGCATTGATACATTGGCAACCAATGTCAGTCTCTTTTGACCATTCGTTTTTTGCTCTGTCGTATTTCTTGTATTTTAATCCCGAACGGTTGTAAACCAGATGAATGTTGCCTTGCTGATCGACTGCCAAATCGGGGAAATTGCCTGTTGCCACCTCAGTTGGACGTTTTGCATAAATATGCAGTATCCAATCGTCGCCATCGGAAGGTGTCTCAAATGTGGTGTGTTGTAAATTGGTTGGTGGTTGAACATTTAAGCCTTTCCGCACATCAGAAGGGTTTTTTGCGTTGATCCATTCCGATTGAAATGGATAGGGATAATCGAGATATACTTCCACCTTGCCCAATGTATCCAGGTAGATGAAGTATTCTACGCCCTCGTTTGCGAGGCAATAGCCTTGTTTTACCAAATCCTGCCGGGTGGTCATCTGGTTAAACGGGATGGTGGCAAACCAATTGTGAGCAGCGCTTACAATATCATGTTTCTCCTGATTTACATCCTTCAAATCCATTGTTCCTGAAAAACCGGTTGAAGAAACCCCCTTGTTGTCGGCAAAATTCAGAATGCTTCCAGAAAAAAGGATGGTAAAAGTATTTTTCCTGATCCGGTCGTTTGAATAGCCCGGATGATAAATATTTCCTGTCCACAAGGTCTCGTTGGCATAGCTAACTTTTGTGGGGCGGTGGTTCATGGCCAATCCTGAAAAAAGCTCTTCAGACTTGAATGTTTTAGGCCCCTGAATGGTCGCCATGTCGCACCAGGGTTCATCAATAAAAGGGCAACCAAACTGGCTTGCGCGGGTTTCGTTATGCACAGTAAGAATGTGGCCGTGAACATCAACACTGTCGATAAAAGCACCAATACGTTTTATGTCGTTCATCAGCATAGCATTTTTGTACCCTTTTTCGGCCCAGAATGGTTCAGGCCCGGCAATGTTTAAAATAAGGTTTGGGTAATGACCAAAGCGTGCCAGGAAATAACGAATATAAAATTGCTGATCGTCCCAGTTAACCGGCCATTCTCCAAACTGGCCGAAGAGACCGGCAAAGGGAAAAACAGCGATTCCCCGATTTTTCAATTCATCCAATAAAACTTCTACCTTGCGGTATTCTGCCGGATCAACAGGCCACATTTTTGGAATATCCCATCCCCTCCCACGCCCAGTTTCGTTGCGGTTGGTAAAACAACTGGCAATACTAAGCATGTTGTACCCGTTTTTTACGGCCCAATCGAGGAAAAGTGTCCGCGCATTACCATCGTTTAGATTTTCAGGATCGTCCCATTTAGTGGCAAAAAAACGGTCACCGGCATGAAAACTCTTGAACAAGGTTTTTGGATGTCTCCCCTGACCCAGCCAAAATGGGTTGAAGGCATTTTTCTGCACCCTGCCTGGCTTATCGGAAGGAATGCAACCAAATTCACCCGAGGTTTTCTTTCCATCGTCGGTAAACCAATATTCGTAAGTCCATTCGCCATATTCATCGGGGCTGAAGCGTATTTTCCATGTTTGGTTCCCATCGTAAAATCCTGAATGAAAGAGAACTCGCCCATCGCGTGTTGTAAGCTTAATTCTTAAAGCTACATCGCGCAGAGGATCGGTATAAGTCTTATTGTTTTTAACTTCCAGCTCCCATAACTGGTAGATTTCAACTTTGGGCAATTCGACCCAAGGCCCTTCACCATAAACTGAAATTCCAATAAATGCTGAAAAGAAAACTGCTAATAAATATCTGGCTAAACTCATAAATCTCATTTTTTTAGGGTTTCGGTGGATCCATTATTTTTCAATTTGTTCATCAGTTGTTTTCCTTTCCCGGCCTTAACCAAAATGATTCCTCCCCAACGGGCACGACTGAATTCGGCTCCATCGGTTCCGACTGTCGTGGTTACTTTCAGATTATCACCTGGTTTTAACTGAATATTTGCAATCAGGTACGAGAAATCGACTCCTTCTTCGTAAGAGAACTTACTTAGCGGAACTTTGAAGTTCATAACCTGTTTGCCATTGACTGATAGTATGTACGCAGATTCGCCATCGTATTCGCCCACCCCACTAAAAATCAGGTCGTATTTGCCTTCCTTAAATTTAAATTCGAGTTGGGTCGTGGCTGATTTCTGTTTGGTCGGGTTAATGGCCAGCCATCCTTTGTGCCTGTAGAAACCAGTATTTTCAATAGGGAAGTCGCTAGTGCTGATCAGGATAGGATCGATTCCGGTTTCTGCTGCAGCAGCTAAAAACACCGAAATGTTCTTTTCATTTGTTGAGTCGGCCGTTGATGCCTGTTGCTGTGCCAACGAAATTGTACTTACAAACAGAAAAGTAAAAATCAGGATGATATTTGATTTGTTCATTTTTAGGTTGTTAATTAAACAATGATGACGCGCATGACCTGCTCCGTCGTTTTTTCCAATAATTCGGCTGCCTTTTCTTTTGATTCCTCTATGCTCATGGGCTTATTGGCCAGCGCAAAATATGCCGTAATTCCTTTCTCCAAAAGAGTTTCGGCGCCCGTGTCAATAATTCCGGCAAGCGCTATGACCGGAACTTTGTATTTCAATGCAATTTGGGCAACTCCAAACGGTGTTTTGCCAAATTGAGTTTGATAATCGATTTTCCCTTCGGCTGTAAAAACAAGATCGGCGGTTTGAATCTGCTTTTCAAGATGTGTGATCTCCTTCACAATTTCGAAACCCGGTTTTAACGTAGCGTTGGCAAATGCCAGTAACCCTGCGCCCAGTCCACCTGCAGCACCGGCACCGGGAGATTCGGCTACATTTTTCCCCAGATGAATTTCAATTATTTCGGCTAACCTTTTCAGGTTTTCGTCGAGCGCATCAACCATTTCGGGCGTTGCCCCTTTTTGCTGGCCAAAAATTGCCGAAGCGCCATTAGGTCCGTAAAGCGGGTTGGTCACATCGCAGGCAACAGTAATCAGGGCTTTGTGTAATAATGGATTTGAGCCTGAAGAATCAATTCCTGCTAAAAGGTTTAGTGCGCCACCACCATCACCAATTTCACAGTTGTTGGCATCTATAAATTTATAACCCAATGCTTTTGCCATTCCAACACCACCATCGTTGGTAGCGCTTCCGCCAATGCCTATAATAATGTCTGAAAAACCGCGTTCGAGCGCTTCTTTGATCAGCAATCCTGTTCCGAAGGTAGATGCCGCCATTGGGTTGCGATTTTCGGGCTCGATGAGTTCGATTCCTGATGCAGCGGCCATTTCGATCACTGCAGTAGTGCCATTGCCCAGTACACCAAAAAATGACTGAATGGGCCGTAACAAAGCATCAACACTCCCAACCCTGATAATGGAGCCGTTCGTTGCCGTTACCAACGCCTCTACTGTTCCTTCGCCACCATCGGCAATTGGGATACAGGTAATTTCGGCAGTGGGATAAACAGACCTGATGCCAATTGCGATGTGTTGTGCGACCTTCGTGGCAGTGAGGCATTCTTTAAATGAATCGGGTGCGATGATAATCTTCATAATTGTTGTTGTTTCGGGAAAAACTTTCGCTATAAAATTAGCCCCTTTTCACTTCAGTATTTGCTAATTTTTCGAAATAGTTCAACAGGGCGCTGTGATCGTTTTCTTCTTTGCCTTCAACTTTTAGTGCCTGCATCATTTCCATGACGGTGGAAGTGAGCGGGAGCGGAACACCCACCTGATGGCCGGTTTCAATGGCATTGGCAAGGTCTTTAATGTGAAGTTTTATTTTGAAACCCGGTTTAAAATTGCGGTCGAGCATCATGGGGGATTTGACATTCATCACCGTGCTTCCGGCCAAACCTCCTTTTATGGCATCGAATACCAATGCCGGGTCCACTCCGGCTTTCGTGGCCAATACGTAAGCTTCTGATATAGCGGCAATATTAAGCGCTACCACAATCTGGTTGGCTAGTTTGGTCACGTTCCCGCTACCTACCTCACCAGTGCGTACCACACTGGCTCCCATGGTTTTCAGCAGGGGTACCTGTGGTTCAAAATCGGCTTTATCGCATCCAACCATAATAGCAAGAGTGCCATCAATAGCTTTCGGTTCACCACCGCTTACTGGGGCGTCTATAAAACGGACATTATTTTTCTTGCATAATCTGGCCATTTCCTGCGAAACACCGGGAGCAATCGAACTCATGTCGATGATAGTACTACCGGGTTTTGCCCCTTCGAGTATCCCTTTTTTACCGGACACCACTTCTTTTACTTCAGGTCCGTTGGGCAACATGGTAATAATGGTTTCAACTTTCGATGCCAGTTCTGCAGGCGATTTAGCTGTTTCGGCGCCTGCACTGGCCAATTCGTCAACTGCGGGTTTCACAATATCGTAAACCACCAGTGAATAACCAGCCTTGATGAGGTTTTGAGCCATGGGTTTTCCCATGATCCCCAGCCCGATAAATCCTATTTTATTTTCCATAATTATTTCAATTTTAAAATGTTCCTGATTGTATTTTTAATGGTTCCCCCGGTCAATCCATAAAATTCCATCAATTCTTCGTGGCTGTGCCCCGATGTTCCATACTGGTCGTTGATGGCCACAAAATCGACAGGGATTTTTTCGAGTCTTAGCGCATCGGCTATGGCGCTTCCCAGCCCGCCAATGGCGCTGTGTTCCTCAACGGTAACCACTGCTCCGGTATTCCTGGCCAGTTGCACAATTTTTTCACGCTTCAATGGTTTGATGGTTGGTACGTTAACTACCTGCACACTTATGCCTTCTTTTTGGAGTTCTTCGGCTAAATTCATCACTCTCAGTAGCATGTCGCCGTGTGAGAAAACGGTTACATCATTTCCTGCCCGCAGCGGATAGACCTCACCAATTTCGAACGAATCGGACGGAGTAGTAAGGTCGGCCATGTTATTGCGGCTATAGCGAAGATAAACCGGGCCATGATAATTGGTAATGGCCTCTATAGCCCTGGAAAGCTGGTTGGCATCGCAGGGAGAAATAACTGTCATGCCCGGAATGGCGCGCATAATGGCAATATCCTCCACCGTTTGGTGGGTCGATCCATCACCAAAATCGGACAACCCGGCACTGGAGCCAATGATCTTTACATTCAACCCCGAAATACCGATGGCCTGCCTGATTTGGTCGAAAGCCCTGCTGGTAAGAAATATGGCAAACGAGTTAACGAACGGAATTTTACCGGTAAGCGATAATCCGCCCGCAATACTCATCATGTTTTGTTCGCCAATGCCCATTTCGAAATATTGTTCGGGCAATTCTTTTTCAATCAAGCAGGTCATGGTCGATTTGCACAAATCGGCATCGAGTGCCACAATTTCCTTATTTTCCCGGGCCAGTTTAAGAAGTACATTTCCATATACTTCTCTTGGGTTTTGATAGGTGTACATATTATCCTCCAATTAATTGTTCTATTTCCTGAATAGCTTGCTTATACTGATCGGCATTTAGCTCGTTGTTGTGGTAGTTGGCCGTGTTTTCGGCAAACGAAATACCTTTTCCCTTAATGGTATCGGCAATGATCACCGATGGTTTTCCTATAACCAAACCGGTTTTATCGAGCGTATCCACCAGAGAAGCCATGTGGTGCCCGCTGGTTTCGAATACCTCCCAGCCAAACGCCCTCCATTTCGAGGCAAGGTCGCCCTGGTTCACGCGGTCGCAGGTGAAACCCATTGCCTGTACCCGGTTGCGGTCGATAATGGCCACCACGTTGTCGAGACGATAGTGCGGAGCAACCGTTGCGGCCTCCCATATTTGTCCTTCGCCCAGTTCCCCATCACCCATCACCACATACACTTTCGAAGCTGAACCGTCTTTTTTCAATCCGAGCGCCATGCCAATGCCCAGCGATAAGCCCTGCCCAAGCGAGCCCGTGTTGGCTTCCACGCCGGGAGTCTTTTTCAAGTCGGGATGCCCCTGTAACATCCCATCGGGTTTTTTAAAGCTTTTAAATTCGGATTTTGGGAAATAACCACATTCTGCTAAGGCGGCATATTGAACAGGAGCCGCGTGGCCTTTGCTAAGGATAAAACGGTCGCGCCCTTCCCATTTGGGATTTTGCGGATCGTGGTTCATCTTATAAAAATAGAGTGCAGCGACAATGTCGGCAGCCGACAGGGAGCCACCAAAATGACCCCTGGATCCAATGCCAATCATCTCAACGATGTTTTTTCGCATGATATGGGCCATCTTCTGCAATTGCCCTGTATCAGTTGTTTTGGTAAATAACATGTTTTTATTTTTTATGAATTATTACTACTTAAGGTCAATTTCGGCTTCAATTTCTTTCAGCAACCGAAGCGCCCTTGAGGCATCGTTATAAAAATCCAAAGAATAAGCTTCGATGCTGATGCGTTGGTTATAACCTGTTTCCCTAATTTGCTGAAGGATTCTTTTATAAACCTGCTTGTTCGCCTCAACCGGAAATATCCGGCCTTTGGGTTCGGCAAAATGAACATGGGCCAGTCGTTCCGGCTTCTTATTTATTACCGAAATACTTTCGTTCTCTTCCTGAAGGTGAAACATATCGAGCAGGCAATTTACATTGGAACAATCGGTAATATTTGCCAAAACCAGCGCTTCTTGATAGGTATTGATAATGTTGCACTCTTGTTTCCGAAGTGGTTCGATGGCAATGGTTATGTTGTACCGTATTGCAAATGAATTGATTAACCGAAGAATCTGCGCAAGCTGTTCAATAGCTTCAGAATAAGTCATATTTTCAGGGATTGTACGTGCGCCCCCGCTCCCAAACACAATGGTTTTTATTCCAAGTTCCGATGCCCGGACAAACGCTTTTTCAAGATAATTTTTAATGATCGTGATTTGGGCAGAAGCCCCGGTTAAGGGAATAGTAGGAGGAAAAAAGTTATTGCTGGTTTCGAACGGCAAGCCGAAACCCAGCAATTCTTTCTTAGCTCTACTGAAATGACCTTCGTCCATCATGCAAAGATGTGTCAATGAAAGTTCGGCATAATCGAAACCAATTTC
>Ga0105046_10020508_pt1 | contig 9997 bp, 10 predicted proteins | sample MAT03_FD_78385 | JGI IMG/M metagenome (GOLD analysis project Ga0105046, IMG submission 78385) | Freshwater microbial communities from Lake Fryxell liftoff mats and glacier meltwater in Antarctica - MAT-03 (megahit assembly) | ecosystem: Environmental > Aquatic > Freshwater > Ice > Liftoff... | reverse complement strand
TGAGTTAGCTGCCGCATCACAGTTGACCCATTAACGTAGAATTTCCTGATGTCCTTGACGTAAGTGATTCAGGCGGCAGGGCAAACTGCTCAGCGATCGCAGCATCCGCTGACGCAAGACCTGGTGCGGCAGATGCAGGAGGAGTGATGGGATGAGCGATCTACTGTAATTGATTACAATCAGGAGCATGAAATTACCGAAGGGCGATCGCGCGAGCAATGGAAATAGGCGACGGAGTGATAGGGTGATTGCAGCAATGAAGGAGCAGGCGCGATGATGGATGGGAGTTTGCAGGAGTTGTTGACGATCGCCCGTGCGGTGGGTTGGGGCGCGGGGGAGATTTTGCTGGCGACTCAACAATCAGACCTGGAAGTGCAGGATTTGGCAGATGGACCCGTCACCATTGCCGATGCTGCTGCAAATGACTATATCTTGAAGACTCTCCACGCGAACTTAGGCACCGAGGATTTTGGTTACTTAACGGAAGAGACCTATAAGCTTCAGCCTGCGAGCGATCGCCTAGAAAAATCGTTCGTCTGGATCATTGACCCGCTCGATGGCACCAAAGAATATATTCAAAAAACCGGAGAATTTGCGGTACACATTGCGCTGGTGCATGATCATCGCCCAGTGGTGGCGGTGGTGGCTTGCCCCGCAGTCGGTCGGCTTTACTTTGCGGCGCTCGGCAGCGGCACCTTTGTAGAACAAAAAGATGGCACGATCGCCCCGGTGCAAGTCTCTCAGCGCCACCAATTCGAGCAGATGATCGTGGTAACGAGCCGCAGCCATCGCAGCGATCGGTTTAACCAACTGATGCAGCAGTTCCCCTGCCAAACGCAGAAATCCGTAGGCAGCTTGGGCGGCAAAATCGCCGCGATCGTCGATCAACACGCCGATGTCTATCTTTCTCTTTCTGGTTCCTCTGCCCCTAAAGATTGGGATCTCGCCGCCCCAGAACTGATTTTGACTGAAGCAGGCGGCAAATTTACGCACTTTGACGGCACACCCCTTTTGTATAACCGCGAAGATGTCACCCAATGGGGCGGCTTACTTGCCAGCAATGGCACCTGTCACGACACCCTTTGCACGGAAGCAACGCGCATTTTGACCGCGATCGATGGCTAGGCGATTTTCTGGCTTGCCTCACTTTTGACCTTGACACTGATAAAGCTGGTAAGGTACGCCAAGACGGTGATAGTGGGCTGGATCGATGGTGCAAGATTGTGGAGTGCCTGCGCGATCGCGGATGAAAAGCTGTTGCGGATAGTCAGTGCGTTTTAACCCTGGACTGATCACCCATAAATTCAGCGGCAATGATAACGGCTGGTTTAACTGAGCAAGATCAGACCAAACTTGGTCATATCCTTTTGTTTGAGGAAGCAGTGCAAAGTGAGTGTGCGAGGAACTTTTTGCTTGATGCTCTTGCTGTTTTAATTTCAGGGCAAAACTGAGTCCTAATGCGATGTCTTGAAAATCTTGATAGACATTCACCACTAAACGATTTTCGGTTGGCTCAACCGATAAGTTCTGGGCAACTCGATTGGGATTGTATGGTTTTTGAAAGACTAAATCCTGTCCTACAAAGATGCTGCTCAATAGTGCGACTAGCAAGACGATCGCGATCGCTGGCGAAGTTTTAGACCGTCGAAAAGCTAGTTTATTTGACTGATTGCGAATGGGCGATCGCTGGCTTAAACAAGCTCCAATCAACGCACACACCGCTGGAAAGTAGATGAAATTATAGCGCGGCACTTGGGTAATGTCGGTGCCCAGGAGATAGGCGATCGCCACAAACTCTAGCACCACAGTCAGAATGAATGTGACGAGCATCCAGGCTCCCAAATGAGACTGCGGCGATCGCCAGAGTTGCCGCAACCCACGGCTCACTTGCCCAATGAGCCAACCGATAAAAAGCAGCGTCGGCACTGCCCAAAAAACGATGACCCAAAGGGGTTGTTGCTCCACTGGAAATGCCGCCACCATCAAAATCCAGCCCACTGGAAGCTGATATAGAGGCGCGATCGTATGCTGCCAGCTAGGTGCATAAGGCTTCATCCAATCAATTTCTGGACGACTGATATGACTGAAAAATGTGGGTAGCCAAGGCAAATAGGTGAGGCAAACGGCAAAGATGGCGAGTAGAGCAGTCGTAGGCAACCAAGCGGGAAGAGTGAAGTCCTTCGTTGCCAACTTGTTCGCCGCCCTGTTGGAGTGAGCGATTTTGCGATCGCCTAAAACCAGCGCCACACTTTGAGCAAAAAAGGCGAGTAAAAAGAAATAGTGAACATAAAACCCAATACTGTTTACGCCGATCCAGCCTAGCCAAACCAGTAGCCTAAAGCGCTGATTTTGTAGATCGATCAGCATGGCGTACAGTCCGATTAATGCCAGAATGACCAGCAGCATGGGCAAGGTGTAGTGGCGGGCTTCTTGGGAGAGATAGACCGCGAACGGTGACACTGCCATGAGTGCGGCACCCACCAGCCCAGCTTTGGCAGAAAAGGCGATGCGGTTGAGCAGATAAAGCGCCGCGATCGCCGCCACCCCAAACAACGCAGGCAGCGATCGCAGCTTCCATACCCAAGAAACAGGCAGCGGATTCAACCAACCTAACCATTGGTGCATTCCACAAAAAAACAGCGGCGGATGCACCGATTGCACTGACACAGTTTTTGTAATCTGAGTGCAGGTTGCTTGGGAATTCAGAGTGAAAATCTGTTCAAACGCCGACAGTGGCAGCACTGCGTCCAACGGCACATCCTGATAAGTATGCCCCAAGCTAAACAGCGCTGTGATCACTTCATCCATCCACAGCGGTTTCATATCTAGATGCCAAAATCGCAGCACTGCCCCCAGCAATACAATGCCAGCCAGCAACCCATAGTGTCGAGAACGTTTCATGGTGCTATTCAACCATACCTAAGTTCTTCTTGGGGGAGAATAATTGACAGGTTTTGGGTGTCAGGGTGAACGGCAAGAGGCGAGAGGCAAGAGGATTTGAGTTAAAAACCCGTACAGCACTCAAGATTCACTGACTGGGCGCGCAACCAGTCCAGGGTATGGCTCTGGGGCAAACTCTTGATTGGGGTTGCTCAATAAGTAGCGATCGCAGACTGAGCGCAGTTCAGCTTCCGTTTGAGTCAGCCGCATAGCGCGGAGGAAAGCCCCTGCCGCATCGACGCTTTGGGCAATGTAATTGAGGTACATCTTTAAATAGCTGACGCGCGATCGCTCTGGGATTGTCAGCGCGGTGGTCGTTTGGCGCAAGCGCTCAATGTAGTCATACACTTCAGCCAGCGTCACGATGGAAATTGGTTCCGCCTTGAGTATTTGGCGAATCTGCTTAAAAATCCAGGGATTGCGAATTGCAGCGCGACCCACCATCACTCCAGCGGCTCTGGTCTGGGCTAGAACGGCGGCGGCAGAGTGGGCAGAAGTGACATTTCCGTTGGCTAAAACGGGGCAGTTGACCCGCTGAACGGCGTGGGCAATTTGGTCGTAATGCACAGCGCCCCGATACATTTCTTTGACCGTGCGACCATGCAAGCTCAGCAAATCGATCTGATGCCGATTGATTAGGTCAAGGATGCGATCGAAGTGATCGGTATTATCAAAGCCAATTCGCATTTTGACGCTCAAGCGCCCTGTAACCGTCTCTCGCAACTCACCCAAAATTCGATTCACCTGTTCAGGATCGCGCAGCAGCCCGCCGCCCACATTTTTACGATAGATTCGGGGGGCAGGGCAGCCCATGTTGAGGTCAATGCCTGCGATCGCATAGTGGCTGAGGGTTTGGGCAATTCGCACCAAGTCGGGAATGCTCTCGCCGATCATTTGGGCAAAGATGGGGCGATCGGTGGTGTTTTCGGTAATCGATCGCAAAATCTTTTTATCTAAAGTTGACGTAGGATGAACCCGAAAATACTCAGTAAAAAAGTAATCGGGACTGCCATAGTCGGCAATCACGTTCATAAAAAATAAATCGGTTACATCTTGCATCGGGGCAAGTGCCGTTAAGGCAATTCCTGAACAGATTGGGGCAGGCAAGCGATCGCACAGCAGCAAGGTTGCAGTCATTTAGAGTGCCGCTTTGATTTTTTACCCGGCAGCGTTTGATGGGTCTCAAAATATTTCTCACTGCGGTAACGCAACCACACTCGCAGCACTTGAGGAATTTGCTCTTTTTGCTCCTTCGTCAGCGTGTTGTAAAGTTCCAAAGCGCGATCGCGTTCTCCACGACAAGCCGCATTGTTGTGAGCATCCCAATAGCTGCGGGCAACCCGGATTCTCCGACACACTTCCTTAATTAAATCTGCTTCTGCTGGAGGATTCTCGTGCTTTGCCATCTTTCGCGCCTTGATCGTATATTCAGGTATAGCAAATAAGTGTCTAGTCGGCTGCAACTCTATCTTTTAGCGAATGTGACGGCATGAAGATAAGCGACTGATTACCCTTTACGGGAAACGGCTGCACAGTTAGATAAATACCAGCGCCAGGGAAGATCAATTCCTTGAGTTAAACCAATACGAGTCGTTTGAACCAAAGATGACTTGCCCTGATCTAACTGCTGCTGAAACTTAAAATCGCGATGCTCCAACCATAAAGCCTGACCCGGCTGGAGTGGCATTCCGGTCAAGGTCAGGTCAATTTTGAAAGCGCGGCATAGCTTTCCTGGACCTGCTGCAACTCGCTGAGGCTTAAGTTGTTGTTGAGGATCAATCCAGTCGGGCATCGTTTCTAACTGAAGCGCCCGAATCAAAACAGCACTGGGAACCGTGACCCGGTCTGTCACCACATTGAGGCAATGGTAAATGCCGTAGATTAAATACACATAGGTGATTCCAGGCTCTCCAAACATGACTTGATTTCGAGCGGTGGAGCGACGATAGGCGTGCATTGCCGGATCATTTAACCCATAGGCTTCTGTCTCAACAATTAAGCCGCGCAAAAGCGTGCCGTCGGGCATTTGCCGAACGAGAGTGCAGCCAATCAAGTCAGGTGCAACTAAAGCCGAGTCGCGACTTAACCACTGAGCATCGATGTAGGGTGGTGAATCAAGTAATTCCACAGTCAGCTTATGAGTGATTTAATCCATCCAGCGATCGCTGCACAAGGCGCACTAGTAAGTAGAGAGAGTATTTGAAGTTTACTTGCTCTTTAAACGGACGGCATTGATTTCCTATTCTAGGATAGGTAGCTTTTGAGATCAAATTTATTGATGTTAGGCAAAATTGCTCTCTCACAGCGCTCAATGTATATAAAAATACCAAGCCTCAAAAGATTCCTCCTTAAAGCTTGGTATTTTTATGATGGATTCAACTAACGCTTCTACACTGTTGCAAGTGCAGGAACAGGCGCAAAGAAGCGATCGTTTTGTTCAGCGCGCAGTTTGTCGCAGAGGCGACCCGCAGGAAGCTCAACGTCATCGTAGGTGAGGACTTGACCTTGAGCAACATCGCGCTTGAGGACGCAGTCTTCGGCAAGACCGACGGGTAATAGGTTTTGTGCCAGGGTGACTGGGGAGATTTCACATTGCCCGTAGGTCATGTAGCCGCCGATGCAGTCGATCGCTTCTCCTGCTTTCAGGTCAATTTTGGCAGTTGTGACCACATCAACCAAGGGTTTATCGATCGGAGCCATGACTGCATCCTTAAATAGCACCACTCGCGCCACAGAGATCGGCACTTCAAAGTGACATAGGTGATAAGGGGTATAGAAGCTATAGAGCGGACCTTCACCCAGTTTGTAGAGGTTGAGGTAGTGGCGTTGTTTGGGATCGTCGTGGGTGCCGAAGACAAATACGCCAGGACCGGGTTTGACCCCAACGACATAATCGACGATGCCGCCTAATTCTTTTAGTTGGTCAACGTCGTAGAGCTTGGTCAGGTCATCGACGTGCCCGGTATAGTTGAGGTCAAATTTCTCAACTAGCTCGTTCTTGTGCAGGCTGAAGTCGTAGCCCAACATCCCGCGCTGGGCGATCGTCATTCCGGTTGCGTTTGCCACGATCGCCTGCTCGAAGGAAATCTTGGTGCCATCGGCAAAGCTCGTGACCATGTGAACGTTTTGTCCCCACTTTTCGGCAAAGCCCTTTTGGGTGGTCGGGTTCCGGTTGACATCTTGCAACCCTTTGATATTGCCGCAGACAAGGGGAGTCAAACCAATGCTCTTGACGAAGCGATACAAATTCATTTCCACGCCGGGTTGATCGCCATCGCAGGCAGAAAGAATCACGCCTGCTTTATCGGCGTAGGTTTTCAAAATCGGTCCGATTGTGCCATCCAGTTCCGCATTCATCAAAATAACGTGCTTGCCGTAGTTAATCGCTTCCAGCACCACCTGAGCGCCAAACGCCAAACTCTACTGCACTCGTCACTTCCACCAGTGCATCAATTCCCTCCGCCCGACACAGGAGCATCGCGTCATGGGTGACAGAGTACTTGCCTTGGGCGATCGCCGATTCCAATTCACCCACCGTTTTGACCACTTGAGCGTCTTCAATTCCAGCTTCAGTGTAAGCTCGTTTTGCATTTTCCAAAGTGCGGTTAAAGATGGCAACTAGTTCCATTCCGGGAACAGAATTAACAATCTGATTGGCAACGCCGCGTCCCATAAATCCAGACCCAATCATCCCAACTCGAATAGGCTTACCTGCCTCTTGACGAGCTTTTAGTGCAGTATCAATAATGCATAGCATTCGTGCGTATCTCCTTGTAGCTATCTTTTTTCAAAAAACCTTGTCTCAAAAAGCCTTGTCTCAGACCAAGGCTTACCTAGATTGAGCCACCTCAGCGGCTGGTTTAGCAATCACATAGGGTCGGTAGTCAAAAACTACTGGTTCAGAAACCAAATAGGACTGAAAATTAAACTTCCCTGAAAAGAAATATTTGTAGTCGCCTTGGACGGTTAAGCCGTCGTAAATCTAACACTCCTGAAACACAGGGATACACTTCAAGAGATTCTGCCATGGTGGCTAGCCAGTTTGGAGTGACCTCATCATCCGCTTCACAAAAGGCAAAAGCATCGCCCGCCGCTGCTTTGAGTTCTGTGTTATGGGAATGGGCAACCCCAAGTCTTGGACCTGATGTGTGGGCATTGACGATACGGAGCGGTAGGCGATCGCGAAACTGTTCCACAATTTCCATTGAATTGTCGGTTGAGCCATTGTTTGAGACGATCAGTTCCCACTCTCCAGCCCATTGTTGATTGGCTAACGCCTCTAGCTGAAGCGCGATCGTTTCGGCACCGTTAAAACAAGGCAGGATGACACTAAGCTTCATCATTAATTAGACAATAATTAAGTTCACGCGCTTGAGCAAAGTAGGCATTTTGTTCAGCCCGGAGGCGATCGCACAAGCGATTTTCCGGCAGTTCCACATCATCGTAGGTGAGAATCTGATCCTTGGCGACAGAGCGCTTCAGGCGGCATCCTTCTGCCAAGCCGATTGGGAATAAATTTTGCGTTTGGGTGACTTGGGCGGTTTCGCACTGTCCATAAGTCATGTAGCCGCCAATGCAATCGATCGTTTCACCCGGTTTCAGGTCAGTTTTGGCAGTCGCCACTACCTCAACTCTGGGCGCACCTAACGGAGCCAGCACCGCGTCTTTAAATAAGACCACCCGCGCCACCGACAGCGGCACTTCAAAGTGGCAGAGGTGATAGGGCGTATAAAAACTATAAAGCGGACCGCCACCCAACTTGTAATAGTTGAGGTAGTGGCAGTGCTTTGGATCGTCCTGGGTGGCAAAGACAAATACACCGGGACCGGGTTTTGCGCCGACTACATAATCCACAATGCCGCCCAAAGCTTTCAGTTGATCGACATCGTATAGGTGGGTCATCTCGTCCACATGCCCGGTGAAGTCGTAGCCCAACATGCCCCGCTTGGCGATGGTCATGCCTGTGGCGTTGGCAACGATCGCCTGCTCAAATGAAATTTTGGTGCCATCGGCAAAACTGGTGACCATGTGAGGCTTTTGTCCCCATTTTTTGGCAAATCCCTCTTGGGTCGTTGGGTTGCGATAGGCATCTTGCAAGCCTTTGATGTTGCCGCAGAGTAAGGGAGTCATGCCGATACTTTTAACGTAGCGGTAAAGATTCATCTCAACACCGGGCTGATCGCCATCGCAGCCAGACAAGATCACGCCTGCTCTGTCGGCATAGGTTTTCAAAATCGCGCCGATGGTGCCATCCAGTTCAGCGTTCATCAAGACAATGTGCTTGCCGTGGGCGATCGCCTCTAGCACGACTTTTGCCGCAAAATCGATCGTACCCGTCACCTCAATCAGCGCATCGATTCCGTCTGCCTGACAGAGCAGCATGGCATCTTCGGTAATGGCGGCGGTTCCTTGGGCGATCGCGTCTTCTAAATCCGCAACCGTCTTCACTTCCCGCACGGTTTCTACGCCAGCCTCATCGTAGGAGCGTTTGGCGTTGCTCAAATGCCGACTCGCCACCGCCACCAACTCCATCCCAGGCACCGAGTTAATGATTTGATTGGCAATACCCCAACCCATAAACCCCGACCCGACCATGCCCACTCTGACGGGATTTCCGGCTTCAGCCCGCGCTTTGAGGGCAGTATCGACAATAATCATGATGGAACTCCAATCGCAACAGGTTCATACAATGCCCAAGAGGCATCTTTCTCAGAGATATGCGTAATTGGCAAGCGCCACTCAATCCCAAAAGCGGGATCGTTGTATCGCGCTCCCCGTTCGCAGTTAGGCGTATAAAACTCACTGACTGCATACATTACTTCAGTATCGTCGGTCAGGGTTTGATAGCCGTGAGCAAATAGCTCTGGCACATACAGCGATCGCCCATTGTCTGGAGTCAACTCCACGCCCACATGTTGAAGATAGCTAGGCGAATCGGGACGCAAATCAACAATGACATCATAAATTGCGCCCCGAATGCAGCGAACGAGTTTCGTTTCCGTGGCAGGTGGAATCTGGTAGTGCATCCCCCGCAGGGTGCCCTGGTAATGGTTAAACGAGAGGTTGCATTGGGCGACGATGGGTTTCAAGCCATGCTGCTCAAACTCGTTGCCGCAAAACATCCGGGAAAAGTAGCCGCGATCGTCCGATTTGCGATCGAGATCAATGATAAATGCCCCTTGCAAAGCGGTTTCAGTGAAGATCATAGAGACTCTAAATGATGCATGATTACGGTGAATTATAGGGACGACGTTGCGGGGATGCTGGCTGCCTCATCTAATTGTGCTTGATAGCGGGTGATTTGCGCTTCCACGACTTTTGCCATGTCTTGGTCTTGACGATACGCCTGATAGAATTCCACAATCCATTCCAAGGTGGTTTCTAGGGATAGGCGAGGATGCCAGCCTAACCGAGCTTTTGCCTTGGAGCAATCGAGCTTTAAATAGTTTGCTTCATGAGGATGATCGCCAGCATCCAGTTGCCAGGTTGCGCCCTCGCCCCACCGCTGAGTCAAATAGTCCACAATCCAGGAGACAGGCTTAACATCCTCATCGTTGGGACCAAAGTTCCAGCCTTCCGCGTAGGTGGCTCCGGCTTGCCATAAACTTTCTGCCAGCAGTATGTAGCCGCTCAGAGGTTCCAAAACGTGCTGCCAAGGACGAGTGGCGTGAGGGTTGCGAATCAGCACGGGCTGCTGCGCCTGGATTGCCCGCATGATGTCGGGAATCAGGCGATCGCTTGCCCAATCGCCACCGCCGATCACGTTGCCCGCCCGCACACTGGCGATCGCGGCAGGTTGGGCAAGATCCTGTTGCGGTGCAAAAAACGATGAGCGATACGCTTCTGTAACCAATTCTGCACAGCCCTTGCTGCTGGAATAGGGATCTCGTCCGCCCATCGGTTCATTCTCCCGATAGCCCCAAACCCATTCTCGGTTCTCGTAACACTTATCGGTGGTGATGACAACAACAACGCGCACACTTTTTGTATGCCGAACTGATTCTAAAAGGTTCACAGTCCCCATAACGTTTGTGGCATAGGTTTCTACCGGATTTTG
>Ga0105046_10020507_pt1 | contig 9997 bp, 8 predicted proteins | sample MAT03_FD_78385 | JGI IMG/M metagenome (GOLD analysis project Ga0105046, IMG submission 78385) | Freshwater microbial communities from Lake Fryxell liftoff mats and glacier meltwater in Antarctica - MAT-03 (megahit assembly) | ecosystem: Environmental > Aquatic > Freshwater > Ice > Liftoff... | reverse complement strand
CTCGGCATCGCCGGCGCGAACTTCCTGCATGCACACGACGTCCCACGGATGGCTGCGGGAGAGCCAGTTGCCGAGGCCTTTGCGGTCAGCCGCGCGGATGCCGTTGACGTTAAGAGAGATGACTCGCATGACTTCGCGAAAAGCCGCCGAGTGTACAGGAGGGATGCCGGAATGTCGGAGGCCATGATCTGGCCCATGCAGATGCGGAGTATTCGCATCCCCGGCCCTCGGAGGCGCGAGTATAATGTTGGAAATATATGAATAAAATCAAGACTGTGAGCAATTTTCGGCAAGAATTCCTGGCGTTTGCGCTGGCACGCGACGTGCTTCGCTTTGGACAGTTCACTACCAAGGCAGGGCGCAAGACTCCCTATTTCTTCAATGCCGGATTGTTCAATGACGGCGAAAGCCTGCGGCGCCTCGGGCGCTTCTATGGCGACGCGTTGCTGGCCTCCGGGATCGGTTGCGATCAACTCTTCGGTCCGGCGTACAAGGGGATCACCCTGGCCGCCGCGACTGCCGTCGCCCTAGCCGAAAAAGGTCACAATTTGCCGTTCAGCTTCAATCGCAAGGAAGCGAAGGACCACGGCGAAGGCGGGACCATCGTCGGCGCACCGTTGGCGGGCCGCGTGGTGATCATCGACGACGTCATCACCGCCGGCACCTCGGTCCGCGAATCCGTGGCCATCATCCGCGCCAAGGGCGCAACGCCGTCCGGGGTCCTGATTGCCCTCGACCGGATGGAACGCGGTCAGGGCACGCAATCGGCAGTGGACGAAGTCCGGACCATGTTCGACATTCCGGTCGCGGCCATCGCCACGCTCGACGACCTGATGCAGTTCATCGCCGGCAACCCGGCGCTCGAAACCCATGTGGCCGCGGTAGCGGACTACCGCGCGCAGTACGGCACCGCCTGACGTTCAGGCACTATCGGACTGCCTTGACTGCTCCCATCCGCCGACCGCCGCAGCAGTCCCCCGTGATGCCCGCGCCGCCCGCGCTCCCCCCGTCCCGCGGCCTGTGCGCCGCCGGTCCCCGTGGTCTCGGGCGCCAAGCGCTGGCGCTGCTGCTCATCGCTGCGGTCATCGTGTTCATTAATATTCCGCGAGTGCAAGCGGCCACTTACAAGTGGACCGACGAAAAGGGCGTCGTCCACTACACCGACAAGATTCCGCCGGAAGCCCTCAACAGGGGCAACGTCGAATTGAACAAACAAGGCGTGACGGTCAAGCGCACCGAACCCGCCCTCACCCCGGAGCAACGCCGCGCCCGGGAAGTCGAAGAAGAACGCGCCCGGCAGCTGTCCAAGGAACGCGAGATCGTCGAACGCCGCGACAAGGCGCTGCTGTCCACGTACACGATGGAAAGCGAAATCGACCTCGCGCGCAATCGCGCGCTCAACACCATTGACGCGCAGATCCAGTCCGCCGCCAGCTATTCCGCGCTGCTCAACAAGCGCAAGGCCGAGCTCGTCGCGCGCAAGACCACAGCGGGTGACAAGGCCGTGCCGGCGGTAGTCGAACGCGAACTCACGAACATCAACGTCACATTGACGGGCCAGGCCGAGCTGATCACGACGAAACAGCGCGAAATGCTGGTCGTGGGCACGCGCTACGACACCGACAAGAAGCGCTGGCAGGAATTGCGTGCCGCCACCGAGGCCAGCATGCGCGGCGCCAGCAACGTCGTACCCGCAACGACGACCACGCCGGCAAAATAGTCATCGTTGGCGGTGACGTCGATGTTGAAGGAGTGACATCGATGTTGAAGGCGTTGATGTCGTTGAAGCTGTAGGCGAGGCTTCAGCCTCGCAGGGATACCGCTGCAGTGTCCCAGCGAGGCTAAAGCCTCGCCTACAGGTAGCAGGGATACCGATGCAGTGTCCCAGCGAGGCTAAAGCCTCGCCTACAGGTAGCAGGGATACCGATGCAGTGACCCGGCGAGGCTAAAGCCTCGCCTACGGGTCGTGAAGGCCCGCCGTGAAAAAGGGGCCCGGGTCGAGTTGGGCGCGGGCTGGTTATATCTGGCGTGACCCTCCTGCGCGACCCCAATTCGACCCTGACCCCGTTTTCACCTGCGATAATTGCGTCTTTGCGCGTCGCGATCGGTTGCCTCCATGGCCCAGTACGTCTACACGATGAACCGCGTGGGGAAGATCGTTCCCCCCAAGCGCGTCATCCTCAAGGATATTTCGCTGTCGTTCTTCCCCGGCGCCAAGATCGGCGTGCTGGGCATGAACGGTTCCGGCAAGTCGAGCCTGCTGAAGATCATGGCCGGCGAGGACCGCGAATTCGAAGGTGAAGCCGTGCCGATGCCCAACATGCGCATCGGCTACCTGCCGCAGGAGCCGCAACTGGCGCCCGAGCAGACGGTACGCGAAGCGGTGGAACTCGGCATGGGCAACGTGCTCGCCGCCAAGGCGGCGCTGGAAAAGGTGTACGCCGACTACGCGGAAGCCGACGCCGACTTCGATGCGCTCGCCACCGAACAGGCGCGTCTCGAAGCCATCATCGCCGCCTCCGGCGCCGACTCGGACCTGCAAATGGAAATCGCCGCCGACGCGCTGCGGCTGCCGCCGTGGGACGCCAGGATCGGCAACCTCTCCGGCGGCGAGAAGCGCCGCGTCGCGCTGTGCCGCCTGCTGCTCGAGAAGCCCGACATGCTGCTCCTCGACGAGCCCACCAACCACCTCGACGCGGAAAGCGTGGAGTGGCTGGAAAAATTCCTCGAGAAGTTTCCCGGCACCGTGATCGCGGTTACCCACGATCGCTACTTCCTCGACAACGCGGCCGAGTGGATCCTTGAACTCGACCGCGGCTATGGCATCCCGTGGAAGGGCAACTACAGTTCGTGGCTGGAGCAGAAGGAAGCGCGCCTCAAAACGGAGTCCAAGCAGGAAGGCGCGCGCATCAAGGCCATGCAGACCGAACTGGAGTGGGTGCGCAGCAACCCCAAGGCGCGGCAATCGAAGAGCAAGGCGCGGATCGCGCGCTTCGAGGAACTGTCGTCGCACGAACACCAGAAGCGTAACGAGACACAGGAAATATTCATCCCGGTGGCGGAGCGCCTCGGCAACAACGTCATCGAGTTCAAGAACGTCCGCAAGGCCTACGGCGAGCGGCTGCTGATCGACGATCTCTCGTTCAACATTCCGCCGGGCGCCATCGTCGGCATCATCGGACCCAATGGCGCGGGCAAGTCCACGCTGTTCCGCATGCTGACCGGCCGCGAGAAGCCCGATGCCGGCGAGATCATCATCGGCTCCACCGTGCAGATGGTCGCGGTGGACCAGACGCGCGAATCGCTGCCCAACGACAAGAGCGTGTTCGAGGCCATCTCCAACGGCCAGGACATCCTCACCGTCGGGCGCTTCGAGATGCCTTCGCGTGCCTATCTCGGGCGCTTCAATTTCAAGGGTGGCGACCAGCAGAAGATCGTCGGCAACCTCTCCGGCGGCGAACGCGGACGCCTGCATCTCGCCGCCACGCTGCTGCAAGGCGGCAACGTGCTGCTGCTGGATGAACCCTCCAACGACCTCGACGTGGAAACGCTGCGCGCGCTGGAAGATGCGCTGCTCGAATTCGCCGGCACCGCGCTGGTGATCTCGCATGACCGCTGGTTCCTCGATCGCATCGCCACGCATATCCTGGCGGCGGAAGGGGACTCGCAGTGGTCGTACTTCGAAGGCAACTACCAGGAATACGAGGCGGACAAGCGCAAGCGTCTCGGCGAGGAAGGGGCCAAGCCCAAGCGCATCCGCTACAAGGCGCTGATGTCATGAGCCCGCAGGGCCGCCCCAAGGGCGAATTGCCCCGCAGCGCGAAAGCGCGGAGGGTATTTCCATTGAGCCCGCTGGGCCGCCCCAAGGGCGAATTGCCCCGCAGCGCGATAGCGCGGAGGGTATTTCCATTGAGCCCGCAGGGCCGCCCCAAGGGCGAATTGCCCCGCAGCGCGATAGCGCGGAGGGTCGTTCAATGACAGTGGTGCTGTGGATCGTCGCGGTCATGCTGATCGTCGTCGGCGTGATCGGCACCGTGCTGCCTGCACTGCCGGGCGTGATCCTGGTTTTCGGCGGGATCGCGCTGGCGGCCTGGATCGATGACTTCACGCGCATACCGGTGTGGCTGATCGTGATCCTCGGCGTGCTGACCGCGCTGGCGTGGATGGTGGATTACGCGGCCGCAGCAATGGGCGCGAAGCGTGCCGGCGCCAGCAGGTACGCGATCATCGGCGCCACGATCGGCACGCTGCTCGGCATCTTCACCGGCCTGTGGGGCTTGCTGTTCATGCCGCTGGTGGGCGCCGCCATCGGCGAATTCATCGCGCAACGCGATGTGCGCCAGGCCGGCAAGGTGGGGCTCGCGACATGGATCGGCCTGCTGCTGGGCACCGCGATCAAGATCGCGATCGTGTTCACGATGATCGGCGTGTTCCTGGTCGCGCTGGTGCTGTAGCGATTTCGCGCAGCACTTTGCCCGTGCTGCCGCAGGCGAGGCTTCAGCCTCGCGGGTATGTCTTTGCCTGTGCCCCCGTAGGCGAGGCTTCAGCCTCGCGGGTATATCGTCACATTGAACCTGCGAGGCTGAAGCCTCGCCTACAGATCGAGGCGATCTGGCGACCTGATCGACAACAGGTGCAGCGCGCCACATTTGCATACCGAACCTTGTGTTCTGCCAACGCACGAAAGTGGTCGACATAGAACATGGTTGGCGCCGATCATGCGTCAGCCCAGCTTCGACTTCAGGACCGCGTTGACCTGCGCCGGATTGGCCTTGCCCTTGGAGGCGGCCATCACCTTGCCAACCAATGCGTTGAAGGCCTTCTCCTTGCCGGCGCGCACGTCGGCGACGATGGCGGGATAGGCGGCAATGGCCTCATCGACGATCTTCGCGATGGCGCCTTCGTCGGAGATCTGGCGCAGGCCGCGCGCCTCGATGATCGTGTCGGCCGCGTTGTCACCCGTCGCTTCGCCATTCCACATCGCGTCGAACACATCCTTCGCGATCTTGCCGGAGATGGTGCCATCGGCGATTCGCTGCAATAACGTGGCCAGTTGCGACGCGCGCACCGGCGACTGCGCGATGGCGATTTCGGCTTTGTTCAACGCCGCCGACACCTCACCCAGCACCCAGTTGGCGGCGATCTTAGCGTCGCCGCCCAGCGCCTTCGCCGTGTCCTCGAAGTACGCGCACAGTTCGCGCTCGGCCGTAAGCGTCGCGGCATCTGCCGCAGGCAGACCGTACTGCGCCACGAAGCGCGCTTTCATCGCCCCCGGCAACTCCGGCATCGACGCCTTCACCTCATCAACCCACGCCAGCGCAATCGTCAGCGGCGGCAGGTCGGGGTCCGGGAAGTAGCGATAATCCTGCGCGTCTTCCTTGCTGCGCATAGAGCGCGTCTCGCGCTTGTCCGGATCGTACAGCCGCGTTTCCTGCACCACGCGGCCGCCATCCTCGATCAGCTCGATCTGCCGGCGTACCTCGAACTCGATGGCCTCCTGCATGAAGCGGAAGCTGTTGAGGTTCTTGATCTCGCAACGCGTGCCCAGGGCTTCACCCTCGCGGCGTACCGAGACGTTGGCGTCGCAGCGGAAGCTGCCTTCCTGCATGTTGCCGTCGCAGATGCCGATCCAGCGCACCAGGCCATGCAGCGCCTTGGCGTACGCCACCGCTTCCTCAGCGCTGCGCAACACCGGTTCGGTGACGATCTCGAGCAGCGGCGTACCGGCGCGGTTGAGATCGATGCCGGACATGCCCTGGAAATCTTCGTGCAGCGACTTGCCGGCGTCCTCCTCCAGATGCGCGCGCGTCAACTCGACGAAGAATTCGCCGCGCGTGGGCGACACGATGGTCACACCGCCGCCCACCACTACGGGGATCTCGTACTGGGAGATCTGATAGCCCTTGGGCAGATCGGGATAGAAGTAATTCTTGCGCGCGAAAATGCTGCGCGGGCTGATGGTGCCACCCACGGCCAGCCCGAAGCGGATCGCCCGCTCCACCGCCCCGCGATTCAGCACCGGCAGCACGCCCGGCAATGCAATGTCCACCGCCGAGGCCTGCGTGTTGGGTGCGGCGCCGAACGCGGTGGACGCGCCCGAGAAAATCTTCGATACGGTGGAAAGCTGCGCGTGTGTTTCCAGCCCGATCACCACTTCCCAGGTCATGATGCGTACCCTGCGGGTGCACGCGCGTGCCAGTCGGTGGTCTGCTGGAAACCGTGCGCGACATTGAGCAACCGCGCCTCGGTGAAATAGTTGGACTGGATCTGCATGCCGATGGGCAGGCCGCGGCGATCGAAGCCGACGGGAATCGAGATCGCCGGCGCGCCGGTCAGGTTGGCGGCGATCGTGAAGATGTCGTTCAGGTACATCTGCACCGGGTCGTCGGTCTTGTCGCCGATCTTGAACGCCGGCGCGGGTGCGGTCGGCCCCATGATCATGTCGCACTGCTGGTACGCGCGCGTGAAATCGTCGGCGATCAGGCGGCGCACCTGTTGCGCCTTCAGGTAATACGCGTCGTAGTAGCCGTGCGACAGCACATACGTGCCGGTCAGGATACGGCGCTTCACTTCCGCACCGAAGCCTTCGGCGCGCGACTTCTTGTACATGTCGAGAAGGTCGGTGTATTCGGCGGCGCGATGGCCGTAGCGCACGCCGTCGAACCGCGACAGGTTCGACGAGGCCTCGGCCGGCGCGATGACGTAGTACACGGGTACTGACAGCTTGACGTTGGGCAACCCGATGTCGACCGTCACCGCGCCCAGCTTGCGGTATTCGGCGAGCGCGGCATCGATGGCGGCCGCCACATCCGGGTCGACGCCAGCGCCGAAATATTCGCGCGGCAGCCCGATGCGCAGGCCAGCAAGCGGCTTGATCAAGTCGCGCGTGTAATCCTCGCGCGGGCGATCGAGCGACGTCGAGTCGCGCGGATCATGCCCCGCCATCGCGTTCAGCATCAGGCCGCAATCTTCCGCGGTGCGCGCGAACATGCCGGGCGTGTCGAGGCTGGAGGCGAACGCGATCAACCCGTAGCGCGAGCACGTCCCGTACGTGGGCTTCAAGCCGCAGATGCCGGTGAGCGACGCGGGCTGGCGAATGGAGCCGCCCGTATCGGTGCCGGTGGCGGCGGGCAGCAGCCGCGCTGCCACGGAGGCTGCCGAACCACCGGAACTGCCACCCGGCACATACGCCAGGTTCCACGGATTGCGCACCGGGCCGAAGTGCGACGTCTCGTTGGACGAGCCCATCGCGAACTCGTCCATGTTGGTCTTGCCGAGCAGCACCGTGCCGGCGTTCTTCAACCCGGTGACCACGTGCGCGTCGTACGGCGCGACGAAATCGGCCAGCATCTTCGAGCTGCAGGTCGTCTTCAACCCGGCCGTCATCAGCACGTCCTTGTGTGCGATGGGCACGCCGGCCAGCGGCGGCGGGTTGTCGGTGGCCAGCAGGGCGTCGGCGATGCGCGCCTGCGCCAATGCGCCTTCGCGGTCGATGGTGACGAACGCATTCAGCGAGGCTTGCGCGGTCTCGACCCGACACAGCAGGGCTTCCGTCAACTCAACGCTGGAGAGTTTGCGCGCGCGCAGCGCGGCGGACAGGCCGGCAACGGTGGTGGCAACGATTTCGTCAGCCATGGACTATTCCACCACGCGAGGGACGAGGTACAGGCCATCCTCGACCGCCGGCGCCACGCTCTGGAACAGCGCACGCTGATCAACGGCGGTGACGGCATCGTCGCGCAGCGGAAGCATCACGTCCTGCGCGTGCGCCATCGGGACGATGCCGGTGGTGTCGACCGCCTGCAGCTCGTTGATCATCGCGAAGATGGCCTCGAGCTTGCGGTGGACTTCTGCGGCGGCGGTAGCATCGATCTCGATACGCGCCAGATTCGCGATGCGGTGGACGTCGTCGAGGGTCAGGGCCATGGCGCGGGGCCGAACGTGTCGGCCATGCATGCGATCCTGGAGGCGCGGGCGGCCAAGGATCTGGGGTTCAAGGGAAACCGGGACGGGACGGGCGCGCTGCCGTTGGACCGTAAAACGGCAAAAAACCGCGCCAAATCAGTGCTGAAGACCACTCCCAATGCTATCATAACCGGCAGTATTTTGAGCACCCGCACCCTAGCGTCGCGCGGGTTTTGCCCCACCTCCGGGCCGCGTCACTATGCGGCCCCAATCTGTCAGGTTTGCTGCATTCATGTTCGAGTTCTTCAAAGGTTATTTCGGCAGCGATCTCGCAATCGACCTCGGCACCGCCAACACGCTGATCTATGTGCGTGGCAAGGGCATCGTGCTGAACGAGCCGTCCGTCGTCGCCATCCGCCAGGAAGGCGGCCCCAACGGCAAGAAAGTCATCCAGGAAGTGGGCCTCGCGGCCAAGATGATGCTCGGCCGCACGCCGGGCAACATCACGGCCATCCGCCCGATGAAGGACGGCGTCATCGCCGACTTCACGGTGACGGAACAGATGTTGAAGCAGTTCATCAAGAAGGTGCTCGACTCGCGCCTGTTCTCGCCGTCCCCGCGCATCATCATCTGTGTGCCGTGCGGCTCGACGCAGGTGGAACGCCGCGCCATCCGCGAATCGGCATTGGGCGCCGGCGCTTCCAGGGTGTATCTCATCGAGGAACCGATGGCCGCGGCGATCGGCGCCGATCTCCCCATCTCCGATGCCACGGGTTCGATGGTCGTCGACATCGGCGGCGGCACGACGGAAGTGGGCGTCATCTCGCTCGGCGGCATGGTGTACTCGGGCAGCGTGCGCGTCGGTGGCGACAAGTTCGACGAAGCGATCGTCAACTACATCCGCCGCAACTACGGCATGCTGATCGGCGAGACGACCGCCGAAACGATCAAGAAGACCATCGGCTCCGCGTTCCCCGGTTCCGAGGTCAAGGAAATGGAAGTCAAGGGCCGCAACCTGGCCGAAGGCATTCCACGCAGCTTCACCGTATCGTCCAACGAAATTCTCGAAGCCCTGACCGATCCCCTCAACAGCATCGTGTCCGCCGTGAAGAGTGCGCTCGAGCGCACGCCGCCTGAGCTCGGTGCCGACATCGCCGAGCGTGGCATGGTGCTCACGGGTGGCGGCGCGCTGCTGCGCGACCTCGATCGCCTGCTGATGGAAGAAACCGGTCTCCCGGTCATCGTGGCCGACGACCCGCTCACCTGCGTGGTACGCGGTTGCGGCAAGGCGCTCGAGAACATGGAGAAACTGCACACGATCTTCACCTCGGACTGAACCCGCAGGCATGATGCGGCACGTCTCCGCCGATCCGCCGCCGTTCTTCCATCGCGGGCCCGCCCCCCTCATCCGGCTGGCATTCGTCGGCATCGTGTCGATCGCTCTGATGTTCGCCGACACGCGCTACCGCTACCTCGAAGGTATCCGGCAAGTGGCGACCGTGGCCATCTATCCAGTGCAGCGTGCCGTGCAGATGCCCGGCGAAGCGGTGAGCTGGGTGGCCGCCTACTTCAGTTCCAAGCGCGCGCTGGCCGACGAAAATGCCGGGCTGAAGCTGGATGGTGTCGCCAATGCGCCGTCGGTACAGGGCTTCTCGGCGCTGCGCGAGGAAAACGCCAAGCTGCGCGCGCTGCTCGCGATGCGCGAGCGCTATCCCGGCGGCGCCGCCGCAGTGGAGGTGCTCTACACCGGCCGCGATCCGTTCACGCAAAAGGTGTTCGTCAATCGCGGCACCGACGCCGGCATCAAGGCCGGCGCAGCAGTGATCGATGAACTCGGCGTCGTCGGACAGGTCACACGCGTGTTCCCGATGATGGCGGAAGTCACGCTCGTCACTGACAAGGATCACGCCGTGCCGGTACGGGTCGAACGCAGCGGCGTGCGCAGCGTCTTCTTCGGTGCCGGCGCGGGCCGCGCGCCCGAGCTTCGCTTCATGGCGCCGTCCGCCGATGTGCAACCGAAGGACAAGCTCTACACGTCGGGCATCGACGGGACGTATCCGCCGGGCCTCGCCGTGGCGCAGGTGGAAACGGT
>Ga0105046_10020504_pt1 | contig 9997 bp, 7 predicted proteins | sample MAT03_FD_78385 | JGI IMG/M metagenome (GOLD analysis project Ga0105046, IMG submission 78385) | Freshwater microbial communities from Lake Fryxell liftoff mats and glacier meltwater in Antarctica - MAT-03 (megahit assembly) | ecosystem: Environmental > Aquatic > Freshwater > Ice > Liftoff... | reverse complement strand
CGTTCGCCGTCGCCAGGCAGCGGCGCGGCTGGTGGCGTCACCCGTCCGGGACGTTGCCCACTGAACGCGGTTACCAACCCGCCACGCCGAGGCCATCGGGGACGGGCGGTGCCGCGTCGGGCGTCCTACTTCTTCATATCCGTCAGGATGTTGAGGCTCTCGTCGATCCACGGGTCTCGTGCCAGGTTGTCGCGCCACTTGGCCAGCCGGGAGTCCTTCTTGCCGTTCGAGTCCGCGACGACCGGTGCTTGTTTGTCGAGCGGGACGACCGAGAAACGTGGGGGAGCCGCTTCGAGGTCGGGGCTCGCCGCCGCGATCTCTGCGCGATCTTGCTCTCGCCGCTTCGTGAACTCTGGCTCGGCAAGCGACACCCTTGTATCCGCCTTGCGCGCCTTCATCAGCTGCGTCAGCTTGCTGATTCGCGCGAACGCGGTGTCCTTGGCGACCCGAGTCGCGCTCTTGCCCGCGAGGGTGGCCTGGTTCCAGGTCGCGGGCCAGTCGTCGTGTTCAGCGGGCTCGATCTGCGACCATGGAAGCGCGTGCTCTAGCTCGCGCTCGCCCGTCTCGAGGTAACCGGCGGGATCGGGCAGCACGATGTCGGGCGTGACACCCTTGCGCTGGGTCGAGCTGCCGCCGACCCGAAAGAACTGCTGGATGGTCAGCTTGAAAACCCCAAGCTCAAGCTTTCCGCCGGTGGCACGATCGAGGTCGATGATCGTCTGCACGGTACCTTTGCCGTGCGTAGGGCCGGTGCCGACGATGACGGCCCTCCGGTAGTCCTGGAGAGCGCCGGCGAGGATCTCCGATGCCGAGGCACTGAACCGGTCGACCAGGACGATGAGCGGGCCAGCGAAGTCGACGCCCACCGTGTCGTCAGTCAAGACTTGCCGGCGGCCCCTACTGTCCTGCACCTGCACGACGGGTCCCTTGTCGATGAACGCCCCGCTCATCTCGATGGCGTCGTCGAGCAGGCCACCTCCGTTGCCGCGGACATCGAGGATGATGCCCGCCACCTTCTGGGCGCGGAGTTCACCGAGCAAACGCCGCACGTCGCTGGCCGAGTCGCGCGGGCTGCCCTGGCCGCCGTAGAAGCTGGGCACGTGGATGTAGCCATAGGCGGGCTGCCCCTTCTTCGTGATCACCGCTGCCCGGGCGTAGGCTTCCCCGACCACGACAATGTCGCGCGTGATCGCCACGGTCTCTTGCAGGCCCGTGGGCTTGCGGACGCGGAGAGTAACGACCGTGCCTTTGGGCCCGCGGATCATCTTGACGACTTCGTCGATCCGCATGTTGACCACGTCGATCGGCTCCTGCCGCCCGGATGCGATGGAGACAATCAGGTCCCCCGGATTGAGCTGACCTTGGCGCCACGCTGCCCCGCCCGGGACAAGCTCGAGGATTTCGATGTAATCGTCCTTTTCACGCAAGACAGCGCCGATGCCTTCGAGCGAGCCCCGCATGTGAATGTCAAAGTTGGCCTTGTCCGCTGGCGGAAGGTAGGTCGTGTGTGGGTCCACCGATGCGGCAACGGCGTTGACCAGATCCGCCGTGGCATCGACCTTCGCAGGGTGCACCATCCGGGTGAATCGCGCGGCGTAGGCCTTGGCGAGATCGGCCCGCGCCTTCGCCTGGCGGCCCTCGGGGGTCTTCGGGATCTCGGCAAGCGGCGTTGCGCCTTGGTCCTCGTCGTCGGCATCCTTGGCCTTTTCTTTGGGGCGCCCCGGGGCTCCCGCAACGGCGGGGGTCTTCGCCGGCTTTGGGGGCTGGAGGCGCGCCTGCATCTGCGCCACGCGCTCGAGCACCTCAAGTTCAAGCCGGCGACGCCACCTGTCCTTGAGTTCCGCCTCGGTCGTTGCGGCCGTTAGCTTCTTGGGGTCGAGTTCGATTTCTTCCTGGTTGGTGTGATCGAAGGGGGAGGCGAGCAATTCGGCGACCCACGCCTCGACCATGGCGACCCGCTTGTTCAGGATCCGCTGTCCCTCGTGCCCCAGTTCCAGCGATCCGGCCCGCAGTTGGTCGTCGATCTTGTCCGCGTGCTTGCCAAGCGCGTCGCGATCGGTTTTCAGCAGGAGCATCTTGCCGTTGTCGAGCCGATCGAGATAGGTCGCAAAGGCCACCTGCGACAGCGCGTCGTCGATCCGTTTGCGCAGCAGGTGCTCGCTTTCGAGCAGCTCGAGCGTTGCCCTCGCCAAGGTCGCTTCACGCGGATCGGGCAAAGGAGGACTTTTTCCCGGGCGGGCACCCGCGGCGGGGGCGGTCGTGGGATTGGCCGCGGCCGCGTGGGCTTGCACCGAGCTGCGAGACTCGGTTAAGCACGAGGTCAGGATAAACGTGCATAGGAACAGGGCGTTGAAGCGCAGCACCCGTTCAATGTAGTGCGCCGGCCGTGCTGGCGCCAACGCTCTCGCCGTTCCTTCGCAATGACGCCACCAGCGCCGCGTGCGTTATTGGCGTCACCCAGCCGGGACACTGCCCACTGAACGTGGTTACCAACCCGCCACGCTCAGGCCATTTGGGACGAGGTGGTCGCCAACGAACGGATCGCCACGACCCGGCATGACCCTTGCTTCCAGACCTTTGGTCTCGGCAAGATCAACAACGAGGGGGGAATCATGACCACATCGGCGAAGAGAACACTTGTAGCACTAAAGGATTCACAGCTCACGACCAGCGACCGCAAGGAGGACATCCGCTCGCGCAAGGTTGTCGACGCCGCCGGTGAAGACATCGGGGAAATCGACGATCTCGTCATTGACGATCAGGAAAACAAGGTTCGCTTTCTCCGCGTGGCTTCCGGTGGCTTTCTCGGCATGGGGAAGGACAACGTCCTCATCCCGGTCGAGGCGATCAGCAAAATCGGGGACGACGTGGTTCAGGTCGACCAGACCCGTGAGCGCATCGCTGGTGCGCCCAACTACAACCCTGAATTGGTCGATGATCTGTATTACGACGGTCTCTATGGCTACTACGGATTCCAGCCCTACTGGACTGCCGGATACATCTATCCACCCTATCCTCAATATTGAAAGACACGAGCAACTCGTCGCCAATAGAGGCGCGCACACCACGCGAAGCGGTGCAGGTTGAAGCGGCTCCCTGAGCATCGCTAGCGCTGTGCGATGCTTGGCAAGAAGGGCCGTCGATGCTGACAAAGAACGAAATCAAACCGAGTGCACTCGAGCGTTGGGAAAACGAGGGGGGATCGGCATCCGCTGTCGAGACCGAACCCAAGCCGACCGGGGACCAAGACGAGACGGCAGGGCCAAAGCGTAGCACGACCGACCGAGAGCCACCTTCCCCCGTCGCGGGAGAGGCGTGGCACACGATGGCCATTGATGTCGCTGCGCAGAAACTGCAAACCGACGGGACGCGTGGCTTGACGAATGACGAGGCGGCTCTTCGCCTCAAACGTTTTGGCGCCAATCGGCTAGAGCAGGCGCAAGGACGGTCTCTCTTCGCAATCCTTGTCAACCAGTTCAAAAGCCTCTTGGTGTTGCTGCTGTTCGTGGCGGCGGGAATCGCCTTCGCTACCGGAGAGCGTCTGGAGTCGGCTGCGATTCTGGTGGTTGTGGTGCTGAATGCGACAATCGGCTTTTTCACAGAATGGAAAGCCGAGCAAACACTGACGGCTCTCCAGAAGCAGACGGTGCGCGTCGCGCGTGTGGTGCGCGAGGGCGCGGAACGCGAGCTGCCGGCAGAAGAACTTGTGCCAGGGGATTTGATCGTTCTTGAAGCGGGCGCGCGGGTCCCCGCGGACGGACGGATCGTCGAGAGTGTGCGCCTTCAGCTCGAGGAGGCTGCACTGACCGGGGAGTCGAACGCGGTCACGAAAGTGACCGATCCGATCGTGGACGCGGAGGCAGCGATTGCGGACCGGATCAACCTGGCGTTCATGGGTACCACGATCACCAACGGTCGCGGTCTGTTGCTGGTTACAAACACCGGCATCACGACCGAGATGGGAAAGATCGGGGTTCTCATCGACAACGCCAAGAGCAACGACTCGCCGCTTGAGAAGAAACTCTCTCGCCTCGGTCGTCTATTGCTTGTGGTCGTGCTGGCGCTCTGTGTTGTCATTGTCTTCGCAGGCTGGCTTCGCGGTCACAGCTTCCTCTACATGCTTGAAGTGGGCATCTCGCTCGCGATCGCCGCGGTGCCCGAAGGGCTCCCGGCGGTAGCCACGATGACGCTTGCGCTCGGGATGCAGCGCATGGCCCGGATGGGCGCACTCATCCGGCGTCTGCCCGCAGTCGAAACACTCGGCTCGACGACGGTCATCTGCACCGACAAAACAGGAACGTTGACCCGCAATGAGATGACGGTGTCAGCGTTCGTTCTTGATTCGCGGCGGATCGACGTTACCGGTGCCGGCTACTCACCGGTCGGTGAGTTTCAAGAAGGCGGAAAGCCGGTGGACGCTCGTGCTGACGCACACCTCAACCTTGCCCTGCGCGTAGGCGTCTTGTGCAACGACGCGAAGGTCACGCACGCCGACGGCAAGGACTGCGTGCTTGGCGACCCCACCGAGGCGGCGTTGATCGTGGCGGCAGAGAAAGCCGGCTTGAAGGAGGATGCGCTCGAAGCCGAATTCCCCCGCATCAGCGAGCAGCCCTTCGACAGCGCGACCAAGCGCATGGTCACCGTGCACCGGACGCAGGAGGGCCGCCTTCTCATGTTTGTGAAAGGGTCGCCGGCTAGCGTGCTTGCGGCAAGCGCCTCACAGGTTCATGCCAACGGCGTAACGCCCCTGAATTCTGATGATCGTGCGCGCTGGGAGAAGATGAACCAAGACCTTGCCGGGGCCGCATTGCGCGTGCTCGCCTTGGCCTATCGAGATCTGGCCGAAGGCCAAAGCGAGACTGACGCCGACGCCACGAGCGAGCTGGTATTCGTCGGTCTTGTCGGCATGACGGATCCACTGCGTGACGAAGCGAAAGCTGCGATTGCAACCTGTCGCGAAGCTGGCATTCGTTCGGTGATGATCACGGGTGACCAGCAGATCACCGCGGCCCAGATCGCCCGCCAGCTCGGCATCGATCGGGATCTAAACGGCCAGCCGCTCCAAGCTGTGCACGCGCGCGAGCTGACCAATCTCGACAGCGCGGGATGGCAGGAGATCGTCAAGAGGGCGGCGGTCTTCGCCCGCGTGTCGCCCAAGCACAAGCTTCAGATTGTCGAAGCGCTGCAGGCACAGGGGCAGATCGTGGCCATGACCGGCGACGGTGTGAACGACGCTCCCGCCTTGAAGAAGGCTGATATTGGCGTCGCCATGGGAATCAAGGGGACGGAGGTCGCCAAGGAGACGGCCGACATGGTTATCGTCGACGACAACTTCGCCACGATTGTTGGCGCGGTCGAACAGGGGCGGATCATCTATGCGAACATCCTCCGGTTCATTCGCTATCTCTTCTCGTGCAATCTCGCGGAGATCTTGACCGTCTTCATGGCGCTCATGATTGGGTGGCCGCTGCCACTGGGTGCGCTTCAGATCCTGTGGCTGAACATGATCACGGACATCTTCCCTGCGCTCGCATTGGCCCTTGAGCCTTCGGTGCCCGGCATGATGAGCCAGCCTCCGCACGATCCGAAGGCGCCTCTATTGCCAGCAAGGCTTTTGGTCATGATCGGATGGCAAGGGCTGTTACTCGCCGCGGTCACGTTGCTGGCGTTCTTTCTCGGAATGCGAATGCACGGTGCGCAAGGCGAGGGGTTAAAGCATGCCATCACCGTGGCGTTCATGACGCTCGCGCTCGCCCAGGTCGTTCACGTCTTTAGCTCACGCTCCCAGACGCGCTCGGCATTCGACGCACGTCTCTTCAAGAACGGTTGGCTGTGGGGCGCCGTGGCGCTTTGCGTGCTCTTGCAGTTCGCGGCCGTATACGTTCCGTTCCTGCGTACCATCCTCCACACCGTGGCTCTCGGTGCGAAAGATTGGGGTGTTGTGGCCGGTTGCGCCCTCCTACCCCTTGGCGTCGTGGAAGTCGTGAAGTTGATCCAACGCGCGGCTGTGGGCTCGCACGGCAAGCCAGCCGATGGCAGCTCGGAGTGTCCGTCGAGTTAATGTGCGACGAATCATCCGTCGCTTGGTGCGCTGGCATCAAGGGCAGGTCGGGGCACGGGCACCATTGCCGCGGAGCTCTCCTCAATGTCGGTCCCCCGAAAGCCGACAACGACCGCCAGGAAGACGATCACGAGTACGACAACGGCTATCCCCAAGACGGTGACGCGCCTTCCGCGATCCCGTTTCACTTTCTTCACCAAGTCTTCCACTGGTTCCTGTTCGGACATGCGTAATTTCCATGCAACAAGTGCACCATATGAACGTGTCGGACCGAATTGACAGCTCGCGATAATCGCGGTTCAATCGCCCACCAAAATGGAGGATTCATCGATGGGAAATTCGGTTAGAGTTGGTCTGAGTGTGCTGGCGTTAGCGGGCGTCGTACTGACGGGTCCAAGCGCGTACGCGCAAACGCCACAAGCGGCCCCACCGGGGCAACCGCAGCAACCGCAACAACAGCAACCGCAACAACAGCAACCGCAGCAGCAGCAATACCCGCAGCAGCAATATCCGCAGCAGCAATACCCGCAGCAGCAGTACCCGCAGCAGCAGTACCCGCAGCAGCAGTACCCGCAGCAGCAGTACCCGCAGCAGCCGGCCTATGCGCCCGCCGCACCCGATCGACGTGGGTTCGCCGCCGCCCTTTACATGGGCTTTCACAATTACACCGGCGATTACGGCAACGGATTGGACGCCGGTTTGCGACTCGGGACGGTTTTGAGTGCGCGCATCAGCGATACGTTTTCCATCGGCGGCGGGCTCGATATCGACGTGTTGAACGTCGAAGGTGTTCCCGCGGGGGCGGACGCCACCGGTGCTCTGGTGATCATCTCGGTGGTACCGACGTTTCACTTCCCCATGGGCAATAAGGGGGAATTCGTACTGTCGCCAAAGCTCGGTGTCATGGGGTCTTCTATAACCATTTCCAGCGGGATCGATGATCTGACAGTCACGACGTCCGGATACGCGGTTGGTGTGAACGCCGGAATGGCGTTCCCGGTCGGCAACCTACTGCTTGGGCCGATGTTAATGCTGGAGCACCAAACCATGTCCGAGACATGCTTCGAGGACGGCAGCGGCGAGGTTTGCTCCGATGCCGAAGGCGATGCCAGCTCTGGCACCGTAGTCTCGCTCCTCTTCACCATCTGGCTGTAACCCGCCCGCAAAACCCGCGACGTACGATAAGTGCGCAGCGGCTTGCAAAGTTTCAAACGCGGGCGAGATAGGCTTTCATCTTGTCCCAATAGAATTCCCGCCAACCTGTTTTTCGACCGGCGTGATTGTCAATCGAAGACGGGTTGTGCCACGAATGACCTCGACCGGGATTGCCTGTCCTGCCATTTTAATCGTCAATAAGCGGTGCAAATCATCAATCGTCGCGACGAGGGCGTCGTTCATTCCTACGATGATATCGCCCTCTCGCAAGCCCGCACGATCCGCAGCGCCATTGGGGTCGACATGTGTTGCCCCCAATCATCGCCGTGTTGACACCCACCACCTCACCCCGACTGTTGCAAAGCGGTCCACCGGAGTTTCCTGGATTCAAAGCCGCGTCGGTCTGAATCACGTTCTCCATCAGTCGACCCGACTTGCTGCGCATCCCACGTCCCAGGGCACTCACCACGCCTGCCGTCACGGTGTGTTCAAATCCAAGCGGATTGCCGATCGCGACGACCAACTGTCCGGCCCGTAAACGCGACGAATCACCGACGACCAGCGTTGGCAATTTCAAGTTGGGTCGTGGACTACAAAGTAAGAACGCCCGTGCGAATCAGATACGCCAGTCGTCCCCGTTGATCGTCATCCAACAGCGCATGGATCTTTTGCAGCGCACGGTTCACCGCCACACCCAATTGTTCGGCGCTTTGAACCCTCAGTTTGGATGCTTCAGACGCGCGGGTTTCGTCAAAAGCAGACTTCGCGATGGCATCGGCAAATGCCGAAACCGTACGACGCCTGTCGACTTCCGCTTGTGCACGTTCCGTTTTCAGTTCATCAAGGATCTGCGCGAGTTCGACCATTTGTTTCTCGTCGAGGCCGAGTTTATGGGCCAAGAATCGCAGCGGTCGCCGAACGCCAAACCCCCAACCCCCACCGTCGCCGCCGTCGCCGCCCCAACCTTCACCGCCACCGCCGGCGCCCGAAGGTCCTCCCGACGGCGCACACGACGCATTGGCTTCGTAGTCCCAAGTCGGCACCCCGACGCCGAAAAATCCGTGCAGAAATCGGGGATGGTGCGCGTGCGTATGGCACGCGGATGCGTGTTCTCTGTGCATGTTGCTTGCTTTCTCGCGGAGGCAATCGCTCCCCGCGGGCTTTTCTTGTTGCGTGGGCACAATGCCTCACGCATTTGCTGATACTAAACGCGACGCTTCGATCGTCAAGGCGACCAATCGAAATTCTTTCGTCGTCAATCCTACGAGCCCTACTTCAATGCCTCTAGGCCCGCAGCGCGATGAAGGCTTTGGAGGCACGGGCATAACGACGATCCACTTCGTCCCAATTGATGTTCGCGAAGAACGCGTCCACATATTTTGCCGCCGCTGCGCCGTAATCGATCGCGAAGGCGTGCTCATACATGTCCATTACCAAGAGCGGAACGGATTTGGCAGGGCCGAGGGCGTGGCCACTTGACCAATGCACGTGCAGATCGCCCGTGTGCAAACTCATGTCAAGCAACGTCCAACCGCTGCCACCCGCCAAGCTCATGCCCGTGGATCGAAACAACTCTTCCCACCGGCCGTATCCGCCAAAGGTCTCTGCGATGGCTTTGCTCACATCGCCGCGCGCTTTGCCGTCGCCACCGAGATTGCCGAAATAAAGCTCATGTAGTACGGATGAGTTGCCGAAGGTCAGCTCGCGCTCGCGCAGCCCCGACACCACGAACGCCGGCGTATCCTTGTTGGTGCGGCCAAGTTCGTCCTCGACCTTGTTCAGGCTCTTCACTGCGCCCGTGTAATTGTTCTCGTGATGCGATGTCATGAGACGTTCAGACAACCCCTTGAGCTTCTTCGGATCAAAGGGAAGCGGCGTCGGCACGTGCTTGCCGGCGGTGGGGGCGGGCTTCGTCTTCTCGGCTCCCGGTGCACTGGCGGCGGCAAAAAGCGGCGCCGCAACGGCAATTGAACTCATAACTTGGCGTCTTGAAATCATCGTGGCCTTCTTGCGCAATGTCCGTCCCGATTTGAAGGACGGTTTTGTTAAGCAGTATTCTCGGCACACGATACCAGCTCAAACTCAATGGGGCTCGTGCTTGATCACAGAGTGACGGCGTTTGATGCTACGCTTGGGCTGGAGGTTGCGTAGGTGTAACGACATAACCGACGACGTAGCGCGCACGTGACGTTGAGATTGCTTTTTCGCACGTAGGGCCTGGAGGTAGGCTCTTCGACCTCCGTTGGGATTCGCCTGGTCCAGGCATCGCTCTTGCATTGGGCTGCGACCGTTATCAACTGTCATCCATCATCCATCATCTATACGAGTGTCAGGTAATCGATGAGTGTCCTACGGTTTATGCTCGCTGCCATCGTTTTCACTACGCTCTATCTGGCTGAGCGGAAGTGGCCGCTGCGCACGTTTGTGGATCGCGGTTTGCGGCGCGTCGGCGTGAACCTCGTCATCGCGGCCCTATCGTTTGGCGCGGTCGCGCTTATCTACGGCACGATCGTACTCGGCAGTGTCGAATGGGCGGAACGCCACGGCATCGGGCTACTTCGTTGGGGCGGGGCGCCGCCGGTGGTCGCAACTGTACTCTCGGTGGTCTTGCTCGACTACACGCTGTGGCACTGGCACTGGCTCAATCATCGGATCCCGCTGCTTTGGCGGTTTCACGCCGCTCATCACGCCGACCTCGATCTCGATGCGTCCACCGCGCTGCGCTTCCATCCCGGGGAGCTTCTTCTGTCGGTTCCATTCCGCGTGATTCAAGTCGTCGCG
>Ga0105046_10020500_pt1 | contig 9999 bp, 10 predicted proteins | sample MAT03_FD_78385 | JGI IMG/M metagenome (GOLD analysis project Ga0105046, IMG submission 78385) | Freshwater microbial communities from Lake Fryxell liftoff mats and glacier meltwater in Antarctica - MAT-03 (megahit assembly) | ecosystem: Environmental > Aquatic > Freshwater > Ice > Liftoff... | reverse complement strand
TTGACGCGTGCTTCGATATCGCTCATGACTCCTCCGGGAGTGAAAAATTACTCAAACAGCCCATGATTCTACCGGCGGTGCGGCGCGCTCACAGAATCGCGCCGTCGCCGCGCCGGTCGGGCTTCTGACCGGCGGTGTCGTTCTGGTGGCGCTGGCCGGGTGGCCGCGCCGCCGATCCAGCTCAATTCATGAACATGCCGCCGTTGACATGCAGCTCGGCGCCAGTGATGTAGCCGGCCAGCGGCGACGCGAGAAAGGCCACCGCGTGGGCGATTTCCTCGGGCGTGCCCAGCCGGCCCAGCGGGATCTGGCCCAGCAGCGCGGCACGCTGCGCCTCGGGCAGGTCGGCCGTCATGTCGGTGCTGATGAAGCCGGGCGCAACACAGTTCACCGTGATGTTGCGGCTGCCCAGCTCACGCGCCAGCGCGCGCGTCATGCCGGCCACGCCGGCCTTGGCCGCAGCGTAGTTGGCCTGGCCGGCGTTGCCGGCAGCGCCCACCACCGAGGTGATGCTGATGATGCGGCCGAAGCGCTGCTTCATCATCGTGCGCATCACCGAGCGGCTGCAGCGGAACACGGCCTTCAGGTTGGTGTCGAGCACCGCGTCCCAGTCGTCGTCCTTCATGCGCATGGCCAGCGTGTCGCGGGTGATGCCGGCGTTGTTGACCAGCACGTGCAGGCCGCCGTCGGCCTTGACGATGGCCTCGATCGCCGCATCGACGCCGGCGGCGTCGTTGACGTTCAGGCACAGGCCACGGCCGCCGTGGGGCGACAGCGCTTCGCCGATGCTGGCTGCGCCGGCTTCGGTGGTGGCGGTACCGATCACCGTGAAGCCTTGCGCGGCCAGCGCCTGGGCGATGGCCCGGCCGATGCCGCGCGTCGCACCGGTCACGAGTGCGACTTGTTTAGCGTCGCTCATGCCAGCAGCCCCTTGGTTTCTTGCAGCGACGCCGGATCGAAGACCGCGCCGCTCAAGGCCTCGGCATCGATGCGCTTGACCATCCCAGCCAGCACCTTGCCCGGCCCGCACTCGACGACATGGCTTGCGCCGCGCGCACGCAGCGCCTGCACCACCTCTACCCAGCGCACGGGGCCATAGGCCTGGCGCACCAGCGCGCTGCGGATCGCCGCCGGGTCAGCGGGGGCGGCCACGTCGATGTTGTTGATGACCGGGATCAACGGCGCGGCCAGCGCCACCGCGGCCAGCCGCCCGGCCAGCGCGTCGGCCGCGGGCTTCATCAGCGCGCAGTGGAACGGCGCCGATACCGCCAGCAGCAGTGCGCGCTTGGCGCCGGCGGCCTTCAGCAGCTCACAGGCCTTGTCGACACCGGCCTTGCTGCCCGAGATCACCGTCTGCTTGGGGTCGTTGAAGTTGGCCGCCGACACCACCTCGCCGGTGGCTGCCGCAGCCTGGGCGCAGCCGGCCTGCACGGCCCCCGCATCCAGCCCGAGGATGGCCGCCATCGCGCCTGCGCCCACCGGCACCGCCTGCTGCATCGCCTGGGCACGAAAGCGCACCAGCGGCAGCGCGTCGCCCAGCGTCAATACACCGGCTGCCACCAGGGCGCTGTACTCGCCCAGCGAGTGGCCAGCCACCGCCACCGGCGCCGCGCCGCCCTCGGCCAGCCAGGCGCGCCAGCAGGCGATGGCCGCGGTCAGCATCACCGGCTGGGTGTTGGTGGTCAGGTCGAGCTGGTCCTTCGGGCCGCCGGCAATCAGTGCGGCGATGTCCTCGCCCAGCGCGGCGGAGGCTTCTTCCAGCGTGGCACGCACCGCCGGGTGGTCGCCCCAGGCGTCGAGCATGCCCACGGCCTGGGAACCCTGGCCCGGAAAGACAAAGGCAAACGAGGTCATCTTGGAGTTGGCTGCTGGCAGGGCAGGCTGTGAAGGGGTTGAACGGGACGTGCGGCGCGCGGTTACTGGGTACTGGGGGCGGCGGCTCAGTAATCCAGCAGCACAGCGCCCCAGGTGAAGCCACCGCCCACGCCTTCAAGCATCAGCGTGTCGCCGCGCTTCACCCGGCCCGAGCGCACCGCCACATCCAGCGCCAGCGGGATCGACGCGGCCGAGGTGTTGCCATGCTCGTCCACCGTGACGATCACCTTGTCCATGCCCATCTTCAGCTTGCGCGCCGTGCTCTGCATGATGCGGATGTTGGCTTGGTGCGGGATCAGCCAGTCGATGTCGGCCTCGGTGCGGCCGGCCTTGGCCAGCGTGGCGCGGGCCGCCGCCTCCAGCACGCCCACCGCCAGCTTGAACACCGCCTGGCCATCCATCTTCAGCAGCGGGTCACCCAGCACCTGGCCACCGGCCACCGTGCCGGGCACGCACAGGATGCCGACATGGCGGCCGTCGGCGTGCAGGTCGGTGGCCAGCAGGCCGGGCGCCTCGCTGGCCTCCAGCACCACCGCGCCGGCACCGTCGCCAAACAGCACACAGGTGCCGCGGTCATTGAAGTCCAGGATGCGCGAAAACACCTCGGCGCCGATCACCAGGGCGCGGCGCGCGGTGCCGGTGCGGATCATCGCGTCGGCCACCGTCAGCGCATAGACAAAGCCCGAGCACACGGCCTGCACGTCAAACGCCGGGCAACCCGCGATGCCCAGCTTGTGCTGCACGATGCAGGCGGTGGACGGGAACACCATGTCCGGCGTGGAGGTGGCCAGGATGATCAGGTCGATGTCGGCGGCTTGCAGGCCGGCAGCCTCGATGGCGTGGCGCGCGGCGCCCACCGCCAGGTCACTGGCGTTGGTGTGCGCGTCGACAAAGTAACGGGCGCGGATGCCGGTGCGCTCGACGATCCACTCGTCCGAGCTGTCAACACCCTGGGCGGCCAGCTGACCCACCAATTCGGCGTTGCTGACGCGGCGCGCGGGCAGCATGCTGCCGGTGCCGGCAATGCGGGTGAAACGCGGCAGCGCGGTTGGCGTGGGCATCGAGGCGCGTGGGTTCATGCAGCTTTGACGGATGGCACGTCGGCGGCGCCGGGATCGGCCGGTGGCTGGATCTGCGTCGGCCCGGGGGGCAGCACCGCCAGCGTGTTGCGGATGCGGTCGTGCACCCGATCGAGCAGGCGATTGCGGGCCGCATCATAAGCGCGGGCCAGGGCACGCTCGAAGGCAAAGGCGTCCGACGAACCATGTGCCTTGAACACCAGCCCGCGCAGCCCCAGCAGGGCGCCGCCGCTGTAGCGCCGGTGATCCACCCGGGCCTTGAAGCGGTTGAGCACCGGCATGGCCACCAGCGCTGCCAGCTTGCTCATCGGCGAGCGGGTGAACTCCTGCTTGATGAACTGGCTCATCATGCCGGCCAGGCCTTCAGACGTCTTGAGCAGCACGTTGCCGACGAAGCCGTCGCACACCACCAGATCCGTGGTGCCCTTGAAGATGTCATTGCCTTCCACGTTGCCGTGGAAGTTGATCTGGCCGGCGGCATCGGCGGCGCGCAGCAGTTCACCCGCGCGCTTGATCACCTCGCTGCCCTTGATCGCCTCTTCGCCGATGTTGAGCAGGCCCACGCTGGGCTCTTCATTGCCGTCGAGCGCACTCACCAGCGCGCTGCCCATCACTGCAAATTGCAACAGGTGCTCGGCGCTGCAATCGACGTTGGCGCCCAGGTCGAGCACCTTGGTGAAGCCGCCCCGCATGTTGGGCAGCAGCGCGGCAATCGCCGGGCGGTCGATGCCGTCGAAGGTTTTCAGCACGTAGCGCGCCAGCGCCATCAGCGCGCCGGTGTTGCCGGCCGAGACGCAGACATCGGCCAGCGCCAGGCCATCGTCACCCCGCTTGAGTTGCGTGATGGCCACCCGCATCGACGAATCGCGCTTCTTGCGCAACGCCACCTCGATGGCGTCGTCCATCTCGACCACTTCAGTGGCGGGCACCAAGGTGCAGCGCGGCCAGCCTTGGGCATCGGCCAGCGCCCCGGCCGTGCCCACCAGCACCAGATCGGCCTGCGGGTGGGCGTCAAGAAAGCGGCGGCAGGCCGGCAGTGTGACTGACGGGCCGTGGTCGCCGCCCATGCAATCAACCGCCACACGCACACGCGACAGGGGCAACAAACTGGGGTGCAAGGCGGCGTTGGAAGGCAAGGGGCGGGATCGGACGACAGTCAGCCCAGGCCAGGCCGCGGGCTGATCAGCAACGAGAAAACCCGGCCTCGCGCCAGGCGGGGCCGGGTTTCCAGTGTATCCATCAGCGTGCTGGCAGGCCGCCGCGGCCAGCCACCTGCACCCTGCAGGGCTGCGCCGCGGTCAGGCGCTGGGTCAGGCGTCAGCCTTGGTCTTGAACACCTTGCGGCCGCGGTAGAAGCCGGTGGGGCTGATGTGGTGGCGCAGGTGCACTTCGCCGGTGGTCGGCTCGATCGCCGTGCCCGGGGTCACCAGGGCGTTGTGCGAGCGGTGCATGCCGCGCTTGGAGGGCGACTTCTTGTTCTGTTGGACGGCCATGAAAATCTCCTGATCGGGCTTAACCCCGGGTCAACCGGGCGCCCTGCATGTGGTGCGGGCAAAAACGCTGCGAGTAAAAAGCGCGGCGGGTAAAGATCCTGCTGCGGTGTGGCCAGGGCCGACTCGGCGTCGATCAGGGCAGATCGATCTGGGCACCACGAGGGAAAGCCCGCGAGTGTAGCACTGGCGGGGTTGTCGATGGCTTCATTCGGTACCGCCCTGGCCCGGCTTGCCGATCTTCAGCCCCTGCAGCGCGGCAAACGGGTTGGGCCGCTCGGGCGCTTCATCTGACGGGTGATCGGGCGGCTCGTCGGATTCCACCGTGATCGGCACCGGCAGCGGCTGCGGGCACACCTCATGCCGCGGCACCAGCGGCAGCGCCAGCAGCAGTTCGTCCTCGATCAGTTCACGCAGGTCGAGCGAGCGGCTCAGCGCCAGCACGTCGTCCTCGGATTCGGCGTCCAGCGCCTCGGCCTGGGCCTCACCGCGCACAAAGCGCAGCCGCCGATCCAACGCCAGCGGCAGGCGATAGGGCTGCAGGCAGCGCTGGCAGGTCAGCCAGACGGCGGTGTCCACCTGCAGCGTCAGCCACAGCTCGGCCTCACCGGCCGGCACCGCGCGGCGCTCACCCTGAGCGGCCCACACCACGCCGGGCAAGGCCAGGTCTTGCGGGGGCGCCTGCGACTCGGCCAGCCGCGTAAGCGCAGGGCCGGGCCAGTCACCCGCCAGGTTGGCGGCGTCGGCGGCAAAGGCCGCCACGTCCAGCCGCAAGGGGTCATGTTGGTGCTTCATCCAGTCAGTGTACGGCGCACCGATGGGACACTCAGGCCATGCCCGTGCCCCTGCCGCCCGCCCTGCCCCGCCTGATCCTGGGCTCTACCTCGCCCTATCGGCGCGATCTGCTGCAGCGCCTGCGGCTGCCGTTCGACACCGATGCGCCGCGTGTGCACGAGGCCGCGCAGCCCGGCGAGGCGCCCGCCGCGCTGGCCGCCCGCTTGGCGCTGGAGAAGGCGCATGAGGTGGCCAGCCGCCACCCCGGTGCAGTGGTGATCGGCGCCGACCAGGTGGCCGAGTTGGACGGCCAGGCCATCGGCAAACCCGGCAACCATGCGCGGGCAGTAGCGCAGTTGCAGTTGATGCGCGGCCGGCGGGTGGTGTTTCACACCGCCGTGGCGGTGGTGCGGCCAGACACCGGCTTTGCGCAGGGGCTGCTGGCGCCGGTGACGGTGTTGTTTCGCGCTCTCAGCGATACGGAAATCGAGCACTACCTTCGGCTGGAACAGCCTTACGACTGTGCCGGCAGCGCCAAGTGCGAAACCCTGGGCATCGCGCTGCTGGAGTCGATTGAATCCGACGACCCCACCGCGCTGGTCGGCCTGCCGCTGATCCGCACCTGCGCGCTGCTGCGCGCAGCGGGCATCGACGTGTTGCGGGTGGCGGCATGACCGGCGCTGACGCCATTGACCCGCGCGGCAAACTGGTGCTGGTGCCCAACGCGCTGGACCTGGGCACCGATGAGGAGGTGGACTTGCGCGAGGTGCTGCCCTACGCGGTGATCGCCCGCGCTGCGGTGCTGGGCTTCTGGGTGGCCGAAAACGCCAAGACCACACGCGCCTTGCTCAAACGGGTGGATCGGCTGGTGCCGCTGGCGTTGCCGCTGCAGCAGATCCACATCACTGAATTGCCCCGGCCGGCCAAGGGCGGCGGCCGCCAACCCAACACTGCGGCGCCCGACCTGGCACCGCTGCTGGCGCCGGCGCTGGTCGGCCATGACGTGGGCCTGCTGTCGGAAGCCGGCCTGCCCGCGGTGGCCGACCCGGGTGCCGCGCTGGTGCAGGCGGCGCATGCGCTGGGCATAGTGGTTGAGCCGCTGGCCGGCCCGAGTGCACTGCTGCTGGCGCTGGCCGCCAGCGGCCTGAACGGCCAGAGCTTTGCCTTTGTCGGCTACCTGCCGGTGGACGCCACCGCGCGCGCTGCCCGCATCCGCGAACTGGACGCCTTGTCGCGCCGGCTGGGGCAGACGCAGATCGCCATCGAGACGCCCTACCGCAACGATGCGCTGCTGGGTGCGCTGATCGAACACCTGCAGCCGGGCACGCGGCTGGCCGTGGCCAGTGGTTTGACGCTGCCGGGTGCGCGCTGTGAAACCCGCGCCGTGCAGGCCTGGCGGGCCGCGCCGGGCTTGGCGCTGGGTGGGCGCCTGCCCACGGTGTTCAGCTGGCTGGCCGTCTGACCCTCAGCGCCGGCCGGCCGCGGCCGCCGGCCTGAACCGTCAGGCCTTGTTGCCGCCCAACAGCGAGGCCACCTTGCGCCGGCTGCGGATGTTGGGTGACAGCCCGCGCACGGCTGCCGGCACGGGCGCCTTCTGCTCCCAGGCGGGCTTGGTGTCAGCGCCGATGGCCGTCGGCTCATAGGGCTTGTCGAAGAACGGGTCGGCCGCTGCGGCCGCCGGTGCATAGCTGCGGCGCGGGCGATCGGTGGTGTCGCGGGCGAAGCGGTCAGTGTCGCGGTCCCGGGCGAAACGCTCGGGGTCGCGCGCCGGGCGGTCACCATCGCGCACGGCACGTTCAAACTCCCGACTTGGCCGCTCGGTATCCCATGCCGGGCGCTCAGCGGTGGCCTCCGGTGCATCCACGCCCGGCTCGGCCGGCACCTCGATCACCCGTTCGCGGGCGCGGTAAGGCGCACGTGCCGGCCGGTCGTCGACCAGCTCAAAGGGCTCCAGTTCGATCTTTTTCTTGATCAGCCGCTCGATGTCGCCCACCAGGCGCACATCGTCGCGGTCAACCAGCGTCACCGCCAGGCCCGAGGCGCCGGCACGGCCGGTGCGGCCGATGCGGTGCACGTAGTCTTCGGCGTTGTAGGGCACGTCGAAGTTGAAGACGGCCGGCAGGTCGGCGATATCGAGCCCGCGTGCGGCCACGTCGGTGGCCACCAACAACTCCACCTCGCCGCGCTTGAAGGCGGCCAGCGATTTCAGCCGCTCATCTTGCGATTTGTCGCCATGCAGCGCAGCGGTCTTCAGGCCTTCGCGTTCAAAGGACCGCGCCAGCCGGGCCGCGCCCAGTTTGGAATTGACAAACACCAGCGCCTGCGTCAACGCGCGGGTCTTGATCAACTGGCGCACCACCGCGCGCTTGTCGTCTTCGGCCACGCTGTAGAAGCGCTGTTCGACGTTGGTAGCGGTGGCGTTGGGCCGTGCCACCTCCACGGTGATCGGGTCTTGCAGGTAGCTTTGCGCCAGCTTGCGGATTTCGGGCGAAAAAGTGGCCGAGAACAGCAGCGTCTGCCGGGTCTTGGGCAGGTAGCTGAGGATGCGCTGCAAGTCGGGCAGAAAGCCGATGTCGAGCATGCGGTCGGCTTCGTCCAGCACCACGTATTCCACCTGGTTGAGCACGCAGTTCTTGGCCTCGATGTGGTCCAGCAGCCGGCCGGGCGTGGCGATCAGCACCTCGACGCCGCGCTTGAGCTCCAGCGTTTGCGGCTTCATGTCGATGCCGCCAAACACCACCGCTGCGCGCAACTGGGTGTGCTTGGCATAGGTCTTGACGTTGTTGGCCACTTGGTCGGCCAGCTCGCGGGTGGGCGTGATCACCAGCGCCCGCACCGGGTGCCGCGCCGGCGACATCGACGCCGACTCGTGCTTCATCATCTTTTGCAACAGCGGCAGCGAAAAGGCCGCGGTCTTGCCGGTGCCGGTTTGCGCTGCGCCCATCACATCGCGCCCGGCCAGCACCAGCGGGATGGCCTTGGCCTGAATCGGCGTCATCGCGGTATAGCCCGATTCTTCCACCGCGCGCAACAACTTGGCGTCGAGTGGCAGGGTGTCGAAACGCTGTGGCGAGGCGTCGGCGGCGGCTTGTTCGGGTGACAGGGCAGACGTTTCGGCGGTGGGGGTGGTGTCGGTCATTAGCCCGGTATTATCCCTGACGTGCGAAATTCGTGGGTTGACGAATTTGGGCGGCCGGCCTAGGCACCCGCCTCACAGCCCAGCCTCCTAGAATTCAGGCCCTTTGACCCACCGCCAAAAACGGCCAGGGCACGCCCGGGCGACACGCCCATTCAAGGCATTCGCGCATGAAAATCGTTTTGTTGGGGCCCGACGGCCAGGTGGGCTGGGAATTGCGCCGGGCCCTGGCGCCGCTGGGCGAGTTGATTGCCCTGGGCCGCGCCGATTCAACCGGCACCCTGTGCGGTGACCTGGCCCAGCCCGACGCACTGGCCGCCACGCTGCGCACGCTGCGGCCCGACGTGGTGGTGAACGCCGGCGCCTACACCGCCGTCGACAAGGCCGAGAGCGACGCCGCCACCGCCCACACCGTCAACGCCGAAGCCCCAGGCGTCATCGCCCAGGTGATGGCCGAGCTGGGCGGCTGGCTGCTGCACTACAGCACCGACTACGTGTTCGACGGCGGCGGCCACCAGCCCCGCGATGAGGCCGCCGCCACCGGCCCGCTGAGCGTGTATGGCCACACCAAGCTGGCGGGCGAGGACCTGATCCGTGCCAGCGGCTGCCAGCACGTGATCCTGCGCACCAGCTGGGTACATGCCGCGCGTGGCGGCAACTTCGTCCGCACGATGCTGCGGCTGGCGGCCGAGCGCGACAGCCTCAACGTGATCGACGACCAAGTTGGCGCGCCCACCGGCGCCGACCTGCTGGCCGACATTGCCGCGCACGCGCTGCGCCGCGCCCTGGTCGACGCCACAGTCAGCGGCACCTACCACGCCGCCGCCGCTGGCGAAGTGAGCTGGTGCGGCTACGCCCGCCATGTGATCGGCTGGGCGCAGCAGCGTGGTGTGGCCTTGAAGGCCGGGCCCGACGCGGTGGCCGCCATCCCCACCAGCGCCTACCCCACGCCTGCACAGCGGCCGCTGAACTCGCGGCTTGACACCACCAAACTGCAAAGCACTTTTGGCCTCAGCCTGCCCGACTGGCGGCTGGGCGTGGACCGCATGCTGAGTGAAGTGCTGAACCTGCGTTAACCGCCCGTCACGAACGAACCCATGAAATTCACCACCACCCGCCTGCCCGACGTCGTGATCATCGAACCCGCCGTGTTCAGCGACGAGCGCGGCTGGTTCATGGAAAGCTTCAGCCAGAAGCGCTTTGCCGATGGCCTGGCCGCACTGGGCTTACCCATGCCGCGGCCGTTTGTGCAAGACAACGAATCGATGTCGGCCCGCGGCGTGCTGCGTGGCCTGCACTACCAGTTAGCGCCGCACCCACAGGGCAAGCTGGTGCGGGTGGTGCAAGGCGCGGCGTTGGACGTGGCGGTGGACATTCGGCGCGGTTCACCCAACTTCGGCCAATGGGTTGCGGTGGAGCTGACTGCCGACAACCGCCGACAGATGTGGATCCCCGACGGCTTTGCGCACGGCTTTTTGGCGCTGGAAGACCATACCCGCTTCGTCTACAAGACCACGGATTTTTACGCCAAGGACTGCGAACGCGCGATCCGCTGGGACGACCCGGCCATCGGCATCGAGTGGCCCGCCGGGTTGCTGCCGCGGCTGGCGGCCAAGGATGCCGAGGCACCGCTGCTGGCGGCGGC
>Ga0105046_10020499_pt1 | contig 9999 bp, 5 predicted proteins | sample MAT03_FD_78385 | JGI IMG/M metagenome (GOLD analysis project Ga0105046, IMG submission 78385) | Freshwater microbial communities from Lake Fryxell liftoff mats and glacier meltwater in Antarctica - MAT-03 (megahit assembly) | ecosystem: Environmental > Aquatic > Freshwater > Ice > Liftoff... | reverse complement strand
CTTTGGAGCGGCAATACGACCGGGAACACGACCGGTGCAACAGCAGGTCAGACCGAGGTGAAGTACACCGGCAACATCAATGATCGCGACAAGATCCTTTTGGCCATCGGGGGAAGTGTTGCAAGCAACAGCGTGAGCGGCTATCGCGTGGAGGACTGCAACTTGGACAGCCGTGTGAAATATACCGGGACGAACAATGATCGGGATGTGATCCTGATCAACATCGGCGGATCCGTGGCCAGCAACATGGTCGTGGAACAGTTGCCGTGATCCATTGAAGTAAGGGTCTTCGTTGGACACAACAGATCGCCTATGCCCGCAGCCTCCTGCGGAACATATCGTCCTTGGATGGACGTGGTCCTTGCGTCGGATACCATCGCTTCACCTACTTTAGCGCTTGGTCGGTAGCGGTCACCGTATGCTTCTGAAGCCACATTGACCCCGACCACGGACCAATTTGTAGTTGACCATCAACAAGTGCCCATCATGCGTGCCACCCTTTTCTTCCTACTACAACTTGTCTTTGCTTTTCAATTGCACGCACGCACCGGACAAGTGGCCGAACGTGTAATGGCACTAAAGGAAAAGGGAGTGCGCTTCCAACCGATCCAACTCTTCACCATGGTGCCGAGGACAGCGGCAACCGAAAAGCTTTGGGCAGCGGCAGTAAAGGACGGCACGGTGCTGCAATTGGATGAGCAGGCTTTGCGTGCCATTGGTGGGAACGCACCAATGTACGCCACTTTGGAGATGCCCTCGAACAATGGGACCATCATCTTGGACCTGGTGCGCACACAGATCACCACGGCCGATTTCAAGGTGAACACGGCCAGTGGCACTGGGGCGAATTACGCGCAAGGTGTGCATTACCGGGGCATGGTGCGTGGTGCGGTGGGGTCCATAGCGGCGATCAGCATTTTCGATGGGGAGGTGATGGGCCTGATCAATGATGGGGTAGAGGAATATGTGCTGGGCCGTTTCGAGAATGAGCGCAGTGGCAAGCATGTGATCTACCGGACCCGCGATCTGCGCAGTAAGCAAACGTTCGTATGTGGAACAGAGGATCCATTGGAACCATACCGTGCGGATCAACTGGCGATAGTGGGGAGCGACCGCACCACACGTTGCGTGCGTTATTATTGGGAATTGAACTACGACATCTTCGTGAACAAAGGCAGCGTGGCGAGTGCCACGAATTACGGGACCGGGCTCTTCAACCAAACCGCGATCCTCTTCGACAATGATGGCATCGATGTCACGCTTTCTGAACTGTTCGTGTGGGATGTTGCCAGCCCCTTCACGGGTGCAAATTCCAGTGAACAGCTCACCAATTTCCGGAGTACCCGAACCACCTTCAATGGTGACCTGGCGCATCTGTTGGACCTGAATAATTACGGTGGAAGGGCATACCTCAATGTCGTTTGCGGAGGTACCAGTCGCCATGCGTATAGTGGTGTCTACAGCAATTTCTCCAACGTGCCCACTTACAGCTGGAGCGTGAGCGTCGTGAGCCATGAGCAAGGCCATAACTTGGGATCGAGCCATACCCATGCTTGCGTTTGGAATGGTAACGGCACTGCGATCGATGGGTGCGGACCTACCGCAAACCCGATCTATTCCGAAGGGGGCTGTCCGGTGGGTCCGATACCAACTTCCGCGGTGAAGGGCACCGTTATGAGCTACTGTCATTTGTTGGGCGGTGTTGGTATCAACTTCAACAACGGTTTTGGCCCGCAGCCTGCCGCGGTAATGGTGAATGCGGTGAACGCAGCAACTTGCCTCGCCGTTTGCGGAAGTTCCTGCGATGCGCCGGGCAATCTCAGCGCTACGGCGATCACCGTGAATTCGGCAAACCTGTCCTGGGCGGCCTTGGGTGCAACCACCTACACACTTCGCTGGAAACCGGTATCGAGCGGCACTTGGACCGAGATAACCGGGATCGCAGGAAATACCTATGCCCTGTCCGGCTTATCTCAAGGAACCGCCTACGAATTCCAAGTGCTGTCGGTTTGTGGGGTCACGAGTTCCGCTTATTCCAGCAGTCGCACGTTCACCACGGTGCTTCCCTGTCCAGATTCCCTGGAGCCGAACAATTCAACGGGTGCGGCTCCCCTGATCACTTTGCCCGCCAACATCAGCGCGTTGATCGCAACGAATTCCGATGCCGACTACTATCGGTTCACGCTATCTGGTACAAGCACCATCAACCTGAGCTTGACGAATGTAGCGGGCGACTATGATCTTCGGCTGTTGAACAATGCGGGTGCCCAACTTGCCGCATCAGAATTGGGTGGCACATCGAACGAATCGATCAACTACCCGAACGCAGCAGCTGGCACGTATTACATCCATGTCTTCGGATACAATGGAGCGTTCAGTGCCACGCAGTGCTATGCGCTGTTCGCAAGTGCTTTCGCCGTGCAAGGTTGTAATAGGCCTTTGCAGGTCACAGTTTCCAGTATCACCTATGAAGCGGGCACGGTGAATTGGAGCGCGGTGCAAGGTGCAGCAGGCTATGACCTACGGTGGAGCCCGAGCGGCCAGAATTCATGGACCAATGTGTTGAACATTTCGGGAACCACACTTACGATCAGTGGTCTGGCGGGCATTACGGCATACGACGTTCAGGTTCGTGCTAATTGTTCGCCCGGTACCCAAGGAAGTTCTTCGGAGTACAGCACCACGGTCACCTTTACCACCTTGGCCGTTCCTTGCGAAGTGGCACCACCGATCCGGGTCCTGGTCGGTTCATATCTCGCTGGCCCATATGATGATGGCAACCAGCTCATGTTCGATAGTCTTCGTGCGAATGGATCAATACCACTGCAAGGACCCTATGCCGCGTTGGGCTATGCGGTGGATGGTCTAGCCACCACCACGGCCGCAGTGCTCGCGGTCACAGGTGCCCAGGCGGTCGTGGATTGGGTGCTTGTGGAGCTGCGCGATAACAGTGATCCATCGATCATTGTGGAGGCGCGTGCTGCTTTGATATTGCGGAATGGCGATATAGTGGGCACTGATGGAATAGTGGGTGTCGGCTTCTGTTCCAACCCCGGTACCTATCGCGTTGCTGTGCACCACCGCAATCATTTGGGTGTCATGAGCTTGAACGGGGTAGCGTTGGGCAGTTCATCCCCTTTGGTCGATTTCCGGACGTCGAGCACGCCTACATACGGCACCAATGCGCGCAAGGCCTCGGGAACAGGCCGTATGCTCATGTGGTCCGGCAACACCACCGGCATCACGCCCGGTGGCACTCTCGGCCAGATCGAAGTAAAATACACGGGCAGCATCAACGACCGGGACAAGATCCTGGTGGCTATCGGTGGCAGTGTGGCGAGCAACGTGGTAAGCGGTTACCGCTTAGAGGATTGCAACTTGGATGGACGTGTGAAGTACACGGGTTCGAACAACGATAGGGATCTGATCCTGGTGAACATCGGCGGGAGCGTGGCCACGAACATCGTGATCGAACAACTGCCGTAAGGGCTGATCGGCGTAAACCAATAGGTGAACGGATCACGGCAAGGAAGCCCCAGCGGGGCGAAATAGCACAGCGATGGGTCTTGACCCATCGTTGGACGTGTACCTACGGGTCTAAGCCCTGAAGGGGCGAAATAGTGAACCTTGGACATTCAGCCACAAGGGATTGATGTTACGCCATTGAGTTCTTTCAGAGCACTTCATCCAGTGGAATTCGTTGGCATAAGCAGGCGTTCTACCCATTCGTTGTGCGCTAATGCTTAACAGGCCCGGATCGCCCTGTTCTCCTGACTGGATCCACCATTCGGCCCCGATCTGTTGAAAACCATCTTTGGATCGTTAACAATCCGAGTTTTCAACAACTTCGGGCTGCACGAGGGAACGAGTAATTTCGTCCCTTCACTGCGAACCCTTGATAGCATTGGTTCCCAGTGGAAATTGGATGAGCGAAACGACTTACAACGAAGACAATATCCGGTCGCTGGACTGGAAGGAGCACATCCGCTTGCGGCCCGGCATGTACATCGGGAAGCTGGGTGATGGCAGCAGCTTCGATGATGGGGTGTACATCCTGATCAAGGAAGTGCTGGACAACTGCATCGACGAATTCGTGATGGGCCACGGCAAGAAAGTGGATGTCACCATCGAAGGACAGCGCGTGGAAGTGCGCGATTTCGGCCGCGGCGTACCACTGGGGAAGGTGATCGATGTGGTAAGCAAGATCAACACCGGAGCGAAATATGACAGCAAGGCCTTCAAGAAGAGCGTTGGACTGAACGGCGTGGGTACCAAAGCGGTGAACGCGTTGAGCGGTTACTTCAAGATCGAGAGCGTGCGCGATGGACAACTGAAGCGGGCGGAATTCGATCGGGGCGTGTTGCGCAAGGATGAGAAATTGGTGAAGACCGATGAACCCAACGGGACCCGCGTGGTGTTCGAGCCGGATGATCAAATGTTCAAGCAGTACCAGTTCAGGGTTCCGCATATCGAGCGATTGATCTGGAACTATTGCTACTTGAACACCGGCCTTGCCATCTACTACAACGGTCAGAAATACCAAAGCAAGAACGGCCTGCTCGATCTGTTGGTGGAGAAGATGGACGGCGAACCGTTGTACCCGATCATCCATTTGCGGGGCGATGATATCGAGGTGGCGATCACGCATGCCAACCACTATGGAGAGGAGTACTACAGCTTCGTGAACGGACAGCATACCACACAGGGTGGCACGCATCAAGGGGCCTTCCGAGAGGTGGTCGCCAAGACGATCAAGGATTTCTTCAAGAAGGATTGGGAGGCCGGTGATGTGCGCACTGGGATCGTGGCGGCTGTCAGTGTGAAAGTGATCGAGCCGGTGTTCGAGAGCCAGACCAAGACCAAATTGGGCAGTTTGGAGATCGAACCGGGAGGGCAGAGCATGCGCGGCTTCATAGGCGATTTCCTTGGAAAGGAGCTGAACAATTTCCTGCACAAGAACCCGGAGGTCGCCGATGTGTTGCAGCAACGGATCCTCAACAACGAACGCGAAAGGAAGGAGTTGAGCGGTATCCGTAAACTGGCGCGCGACAGGGCCAAGAAAGCGAACCTGCACAACCGCAAACTGCGCGATTGCCGTATCCATTTGAACGACCCCAAGAAGGACGATCGAAAGGAAGGGTCCACATTGTTCATCACCGAAGGCGACAGTGCGAGCGGCAGCATTACGAAGAGCCGGAATGTGAACCTGCAAGCCGTTTTCAGTCTGAAGGGGAAGCCACTGAATTGCTACGGGCTCACCAAGAAGATCGTGTACGAGAACGAGGAGTTCAACCTGATCCAGGCTGCGCTCAACATCGAGGACGGCATGGACGGCCTGCGATACAACCGGATCGTGATCGCCACCGATGCCGATGTGGACGGTATGCACATCCGCTTGTTGCTGATGACCTTCTTCCTGCAATTCTTCCCGGACCTGGTGAAGAACGACCACCTGTACATCTTGCAAACACCGCTCTTCCGCGTGCGCAACAAAAAGGAAACGCACTATTGCTACAGCGATGAAGAACGGCAACGGGCGATCATGAAGTTGGGAAAGACCGCCGAGATCACCCGGTTCAAGGGCTTGGGAGAGATCAGTCCGGACGAGTTCAAAAATTTCATTGGCGAGGACATCCGATTGGAACCCGTGATGATCACCAAGGATGCCGTGGTGCAGGACCTGCTGAGCTTTTACATGGGCAAGAACACCCCCGACCGTCAGGAATTCATCATCGCAAATCTGAAAGTGGAGAAGGACATCGTGGAGGAAAAGGCAGAGCATCCGGCAAAGGCGATCGCCCGCAAATTGGCCGAGAACGAAGTGGAGCTGGACGTATGAGATCGCGTTGCATTGGAACGACTGAACGAACGGTACCCATGGGTCGGGCAGCACGATCCATGTCCAAAGGGTTCGATCCCACCTTCATGGCGGTGGGTTTGCAATGGCTGTTCGCCGCGTTGGTATCGATCTCGTTCGGTCCTTCAACCTTCGCACAGAAGACCGGGACCTTGCGTATGTTGATCGATCCGGCCACCGGTTTGGAATTCGTTGTGGACCACAAATACCGGATGCAACAACGAGAAGTGAAACTGGGGGAGGGGCTGCACCATTTCTCCGTTTGGGCACCTGAACGGCGCGTAGTGGACACCACGGTTTTTGTGATCGCCGACCGCACCTCGGACCTTGTCATGCGGTTGCCCTTCAGTGTGGAATACCAGCAGTACAGGAGCGATCTGGGGCGCTACGAAGATGGCAAGCTTATGCGGCAACTAAGCCCGTTGGTCTTGGTCGGTGGGCTCGTCTGGACGGGCCTTTCGGTCGGGAGCTATGGAAAGGCAAAGGACCAATTGGATGAAGATCGCACGGCGTACGATGCAAGCGTGGACCCGGCTTCGATAAATCGGTTGAAGATCGATATCGACCAACACAACGCGGACTTCCGCAAAGCAAGGACCAGCTTGTTTGCGGGCACGGCGTTGAGCGTGGTGGGTGCCGGTGTGATCACATACGTATGGCACAAGACGAAACAGCACCGCAAGCCTACGTTCGAGGACAAAGAGAAAGTGATCTTCGAAGGCCTTTCGTGGATGCCCGGCCAACACGGGGGTGCGTGGTGCGCCGGTGTCACAATACCCTTGCAGCGATGAAGTACGCACAAGGCGCATTCATCCTCTTCGCTGTCCTGTCATTGCTGGGATCGTGCAAGAAAGCCGAGATCGATACGGACGCGCTCAACACCAATCCGTTCGACAGGGACTATACCGGTGAGGCCATCTTCAGCTTCGTTGCCGAACGCACCTTGCCCTACCCCTTGGACACGACATTCCTGAACTTTGGCACAAAGCTGGAAGTTGACGCACGCGTGAACACGGCCCTTTTCCCGAAGCCCACGAGCTATGTTGTGCGCTACGCGCTGCCTTCCGGCGATGAGGTGATCGTACCCTTGGCCGACCTAGATGACGATGTGATCACCATGACCGTTTTGGATGTGGAGCCTGGCACCACCTACTGCTTCTTCCCACGCTTGGGGAACAATGGATCGTACGGCCCTGGCAATACGGTATGTGGTACGGCGGAATGAATTGAACGATGAGCGACGGAACAACGAACGAAGAGGAGACCGGGAACGGTGAGGAGGCTACCAGCGGTGCGCAAGGCAAAGGCGTCCCGGGCACACAAGGCAACGACAGCTTTTCGGTAAGCGGCATGTACCGCACTTGGTTCTTGGATTATGCGAGCTACGTGATCCTGGAGCGTGCGGTACCCGCGTTGTATGATGGGTTGAAGCCCGTGCAGCGACGGATCCTGCACAGCATGAAGGACCTCGATGATGGCCGCTACAACAAGGTGGCGAACATCATTGGCCATACCATGCAGTACCATCCGCACGGCGATGCCAGTATCGGTGATGCTTTGGTACAACTGGGGCAGAAGGAACTCTTGATCGATTGCCAAGGGAACTGGGGCAACACCTTGACCGGTGACAGCGCGGCGGCACCGAGATATATCGAAGCGCGCTTGAGCAAGTTCGCACATGATGTGGTCTTCAACCCAAAGACCACCGAATGGCAATTGAGCTATGATGGCCGGAACAAGGAGCCGGTCTTTTTGCCGGTGAAATTCCCCTTGTTGCTGGCCCAAGGTGGCGAAGGCATTGCCGTAGGCTTGAGCTGCAAAGTATTGCCACACAACTTCATCGAACTTATCGATGCCAGCATAGCTTGTCTGCGGAAGAAGTCCTTCGACCTGGTACCTGATTTCCCCACCGGTGGCTTGGCTGATGTGGAGCTGTACAACCAGGGACAGCGCGGTGGGAAGGTCCGTGCGCGGGCGCGGATCCGCAAAGAGGACAACAAGACCTTGGTGATCACCGAGATCCCCTTCGGCACCACCACGACCAGCTTGATGGAGAGCATCGTGAAGGCCAATGAGAAAGGCAAGATCAAGGTGCGCCATATCGAGGACAACACGGCGGAGAACGCGGAGATACTCATCCATTTGGCCGCTGGTGTTTCTCCCGACAATACCATGGATGCGCTGTTCGCCTTCACCGATTGTGAATTGAGCATAAGCCCGAACGCAGTGGTTATCGAAGCAACACCAGGAACCAGTGCCGGCGAGCGGCCACGCTTCGTAGGGGTGAATGAACTGCTTCGGACCAGCACGGAGAACACACTGCGGCTGTTGGAATTGGAACTCACCATCAAGAAGGGCGAGTTGGAGGAGCAGTGGCACTTTGCATCGTTGGAGAAGATCTTCATCGAGAAGAAAGTGTACCGCAAGATCGAAGATGCCGAGACCTGGGAACAGGTGATCGCGTTCATCGATAAGGGGTTGAAGCCTTTTGTGCAAGACCTACGCAGAGTGGTCACCGAAGAGGACATTGTTCGGCTTACGGAGATACGGATCAAGCGGATCTCGAAATTCGACTCCTTCAAAGCCGATGAACAGATCCGCCAGTTGGAAGAGAACCTCGCCGAAGTGAAGCGAAAGCTCGCACACTTGGTGGACCACGCGGTGGATTATTTCAAGGAACTGAAAAGGAAGTACGGACCGGGCCGGGAGCGGAAGACCGAGATCCGCACCTTCGATACCATTGTTGCCACCAAGGTCGCTGTGGCGAATCGCAAGTTGTACGTGGACCTTGCTGAAGGATTCGCTGGTACCAGCTTGCGCAACTTCGAGTTCGTTGATGAGTGTTCGGACCTGGATGACATGATCATCTTCCGGCGCGATGGGAGCATGCTGGTGACCAAGGTGGCGGACAAGAAGTTCATCGGGAAGGACATTTTGCATGTGGGTGTTTGGAAGAAGAACGACGACCGCACGATCTATCACTTGATCTATCAGGACGGGCCGAAGGGTGCGTATTTCATGAAGCGTTTCGCCGTTACCGGGATCACGCGCGACAAGGAGTACGACATGACCAATGGCATTGCCAACTCCAAGGTGGAGTACTTCACGGCGAATCCGGGTGGAGCGGCGGAAGTGGTGCAGATCATCTTGCGACCACGGCCGAACCTGCGCAAGACCAAATTCGATGTCGACTTCTCGAAACTCGCCGTGAAAGGCCGTGGGAGCAAAGGCAACTTGTTGACCCGTTACATGGTGAGCAAGATCGTGCAGAAGGAACGTGGCGGATCCACCTTGGGCGCGATCCCGATCTGGTTCGATGAAACCGTACGCCGCTTGAACGATACCGGTCATGGCCGTTACTTGGGCCGTTTCGCGGGCGATGATAGGATCTTGGCAATACTGTCAACGGGTGCCTATCAGCTTTTCCCGTTCGTGTTGAGCACCCACTTCCCGGATGAGGCGGTCACTGTTGTGAAGTGGGACCCGAAAGGGGTGTTGAGCGCCGTGTATTGGGAAGGCGAGAAACAGGTCTTCCAGGTGAAGCGCTTCTTGATCGAGGGTGCGAAGGACCCTGTGAAATTCATAACCGAACATGCCGACAGTAAGCTGGCGATCCATAGTCTGTTGCGCCATCCGAAGGTCCACATGAGCTTCGACAAACGCAGCAACGACCGACCCGAAGAGGAATTGGATCTGGAGGACTTCATTGCCGTGAAAGGTGTGAAGGCCTTGGGCAACCGGCTAACACCCTTCAAAGTGAAGGACCTGAATTTGTTGGGTGATGTTTTCACGCCCATGACCCCGGAGTTGGAGGAAGTGCAGGGCATGCTGATCAGCGAAGAAGAGATCGGCAACATGGAAGCACCCGAAGAAGAGGGTCTGGAGGAATCACCGATGAAGAAATTCCGCAAGAGCCAGCAACCAGAAGAGGAGAACGATCCGAACGTGCCCATCATCGGTCAGAAGCCGGGCAAGCAGATCACCCTTGGGTTGGACGATTGAGTCCCATAGGGACGCGCTCTCGGTAGTCCCATAGGGACGTGATCTCGGTAGTCCCATAGGGACGCGATCTCGGTAGTCCCATAGGGACGCGATCTCGGTAGTCCCATAGGGACGTGATCTCGGTAGTCCCATAGGGACGT
>Ga0105046_10020498_pt1 | contig 9999 bp, 5 predicted proteins | sample MAT03_FD_78385 | JGI IMG/M metagenome (GOLD analysis project Ga0105046, IMG submission 78385) | Freshwater microbial communities from Lake Fryxell liftoff mats and glacier meltwater in Antarctica - MAT-03 (megahit assembly) | ecosystem: Environmental > Aquatic > Freshwater > Ice > Liftoff... | reverse complement strand
GACCTGCTGAAGGAAGCCGGCTACCGCTACATGATGGACTGGCCGCTCGACGACCAGCCGGTCTGGTTCCGTACGAAGCACGGGCCGATCCTGTCGGTGCCCTATGCGCACGAGCTCAACGATTCCTTCGAGGCCGTGTCGCGGCGCACGCCGTCTCAGCTTTACTGCGAGAGCCTGATCGATCAGTTCGACGAGCTGCTCGAGGAGTCTGAACGCCGCCCGCTGGTGATGCCGATCGTGCTGCACAGCTTCATCCTGGGCCAGCCCTACCGCGCACGCCAGTTCCGGCGCGTGATCGAGCAGGTGCTAAGGCATCGGGAGAAGATCTGGCTCACCCATCCGGGCCGCATCTGCGAGTACGTGGAGACGCTGCCGCCCGGCATCGTGCCCGGGAGCTGAAACCGCTTCGGGCGCGCAGGACGCAGGCGGTCAGCCCCGGGGCGCGCCGACCCGCTGCTATTGCTTGCCCGCGCAAGCGGGCTTTCGAAGCCGTTGCTCAACCAGATCAAGGGACGGATGCGCGGGCCGTCGCTAGCCGCGCTGCGCAGCGCTGGCTGCGGCGCTGGATGTGCCGGTGGGGTGTGCTGACTGATGAGTGGGGGTCAAATCCATTCGTCGTGCAGGCCGCGCCAGGGCTCGGTGAGCGCCAGAACGCTCCAACCGTCGACTCATGTTCCTGCACAGTGGCTTGTACAAGCATTCACAATGGTGTCAAGCTCGCTGCAGTTGGCACTTGCAGGGCTACTACTCGGCGAACTTTGGCGTCGCGCGAATCGCATCGCCGACACGACGGGCATAGATCTCCAGAGCCTTGGAAAGTCAGGCGCGTCTTGGTAGGTCAGAGGCACCGAGACCCGGACATGGCTGATCGATACTCGTCGCCGCTCGCTGGCGCGAAAGGGACCATGGCTGAAACGCCTTCGCACGACAAGCATTACCTGGACGTCCTTGCCGACTTCGTCTGCGATACCCGGCTTGAAGACGTTCCCGGCGCCGTGCTTGAGCAGATGAGCCTGACGTTTGCCGATACGCTGGCGGTCATCGCAGCGGGAATGCAAACGGCAGAGATGAAAGCGCTGCTCGACCTTCACGCGCCGTTGACGGCACCCGGCGCCTCCTGCGTGATCGGCAGCCGCCGCAGGATGAACCCTCTGGACGCGGCCGCAATGAACGGCACCGCGGGCGTGTTCCTTGAACTAGACGCGGGAAATTCGCGAGCCCACGGGCATCCCGTCATCCATTGCCTGCCGTCAGCACTGGCGCTTGCGCAGGAAACCGGGGCCAGCGGTGCAGCAACCCTGCTGGCATGCGCCGTGGGCTATGAACTGTGCGCGCGTGTCGGCGGCGCCGCCAGCATGCGCGTCATGGTGCAGCCGCATGGGACCTACGGCGTTCTCGGTGCCGCCGTGACCATCGCCAAGCTCAAAGGCTTGTCACGCACCCAGGTGCGGGCGCTGATCAACGTCGCTGGCGCCACGCCGATGGGGGGCAACCGCCAGACCATGCTGGATGGTTCGACCGTACGCAACTGGTACGCAGGACACAGCAGTCAGATGGGACAAATGGCGGTGCGGCTGACCGAGGCTGGGTTCACCGGGCCGCGTGCGGCGCTCGACGTGACGTTCGGTCAGGTGCTGGGTAACGCATTCGACTCCGCGCAGGCGGTCTGCGGACTGGGCGATCACTGGTACGCCAGCGAAGGTTACATCAAGCTGTACTCCGGGGCGCGCCATCTGCACTGCGCGATCGACGCCCTGCGCGACCTTCTGGATCGCCACCCGCACGAACGGCTGGGGCGGGAGAATATCGACAGGGTCGAGGTACGCACGCATCGCTTGGCCGTTTTCTGCGGTGAAAAGGAGGTGCAAAACGCGTTCGGTGCTCGCTTTTCCGTGCCATTCGCGCTGGCTACCGTCCTGTTTCATCGCCGATGGGACCTCGATTGTTTCAGCGAGGCGGCCGTCTCCAATCCCGCCATCCGCGAACTCATGTTGCGGATCGATCTGCAGGAGGACGCAGGCTTCACGCGCCTCTACCCACGCAAGCAAATGTGCCTTCTCGGCGTTGTACTGAAGGACGGCAGGCGCCTCGAGGGCTGCTGCGAAGTCATGCGTGGCGAGCCGGACAATCCGCACCCGCCAGCGGAAATCAAGAAGAAATTCTTCGACCTCGGGAACCAGGTCTGGGGCCGTGAGTTGGCCGCAACGGTATACGCCGACAGCCTGCGACTCGCTGAGATAGCGAATATGCGCGAGTTCGCCGGGGGTGCCGACCTATGAAATGCCGCCGGGCGGCATCTGCACTTCGTTGATCTGCACCGCCTTATTGACTGTTCTCCAGGCCGGCTGCCCTGATGACTCGCGACCACTTTTCGGCTTCCGCCTTGATGAAGGCCGTAAACGCTTCAGGACTGCTCGAGGTCGGCTCCGCGCCATCGGCTGCCATGCGCGCGCGTACTTCCGGGTCGGCGAGAATCCTGGCGACTTCCCGCGAGAGTTTTGCCACTATGTCTGGCGGCGTCCCTGCCGGCGCGAACAATCCGGTCCAGCCGGTTATCACCACGCCGGGATAGCCCGATTCGACGACTGTCGGTACCGCCGGAAACGCCGAGGCGCGTTTGCTACCGAGGGTGGCGAGCAAGCGCAGCTTGCCTGACTTGACGTGCCCGGTGACACCCTGGGTCGAGGTGAACATTAGAGCGACCTGCCCGCTGATTAGGTCCGTCCATGCAGGCGTTGAGCCCTTATATGGCACATGGACCATCTTGATAGTCACCGCGCGCGCGAAAAGTTCCCCTGCGAGGTGGGTCTGGTTGGCGATGCCGGCAGAGGCATAAAGCAGTTCGCCCGGTCGCGATGCGGCCAGCGCCACGAGGCCCTTTACCGACGAGACCGGCAGGCTTCGCGTCACAACCAGGCCGAACGTGTTGGTTGCAGTCTGGGACACCGCGGTGAGGTCGCGCAGGGGATCGTAGGGCATCTGCTTGTACACGAACTGATTCATCGTGATGGCACTGGGCACGCCCAGAAGCAGTGTGTAGCCATCCGGTTTGGCTCTGGCGACCGCTTCGCCGCCGATGATGCCATTTGCTCCGGGGCGGTTTTCCACAATGACCGGCTGCCCCCAGGATTCAGTCAGCTTCTGTGCAATCGTTCTTGCCACAAGGTCGGGACCTGACGCTGGTGCCTGGGCGACAATGATGCGGATGATGCGCGAAGGGTACTCTTGAGAAAACGCCACGGGCGAAACCAGAATAGCAATGGCTGGCAAAAACGCAAAACGCAAGTATGGATGCAATTTGTGCACTCTCAACAAGTGATCGCACCAGGCCGGTTGTCGAGCGGCATTGAGAAGGACCATGTCGGCCGCATTGCCCGAAGCGAGAAGACGCGTGAGGCCGTCTGAACCCCATGGGCCAGCTTACACTCGCCCAGCCGCGGCCGGGTCAAATTCCCCCAACTGTGGCTACCCCGACTCCTCCACCTGAGCATTTCTAGACGCGTGGGCAGATCCGACCCCCAGCGCGACCTGCCAGAAGATCATCAGATGATCCTGCCAATGGCAGGCTGGCCGCAGCAACGCTGGATCGGCTGCACCACAACGCCCAATGCCTCACGCTGGACAGGCAGCCCTTCCGCGCGGCAAAGCGCGTCCCGAGCGCTCGACCTTGCAGCCTTGCCAAGACCGCGAAATCGACCCATTCTTGACCGCTCGCGGCGCCGCTCTCCGCCACCCTTTCTTGGCTCCTATTTGCCGGACATCGGTGGCTTCTACAAGGTGATCAGTGACCCAGGTGCTCAAGGCCGTGGGAACAGCGCTTCGTGAAGTCCTGTTGTCACGCGCCCTCAAGCGGCGTATTTCGCGACCTTCTCCCAGTCGACCTCGACGCCGAGGCCGGGCGCGTCGGTGAGGCGCACCTCGGCCGGATACGGCGGCAGCGGGTTCTTGATGATGTCGTCGACCGCCCGCCCCAGCGGGGACGCGTGACAGCCGCGGGCGGGCTCGATTGCGGCGGCGAAATGATGCGCGGCCGCGAGACCGATGCCCGACGCCGTGGAGCAGCCCGGCAGCACGGCGAGCCCCGCCGCATCGCACACGGCCGCGATCTTCATGCACTTGCTCATGCCGCCGAGCATCGCGAGCTTCACGTGGATGCCGTCGGCCGCGCCCATCTCGGCGACGCGCAGGATGTCGGCCGGCGCGCCGATGCTTTCCTCGAGTGCGATCTTCACCGGCACCAGCGGGCGCAGCAGGCTCATCGACTTGAGCTCGTGGCGCGGCAGCGGCTGCTCGACCCACACGACGTTGCGCTCGGCGTACATCGGGAGGTATTTGAGCGCGTCCTTGAACGTGTAGGCCTCGGTGCAGTCGATCTTGAGGCTCACGTCTGGCCCGCACGCCCGATGCACCGCGTCGATGACGGCGAGGTCGTGCTCGGGCCCCGAAGGATGGCCGCACTTGACCTCGATCTGCCTGCAGCCGTCCGAGATCCCCTTGAGCGCGAGATCGACCGCCGCCTTCGGCTGCATGAAGCCAATGCCGTACCCGGGTCCTTCGACGAGCACCGGCTTCTCGTTGCTGCCGCCGAGAAGCCGCCACACCGGGAGGCCGAGGGCCTTGCCCATGAGATCGTAGAGCGCGATGTCGATCGCGCCCTTCGACGGCAACTGGCCGTTGACGACGCCGTCCATGCGCGCCCACACCTCGAGAATGCGGAACGGATCCGCGCCGATGATCGCCGGCGCGAGATACTTCTGGAGGAGCACCGCATGCGCCTCCATCACCGTCGAGTTCCACTTCGCCTCGGTCACGCATTCGCCGATTCCCTCGACGCCCTCGTCCGTGCGGATGCGCACGATGACGTTGTCCAAGGCGGAAAGGGTAAGGGTCGCGATCTTGTGGACTTCGCGGTTGGGAATGCGGTACGGGATGATGTCGACGGACTTGATTTTCATGTCGGGATCTCTACTGTCCGGTTAAACGAGCCGTGCGGAGCAGTGCCGCGCCTTGGCTTTCGCCCGACTCACCTGGCGCGTCAGCCTGCACGACATCGAGACCCGCCGGTTGGCCAATGCCAACGAATCTCGCACTTGGCTTATCTGGTCGGACCTCGCGGCAGTTGAGTCGATTTCGCCCGATTGTGTGCGCCGCTCGAGGCTGGCGCCTTCTTTTCCGACGCGCGCGAAGTCGCCGATGAATACCAGGCGCCAATGCTCGACACTAACGGATCGCAGCAGCGGCGTCATCAGCGATCAGCAAGTGATGTTCAATGGCTGATGTTCTGCCAGGAAGTATCCTGAGCATTTGCGGTTGTTGACCCTTTGACAGGACACGACTGTGGCACTTTATTTGATCACAATCGACCCCTTCGCATAGTATGCTGACATATCAGCGTCAGGATTGCGAGCAAGGCATCGGAGCTTGAACGAAGCTCATCACGAATCGGGGAGGCACGGATCATGATCAAGCCCAATTTGCGATCGGCGCTTACCTGCGCCTGCGTTTTCGCACCGATGCTCGCCGCCACGGCGGCCTGCGCGCAGGAGGTCGGCAAACCGCTGCGCATCGTCCAAGGATTCGCGGCGGGCGGCGGTCACGACACCGTCGCGCGCCTGCTCGCGCCAGGCATAGGCTCGCTGCTCGGCGTGCAGGTAATCGTCGAAGCGCGGCCGGGCGCGAACGGCATGATCGGCGCCGAGGCCGTCGCGAGGTCCGCGCCGGACGGCAACACGATCTTTCTCTCCGGCGTCAGCACGTTCGTCCTGAACCCGCTCGTGTACCCGAAAGTGTCGTACGACACGCTCAAGGATTTCGCCCCGATCACGCTCATCGCGGCCACGCCGCAGATCCTTGTAGCGCATCCGGTTCTGCCGGTGAAGACGCTGAACGACGTCGCCGCGCTCGCGCGGAAGAACCCGAACAAGCTCTCCGCGGGCTCGCCGGGCGTGGGCGGCCTCTCGCATCTCACCCTCGAGATGTTCAAGCGCATGGCCAAGGCCGACATCGAGCACGTCGCCTACAAGGGCACGGCGGCGGCGCTGACCGACGTGCTGGGCGGTTACGTGCCGCTCATCATCGGCGACCTGCCCGGGCCGCTACCCCATGTGATGGCGGGCCGGCTCCGCGCGATCGCCGTCACGAGCGAGAAGCGCTCGCCGCTTCTTCCCGACCTGATGACGGCGAGCGAGCAGGGCTACCGTGAGCTCCAGTCGATGAACTGGTACGGCGTGATGGCGCCGGCGGGCGTCCCGGCGGCATCCGTGATGCGCATCCACGCCGCGCTCGTAGCGGCCGCGCAGACGCCCCAGGCGCGCGAGCGCTACGCGGCGCTGGGCTTCGAACCTGTCGTCTCGGCCTCTCCGGCGGCGTTCACGACATTCGTGCGCGCGGAGTTCGCGCGCTGGGAAACGGTTGTGCGCAACGCCGGGATACAGCTCCAGCAATAGATGGCGCGTCCGCTCGGCGACGACTACAGCCTGCGTATCTGCGAGCAGATCGCGCGCTGGCGCTACGAGGACCTGCCGCCCGAAGTCATTCGCACGGTCAAACGCCTGCTGCTCGACACGCTCGGCGTCATCGGCGGCGCGGTGGGCGCACCCGGCATCGTCGAGCTTGACCGGAGGCTTTCGGGATGGGAGACCGACGGCGCGGCGACCGGCCTCATCGGCAAGCGCCGCTACTCGCCCCCGAGCGCCGCGCTCGCCAACGGCGCGGCGGCGCATGCGCTCGACTTCGACGACCAGCACGACCCGGCACGCTCGCACGCGAGTTGCGTCATTCTTCCCACGGTGCTGGCGACTGCCGAGGCCGCGGGCGACGTCTCCGGAAAAGAGTTCCTGCTGTCGTTCGCAGTGGGCGCGGAGCTCGTCGCACGGCTCGGCGTCGCGTGCAGCCGGAGCCTCGCGCACGGCTGGCACCCGACGATGGTGTTCGGAACGCTCGCGGGCGGCCTCGCCGCCGCGAAGCTGCTCGGGCTCGATGCCGAGGGTCTGCGCAACGCGCTCGGTATGGCGTATCACCAGGCCGGCGGCTCGGCGCAGAGCATGCGCGACGGCGTGCTCTCCAAGCGCCTCGGTCCGGGCTTCGCCGCGCGGAACGCCGTGCTGGGTGCGTTTCTCGCGGCCGACGGCCTGACGGGCACGGTGCGCTCGCTCGAAGGCAATGCGGGACTCTTCTCCCTGTACGAACGTGACGAGGTCGAGCCCGAAGCGCTGACCGGCGGCCTCGGCAAGACCTGGCAGATTCCCGGGTACAGCTTCAAGCCGTGGCCCGGCTGCCGTTGCCATCACGCCGCAGTAGGCCTTGGCATCCAGATGCACGCGCAGGGCGTGAAAGCGGCCGACGTCGAGCGCGTGGAAATCGGCCTCGGCCACCTCAACTGGCTCACCGTCGGCGCTCCCTACGAGCCAGCGAGCGGATCGGTCACGCACGCGCAGTTCAGTGCCGCGTACAGCTTCGCGCGCGCGCTCAGCGACGGGCGTCTCGATCTCCACAGCTACGACAAGGCCGCGCTCGACGATCCGCGCATCGTCTCGGTCACGTGCCGGACCGAGGTCATCGACGATCCTGCGATCGATCCTGCTTCGCAGGCCGCGCGGGCTGCGATCACGCTGAAGAACGGGACGAAGATCGAGGTACGCGCCGACGTCGTGAAGGGCAGCCCCGCCGATCCGCTGAGCGAGGCCGAGCTGCTCGCGAAGTTTCGTGGTTGTATGGCGCTCGGCACGCAGGCGACGGAAGCACAAGCCGATCGGCTCGCGTCGATCGTTATGAACCTGGAAGACGTAACCGCGGCGGCGCGCGAGCTCGTCGCAGCCTTTCCGGATTGAGCGTGCAAGCCGACGCAGCGCCGTTCGCAACGCTGGGCTTGGATGGGGATAGGCGTTTCAAACGCGATTTTCCGCGCCCTGCGGACGTCCAGACCCACCACTCGATGCCCCGATCGCAGCCTGCAGGGTCGACGGTGGTCCGTTGCGAGCCGGTGGAGTCGACGGCAACTGTTTCTCGCGCATGGATATGGCGCCTTCGCTTCGTCTGGCGAACGCTCGTGCACCAAGCCACCTGATCTGAAGCGCCGTGCATTGGTCCTGGCCGATTTGGACGGCCGGTCCCCTCTGAGACATCGAGGCCAGTGACAAGAACACTATAGACACAGACTTGGCAGGCGCCGGCGCCAGTGCGTCGTTCGGGTTCGGGACTGAGCGATCAAGCAGCAGTCCTCGAGCCTCGCTCAGGCGTCCGCCGGGCGTTCCGAGAATCCGCCTTTCGCCCGAACGCGTTCGCCGAATAGATAACGATAAAGCCCACCGGCAGCAAACTGGTCGACTTCGCTTCTGGTTTCCAGGGCGGCGATCAGCGCCAGCGTGCGCACCGTGCCGTCGCGCGATCTCACCTCGCAAGCCAACCGCGCCCGTGGCCCCGACAGTGCGCCCAGCCCGCTGATCCGCAGCGTCTCCGCGCCCGTGAAAGAAGCGCCGGCCTGCGGGTCCTCGAACTGCAGCGGGAGCACGCCAGCGGCGACCAGGTTGGCCCGGTGCAGCCGTTCGAACGAAGCCGCCAGGATCGCGCGCACACCCAGCGCACGCGGACCCTTCGCCGACCAGTCCCGCGAGGAACCGGTGCCGTAGTGCCGCCCGGCGACCACCACCAGCGGGACGTTTTCGGCGCGGTAGCGCTGTGCCGCCGCGAAGATCGACAGGCGGTCTCCCGTGGGCTGATGGATTGTTTCACCGCTCGCCAGACCTGGCGCCATGTGGTTGTCGAGAAACGGGCTTGAGTAGGTGCCGCGCGCCATCACCTCCGGTACGAGCCGGCGCGCCGCGTAGGTGCCCACCTCGGCAGCGGCTACGCCGCGTGAGCGCAGGTAGTCGGCCGCCAGCGACGCAGCAGGGATCGGCCCCATCGGCGAGACATGTTCGGTGGTCACGGCGTCGCCGAAGATCGCCAGGATGCGCGCCTCTTCGATGTCTGCAGGACCGCCTGGTTCGAGCGCCTCCGGCGCGCCGATGGCGTCGAATTCCGGCGGGGGCCGGATGACGGTGCTCTCGGCGTTCCAGGGAAACTGCGCGCCGGTGGCATGGGGCAGGCGCTGCCAGCGCTCCGAACCCGCGTAAAGCGTCGCGTAGGTGCGCGTGAACAGCGCTGTATCGATGCTGCTGCCCGCGATGCGCGCCACTTCGTCCGGGTCGGGCCAAAGCTCATGCAGGAACACTGGCTGGCCCATCGGATCGAGGCCGATGGGGTCGTGCGACAGATCCTTCAGGACGGACCCGGCCAAGGCGTAGGCGACCACCAGCGGCGGCGAGGCGAGGAAGCTCGCATGCACCCTGGCATGGATACGTCCGTCGTAGTTGCGATTGCCCGACACCACCGCAGCGGCCGCGATGCCTTCACCGGTGATCGCCGCGTCAATCGCCAGCGCCAGTGCACCGGAGAAGCCGACACAGGTCATGCAGCCAAAGCCGGTCACCTGAAAGCCCAGCGCATCGAGGCTGTGCTGCAGACCGGATCGCTCGAGGTAGGCCGCTACCACCTGGGAGCCCGGCGACAGGGAGGTCTTCACCCACGGCTTGCAGAAGAGACCGCGGGCGAGCGCATTGCGCGCAAGCAGGCCGGCACCGATCATGTTGGCCGGATTGGATGTGTTCGTGCAACTGGTGATCGCCGCAATGACGATGTCACCGTCCTGGATCGGGGTCTGCATCCGGTGCGCGGGATCCTGCCGCTCCGGCACCTGGGGCAACGACCCGCGGAACGCGGCAGGCACCGCGGCGAGTCCGACCCGATGGTGCGGCTGGCTCGGCCCGGCGAGCGACGGCTCAACCGTGTTCAGGTCGAGCGCCAAGATTGCGCTGTACTGCGCGGGCGATGCGTCGGGTTCGTGCCACAGACCCTGCGTCCGCGCATAGGCTTCGACCCGCTCGATGTTGGACGCATCGCGGCCGGTCAGGCGCAGATACTGCAGCGTCTGGGCATCGATCGGAAAGTAGTTCATCGTGG
>Ga0105046_10020492_pt1 | contig 10000 bp, 8 predicted proteins | sample MAT03_FD_78385 | JGI IMG/M metagenome (GOLD analysis project Ga0105046, IMG submission 78385) | Freshwater microbial communities from Lake Fryxell liftoff mats and glacier meltwater in Antarctica - MAT-03 (megahit assembly) | ecosystem: Environmental > Aquatic > Freshwater > Ice > Liftoff... | reverse complement strand
GCTATTGAATCAGTATCGTTGCTTTCGCGGCAAATCGCGTGAAGATCTCTTTCAGCGTCGCTTCGTCGGCGGCGTGTGCGTGTTCACCATTTCCGGCGGCTGCAACGTCTCGCATATGATTTTGATTGCCGTCAGGACCGAATGTGATTGCATAAACAACTATCTTCTGAGCTGCCGCAGCGGTGGCGGCAGCTACGGCATCACCAGCCGTCGGATTTCCGTCCGTTAAAACAATCATGACTTTGTCCGCAAGCCGCCTAGTTCTTACGCTTGCTAGTTCCTGCGTTCCAAGCTGAATACCTGACGCGATTTCAGTGTTCCCATTCCAAACGCTGTTCGAGAGTGTGTTTATCGTTCCATCTGCTGCGCTTAGGTTAGTCGACAGCTGCATATCGAGTGTTGCGGCTGGCAAGCGTCCGCATAGCCCTGGTGCCACACTGTTAATATCGCTTCCAAACGTCACTATACTCACTTGTTCATCAGACGTGTTGCCGTTCAGCACGTCAGTAAAGACCTTTACTGCTGCATCGAGTGATGCCCAGCGAGAACTCGACGGCGGCGCTCTGCAGAACCGACGATCACTCGTTGACATGCCTGACTCAGTGGAAGTCACGGTGAACTTCATACTGGTCGACCGGTCGAGTACCAAACAAATATCGACGTTTACAAATGAAGCAGTTGCGGAGACCTGCGGTGAAAACTCAGAACTGCCCACCAGTCGGCTGAAGAAAAGCGGAACGGTTCCATCGGGGTTCGATGAATTACGTACTGCATTTACTTTCACAGCATTTGGGGGAAAGCCGTTTGTATCGAAAAAGAAGGCCCCGTTTGTACCTGCTGCCGCGCGACCAAAGTCGAAATCATTGCCGCTTAAGCGGAGTGGTTTACCAGCAACAGTGAAATCGTCGGCAACGTTCACGCCCGCAGTAATCGCCTGGGATTCATTTTCGTAGCGAGATAAATTATCCGCCGCAACTCTGGCGACGTTGTCCGAAGCAAGCCGCATTTCGGTTTGCACGAGTTGCATGTAAGCCACGTCGATCGAGAAACCCAACATGACTAACAGAACAGGTAAAAGAATTACAAACAGAGTTAGTATTGCAGCCCTACGAGTTTCCCGAACAAACTTTCCGTTCAAGCGGATCATGGTGATGGCCCCTTATAATACGACTTTCGCTAGTTGCGTAACACGACACGAAGAAGTGGTCAGTTTCGTTCCTTCAGACCATTGCGCACAGCACGTAGGGGCAATTACGTGTAACGCCGCTTTTCCAGAAGCACTTCTCATCTCAATTTAAATCCTAGGTCACAAAATCGCAACGAACGGATAAAAACCGATAATTATGCGACTAATTGGCTGGTGAGATATCACCCGTTTGGCAGGAGCACCCAGAGGTATTGGGTTTCATCGCGGTGTAAAATTCAACGATGTGCCGATTGCGCGTTAACCGCAACATGCACGTGGCGTAAGCTTCCAGATTGCGATGATTTTAGGCATCGTGAGCTTCCAGATTGCGTTTTTAGGCGATCGCAAGCTGGAAGCTTACGCCACTCGAGGCCGCACGCCTTGATTCTCGTGCGTGATTGTAGATACTCACAGCAAGTAAGCCTCGAGTCGCCTCCGATCACTGCCACGTTTTGAATGTAAAGCATGAACCTTTCGCCCATGATGCGTCAGTACGAAGACGCCAAAGCGGCTTGTCCGGACGCGATTCTGCTGTTTCGCATGGGGGATTTCTATGAAGTGTTTCATGATGATGCCAAGACCTGCGCTAAAGTCCTTGGGTTGACGCAGACAACCCGCGACAAGGGCGAAAACCCGGTTCCGATGGCAGGCTTTCCGTACCATCAACTGGAAGGCTACCTGGCGAAGTTGATTCGGCAGGGTTACCGAGTAGCGGTTTGCGATCAAGTCGAAGACCCGCGTGAAGCGAAAGGTATCGTGCGCCGTGAAGTCACGCGAATCGTCACCGCCGGAACGCTGACCGATGAAGCGCTGCTCGATCCACTGCATACGAATTTGTTAGTCGCTGTGTACTCGCCAAAACCTGGCGCGCCAGCGAATGCGAACGATGATACTGTAGTGGGTGTCGCATGGGCTGAGCTGTCGACGGGACGATTTGAAGCGGGAATTTTCTCACGCAAGCGGATTTTCGATGAGCTGGCGCGGCTTGAACCTTCGGAGGTGCTGATTCGTGACGACGATGGTTTGATGTCACGTGGCAATTCTTACGACTGGGCCGTGACGTTGCGTCCAGCTTGGCAGTTCGGTGCCGAAGAAGCGACGCGACAACTGTGCCGACATTTCGAGGTCGCAAGTCTCGATGGCATGGGCTGGGACACGGAAAGCGATTCGCCCGCGATTGCAGCAGCGGGCGCGGTGCTGGCTTACTTGCAAGAGACTCAGAAGACATCGCTCGGTCACCTTCGGCAGCTTCTGCCGTATCGAACGGGTCGAACGCTCGAGATCGATGCAGCCACGCGTCGTAGCCTTGAGATCACGCACACGATGCGAGATCGCAGCCGCGAAGGTTCGCTGCTAAGTGTACTCGACGAGACCAGCACTTCGATGGGCGCCCGGTTGCTTGCATCGTGGATCTCCAATCCGCTGACAAACATCGAAGAGATCGGCGCCCGTCATGGTGCCATCGAGGAGTTGCTTGGCGACAATCGTCTGCGTGGCGGAGTGCGCGAAGCGCTTAGCAACATTTATGATCTTGAACGCCTGCTTGGCCGAGTCGCAACTGGCCGCGCAAGCCCTCGCGATCTGCGTCGAGTCGGTTGGACCTTGGCGCAATTACCAAAATTGAAAGCTCTGCTGGCCGCCCGCCGCAGCCAGCGATTAAATGCGCTCGAACAGCATCTGCTGCTCTGCGAACCGTTGCGCGACAAATTGCTCTTGGCACTCTATGAAGATTGTCCGCTCCACTTACGCGACGGCGGTTTCATTCGCGACGGCTACAACAGCAAACTTGACGAACTTCGCAATCTTGCATCGGGCGGCAAACAATGGATCGCTCAGTATCAAGCTGACCAAATCGAATTGACCGCAATCACGAGCCTCAAGGTCGGCTACACAAAAGTGTTTGGCTATTACTTGGAAGTAACCAATACGCACCGCGAGAAAATCCCTGCACACTTCATTCGCAAACAAACGCTCAAAAACGCCGAACGCTACATCACAGAGGAATTGAAAGAGTACGAAACGAAAGTGATCTCGGCGGAGGACGAAGCGTTGCTACTAGAGGTGGAGCTATTCGGGCAACTGCGCGACGATGTTGGCAAGCACTTGAACGAACTGCAGCAGGATTCGCTTGTGCTCGCGGAACTCGATGTTCTAGCGGGTTTGTCGGAACTTGCAAAACGTCAAGACTATGTTCGGCCTGAGATGCTGGATTCAGAAGAGTTGGAGATCGTCGAAGGTCGCCACCCAGTGCTCGACGTGATGCAATCGAAAGGGACGTTTGTACCCAACGATTGTCAGGTTGGTGGCCAGCACGGAATCGTGATGTTGATCACGGGACCCAACATGGCCGGTAAGAGCACTTACATACGCCAAGTTGCGTTGATCACGTTGATGGCTCAGTTGGGAAGTTTCGTGCCAGCGCGTCGAGCTCGGATTGGCATTGCAGATCGGATCTTTGCACGAGTCGGTGCGAGCGACGAGTTGTCTCGGGGCCAGAGTACATTCATGGTCGAAATGGTGGAAACGGCGAGGATCCTCAATACGGCCTCTTCGCGCAGTTTGGTGATCTTGGACGAAATCGGCCGCGGCACGAGCACCTACGATGGCTTGAGTTTAGCTTGGGCGATCGTCGAGCATTTGCATGATGTGCTTGGAGCAAGGACGCTTTTTGCGACTCACTATCACGAGCTGACGCAGCTCGACAAGTCGCTGCCTCGAGTTCGCAACTTCAATGTAGCGGTGAAAGAGTGGGACGAGAACATCGTGTTCTTGCATCGAATAATCGCGGGCGGAGCTGACAAGAGTTACGGTATTCACGTCGCACGATTGGCTGGCATACCGCGTAATGTGAACGAACGCGCTAAAGACATTCTTGCACAGCTTGAATCGGATCATTTGAATACTCGCGGCGATTCGAAAATTACTCCGCCACGCCGCAAAGCCAACTCGCCAATCCAGTTGACGCTATTCGATTTCGGCGAGCACCCCGTGGTCGATCGCCTGCGTGGCTTGAACATCGGCGAGATGACTCCGATTCAAGCTCTTCAGTTGCTCGAAACGCTCCAAATTGAGGCGAAACGTGCATTGTAGAACATTTGTCCCAAATGTTCATGGCGTTGTAGTACGCTTGATCCTCGGCAGTGATTCCGTTTTCATCGCAAATGCTGCGGTGCTTGGGCTGACGCTGGCAGCGTCAGCCAGGGTCCTACGTTAACTCACGAAACGCCAAAGAGGTCTGCTATGTTCAAGACAGCGCTTGGTTGCGCTACAGGCGAAACGACTTCGCCCACTTTCGCCGTTCGTTGCCAGCCGTAGTGTCCGTCTGCGGCTACTTCCCGCGTCACATAGATGCATTTCCCTTGGACATCGACGTCCCAATACTCCTGAATGCCGGCTTCGGCGTACAAGTCGGCTTTGGTGGTTCGATCGGACTTCAAACTGTAATCGGCGACGTCGATAGCTAGCAGTGTGTCCGCACCGGTCGGATGTGCATCAAGATAACGTCGGGCTTTTACCCGAAATACGTCTGGTTCATGGCAACTGTCCAAATGCGGCAAATCAATTCCGCATTGACCATGGATTTGAATGCGAGCGCCAGCGGTGCTTTGGGCCCCTGCCAGATTCGATTGTGCGAAATTGACCGAATCGCCACGACGGAGTGTCGGAGGCACACTGGGGTGGAATCGTCTCGTTGCGAAATTGAGCGTTTCAGGGTATCTTCGACCCCCAAGAAAACTTAAGACACTCTATGAAAACGCATGAAAAGAGAACTTATGAGCCCAGCCGTTGGTAGCATTGAAAAATTGGCGATCGACACTATCCGCACCCTCAGCATGGATGCCGTGCAGGCAGCCAACAGTGGCCATCCGGGCACTCCGATGGCCCTTGCGCCGGTCGCGTTTCAAATCTGGACTGGCTCGATGCGGTACAACCCAGAAAACCCACTATGGCCTAACCGCGACCGGTTTGTGCTCAGTTGCGGGCATGCTTCGATGCTCATTTACTCGATGATCCACCTGTCGGGCATCAAAGCCACTGACCACCACGGCAAAGTGCTCGCGCGTCCGTCGCTGACGCTCGACAACTTGAAAAACTTCCGCCAATTGAACAGCCCATGTGCTGGTCACCCTGAATTTGGCGAAGCGGCAGGTATTGAAACCACAACCGGACCGCTGGGCCAAGGTGTCGGTAATAGTGTCGGAATGGCGATCGCTTCGAAGTGGATGGCCGCTAATTACAATCGCCCTGGCTTCGAACTATTCGACTACAACACCTACGCACTTTGCAGTGACGGCGACATGATGGAAGGCGTATCTTACGAAGCCGCCTCACTCGCAGGTCACCTAAAGTTATCGAATCTCTGCTGGATCTATGATGACAACGGCATCACGATTGAAGGTCACACCGACCTTGCGTTCAGCGAGAATGTCGCGCGTCGTTTCGAAGGATTGGGCTGGAACACGGTCCGCGTCGAAGATGCGAACGACACTGAAGCACTCGCGAAAGCTCTTGCAAACTTCGAATCCTGCAAAGACAAGCCTACTTTGATCGTCGTCCGCAGCGTGATCGGCTTCGGTGCACCGAACAAAGCCAACACGCACGGCGCGCACGGTTCACCGCTCGGCGAGGAAGAAATCAAACTTGCGAAGAAATCTTACGGCTGGCCCGAGAATGAAAAGTTTTTAGTTCCAAAAGAAGTTCCCGAGTACTTTGCCAGCACCATTGGTAAACGCGGCGAAGAGTGCGAGACCGCTTGGAACGCGCTGTTCGCTAAGTACAAAACGCAATTCGGTAAAGAAGCTACTGAGCTCGAAGCGCTGTTTGCTCGTAAGTTGCCCAAGGGTTGGGACAGCGGTCTGAAGTCGTTCGCTGCCGACGAAAAGGGCCTAGCCACTCGCGTCAGCGGCGGCAAAGTGCTCAATATGCTCGCACCGAATCTTCCGTGGCTTGTCGGCGGTTCCGCTGATCTTGCCCCGAGCACGATGACATTGCTCGACGGCCAAAAGGATTTTGAAGCCAATCAGTATGCTGGTCGTAACATGCACTTCGGCATTCGGGAACACGGCATGGCTGCGGCTCTAAACGGTATGTCGCTCAGTGGCCTACGTGCGTTCGGTGCTACCTTCTTTGTGTTTACCGACTACATGCGACCATCGATGCGGTTGAGCAGCATTATGCATCAACCGGTGCTATACGTTTTGACGCACGATTCCATCGGCGTCGGTGAAGATGGACCAACACATCAACCAGTCGAACACTTGGCCGCTTGCCGCGCGATTCCTGGCTTGTACGTTTTCCGCCCTGGCGATGCCAACGAAGTGCTCGAGAGCTATCGAACGATCATGCAGCTCGACAATCATCCAGTCGCATTGGTTCTCTCGCGTCAAAACATCCCAACCTTCGATCGCACGAACCTCGGTGCAGCCACTGGCACGGCGAAGGGTGGTTATATCCTTAGCGACTGCGAAGGTGAACCATCGGTGATTTTGATCGGTACCGGAACTGAATTGTATCTGTGCATGAACGCACAGAAGACTTTGCAAGCCGAAGGTATTGCGACGCGAGTTGTCAGCATGCCGTGCCATGAGTTGTTTGATGACCAATTGCCCGAATATCGCGAAAGTGTTTTGCCTGTAAAGTGCGGCATTCGCATCGCTTGCGAAGCTGGAATTCGTCAAGGCTGGGACAAATACATCGGCGCTGGAGGTCACTTTGTCGGTATGACTGGTTTTGGTGCTTCTGGCCCGGCTCCGAAGCTATACGCCAACTTTAAGATCACTGCCGATCAGATCGTCAGCTACGCGCAAGTTGCCGTTCGTGGACTCAATGGTTAGACCCTAGTACACTCTGTCCATCTTTGATTTTGGGGTTGGGTGGCACGTCCCTGAGTACTCGAAGGGACGTGCCACCCTAAACCATTAACCCTAAAGTCAATGATGGTTGAAGCACTAGTTATTTTGGGCTCAGTTCTCTGCGGATAAAACGCTGAATTGTGAATAGAATGGGTCAGAGGCACACCGAAGTCCCATTGCCATTGGAAGCTCCACCGCAACGCCGGCTAGAGATCATCGATGCGAGCAGCGGCAATCGAGTCATTACAGTGATCGAGTTGCTGAGTCCCGTAAACAAGAACTCTCCTGCAAGTCGGGCCGCGTATCGCAAGAAGCAGATCGAATACATCCATGGCATGGTGAACTTGGTCGAGATCGATTTGCTTCGATAGTGGTTTGAATTGTTGCTAAAGGACAGGGGTGTTGAAGTAGCTTAGGCTTCCAGACTGAGTTGGCCTCCGGTTTGTTACGAGCTTGATGTTGCTCGGCTGCTATGAGTGTGCGCAGTCAGCATAAGTAGCGGGTGCTGACGTCTCCGCTGGCGACCGGTTAAACCTATTTATATTTTAAACCAAATTAGGCTGAAAACGCCGGAAGCCTAGGCTACGGGCGATCAACCGAACTGTTTTTTGTAAATGGCTTGGATGAGGCTTTCGGTGTCTTTGAATTTTGTGCCACTTGCAAGAGCTTGTTCGATCAAACGGCGCGCGTCGGACTCGGCGTGCCCGAGGGCGACAAGTGCGCGGTAGGTATCCTCGACCACTCCTTCAACTTGCTCTTTGCCTGCCGGTGTTTCGCGACGCACTAGCAGCGCGAACTTAGGCATCTTGCGACGCAGTTTGGCGATGATGCGTTCAGCGGTTGCGGGGCCGACACCGGGTAAACCAGAGAGCGCTTTGGCGTCTTGCTGTTCGATCATAATCGCCGTGTCTTGAACTGGCTGCGTCATGGCTCGAAGGGCTTTCTTGACGCCGACTCCATCAACTGAACAGAAGAGTTCGAAGAAATCTCGCTCGGGAGTGCTGAGGAAGCCGACGAGTCGCGGCGTTAGTCGCCCGCCAGTGGATGCGTTGCCGTCGATGTAATGAATGGTGTGCAGGCTGACTTCTTTTCCGAGTGAACTTTGCAAGTGTCGGCGTGCATACTCGGCGATAAGAACTTCGTATTCCATTGGAGGAATCGACAGGGTGGCGACGTCGTCTTCGAGGCCGACAAGTTTGCCGCTGATTTTTGTGATCATGTTTGCAGTTGATTCTGTTAAGCGACTTAGGACATGCTTAAAAATGACTTTTACAAGTAGGCACGTCCCTGAGTACTCGAGGGGCGTGTTTTACTGGGTTCCACGCCCTTCGAGGATTCAGGGATGTGCCACCCAGTTGTAAAAATTATTTTTACGCTTGTTCCTAACTGACGTTTCGTCCGAGAAGTCGAGCGGGGCCTTGAGTACTGTGATAATGGCAGATTGCGATGGCGAGGGCGTCGGCAACGTCTGCAGGTTCGGGCAATTGCGGTAGGTTGAGCTGATGTTGAACAGCGAATTGCATCTGAGACTTCGAAGCGCGCCCGTTGCTGGTCAAAGTTTTTTTTACTTTCGTCGACGCATAGGAACTGACTTGCAATCCAGCTTGTGCGGCGGCCAGTAGTATGACGCCGCGTGCGTGTCCCATCAAAATGGCTGTCGTCGGTCGATCGTAGTGCGAGTAAACTTCTTCGATCGCCAAGCAATCAGGTTTATGTTCAGCAATGATTTCAGCCATGCCGCGATGCAACTCTTCGAGCCTGCGCTCTAGCGTATCGTTGCGGCTACAACGTACAAAACCTGCATCAACCAGCTTTACGGAATTGACCGCACACCGCACGACTCCATAGCCGGTGGTACCCAGCGCGGGATCGACGCCGAGTACAAGCATTTCTTTGTTCATTGCTTTCCATCCTTGGTAACTGCAAGTGTCTGGTGACGGGTTAAACGATTGAATCGATCGAGCGGTCCTAGGTCCCGAGATCGCCGAACAGTGGCGTCGACAAGTAACGCTCACCCAGGCTGCACATGATCGTTACAATCCGTTTGCCTTTAAATTCTGGACGAGCGGCAACTTGCGCGGCGGCCCACATATTGGCCCCACTGCTGATACCGGCTACGATCCCTTCGTGCTTGGCCAGTCGCCTTCCCCACTCAAATGCATCTTCGTCTTCGACCGTGATGACTTCATCAACGATCGAAGTATCGAGATTTTTAGGCACGAAGCCCGCGCCGATACCTTGGATACGATGCTTGCCGGGTTGCCCGCCGCTAATGACAGGGCTGTGCTTGGGCTCGACGGCAATCGCTTTGAAATTGGGGTTCATTTTCTTTAGGTAATAAGCAACGCCTGTAATGGTGCCACCCGTTCCGACGCCAGCAATAATTGCGTCGATATTGTGTCCACTGTCTTCCCAAATTTCGGGGCCAGTGGTCGCTTCGTGGATAGCTGGGTTGGCGGGATTCTCGAACTGCTGCGGCATGAAGCCCACAGGGTCGGACTGAACCATCTCGTAGGCTCTTGCAATAGCGCCGCGCATGCCTTCAGCGGCCGGCGTAAGTACTAAACTGGCTCCCATGGCACGCAACAGGGCGCGACGTTCTACAGACATCGATTCAGGCATTGTCAGGGTCAAACGATAACCTTTGGCCGCGCATACGAAGGCGAGAGCGATGCCGGTATTACCGCTGGTGGGTTCGATGATGTGCGTATCACCATTAATTTTTCCGTCGCGTTCACCGGCTTCGATCATGGCGACGCCGATGCGATCCTTGACACTGTTGAGAGGCTGGAAGAATTCGCATTTCGCAAAAACCGTCGCTCCACCTGCGGGGACAAGCCGGTTGATGCGAATCATGGGTGTATCGCCAATCGCTCGAGCTGCGTTGTCGTAGGTCTTTCCTCGTGCCATCCAAAGGGCTCCTATTTTCAGTTCTGAGAGACGTTTTTCAGTGTGTTTGCTG
>Ga0105046_10020491_pt1 | contig 10001 bp, 8 predicted proteins | sample MAT03_FD_78385 | JGI IMG/M metagenome (GOLD analysis project Ga0105046, IMG submission 78385) | Freshwater microbial communities from Lake Fryxell liftoff mats and glacier meltwater in Antarctica - MAT-03 (megahit assembly) | ecosystem: Environmental > Aquatic > Freshwater > Ice > Liftoff... | reverse complement strand
GCGTAACCATGCATCGATCGCCGCGCTGATCATCGAGCCCCTGGTGCAGGGCGCAGCCGGGATGCGCATGTACCACCCGGACTATCTGCGCGGCGCGCGCGCGCTGTGCACCCGGTACGACGTTCATCTGATCGCCGACGAGATCATGACCGGCATGGGCCGCACCGGCACCCTGTTTGCCTGCGAGCAGGCCGGCATCGTGCCGGACTTTCTGTGTCTGTCGAAGGGACTCACCGGCGGCTATCTGCCGCTGTCGGTGGTGCTCACCACTGACCAGGTATTCGCCGCGTTCTATGACGACAGCAGCGCACGCGCCTTCCTGCACTCACATTCCTACACCGGCAACCCGCTCGCCTGCCGTGCCGCACTCGCCACGCTCGACCTGTTCGCCGAAGACGACGTGATCGCCGACAACCGCGCGCTGTCTTCGCGCCTGACCGCGCGGGCACAGGAACTGGCTCGCCTGCCGGCGGTGCGCAACTTCCGTCATCTGGGCATGATCTGGGCGTTCGAGGCCGACACCACCGACCCGGGGTTCGCGCGCCGCATGTTCACCGAAGCGCTGGCACGCGGCCTTCTGCTACGCCCGATCGGCAACACCGTCTACTTCATGCCGCCGTACGTTATCGACGAGGGCGAAATCGATCATCTGATCGAAGGCACCCGCGCCGCGCTGATCGCGAGCACTGACCTATGAGCCCTTCTGCAACACTCACCTTTCTCGGCGGCGCGGGCGAAGTCACCGGGTCATGCTACCTGGTGGACACTGGAACAGTGCGCTTCCTGGTCGATTGCGGCATGTTCCAGGGTGGGCGCGAGGCCGCGGGCAAGAACCGTCGCGCGTTCGCGTTCGATCCCGGCAGCCTCGACTTCGTGCTGCTGACCCATGCCCATATCGATCACAGCGGTCTGCTGCCCCGGTTGGTCGCGGCGGGCTACAGCGGGCCGATTCATGCGACCGCGGCCACGGCCGATCTGGTCGCGGTGATGCTGCGCGATTCGGCGCATATTCAGGAGAAGGAAGCGCAATGGGCGAATGAGTCCAGGTCGACGCGGCGTTCGCAGCGCAACAGGCTGGCTGGTGAACCGGTCGAACCGCTCTACACGACGCAAGATGCCGAGCGCACGATCGGGCTGTTCGCCGCGCACGACTACGACGCAGCGTTCCGGCCGCATCCGGCGATCGAGATCACCTTGCGCGATGCCGGGCACATTCTGGGTTCCTCGATCATCGAAGTCGTCATCGACAGCGAGCGCGGCGCCCACCGCATCGTGTTCTCGGGCGATCTGGGCCAGCCCGGTCATCCGATCGTGCGCGATGCGGCACACATCGCCCATGCGGACACGCTGCTGGTGGAATCGACCTACGGCAACCGCCTGCACCGCTCGCTCGAGGCGACCATCGACGAACTGGTCGAGGCCCTGACCACGGCGCTGGCACATCGGCGCGGCAATGTGGTGATCCCGGCGTTCGCCGTCGGGCGAACCCAGGACCTGCTGATGCTGATCATCCGGCTCACCCGGGAAGGACGGCTGCCGCCGATGGACGTCTATGTCGATTCGCCTCTGGCTACCGCCGCCAGCCAGATCACCCTCGCCCACAGAGCGGATCTGGACGCGGAGGCCACACAGCTCCAACAGTGGCTCGCCACGTCGAACAGTGGTCTGCGTATCCGTTTCACCGAGTCGGTCGAGGATTCGATCGCGCTCAACGAGATCCGCGGCGGCGCAGTGATCATCTCGGCAAGTGGCATGTGCGACGCTGGACGCATCAAGCACCATCTCATGCACAACCTGCCGCGCAGCGAGTGTGCGGTACTGATCAGCGGTTTCCAGGCGCAGGGCACGCTCGGCCGCCGGCTGGTCGATGGCGCGAAGTCGGTGCGTCTGTTCGGTGAGCAGGTACCGGTACGGGCGAAGCTCTATACGATAGGCGGCCTGTCGGCGCATGCCGATCAGGCGGCACTGCTGGGCTGGCTGAAGGGCTTCGAGCAGCCACCGCGCCAGACCTGGATCGTGCATGGAGAAGCCAGCATCGCGGCGACTTTCGAACAGGTGGTGCGGGCGCAATTGCACTGGCCGGTTGCGGTGGCCGGCGCAGGCCAGACGGTAAGCCTGCAATGACGTTTCCTGCGTCCTGCGGCGTCGCCAGCATGCGCTTGCGCGGTGGCATGCTTGTGTTGCTTTGGCTGCTGGCAGCAGGCGCCTCCGACAGCCATGCCCAATCGCGCGCCCCGATGCCACCGTCGGTGGCCAATGCGCTCAACCGCGCCGGTATTCCCGAGACTTCGGTCGGCGTCTTCGTGCAGGATGTGGACGCCGCTGACCCGGTCGTCGCATTCAACGCCGATACCGCGATGAACCCGGCCTCGACGATCAAGCTGCTCACCACCTATGCCGCACTCGAGCTGCTCGGCCCGTCCTTCACCTGGCGCACCGAGCTGCTGTCGGCCGCAGACCAGCGCGGCGATCTGCTCGACGGCGATCTGGTGCTGCGCGGCAGCGGTGACCCCAGACTCACCCAGGAAGCGTTCTGGCTGATGCTGCGCACCCTGAGGGCGCGCGGCATCCGCGAGATCCGCGGCGATCTGGTACTCGATCGCAGCGCGTTTGCGATCGACACCCGCGACGCGAGCGTATTCGACAACGAACCCGCCCGACCCTACAACACGCCGCCGGACGCACTGCTGATCAACTTCCGTGCCGTGATGCTGCGCCTGTTGCCGGACGCAGGACGCTCGACGGTCAACGTCGCGCTCGATCCACCGCTACCGCAGATGACGCTTAGCGGCGCAGTCAAGGCCGACGCCACCATTGATTGCAGCAACCCGTTTGCCAAGCTCGCAGTCAACGTCCAGGGCGGCGCGTCGGCGGCGAAGGTGAGTGTGGCCGGCAGCTATCCACCGGGCTGCGGCGAGCGTGTCTGGCCGATCAGCGTGCTGTCACATCAGGACTATGTGTTCGGATTGTTCCAGCAGTTGTGGCGCGAACTCGGTGGCAGCTTCAGCGGGCAGCTGCGTGAGGGCGCCGTACCCGAGAAAGCACGCACGCTCGCCTCGAACACCTCCCCCGCGCTGTCGGAGATCGTGCGCGACGTCAACAAGTGGAGCAACAACGTGATGGCCCAGCAGGTCTATCTGACCCTGGGGGCGCAGACCCTGGGCGCTCCGGCGACCTGGGCAAAGTCGGTACGCTCGATCAGCGACTGGGCGAAGGCAAAGCGACTCGCTCTGCCTGAGCTCGCGCTGGAGAACGGTTCAGGTCTGTCGCGCAGCGAGCGCATCACGCCGCGCGGACTCGCCAGTCTGCTGCAGGCGGCGTTTCGCAGCGCTGTGATGCCGGAGCTGATGGCATCGCTGCCGCTGGTCGCCTCGGACGGCACGATGCGAAAGCGCCTCGCCAACTCGACGGTTGCCGGACAGGCACATATCAAGACCGGGTCGCTGAACGACGTGCGCGCGATCGCCGGCTATGTGCTCGACGCGCGCGGTCGGCGCAGCGTGGTAGTGATGATCGTCAATCATCCGAAGGCGCTCGCAGCCCAGCCAGCCTTCGATGCGCTGCTGGCCTGGACGCACCAGCGGCCCTGAGCCGGATGCTTCACCCAGCGTGACTGGCGACCTCGTACTCATGCGGGGTGGTCCGTGGCGTGAGCAAACAGGCGCTGACGATGTCTCAGCCCTTGGTTCGCTGCATCCAGGGCTGTTTCTCGCATCGTGCCGGGGACGAGCGTATCGGATCGCCGCCGCCACTCGTGTTCCCCTTAACGGTCCCGCTGCGCGGGCCCGTTCCTCCTCCTTTACCTCGCTGCGGCGGCGATCCGATACGCTCGTCCACCCACCAGCGCGCCTTGCGGCCGACCCCAAGTGCCAGCGCTGGGGCGAGCCGATACGGCGCTCTGCGCAGCGAGGTAAAGGGGGAGGATCGGGCCTGCAGGGCCCGCGATCCGGAGGACACGAGCAGCGCAGGGCGCCGTATCGGCTCGCCCCGGTACCGGCCGATACCTCCGCGGTGGGTGGATCGCTTTGTCAGAGACTGGCCGCAATCCTTCGTGCTCACCCGCGTCCCGATCGTCGACCGCAACACGCCCCGCCCTGCGGACGCATCACGGCAAGGCAACGCGGTGCAGCGCGCGCTCGATCTCGTCCAGTGCCTGCGGATGTGGCGCGAGCAGACTCTGCAATGCGGGTAGCCGTTGACGCGCTGCGCCGGCCCGGCGTTACGGATCGAGGCGGTTGCCGGTGCCGGACATCCCTTTGAGCTTGCTGATCAGCTGCTGGCGCTTGTTGTCGTTGGGGGTGCTCATCGGCGGCACTTTCAGGCGTAAGGCTGAAGCTGGTTGTTGTCTCGGCTGAGCAGTTGCATCAGCTTGGGATGGATAAAGAGCTTCTCTTTGCCGAACGGCATTTCGCGCAGTACGCCCAGGGCAGCCAGATCATGCAGGTAGCGAGAAGCCGCCTGGCGCTGGGCTATTCCCTTGTCCACCAGGTTGCCGATGCGGCAGTACGGCTGCTCGAAGATCACATCCACCAACTCGCGCGTGTAGATCTTGGGCAGCTTGGTGCGCACGTGTTCGGTGGTGTGCTCGGCCAGTTTGCGGATGCCGGCGATCTTGCCGGTCGTCCACTTGGACGTTTCGGCCACGGCCTGCAGCATGAACAGCAGCCAGGGCTCCCAGGCCCGATCTCGTGTCACGCCCAACAACAGGCGGTAGTAGTCGGCCTTGTGCGCAATGACGTGGCGGCTCAGGTACAGGATGGGCAAGTTCAACAGCTCTTCCTGAATCAGGTAGAGGATGTTGATGACGCGGCCGGTACGCCCGTTGCCGTCGGTGAAAGAGTGGATGGACTCGAACTGGTAGTGGCGGCAGTCGACCCCACGCTTCGATCACAGTCCGCAAAGTGGATCTGAGCCACGGCCTTTGAAGAACGCCGGCTGCGCAGGATTGTCTGGAGTGTTGTGTACGAGGTCCGCAGCAACCTTGCAACTATCCCGATAACCGGCCTGGATCATCAAGACTCGGGCGACTTCCGAGCGAAGATAACGCCAGCAAGCTGAGGTGTACGGCGCCGCGCAGCATCACGGGCAATCAAGGGCGTTTGGTGGGACGCCCTGTCAACCGCAGTTCAGGAGCCGAGTCGTGCTCTTCAAAGAACCCGTGCTGGCTCAAGCTAGGGAACAGCTTATTCAGTTGCGCCACGAACTTCTTGTCGGTGATGGTCTCGTATGTCAGATCCTTGAAGATCACCCTGACCATTGGCTGGAAGAACCTGTCCCCCAGGTTGAACGCCTGCGACAGTTCAGCCTCGACCGCTGCGCGGTAGTCGTCGTCGGTCGGTATAAGTGACAGGCAGCTTTTCATCAGTCGTGCTGGAGGTCGTTGCATCACGCCAGGCAGGAGGGCCTCCGTCAGGCCCTTCACGGACGCCTCCACAGCCTTATCCAGTTGCTGCTTCACGGCCATAGTGTACGCAGCAACGCGGGCCTTGAACCATTCCAGCCGCGTATCGAACGCCTTCCGCCTCATCTTCGAGATGAGTTGCCCATGTCCGGGAATAGGAGTCAAGAAGTCGGTGTAGATCTTCTTGCGCTCTTCTTCGATAGTAAGTTCGGAGTAGCCCACCATCGAGGGCGTGCCCTGTTTGTCGACCCGCGCCTCTCCGGTGTCGGGGTCCGCGTCGGCGATCTGCACGACGAGCGACTCTTTGCCCTCCAGCAATGAGAAGCTGTTGCGCAGTCTGGCCTCCAGCGTCTTGTCGGTTCCCACCAGCAAGTCAGTGGGTATCTGCACACGGCGCGCGGTAAGCTTGTAGCCTGTGACTTCAAAGTCGACGTACTGCAGCTTTGTATTGTAGACACGTTCAGTGCGTGCCACGTCGAACGGCTTTGGCGGCAGGCGACTCAGTTCCATCAGGCTCTTCTGCAGGAGTTCCGGTGTGGCTGCCATGGTGCCCACCTCGGCCTCACTGGGCAGTGGGACAGCAGTGCCGGACTGACCTTCCGCCGCACAGGCCTTCAGCACCCGGTCGAGCGGGTTACCGGCGCCCAACGCTATGGCGTTGGGCTGATCAGCCCGGTCGGAACCCGCTTCGATCAGCAAGGGCGTGGGAGCGTAGACCGCGATCTGCTCGTCCACTATCAACACGCCCAAGCGCAGTCCGGGTTGGTAGCGGATCGGCAGCATCTGCTCAGCAGCAAACCGCTGCAGCTCTTCCAGGCCTTCGACCGTTCCATAGCCCAGGCGACACACCTCGGGGTCGGCGTCTATGATCACGGTCAGTGCTGGCGGACGGGCGCGCTGCATCGCCACGGCCAAGGCAGCGACGATCTTCTCTGTGATGCCGGGGGCGATATAAACGAGCCGGTCACGGCAGTGCGCCACGGCTGCAGCCACCGTTTCTTCGTTGACGACCGTGAATGTGGATGACAAGTCTATCTCCCTGGCCAAGCCAACAAACTGCGGGGCTTGTCTCTTCCCGCTGACGCACCAGCCATGGATGCCTCAGCCATCACTAACTCGACTTCGGCAACGCAGCCGCCACATCCCTGAAGGCAGCCAGCGCCGCTTCCAGGTGCTCGATGATCTCCTGCTGCAACACATCCCGTGGCGGCAAGTCGTCCAGGTTATCCAGCCTGTCGTCCTTCAGCCAGAAGATGTCCAGGCTCGCCTTGTCGCGGCCCATCAGCTCTTCGTAACTGAAGTACCTGAATCGCTCGTTGGCGACGCGCTCGTGACGGTTTTCCGGGTTGTAGCACGCAACGAAATCCTGCAGGTCGTCCAGCTTCAGGGTCCGCGTCTTCAGCGTGAAGTGTTTGTTGGTCTCGATGCATCGCTCGAAACAGCTGCGCAGCGCGTGGCGACCGAGCGCGTCGGCGTCCCGTTACCGTTCCTGCGACAGCTGTGTGCGGTGGGCCGTCCCCAGCGCGCGCCGTGGGCGCTGAGTGTCGTCTACCGCGGACTGCTGCCCGCCGACGCGCCGGACTTCGCCGCCGGCAAGCGCATCGAGTCGCTCGCATGGCGCACGGTGGATGAAGCCGTGTCATCCCCACTCGCCTTCGATCACGCCACGCTGGTCGGCGCGGCGGTGCTCGCCATGCGCGGGGACATCGACAGGCTCGAGCTGCCGTTCGACTGCCTGCCGGGGTCGTTCACCCTGGTCGAGCTGCAGACGTTCTGCCAACACGTGCTCGGCCATCCGCTCGACAAGTCGAGCTTTCGGCGTCGTCTGGCGGATCGGGCGCTGCTGGCGCCAGTGGAGGGCGAGTTTCGTGGCGGGGCATTTCGGCCGGCGCAGCTTTACAGGTTGGCGGGTGCCAAGGGAGCAGCGTGATTACCGCCCCGGCGGCGCAGCGCAGCGCGGGGGCGAGCCGAGAAGGGGCCGGATCTGTCTGGGCCATTCCATGCGACGCCGTTCACCGGGGAGTTACGAGCCAACCGCCCGTCGCTCAAGTTTCACCCACCCTGTAGCGAGGAAGAATGGTCAATTGTTCTGCAACGTCCGCAGGTGTTTGCGCCAAATCTTCCGCGCCTCGGGCACCGGGCGGCGTAACCTGCCGATATCGCGCACGAAACAGACACCAATCCCCCGAAACACGAGTTTCCCCAACCGACTTCGCAACTCCTCTGGCTACGAACATCCCGGGCACCGGGCTTACCCACGAGGGCAGTTCCACCCACCCGATGGCCGCGGCCTCAAGTTCGCTCTGGTCGAGGAAACAGTTGCGCACCGCCCCGAGATCAATCGCTGGAACAACCTGGGAGCCGTCAACTATGTCTTTCCGCAGCAACCTTCGGAACGGCACGCCGTCCAGAGGATCGGTCTGGTAAGTCGCGGAAAGCGGCACGGCGTCGGCGAGTCCTAAACCCGCGCACTGCCTGATGTAGTCGGCAAGCGCGGCATCCGAGCAATACACGTAGCACCCCTTCATGCCTCGGGTCATCAGCGTTCGATACGTGTTCTTGACGATCATGTCTGCCAGTGCATTCGCGCGCTTGGGATCCTTCTTGCGAAGCTTTTTCAGGCCCTTGACCGATTGGTCCGACGATGCTCTCTGGTCGACATCGACCTGCACGCACCCGTCCCGAAAAACCAGGTCTGACCCGATGATGACCCCCACATAGTCGAGCTCAAGACCTTGGCACGTATGGATACACCCAACTTCATCGACTGAGCCAGGCGTCACGATCCAGAGGCTTCCGTCCTTGCCCAAGTTCCATCGGCGGCGATACCCGAACTCGAGCATCTCTATGTCCCACGCCGCCGGGTTCGTCTTACTCGGCCACTTCCAACAATAGCCAGCTACCACGCGCGCTCGGTCGTTCCCGTTCCGTCGCTCGATCAGCGCATGCATTTCGGCCGGGTTGTCAAAGACACGGAAGTCGTAGTCAATCCCGTCGAGGCTCTGGTTCGCGGTGGGCCGCACTCCGAGCGTCTGGTCAAGCCAAGCGAGGTACCCGTCGGAGCCGTTGCATCTGAACTGCGACGAGAGCTCAAGTTCAGTTACCTCAGCGCCTAGGGCACTCGCTTGCTGCCTCAATGCCTCAGCGCAACCAATATCGTGAACGGTAACCCGCTGGTGGTCATCGACGAAGAACACCGTGCAGCGGGCGGCACGGATGAGTTCCAACACTTGGTTCTCGCCTAGATTTCGGTAGAGCCCGCTCTTCTCGTTCAAACGATGCGCTTCATCCACGATCAAAGTGTCGTACGTATCTGGCTCGACATCGACGAACGAGCCTGACCCGCTGAAAAGGTTGGTTATGCGGGTCTTTCTGAAGATGCCGGTGAGCTTCGTTTCGTAGACCGCGCGGGGCGCTGCGTTCTTGGACACATAGCGCACGTTCCGCCCACGTCCGATCAGCGCTCCCAGCAGGTTTATCGCGAGCACCGACTTGCCAGTTCCCGGGCCTCCTTGCACGATGAGCACCTGCTTCCGGACTGAGGCTTGCGCGTCGGCGGCGAGGACCGATTCCTGCACGAGTTTCTGCTCGTCGATCAGCACGAACTCGGGGTGGCCCTGCAGCAGGCCGACGACGCTGTCGGCCAGCATCTTGGAAGGGCGGACCCTTCCGTGTTCAATCGCGTACAGGGCGCCTTTTCGGTCGCCGTGCCTTACTTGCTCTCGAATGAACGCCTGGAGCTTCGCCCTTTCCTTCTTGAGGAAGAGCGGTGCGCGCACTAGGTGGTCCTGGTAATGCGCGTGATCGATCTCGCCGTCCCGCGGATGGTTGTGCAGGTATGCACACGGCCGAAGGGAGATTCCATTGTCCTGGACTGCCTCGTTAAAATCCTCGAGCAGCGCGGCATAGGTCCAGGCTTGGTAGCACGGATGCAATCCTTCGGTCTCGCCGGCCGGACCCCCACGACGAGCCCACACGATCGCATCCTTCTGGCTGCGCCGACTGGTCGACCACTGCTTCAGTTCGACGATCACGACTTTCGCCCGTCCGTCTTCGTCTTCTCCCGCAATGATGAAGTCGATACGCTTCGACGTCCGGGGCACTTGGTACTCGATCCCGATTCCGACATCGCCTGGAATATCTTCGTCTTGAAGGACCTTCGACATCTCCTGAAGGGACTCCTTCCATGAACGGATCTCGGAAGGACTTACCCCATGCCCGGTAGCCGACCGAAAGTGCCTTAGGACGACCTCCTCGATATCTTCGCGCATCGCGTGGTGGATGAACTGGTCCTTGGATGCCTGATAGATGATCATGGCCGTTGCTTCAGCGGAACCGGTTCACGTTGTGCCAATCTAGCACCGCCGGATCCGGCCGATGCATCGATTCCTTCGGGATCAGGATGGACTGGCCGTGCAACTCGTAGTAGTGCTTCCCGTTCTCGAACTCTTCCCGGATACGGGGGCTCACTTCGACTTTCAACTCTGGCGTTACCGTGACATAGCCGCCGTCGAACAGTGCATGTAGATCGCGACGCAGCAGCAGGCCGTTGCTGGGCGCATGTTCTCCGCCATCGCTGTAGGGGCGGATGTGCGCGGCT
>Ga0105046_10020489_pt1 | contig 10001 bp, 9 predicted proteins | sample MAT03_FD_78385 | JGI IMG/M metagenome (GOLD analysis project Ga0105046, IMG submission 78385) | Freshwater microbial communities from Lake Fryxell liftoff mats and glacier meltwater in Antarctica - MAT-03 (megahit assembly) | ecosystem: Environmental > Aquatic > Freshwater > Ice > Liftoff... | reverse complement strand
TTCTCCAGTGCCCGGTTCTGGATCTGCCGGACACGCTCCTTGCTGATCCGGAGCAGATGGCCGATTTGGCGGAGGCTGTGCGTGCCGCTGCCGGTGAGGCCGAAGCGGAGATCGAGGACTTTCCGCTCCCGCGGGCGGAGGTTTTCCATCAGGAACTTCAACGCTTCTTGGCGCTCGTTGTTCTCGTGGAGCGTCAGCGTCTGCGTGTCGGGCATCGCTTCGGTGAGTTTGAAATCGCTGTCGTCGTCGAGGACGGCGTTCAGGCTGACCGGGGTGCGGGTGGCCGTTTGCAGGTGGTTCAGGTGCTCCAGGCTGCTCCCGGTGCGGGTGGCGAGTTCCTGCGGGGTCGGGAGGTGCTTGCCGCCGTGGGCGAGCGCTTCAGATTCTTGCTGCAATAGGCCCAGTTCTTGCAAGTGGTGCGGGCTGAGGCTCACCAAGTGGCTCTGGCGGGCGACGGCGATTTGCAGCGTCTGGCGGATCCACCACGTGGCATAGGTGGCCAATCGGGTGCCGTGCGACACATCGAAGCGGTCGATCGCCTGCATGAGGCCGCAGACGGCTTCTTGGAGGAGGTCGGTGTAGGCGAGGCTGTGGTGGCGGAACCGCTTGGCGACGTGGGCCGCGAGGCGGATGTTGGCGCTGGCGAGGCGGTGCTTGTAGTGGACGTAGCGCGTGTGCAGCCGGCGGACGGCGAGGACTTCGCGGGTGAGTTCGGTGCAGTTATCGCGGATGAACTGGGCCATCGGCCACGGTTCGAGCGGCGGCCGGCTGGCCCGCAGAGCGGGGAAATGTCGGAGGAGGACGCGGACGAGTTCGTTCTTGCAATCCCAAAAGCTGGCGAGCAACTCGCGTTCTTCATCGGGCGTGAGGAGGTCGGATGAGAAAGTCGTGACGACGGTTTCGTCGGTCACTTTGGCCGACGGAACTTGGCGGGTTCGTCGTACGGCGGCGGGCATGGTGTTTCCCCCAAAAGCAGTTGCAAATGGCCGGATGGAACGCGTACCCGAGCACGGCCACGGGCCGGCTATCTGGGTGACCGAATCCTGTCGGTCGGGGTGCTTCCAATGCACGCGTCGCATCCGGGGATAGGATGTTGAATTCGGCGAGTGAATCGCACAAACCCAGAGCATCATGGTCAGTAAAGCGGGCGTTCACCCCGACGGTATTCGGTATTCCAATATTTCAGAATGCCGAATTCCCCGACGGAGACCCAATCCTGGAAGGATTCCCGTAAACCGCAAAAGGCTCGACCCGAAAATGCCGGAGGCAAGAGGCAGGGGGGAAGCAAAGTCCCGACACGGCTGCCAGTGGGGTCGAGCGTCAGCAGGCGGGTGGCCAGCTTCGCCGGTGTCGAGGCGTTCATATCCCCTTCACTTCAATTCACGGATTGTAACCGCATACTCCCACTGATCAAGCGACTACTCCAAGATTTGCGCGATTTTTTCTTCCCAGCCCTTCCCCCTTTCCAAACGCGGGCGTCCTTGGCGGCTCCGAACGCAAATTCTCGGCAACGCAGATTTAACCGCTACAACAGGCACTGTCGTGAAACTGGGCGATCTTTTCCGATTCTTACCGAAAAAACGGACGGCGGACTCGCAAAAGCGCACTATGCTTCGATTGTTCGCCATTGCGCGATTCTACTTGCCCGAACAATGGTCATTCCCCGCACGGAGGCAGGGCCTTGCTCGATTTTCCGATGTCCAACCATCACGATCCCGATTCGCCCGGAACGGCTCCGACGATGTTGAACGCCCGCTACAAATGCTCCGTCTTGGTCGTGGACGACGAACCTTCCATCCTCGCTCTGCTGGCGCGCCAACTCGGGCACGACTTCGAATTGCTCACGGCCGGCACCGCCGAGCAAGCGAAGAGCATCGTCTCGTACCGGGCCATCGATATCGTGGTGACCGATCTCCAATTGCCGGATGCCAGCGGGTTGGCGCTGCTCGACTGGGTTCGCCGGATCTCGCCGCAGTCGGCACGGGTCCTGTTATCGGGCACGGCCAAATTGAAGGATGCCGCCGAGGCGATCAACTGCTGCCAGATCGATCGGTTGATCCTCAAGCCGTGGCGCGGCGAAGACCTACTGGCCCACCTCAACGAGGTCGCGAAAGGCTTGCTATTGGCGCGCAGCCACAAGCACTTGCTCGACGAGATGAAAACTCTGAACCAACAGCTTGAGAAGCGGGTCGCGGATCGGACGCAAGAACTCCGGGCCTCGAACCAAATCTTGGAGAAAATGGCCCTCACCGATCCCCTGACCGCGCTGCCGAATCGGCGGGCCATCGACTTGATCGCCCGCAAGGAACTGCTCCGCCGGTCGCGCAACGGATCGCCCATGGCCGTCGGCCTGATCGACGCTGACCGGTTCAAACTGATCAACACCAATTTCCTCCACCCCGGAGGCGACCACGCCCTCGTTTGCCTCGCCCGCGTCCTCCAGCACACGCTCCGGACGACCGATGCCGTCGGCCGCATTGGCGGGGAGGAATTCTTGGTGATCGCTCCCGAGACCGACCGCGGCGGCGCCGAGATTCTTTCCGAACGGCTCCGCCGCGCCGTGGAATCGGAAATCATCGATTACAACGGCGATCGGATCCCGCTCACCATCAGCCTCGGATTCGTGGTCGTGGAGGGGAGCCAATCGGTCACCTACGACGCTCTCCGCGAAGTGGCGTCGGAGGCTCTGAACGAAGCGAAGTCCGAAGGCCGCAACCGGACTTGCCTGCGCGTTTTCGAAGGCGCGGAAATGGCGGCCCGCTGATCCCCTCCCGATCTTCACATCCGGATCTCGGTCGAACCGCAGGCAGTTCCTATACTGGCCGGGGCGGGGTGATATCGCCCTGCCGACACATCCCAAGGAGTAGTCCGATGACCCGTTTGTTGACCGCACTGCTGGCCCTGGCTCTCGTCGCCGGATTCGGCTCGATCCGCGCCGAAGACAAGAAAGACCCGAAAGACGAAAAAGGCAAGCCGACCGGCATCTGGTCGAAAGAAGCCGACGGCCTGAAATTGACCTTCGATTTCAGCAAACCGGATGTGCTGACTCTGATCGCCGCCGCGGGCGAGAACTCGTTGACGGTCACGGGCAAGTACACCGTCGAAAAAGACGGGCTCATCAAAGTGAAGTCGAACAAGATTACCGTGATGGGGGAATTCCCGGTGAAGCCGAAAGACGGCTACACCTTTGAATTCAAAGTCAAAGTCGACGGCAAGAAAGCGAAGTTGACCGATTTCGACGCCAGCGAGGGCGCCGATGAAGCCAAAGGCGCCGTCGAAGGCGAGTACACCTTGGAAGAGAAGAAAGACAAGTAATCGATTGCGGATTGGGGATTTCGGATTGCGGATGGGAAGAGGGCCAAATCATTTCTTCCCATCCGCAATCCGAAATCCGAAATCCGCAATGGACCATCGGCATCGACGAGGCGGGCTACGGGCCGAATCTCGGGCCGTTGGTTCAAGCCGCCGTCGCGCTGCATCTGCCCGATTCCGACCCGGCCGGCTGGGACACGCTGCAAGCGATTGTGCGACCCGCCGCCGGTCGATGGGGCCGCGATTCCCGGCTCGTCATCGACGATTCCAAACGAGTCTACCACGGCCAAAACGCCCTCGGCAAACTCGAACTCGGCGTGCTGGCGGGCCTGTCGAAATCGGTCGCCACCTTCGGGGATCTCCTTCGGCACATCTGCTCTCCGGCTGTGATCGCCGATATCCACGCCGAGGTGTGGTTTGACCCGGCGCTGGCGTTGCCCATCGAGGCCCCCGCCGAATCGATTGCGAAGCGGCGCTCGGCACTCGCCGGGTTCGTCGATGCCTCGTTCGGCGCGATCTTCGCACGGGTCGTACCGGCGCCGCGCTTCAACTATTGCGTCGCCCGCACCGGGAACAAATCGAGCATCCTCTCCGACGGCCTGATCGAGTTGATTCAAAACAGCGTCGATGCCGCGCCGGGAATAGAACCGCTGCGATTTCTGTGCGACAAACAGGGGGGACGGGCGTTTTACGCGCCGCAGTTGCAAGAAGCCTTCCCGGAAGGATTCGTGGTCGCGGAGATCGAACGCGCCGAAGAAAGCCGTTATCGAATTCTCGATTTGCCGAGGGCGGTGACGGTGAGCTTTCGCCCCCGCGCCGACGGCGACAGCGTGGCCGTCGCCTTGGCGTCGATGGTTTGCAAATACCTGCGCGAAGTCTGCATGCTGCAATTCAACGCGTATTGGGCCAAAGAAGTCCCCGGTTTGGTCGCCACGGCCGGTTACCCGGTCGACGCCAAGCGGTTCTTCGCCGACATCCGCCCGGCCTTGGATCGTCTCGGCGTGCGCGACGAATCGATCTGGCGTATAAAATGAACTCGCGAGCTGGCCCGCGTCTGCGGCCGGAGATTCGTTCACGAAAGATTCCATGCCCCTCTACCAATACGAACTGATCGAACCGGACGGATCGAGCGGGGAAGTTTTCGAGGTCATGCAACGCATGGCGGCGGAGCCGCTCGAAATTCACCCCGAAACGGGCCAAGCCTGCCGGAGGATCTTGAGTGCGCCGAATGCCCCGCGGACGTGGACCGACCAGCACGCCAAGGCCGCGACGAGCGACGGCAGCTTGGAGCGCAAGGGCTTCACGAAATACATCAAAGGGTCGAACGGGAAATACGAGAAGATGTTCGGCAAAGGCCCGGACTTGATCAAGAAGCCGCCGGCGGGTGATTGACCGATCCGCGACGGGACGCCCACGCGCAACCGGCGAACAGCACCAGCGTCTCGATCGGGATGACCCCGTACCAGAGCACCCAGTCGTAGGCGTAGCCGCCGAGCAAATCCTTGTTTGGCAGAATGCCCAACACAGCGGCGATCGTCGAAACGACGAGCCACTTCCGCCGCTGTTCGAACCCCGCTCTCGCCAAGGCCCACGCCGGGATCACCAAGATGCAGAAGTGCGGTTTGCTGCTCATCGGCGACAGCAGCACCATGAGGCCGAGAACCATCCCGACGCCCAGCGGGTCGATGCCGGCATTCCGCCGCGCGGCCCGCGCGGCGACGGCCAACAACCCCAGCGCAATGACGGCTACGATCGCTTTCAAGACCCAGGGTGGCGCCGGATTCTCCCGAGGGCGCATGCCCCATTTGCCATCGCTCCACGCGATCTCGGCCGTGCCTTGGCGTGTGACCAAACCGGACAACGAATGGTTGAAGCCGATACCGGCAAACCAATCGCCGGGGTTGCGTTGCGGGGCCAAGATCGGGGCGAAGATACGCTCCGTCCATACCTTCATTCGCAATTGCCCATCGGCCGGCGGGAACAGCGCATCGGGGAGCAGGTTCGCGCCGAAGGCCACCAGCATCAACACAGTAGCTTCTTTCCATCGTCCGACCCACAACAAATAGGGCGCGAAGAGCAGGGGTGTGCATTTCGCCGCCGTCGCCAAGCCGATGAGCACCGCCCCGGTGTACGGCCGGCGATTCACCAAACACCAGCATCCGCAGACGATGGCCCCGCCCAAGAGCATGTCGATCTGCCGATTCACCAAAACATCGAAGACGAACCCGAGGCCAGCGAACAACCCGAGCAGGGCGATCGCGCATTCCCGTCGGGGCGGGAGCCAGGCGAAAGATCCGCCCGTGAACCGCCAACCGACGAGGAGCAGCCCACAACCAGCCGCGACGTTCATCGCCCAGAATTGCGCCGCTCGGTATTCTCGGCGGAGCGCGGCCGCCGGCAGCGGAATCAGCGCCGTGAAGGGGGGATATACGAAAGCGTCGCGGAAGATGTGCTCGCCGGTTTGCAGCCTCTCGGCCGCCGGGATGTAGACCTTCTCCCAATCGGTGTCGCCGAAAAGAAACGTCTGCGGCGCAAAGGCCAAACTCAAAAGCACCACCAGCAGCAACATCGGCCCGAGTGGCCGTCTGGTCTGGCTCACGCTCCGGCGGGCAGCAATTCCCCCTCTTCGATTTCTTCCATCGGCGACTCGAAGTCGAGCGGCACGTCGGCATCTTCTTCGAGTACCGGTTGCGTCGGGTCGCCCATGCCCTCGGGCCAAATGTGGAAGCCGCCCTTCAAGCCTTTCAACTCCCAAGTCCCCCAGATGCCTTTGCCTTCGTTGAAACCGGAGTAGTGCACCGTGTGGCTGCCGGCGTAAATCTTGCGGAAGTGCACGGCCCCATCGGCGAGGTCGTAGGTTCCATTCACGAAAAACTGGGCGACGCGATCTTGACCTTCGCCCGTCATCGCGCCCGCGCGGAAGCTCAGCAGCAGTTCCATCGCGTGCTTGCCGGGAATGCGTTTGTCCGTGAAGAAGCCGACCCACTTCCCGCTCGGGAACCGCGAATCGGCTTCGATCGGGTCGGCCATGATAGGTGCCTCGCAATGGTCAGAGTCGGTGGTCCGTTTCCAAACAACGCTCGTTGATTCGACCGCTGACCACCACTATTTCGAAGTGAACTTATACAGCGTCGTTTCGGTCCGCAGATAGAGCGCCCCGGCCGACGGCACGATCGTCGCGAAAGTCTTTTCCTTCATCTCGCTTTCGCTCCCGGCCACGACTTCCAATTCCTTTTTGTTCGGGACGATCACCTGACCGAAGCCCGTCTCGGAGGTGATGTAGATTTTCTTGTTTGCCAAGATCGGCGAGGAAGAGAACGCCCCGCCCTTGATCCGCGTCGCCCAGTGAACCGTGCCGGTCTTCGCGTCGAGGCAGCTCATCATGCCTTGATCCGAGATCATGTACAATTCGTCTCCGACGATCAAGGGAGTCGGCGTGTTCGGCGCGAATTTGTTGGTCTGCCAGGCGATGTGGCTTTCGGTGATGTCGCCGGTGCCGTCGGGCTTTATGGCGATCAGGTGCTGGTTGATATAGCCGGTGGAAATGAAGACGAGCCCGTGGGAATAGACCGGCCGCGTGATCAGCGACCAACCCGGTTTCGGGTATTTGACGCGCCAGATTTCTTTGCCGGTTTTGGGTTCGTAGGCCGCGCACCAATCGCTCGCCGCGGAGACGATCTGCTTCTGGCCGTCGTGCTCGATCAACTGGCAAGTCGCGAACGAGAACTTCAAACTCGCCGTCATCTTGCGCTCGGTCTTCCACGCTTCTTTGCCGGTCTTGGCGTCGAGGGCGACGACCATCTGCTTGTCTTTCCCATCGCAACTGAATACGACGTTCCCCTCCGCGAGGATCGGCGAGCCGCCGTTGCCGTGCTGGTGTTCGTAGGGGTATTTGTCGTTTTTCCACAGCACTTTGCCGGTGAGGTCGAGCGCGGCGGTACCCATATGACCGAAGTGGACGATGATCCGTTCGCCGTCGGACACGGCCGTCGGGCTGGCGTGGCTGTTCTTCTTATGCGGCTGCGATACCGTCGCTTTTTCGAGAAAGATTTGTTCGTTCCAATCGATCTTGCCCGACTTGGCATCGACGCAGACGACGCGGAGTTCGTAATCGGGTTTGTCGCTATTGCCCGAAGGCACGGCCGTGGTCAGGATCAACTTGTTGCGCATGACGATGGGCGACGACCAACCGGCGCCGGGGATGGCGACCTTCCACGCGACGTTTTTGTCCGGCCCCCACGCGGTCGGCACGGCGGGGCCGTCGTAATGGCCGACGCCGTTGGGCCCACGGAATTCGAGCCACTCGGCGGCATCGGGCGACTTCGGGGCGGGGTCGGCACTCAGCATCAGCAAGGCGGCCGTCAGCGCAAAGGGGGTCATGCGGCGAATCTCGGAGTGATAAGGGAACGAGGATAGTTTACCGGATCCGGCACGGGTGGCGCAGATCACGGTGTCGCATCGGGGAAATCGACGCCGGCGTAAATATCGGCGAGTGGAACGCTGGCGGCAATGGAAATGAAAGCGAGCGTCTCGGTCAGGCCGACGAACGAAATCAGGCCCCACGCGCCGTCCGGTTGCCGGATGTAACGGTCGATCACCGGTTCGTCTTGGGCCACGAGGACGTATTCCTGCAAGCTCGCGATCTGCTGGTAATTGCGAAATTTCTGTCCGCGGTCGTATTTCTCTGTGGACGGCGAGAGCACTTCGATGATGACCGAAGGATTGGTCAGCGTCTCGGCGTCGATCGGGTCGAATTCGCCCGGTCCGCACAGGATCACGATATCCGGGTAGGTGTACAGCCCGGTGCGATCCACGAGGACGCGCTGATCGCTGGAGAGGGTTCTGCAACGCCCGGCTTTGAAGATGGCCCGCAAAGCGGCGATGAGAGCATCTTTGATTTCATTGTGCTTAAAACTCGCCCCGGCCATGGCGAACATTTCGCCGTCGAAGAACTCGCTTTTGTACTGGGCCCGGCGCTCGATGCTCAAGTACTGCGACGCCGTCAAGCGAGGTTTCGGAAGCGCACTCATCGCGTGTCTCCGGAGCGGTGGAAAAAAACTCTCTTAGCATTGCTCGACTGCGACGGTATACGGTATGATACCCCAGACTTCCCACGGCTGCACCGGAGACTTTGCCGATGACGACCCCGCTGGATGCGAACCCATCGCCAAGCCGCCCGTGGCTGATTCCTCTGATACTAGCCAGTACGCTCGGCTTGGGCGCAATCGCCCTCGTATTGGTTGTCGGCTCCGGCGGACAGACCGCCCAAGCGAAGGCTCAGGTCACGGTCAAACAGCCCGAACCGAAGCCCGAAGACGATCAGCCGGCTCCCGAATTCCCCGAGAAGATGGACTGGCTGAACACCGCCGGGCCGATCACGATGAAGGATTTGAAAGGGAAGGTCGTCCTGCTCGACTTCTGGACCACGTGCTGCATCAACTGCATCCACACCCTGCCCGACTTGGCCAAGCTCGAAAAGAAATACCCTAACGAAGTCGTCGTCATCGGCGTCCACAGCGCGAAGTTCGACAGCGAGAAGGAAACGAAGAACATCCGCAAGGCGGTGCTGCGGTACGAGATCGCCCACCCGGTCGTCAACGACGGCGACCACAAGATCTGGGACAAGTACGGCGTCATGTCTTGGCCCACGCTGGTCGTCGTCGACACCGCCGGCAACGTCGTCGGAGCGACCTCCGGAGAAGGCAACTACGAGACGCTCGACAAAGTCATCGCCAAGCTCATCGAAGAAGGCAAAAAGAAAAAGACGCTCAACGACAAGCCGATCCGCTTCGACCTCGTCCGCTTCCGCGAGAAGGGCGACACGCCGCTTTTCTTCCCCGGTAAAGTCTTCGCCGACGAAAAAAGCAAACGGCTGTTCATCGCCGATAGCACGCACCACCGCATCGTCGTCACCGACCTCGACGGTAAGAAGCTCGGCATCATCGGCAGCGGCACACCCGGCTTCAAAGACGGCAAGTTCGCCGACGCCCAATTCGACGATCCGCAGGGAATGGCTCTCGACGGCGACCTGCTCTACATCGCGGATCGCAAGAACCACAGCATCCGCGCGGCGAACCTCAAGACCGGCGAAGTGAAGATCTTTGCTGGCACCGGTGCCCAAGATTCGAAGTCCCGCTTCACCGATACCCCGGCCGACCCACTGAAGACGGGCCTCAATAGCCCGTGGGATTTGCAGATCGTCGGAGGGACGATGTTCATCGCCATGGCCGGGCACCACCAGCTGTGGGCCTACGACCTCAAAGATAACAAGATCCAAGTCTACGCCGGCGACGGTGGCGAAAACATCAAGGACGGACCGCTGTACGCCAGCCGGTTCGCCCAGCCTTCCGGTCTGACGACCGACGGCAAGTTCCTCTACGTCGCCGATTCCGAAGTCAGCGCCATCCGCAAGCTGAGCACCGACGGAAATGGTCGGGTCGAAACGCTCATCGGTGAAGGCCTCTTCGAATTCGGCGACAAAGACGGCACAGGGAAAGACGTCCGCATCCAGCACGCCCTCGGCGTCATCGCTTACGGCGACAAGGTGATCATCGCCGACACTTACAACAACAAGCTGAAACTGCTCGACCCGAAAACGACCGATACGAAGACGATCGCGGTAATCGGCGACCCGGCCGACAAGGGCGTGAACTTCAACGAGCCGGCCGGCTTGAGCATCGCGGCCGGGA
>Ga0105046_10020487_pt1 | contig 10002 bp, 9 predicted proteins | sample MAT03_FD_78385 | JGI IMG/M metagenome (GOLD analysis project Ga0105046, IMG submission 78385) | Freshwater microbial communities from Lake Fryxell liftoff mats and glacier meltwater in Antarctica - MAT-03 (megahit assembly) | ecosystem: Environmental > Aquatic > Freshwater > Ice > Liftoff... | reverse complement strand
TTCATTCCTGCTTTGTAGCCTACAAAAACACTATTGTTTCCAAGCATTGGCTGGGTACTGTGTGCTTTGTTGCCTATTACCACATTATGGTCTCCAAAGCCACCACCCAATGGAATGGCATTCCCGGCTTCAATTCCTACAAATAAATTGGTAGAGTTACCCTTGTGCCACAGAATAGAGCTATCAGAGATTTGGTATGCGCCGGTGTTTAGATTGACGTCAATATCACCTGTGGTACTTGTACCAAGTCCAACATCAAGCGCATCGTTTGGTGCCGGGACGTTTACACCTACACTCCCTGTTGATAAATCAGTTATGTTTGTAGCGCAAAGGGCTAACCCAATGGCAGTTACCTTAACTACATTATTTAGTGGCGCAGTATTGCAAAGATTCACACCTGTAGATGAAGAAGCTGTTTTAACCAAAATGACATCTCCAATTGAATTTACACTTAGGCCCATTCCATTGGGTGGATTGACAAAAGCACCGGTTCGTAAATCTCCAAGCTGCAATCCGCTTACACCAGTTGTACTTGGGGTAGTATTATTTTTTGTGATTTCAACCAGATTTCCAGGAGGAATGCAAGTTGGAAAATCGCCAAAACCCACGCTACCTTTTTGCGTTGGATTTTCAGCGAAGTAAAGATTGTAGGTGTTCAAAAGAATTTTTCTCTTGTTCAATAAAGCTGCACTGTTTTCCTGAGCAAGGTTGCCACACAAGCCTCCAAGTTGAACTGTATTTCCTAATACCTGAAGTCCATTGTTTGCTAATGTTGTTGCTGCCAGAGGCGTTGTGAGTACCACATCACCATTGATGTCAACTGTTAACAATCTTGTAGAATTAACTCCATTGAATCCATTAGGAATGGGTGCCACAAGCGAGGTCAAATTTCTAAATCGCAATCCACTACCCGTCAAACCGTAAGGGGCGGTACTGGAATTTTGGGTAGAAATTTCTACAATGTTGTTGGCATTAACAGGCACTGCGAAATTGTTACCAAACCGCCACCAGCCATTAGAACCCACACGTCCTTTTTCTGCCTGGGTTATGTTCCATATAAATTGTGGTGTTGCCGAACCGCCACCTGGATTTAGACCCGTTGCGTTGTACCAGAAGCCATTGAAATTGCCAATGTGTTCTACCCTGTTATTGCGGTGCTGTAGTAACGATGCCTGACCCAGCCGAAAATGAGTGCGGTTACTCCCGGAAGAAAATAAATCAATACTCGCAAAAGAAGAAGAGCCTAAGCCTGGAGAAATGCTAATACCATCACCAGTCAAAGTAGGGAATGAATTGAATCCATTGTTGGTCAGACCTAAATTGATGGTCGTTGTAAATTTGCGTGTCCCACCTGTAAAGTGATACACTTCGCTGTTCCATAATGTCCCAAAAACATTATTTGTGTTGGGAATCGGATTGTTCCCTCCTCTATACCAGGCAATCCTGGCAAACTGGGAGGTCGTACTGGTGACCGCAGGTGCGGTTCCAGTTGGCGTCTGTGTGGTAGTCAGCTGGGCAAAAATCCCACTGCTCACCAAAATTAAGGCAGGAATAAGGATTGTTTTCATAATAAGGTTTCATTTGGTAAAACATTGATAAAAAGACTTATGTGGATCTTTCCTAAAAATTGAAACCTAAAAATATTATTAGTTAAATCCTAGTATTTAATTGGAAAAATCTAAAATCCAATTTGAGCTCACTTAGATAGGGTATACTGAAAAAGTGAGCATCTAATCGAAAAAATTATAATCCACTAATCATCTAAACTCCCTCCATTGGAGACTTGTACCGAACTTGATTCGGGGGGGGCTGGAGTGAGGTCATAATGGAGGTAACTCGCGTAATGAGGTGGATTTTGAAAATTTGAAGTGCAAGGATTTTATATTATTTCAAAAATACCTTTGCATCTTTTCATAGAAAATACTCCAAAACAATCTTAAAATCTCTGTAGACTTTTTCAGCAAGCTTTAGACAAAGGGCCTTTTACATCAGCCCCTCTCTTCTAGAAAAAATTATTAGACTGTATGAATCCTTCATGCTAAAAAAGAAGAATAAAAGCTCGTATAAAAATTATTTAGATTCTATTTATATCATAAAATATAATTTTTTTAATTTTAATTTGGATAATTTTAATTTAGTTTTCTATATTTGTCCCGTTCGAAAGAACGTATTCCTAAACCTTATCTGAACCATGATCTCGACCATTTTAATCGTAGAAGATGAACGTCTTCTTGCACTCGCTCTTCGGAGCACCCTCGTTTCTTTAGGTTTTACCGTCTTGGACACAGCCTCTACATTCGAAGAAGCTGTATCCAAAACAAATGCTCTCCATCCGGATCTGATCGTGATGGATATTCACCTTCAGGGTGACCGGAATGGGGTAGAAGCCGCAGAATCCATCCGGAATTTCTCTCATTCACCCATCGTTTTCCAAAGCTCCTCTACCGAAACAGAATGGATTGAAAAAGCAAAACAATTGCCTGATTCGGTGTTCATTTCCAAAACCACCTCAAAAGCAGATTGGAACTGCGCCATCGGATATTTTAGCACTATGAATATGAGCCTGGTCGCTTAATCAGGAACTCGGTGGTTTCCGGATAAGTAGACAACCCGGTTCGATTTCAATCGTAAGTTCGTTGCCAAATAAAACCGGTTCTCCATCAACATGCCCAAGTAACGGGATTTCTGATTTTATGATCAGGTTAGAAAAAGGACTGTTGCAATAGAAATGAGAACTTCGAAGGCGGCCAATCATAAGTTTTAGAAACAATCCAACGGCCGACCAAAGAGGGAAAGGGAGAATCCGGATAAATTGAAGAAGTCCATCGTCTATCTGGGCACCGGGTGCTATTTTGGCCCCATTTCCATATTCAGAACCATTGGCCAATGTTGCGGTGAATATTTTACTTTGAAATGCTGTGCCGTCGCATGTCCCACTGATTTCTATAGGTTTATACTGATTGAAAGATTCAATGGATGATACTATATATTGAAGAAATCCTCTTGTTTTTTTGTTCGCAAACCGATGGGAAACTACTCCTTCAAATCCAAAACCGGAAGCAAGGAAAAAGGGCATTCCATTCGCCCGTCCGGCATCCATTTTTTCGTTTTTACCCTTTAAAAGTTGTAGAAAAGCTTTTTCAGTGTTGAGCGGGATTTTCAAATGCCTTGCCAAACCGTTTCCTGATCCCAATGGTACGATTCCTAAAGCCGTTTTTGTACCCATCAGACTTCTGGCTACTTCATTCATAGTGCCATCTCCACCCGCAGCAATGCATAGATCAAATCCTTCTTTTGATACTTTGGCTGCAAGCTCAATGGCGTGCCCTGCATATTTTGTCGTCAGGATTTCAAAAGAAGAGTCAGGTACTGTATCCTTCGCCAATCGGTGAAAGTTCCGGATGAGCGATTCTTTAGAACCCTTAGTTCCTGCTTTTGGATTTATGATCAGTGCAATGCGCATTTCCTTTTTAACAAAAAACCCCGCTTTTGGCGGGGCTTTTCACGATTTATTTAGTTTTTATGCAGAAACCAGAGCTTCGGCACCTCCCACAATCTCAAGGATTTCGGTAGTGATGGCGGCTTGTCTGGTTCGGTTATACATCAGTTTCAACTCTTTAAGCAATTCACCTGCATTTTCGGTTGCCTTATCCATGGTTGTCATTCGTGCACCATGTTCTGATGCATTGCTATCCAGAACAGCCTTAAACAATTGCATTCCAAGTGCTTTAGGAATCAGTTCAAGAAGGATGCTTTCCTGATCCGGTTCGTAAATGTAATCTATATTCGAAGTAGGACCAGATGCTGATTTTTGAGAGGTAAAGGGCAAAAGCTGTTCTTCACGAACAATTTGGGTCGCAACATTTTTAAACTCGTTGTATACAACCACAACCTTATCAAAGGATTTGTTTTTAAACGAATCCATTATCCACTGCGCAGCTTTCTGAACGGAAGTGTATTTCAGATCTGAAAACAGTAAATGAAATTCCCCGTGAACTCTCGGAAGTTTTTTAACAAGAAAATCATTCCCCTTTTTTCCAATGGCGAGTACTGAAACTTCTTTACCTGCATAGGTCGCATGGTAAAGATGGGTTACAGCCTTCATAATATTTGTATTGAAAGCTCCGCAAAGTCCCCTATCTGAGGTTACAGCCACGATTAGAATCTTGTTTGGCTCTCTTACTTCCATAAAAGGGCTTTCAAAATCCGTTCCTGCGGCTGAAGAAAGATTCTTCAACAGGGCACTAAGTTTCTGGCTATACGGCCGCATCTGTGTGATTGCTTCCTGGGCTTTTCTCAACTTGGCCGCCGCCACCATTTTCATGGCTTTGGTGATCTGCTGCGTTGAATTCACAGACTGTATCCGAACCCTAACTTCTTTTAAATTGGCCATCGGTCAGCTTTCGTTTTCTGAAATATTTCGATTTAAATAGTATGAATGGATGCGATTTCTTTGGCTATTCTTTTCAGAACATCGGTTTGTTCTGCATCCAGTTTGCCTTTTCTTAATCCTTCCAACGTTTCCTTGTGTCCTGTTGCTAACGTAGTAAGGTAATCTTTTTCAAATTCCTTCATCTTGTTAACCGGAACATTATCAACCAAACCTGTCGTACAGGCATAGATGATAGCAACCTGCTGTTCTACCGGAACCGGTGAGTACTGTGCTTGTTTCAACATTTCCTGATTTCGTCGACCCCGCTCAATAGTGAGTTTGGTTGAGGCATCCAGATCGGAACCGAATTTTGCAAACGCTTCCAGTTCACGGAATTGAGCCTGATCCAGTTTTAGGGTACCAGCCACTTTCTTCATGGATTTGATCTGCGCATTTCCTCCCACACGTGATACGGAAATACCTACGTTGATCGCCGGACGAATACCTGCGTTGAACAAGTTGGTTTCAAGGAAGATCTGTCCATCGGTAATCGAAATTACGTTGGTTGGAATATACGCTGAAACGTCACCCGCCTGTGTTTCGATGATCGGAAGGGCGGTAAGTGATCCGCCTCCTTTTACCAATGGCCGGATTGACTCTGGTAAATCGTTCATCGCCTGAGCAATTGAATCGGATGCGTTGATCTTTGCGGCTCTTTCCAGAAGGCGACTGTGCAAATAAAATACATCACCAGGAAACGCTTCCCGGCCCGGAGGACGACGAAGCAAAAGAGAAACTTCACGATAAGCTACAGCTTGTTTTGACAAATCGTCGTAAACAACCAGTGCTGGTTTACCGGTATCCCTGAAAAACTCACCAATAGCAGCACCCGTGAAAGGTGCAAAAAACTGCATTGGGGCTGGATCAGCAGCACTTGCAGCTACTATTACTGTATATGGAAGGGCGCCTCCTTTCTCAAGGGCATTCACTACCTGGGCAACTGTAGATGCTTTTTGTCCGATGGCCACATAAATACAATAAACAGGCTCACCTTTTTCATAAAATTCTTTCTGATTGATGATGGTGTCAATCGCAACTGCCGTTTTACCGGTCTGCCGGTCACCAATGATCAATTCCCTTTGGCCCCGACCCACTGGAATCATGGCATCAATCGCCTTAATACCAGACTGTAATGGCTCAGTTACTGGTTGACGATAAATCACGCCCGGGGCTTTTCTTTCCAGAGGCATTTCATATAAATCACCTTCCAGCTTGCCTTTTCCGTCAATTGGATGACCAAGTCCGTTTACCACACGTCCACAAAGTCCATGTCCTGTTTGAACAGAAGCAATTTTGCCTGTTCGCTTTACGGTATCGCCTTCTTTTACAAGCGAAGATTCGCCAAAAAGTACAGCTCCGACATTGTCCTCCTCCAGGTTCAATACGAGACCTGTTAATCCATTTGGAAAGGATAAGAGTTCTCCGGATTGTGCTTTGGAAAGGCCATAAATCCGGGCCACACCATCCCCAACCTGGAGAACGGTTCCTGTTTCTTCAAGCTCAGCCTCGGATTTGGCGTTGGCTAGCTGCTCTCTCAAGATTGCGGATATTTCATCCGGTCTGATATCTGCCATATAGGTGTTCTTTGAAAATTCGTTTAAATTAGGTCAATTTTTGGGACGTAACTGTGATCAAGCAATTGATCCCGTAGTTTTGTGAGTTTTGTTTGAACAGACTCATCGAACTGTAGATCTTCTACACTAAGAATATAGCCACCAATAATCGCAGGATTTACCTTTTCTACAATAGATACTTTCCCACCGGCTATAGATTCTGCCTTTGCCAGCAGTGTTTTCCTCAGATCCTCAGTTAAAGGAACGGCAGATATTAACTTACCTTCCTTTATTCCCTTTTGCTTTTTGTCTTCATGTAGGAAAGCGTTCGCAATTTCAGTGAGTTCCTTTTCTCTTCCCTTACTTACTACAAGTTTAAAAAACAGTGAAGTCGTTTTCTGGAAATGAGGTGTAAATAGTGCGTCCAGAATGGCTTGTTTTTTAGATGAAGAAATGATCGGGCTGCTAATCACAGACTGTAAATTCCGGTTGGCAGTAACCGTTGCCTGATACAATTTAATATCAGCCAGCACAGGCTCAACCGTTCCATTTTCCTTCGCCAGTTGGTATAGGGACTTTGCATAACGTTCAGCTGCTTTCGAACTTGCCATTTTATACGGTTTGTTACTTAATTATTGGATGAATTAGCCAGGATTTCTTTTACCAGTTGCTGTTGACTTGCATCGGTGGATAGATTCCGACGGATAACTTTTTCTGCAATGTTTAATGAGGTGGAGGCAAGATAGTTTTTTAACTCAGCCAAAGCAGCTTCTTTGCTGATTTCAATTTCTGAACGGGCAGAATCAATCATTCTTTGCGTCTCACGATTTGCTTTTTCTTTCGCTTCCTGAAGAAGAGTTGAAGCCATGTGTTGTGCCTCATCCAACATTTTATCACGCTCTTTGCGGGCTTCCAGAATTAGTTTCTGGTTGTCAGCAACTAGACTTGCCATTTCTTCTCTTGCTTTTTTAGCTTCAGATAAGGCGGTTTCGATGCTTTCTTCTCTTTCCTTTAAGCCGCTGATAATGGGCTTCCATGCAAATTTGGAAAGAACAAAAAGAACGGTCAGAAAGGTGATTATCTGCCAGAATAAGAGACCAAAGTCGGGGGTTACTAATTCCATATTCTCAGTTTGAATGCGGTTTGTAAAAGTTGCCCCGGTCTATTGAACCGGGGCAAACAATTATTTGTTCATGATAAGGAAGCAAATTACAGCAGCGAACAAAGCCACACCTTCGATCAAGGCAGCGGCAACGATCATAGCACCCTGGATTTTACCGGAAGCTTCTGGCTGACGGGCAATCCCTTCAACGGCAGATCCACCGATTTTACCGATTCCAAGTCCTGCACCTAACGTAACAAGACCAGCACCGATACCTGCGCCCATGATATCAAAACGGGCTACTTCCATTAACATAGCGAAAATTGAGCTAAGCATGATTTATATAATTAAACTGAAATTGAAAAAACATTTTAATGATGATCGTCATGATGTTCATGTTCTGCGACCGCCTGACCAAAATACATGGCCGAAAGCAGCGTGAACACATATGCCTGCAGGATGGCTACAAAGAGCTCCAGAAGACTCATAACGGTTGAGAATAAAGTTGCAGCTACGCCTACGAACACACTTTTAAATATGAAAGTGAGGCCCAAAAGACTTAAAATAATAACGTGGCCCGCTGTGATATTGGCAAACAATCGAACCATTAAGGAAAATGGTTTTGATAAAATTCCGACCAGCTCTACAGGCAGCATAATCGGACGGAGCCACATCGGGATTCCGGGCGTCCAAAGTATGTGCATCCAATAGCCTTTGTTTCCTGAAACGTTGGTAATAATCAATGTTACAACGGCCAAACTAAGTGTAACAGCAATGTTGCCTGTCAGATTGGCTCCTCCAGGTACCAAACCCAATAGATTGTTGAACCAGATAAAAAAGAATACAGTGAGCAGGTATGGGAGAAACCGTTCGTATCGCTTTCCAATATTGGGTAAAGCAATATCATCACGAATGAATACAATGATCGGTTCAAAAAAGGATTGGATTCCAGTGGGTGCGGCACCTTTCCGTTTCTTGTATCCTGCTGAAACGGAGAAAAATACTGCGAATAAGATGGCAACACTTAAAAAGAGAGATGCGATGTTTTTTGTAATTGAAAGATTGAAAACCTTCGTAGCTCCTGGATTTGAATGTCCGTGAGCTGGAGCCATAAAAGCAAAAAACTCCCTGTTAGGATCAAGTGAAATAATTTTGCCATGATGATCGGTTGAATATCCGGCATACTCTACAGCTTCATGACTTCCATGCGCTGTTTTTAATTTAGAAAATGAAAAAACTTCAAGTCCCCGATCGGCTGAATAAAAAATAACCGGTAGATTTAAGCTGAGTTCGGTATGACCAATTGTCGCAAAATGCCAATCATGCGAATCTCCAATGTGATGAAAAATCATAGAGGAGATATCGAATTTTTTTTCAGTTGAATCGGTATCTTCTGAAGCTTTTGCGGCAAAACCAAGACTTATTGTGAAAAGAAGAAATAGCTGTAAAAACTTGGTTCTGAAATTGTTACTCATCATTCGGACTTGTTTTCTCTCGAATCGGGCCGCAATATAGAGAGAAACCTTCTGATTTCCAGAAATTCAAAAATCAAATATAGAATTACAAACACAAGAGCTCCTTCATTTTGGGGCCCAAGATTCTGCATCAAATAAACGAGAAGTAAGGTGAGAGAAGCGAGCATTTTAACCACCATCAACAGAAGATAGATCATTAAAGGTGGTTGGTCAATTACTTTAATAAACCAACCGGAAAGAAAAAAGGCAAGAATGAAAATTGCTCCCAAACCCGGCACGAAAAAACTCTGTGCGATTTCTCCAAAAACCTGGGTAGAGGGATACGTTTTTAAAAAGCTGCTAATTCCAAAAACAACAAGGAATACTGCGATCAGATTTTTCATCTACAATTTCTGGATTTTAAGTATTTAACTAGAAGTTAAGATGCTTCATTTTAAGCGCACATCACAAAAAAGCCCTGATTTGGTCAGGGCTTTTTTGTGGATGCCGGTCTGACTAAATATCAATCCGGGCGTATTTTGCATTTCGTTCAATAAACTCTCTTCGTGGTGCTACCTCGTCTCCCATAAGTGTTGAAAACAAGTGGTCGGCTTCTGCGGCGGATTCGATGGTTACAATCTTCAAGGTCCGGTTTTCAGGATTCATTGTTGTTTCCCACAATTGCTCCGGGTTCATCTCTCCCAAACCTTTATACCGTTGGATATTCACTGAATCTTCTTTTCCTTCTTTAGCGATTTCCTTAACAGCACGTTCACGTTGTTCTTCGGTCCAGCAGTAACGTTCTTCTTTCCCTTTTTTTACCAGATACAAAGGTGGCTGAGCAATATATACATATCCATTGTCGATCAGATCCTTCATATACCGGAAGAAAAAAGTAAGAATCAATGTCCGGATGTGACTTCCATCCACATCCGCATCGGTCATGATGATTACTTTATGATACCGAAGCTTCACCATATTCAGCCCTTTTTCGTCTTCAGGTGTTCCGAACGAAACGCCTAGAGCTGTGATGATGTTCCTTATTTCTTCGTTGTCGTAAATTTTATGTTCCTGGGCTTTTTCCACATTAAGGATTTTCCCCCGCAAAGGTAAAATGGCCTGAAATGCCCGGTTTCTTCCTTGTTTGGCAGATCCACCGGCGGAGTCCCCTTCGACCAGATAAATTTCGCAAACCTCCGGGTCATTGTCTGAACAGTCAGCAAGTTTACCAGGTAGACCTGATCCTGAAAGTACGTTCTTTCTTTGTACCATTTCTCTTGCCTTACGGGCCGCAATTCTTGCTTTTGCAGCAAGAAGCACTTTAGAAACGATGGTTTTGGCCTCTCTTGGGTGTTCTTCGAGGTAAGTTGAAAGGATATCTGCTACACAAGTTTCAACCGCACCCATCACATCGCTGTTTCCAAGCTTAGTTTTAGTCTGGCCTTCGAATTGTGGCTCCTG
>Ga0105046_10020485_pt1 | contig 10003 bp, 9 predicted proteins | sample MAT03_FD_78385 | JGI IMG/M metagenome (GOLD analysis project Ga0105046, IMG submission 78385) | Freshwater microbial communities from Lake Fryxell liftoff mats and glacier meltwater in Antarctica - MAT-03 (megahit assembly) | ecosystem: Environmental > Aquatic > Freshwater > Ice > Liftoff... | reverse complement strand
CGCGCAGCATGAAGGCGATGCCACGCTGGCCGAGTTCATCGTTCCCCTGCGCCAGAAAGCCGCCGAGTGGGCCAGCCTTACCCAGGGCATCCTGCAGCGCGCAGCGGGTGATGCCGAGGAAATCGGCGCAGCCAGCACCGACTACACTTTCTATTCCGGTTACGTGACGCTGGCCTATTGGTGGGCGCGCAGCGTGGCCGCCGCCGATGCCTCGGGCCACGATGAGGCATTCAAGCAGGCCAAGCGCGAAACCGCGCGCTTCTACTTCGCCCGCATCCTGCCGCGCACCCTGACCCACGCAGCCGCCATCGAATCCGGTGCCGAACCACTAATGGCGATGTCGGCAGAACGCTTCAGCGCCTGAACCAACGCAGGAGCGCCCTTTGTGCCGCGCGGGTACATCGGCGCGAGCGCTTGCAAGATGCGTCGCCCAGAAGTGCTCGCGCCCATGGGGCGCTCCTCCGTGGCGGGGCCGGGTGATACACAAATCATCAACAATTAGGTATAACCTGTTTACCCGATGGAAGCAGACACTAGCCAGCTTCAACTGATCGGCAGCGAGGGCCTCGTTGCCCCGCTCGGCATCGCCGCCCATCCCTCTTCCCGCTCCGCGACCGTACGCCTGCTGTCGCTGGACGCACACGGCCGGGTCCTGGACTGGATCAACTGGCAGGACGCCACCTGCCTGTATGCACGCGATGCCGTCGCCTGGACCCTGGGCGATCCCTGCCTGCGTGTACACGGCGGCACCAGCCGCCTCAGCGGCGAGCAAAGCATCATTGAGCTGCACCCCATCGTTGCCTCGCGCGGCCATGCCCGCGCCCAGGCGCTATCGCCTACGCCCACCCTGACCAACACCGCCCTGTTCGCCCGCGACGCGCAGCTGTGCCTGTACTGCGGGCGCGAGTTCTCCCGCCCCAGCCTGACCCGCGACCACGTGCTGCCCCTGTCCAAGGGGGGCCGCGACACCTGGGAAAACGTGGTCAGCGCGTGTTTCCAGTGCAATTCACGCAAGGCCAACCGCACCCCGCAGCAGGCCAATATGCCGCTGCTCGCGGTGCCCTACCGGCCCAGCTGGATCGAGCACCTGATCCTTTCCAACCGCAACATCCTGGCCGACCAGATGGCCTTTCTGAAGGCGCAGTTGCCCAAGCGCAGCAAGCGCTTCGCCGCGGCCTGAACAATGCTGCTTGCCCGCCCCCGCAATGCGGAGGAAAATACGGTAAATGATCGACCCGACCCGTTATCCGCGCCTCTCGCGCATCAACCTGCCCGCGGACCTGCGCAAGTTCGACGAATCCGAACTCACCGCCGTCGCCGACGAGCTGCGCGCCTACCTGGTCGAATCGGTCGGCCGCAGCGGTGGCCATTTCGGCGCAGGCCTCGGGGTGATCGAACTTACCGTGGCTTTGCACTACCTGTATGACACGCCCAACGACCGCCTGGTGTGGGACGTGGGCCACCAGACCTACCCGCACAAGATCCTGACCGGGCGCCGCGACCAGATCCACACGGTCAAGCAGGCCGACGGCGTGGCTCCGTTCCCCAAGCGCGAAGAAAGCGAGTACGACACCTTCGGTGTGGGCCACTCCTCGACCTCGATCTCGGCCGCGCTGGGCATGGCGATTGCCAGCGCCCAGGCCGGCAGCGAGCGCAGGGTGGTGGCGGTAATCGGCGACGGGGCAATGACCGCGGGCATGGCCTTTGAGGCGCTCAACCATGCCGGCGGCATGGAGGATCCCGAGCCCAACCTGCTGGTGATCCTCAACGACAACCAGATGTCGATCTCCGAGAACGTGGGCGGACTGACCAAGATGCTGGGCCGGATCAGCAGCAGCCGCACGCTCAACGCGCTGCGTGAAAGCGGCAAGAAGCTGCTGGGTGACAAGCGCAAGCCAACGGCGCGTTTCATGCGCCGCTGGGAAGAGCACTGGAAGGGCATGTTCGTGCCCTCCACGCTGTTCGAGGAAATGGGCTTCCACTACACCGGCCCGATCGATGGCCACAACGTGCCGGCCCTGGTCAGCGCGCTCAAGACCCTGCAGACCCTGAAGGGGCCGCAGCTGCTGCACGTCATCACCACCAAGGGCAAGGGCTACAACCTGGCCGAAGGCGATCAGATCGGCTACCACGCGGTCGGGCCGTTCGACCCCGACAAGGGGCTGGTCAGCAAGGCGGCCGCGAAGAACCCTACTTACACCGAGGTCTTCGGTGACTGGCTGTGCGACATGGCCGCTGCCGATCCCCGACTGCTGGCCATCACCCCCGCGATGCGGGAAGGCTCCGGGCTGGTCCGCTACAGCAAGGAATACCCGCACCGCTATTTCGACGTCGCCATCGCCGAACAGCACGCGGTCACCCTGGCTGCGGGCATGGCCTGTGAAGGGGCCAAGCCGGTGGTCGCCATCTACTCCACTTTCCTGCAGCGCGGCTACGACCAGCTGGTGCATGACGTGGCCATCCAGGGCCTGGACGTGCTGTTCGCGATCGACCGCGGCGGCGTGGTCGGACCGGATGGCCCGACCCATGCGGGCAGCCTGGATTTCAGCTTCCTGCGCTGCGTACCGAACATGGTGGTGATGGCACCGGCCGATGAAAACGAATGCCGCACCATGCTCTCCACCGGCTTCCAGCATGCGGGGCCCGCCGCGGTGCGCTATCCGCGCGGCACCGGGCCGGGAGTAGCGCTGCAGGCTGCGCTTGGCACGCTGCCCATCGGCAAGGCCGACCTGCGCCTGCGCGGCGCGCGCATTGCCCTGCTCGCCTTCGGCGCCACCGTGGCCGCTGCCGAGCAGGTGGGACGGGAGCTGGGGCTGAGCGTGGTCAACATGCGCTTCGTCAAGCCGCTGGACCGGGCGCTGATCCTGGAGCTGGCGCGCACCCATGAAGCGTTCGTTACGGTAGAGGACAACGTGGTCATGGGCGGCGCCGGCTCCGGCGTGGCTGAACTGCTCAATCTGGAAAACGTGCAGCTGCCGGTGCTGCACCTGGGCCTGCCGGATGCGTTCCAGCACCATGCCAGCCGCGAACAGCTGCTGGCCGAAGCCGGAATCGATGCGGCCGGCATACGCGCAGCGGTGCTTGCGCGCTGGCCAGCGCTGCTGGCCGCGACGCCGCTGAGTGCGGCCAGCTGAGGAAGTTGCTGGTGTGCGCCGCGCTGCAGATGCAGTAGCGGCGAAAGATTGCCGGGAAGCTCAGGGCTCCTCGACCACGTAACCCTTGGCCCTGAGCTTGGCCAGGTAGCCGTCGCGCTTCAGCAGCAATGAGATCGGCAGGGTCGCAAAGGTGACCTGGTTGCGCGCCAGTGCGCCTTCTGCGGTTTCAAGCCATGCAGCCTCGATCCGCTGGGCCAGTCCATCCATGCCGCGCTTCTTCGCGATGCTGGTTTCCAGCACCGCGTCGATGCAGGCGCGGTTCTGGTCGTCGTAAGGCAGTGCGCGCAGCGCTTCGATGTCGCCAGTCGCCCATGCATTGGCGCGCGCGGTCATCGTGGGCAGGTCGGTTTCAATACGGCCCAGGGTCTTGGCAAAGCACTCCTGGTCACCCAGCGAGGAGGAGGCAAATTCCTTGATGGCTTGCTTGGGCTTGTCGATCTTGATCTTGACCGCCGAAGGCGTGGACTTGACCCCATGCTGTTTGGCCGCCTTGCGTACCACCGGGCCGACGACCCCGGATTCGGTCAGCCCGGCTTTCTTCATCGCCGCCTCGTAGAGTTCGCGGGCAGCGAAGATGGGGCGCCACTTCTCCACGCCCTGGTCGCGACCCAGATACGTGGGCTTGAGCGCCTGCCAGCGTGAATACAGCTCAGGCGGCAGGACCTGTGCCAGAGTTTCACCGCCAGGATTCTGGCGTGCCTTGAGCAGCGAAGGTATCAACAGCGCACCGCGCACCATGCCAATGTCCGAACCGGCGGTCACGCCGGGCGACTGGATGACCTCCTGCGCCTGCGCGATCACCGCCTCCACGTCGCGCGCAAGCCAGGTCATGCCCCTGGGCAGCGGCGTCAGCGTGCCTATTACCCACATTACGTTATCGCCCTTGCTCACCTTCCACATGCCGGGCCCGGGCTGGACCCCGCTGACGACCATGGTTTCCAGTTCCAGCACGCCATCATCCGTAATGATGGGCTGCACCGGCTCGGGAGATGGTTCGGCCGCAGCCTGGGCGATGGCAGGGAATGGGGCGCAGGCCAGCAGCAGGCAGGTAAGAAGCAGACGCATGGGGTGTGGTTTCCTGCACAGGCTGGTGGGGTGGCCAGATTAGCCTGACCCCATTACCAACCGACACCGCCTTGCGCACGCCAGATTCGATTCATTCAGCACGTCGTGCCGTGCGGATCAATCCAGGTCGCCGGCTGCAGGGGGCGGATCAGCTTGGCGGCGCTCGGGCGCACGGTGGGCGGCCACGGCATACGCGTAGCCCGGGCGCAAAAAAACCCGCAGCTTGCGCGGCGGGTTTCCGGGATGCTTTCGCTCGTGGTCGGGACGGCCGGATTTGAACCGACGACCCTCTGCCCCCCAGGCAGATGCGCTACCAGGCTGCGCTACGCCCCGAATCGATACGAATGCCCACCTTGGCGGCGGGGCTGGGATTATATCCGACTTTCCTGCCGCTTCCGAAGACGCTGGCGCGTGACTCAGCGCCGCAGGAGCTGCAGGACTTCTTCCAGCTCCATCCGCACCTGCTTGACGATCTGGTTGCTCAGCGCCGACTCCTGCTTGGCGCCTTCACCTTCCAGACGCAGGCGTGCGCCGCCGATGGTGTAGCCCTGTTCGTAGAGCAGGCCGCGGATCTGGCGAACCATCAGCACATCGTGGCGCTGGTAGTAGCGGCGGTTGCCGCGGCGCTTCACCGGCTCCAGGCTGGGGAACTCGGTTTCCCAGTAGCGCAGCACGTGGGGCTTCACGTCACACAGCTCGCTGACTTCGCCAATGGTGAAGTAGCGCTTGGCCGGAATCGGAGGCAATTCGCGGTTGCTGCCCGGGTCAAGCACGCGCGGCCCCGTTGTACGCTTCCACGCGTTCCTTCAGCTTCTGGCCGGGACGGAAGGTCACTACGGTGCGTGCGGAAATCGGGATTTCCTCGCCGGTCTTGGGGTTGCGGCCCGGGCGCTGGCTCTTGCGGCGAAGATCGAAATTGCCGAAGCCGGACAGCTTGACCTGGCGGCCCTGCTCCAGCGCTTCGCGCAACACGTTGAAATACGCGTCGACGAATTCCTTGGCCTCGCGCTTGTTCAGCCCGACTTCGTCGAACAGGCGCTCGGACATCTCCGCTTTGGTCAGTGCCATTCAGTGTTTCCCCCTTACCTTCATCCGCGAATCCGGGCGCCGTGTTCTCGCCCGATGGCAGCCACCACCCCGGTGACTGCCGTTTCCACATCGCGGTCGGTCAGAGTGCGGGAGTTGTCCTGCAAAATCAAGCCCATAGCCAAGCTCTTTTGACCTGATTCGACCCCATTGCCCACGTATCGGTCAAACAGCAGGACCTCCCGCAGCAAAGGGCCCGCAGCTGCGCTGACGGTGGCCGAAATGGCCGCCCAGGGCACGCTGTCGGCGACGACGAACGCGAGGTCCCGGCGGACGGACGGAAAGCGGGAGCTGTCCACGGACCGGGGCAACGTGCGGGCGGTGAGCGGAGCGAGGTCGACCTCGAAGGCGATCACCTCCGCATCCAGGCCCAGGCCACGCTGCAGGCGCGGATGCAGCTGGCCGATCCAGCCGACGCGGTGGCCGTCGCGGTACACGGCGGCGGAACGGCCGGGGTGGCCGAACGCGGCGGCCGGAGCGCGGTACTCCAGCGTGGCGCCAGACGCCGCGGCCAGGCTGTCCAGGTCGCCCTTCAGGTCATGGAAGTCGGCGCTGCGCGCGGCTTCGCCCCACTGCTCGGCACGGGCATCGCCGCACACGGCGGCCGCCACGCGCAGGGTTTCAGTGGGCGCAACTGGCGATCCCGGATCAGCTGCGCCCGATGCGCTCGCTGCAAACACGTTGCCCAGCTCAAACAGGCGCACGCGGCCCGCCTGCCGCGCCACGTTGCGCTGCAGTGCCGTCACCAGGCCGGGCAGCAGGGAGGTACGCATCACCCCGAGTTCGGCGCTCAGTGGGTTTGCCAGCGGCACGGCATTTTCGGTCAGGCCCCACTGGGACAGCAGGTCCTGGTCAACGAACGCGTAGTTGATCGTCTCCAGCAGCTCACGCGAGGCCAGATGGCGGCGCACCGTGTCCGCTTCCAGGCGGGATTCGCTGGGCGCTGCAGCGCGGGTTGCAGCACCCGGCAGGGTGGTGGGGATACGGTCGTAGCCGTGGATGCGGGCAAGTTCCTCGATCAGGTCTTCCTCGATGGCGATATCGAAGCGCCGGGCCGGCGCCAGCACCTGCCAGCCGTCGGCCACGGTATCCACCTGCATGCCAAGTGCACGCAGGATGCGCTCTACGTCCGCATCGGCAATCTCGATGCCCAGCAGGCGCGCAATGCGCGCACGGCGCAGCACGATGCGCACGGGCGCAGGCAAATGCTGCGGCAACGCATCTTCAATGATCGGCCCCGGTGCGCCGCCGGCCAGTTCGACCACCAGCCGGGTGGCGACTTCGATCGCCTGTGGCGGAAGATCAGGATCTACGCCGCGCTCGAAGCGGTGCGAGGCGTCAGTGTGCAAGCCCAGCTTGCGCCCGCGGCCGATGATCGCGGCGGGCGCGAAATGCGCCGCCTCCAGGAAAACGCTGCGGGTGGTGTCGGTGACGCGGGTGTCGTGGCCGCCCATCAGCCCGGCCAGCGCGACTACGCGGTCTGCATCGGTGACGACCAGGAAGCCCTCATCCAGGCTGGCGTCACGGCCATCCAGCAGCTTGACCGATTCACCCTGGCGCGCGCGACGTACGCCGACCGGTCCCTGCAGCGTGTCCCGGTCGAAAGCATGCATCGGCTGGCCCAGCTCCAGCATCACGTACTGGGTGATGTCCACCAGCAGCGACACCGGCCGGATCCCGCTGCGGCGCAGGCGCTCGGCCATCCAGACTGGCGTGCTGGCAGTGGCGTCGATGCCTTCGATGATCCGTCCGCAGTAGCGCGGCGCATCACTGCCTGCACCCAGCTCGATGCCGATCACGCGATCATTGAGCGCAGGCATGGGCGTGGCATCGAAGGCCACCACCGCGCTGCCCGTCGCCGCAGCCACGTCGAAGGCGATGCCGCGCACGCTGAAGCAGTCGGCACGATTGGGGGTCAGCTTGATTTCTATGCTGGCGTCCGGCAGCGACAGGTAGTCGGCAAGCGGCGCGCCAATCGGGGCGTCCTGCGGCAACTCCAGCAGCCCGGATGCATCCGCATCGATACCCAGCTCTTTGGCCGAGCACAGCATGCCGTTGGAATCCACGCCACGCAGCTTGGTCGCCTGGATGGTGATTTCACCAATCAACGTGCCCAGCATTGCCAGCGGCGCGATCAGGCCCGGGCGCGCGTTCGGCGCGCCGCACACGATCTGCAGCAGCTCGCCCTGCCCCGTATCGACCTTGCACACCTGCAGGCGATCGGCTTGCGGATGCCCGGCGCATTCCACGATCCGCGCGACGACTACGCCCGCCAGGGATCCACCCAGTGCCGTGACATCCTCGACTTCAAGGCCGATGGCGGTCAGCGTGGCGACCAGCTCATCGCGGCTTGCGCGGGTGGGGACGTGGCTGCGCAGCCAGTTTTCACTGAATTTCATTTAGGAATTCCGGGATTGGGGATTCGGGATTCGGGAAAACAGGTTCGACGGCTGAGGATGGAGCACGGAACACGCCGGGCTTCTGCTTTGCCCACTCCCGAATCCCCAATCCCGAATCCCGGCTCTCATGCGAATTGCCTGAGAAACCGCACGTCGTTCTCGAAGAATGCGCGCAGGTCGTTGACGCCATAGCGCAGCATGGCAAAACGCTCCACGCCCAGCCCGAAGGCAAAGCCGGTGTATCGCTCCGGATCGACGCCGCAGCTCTTCAGCACGTTGGGATGGACCATGCCGCAGCCCAGCACTTCCAGCCAGCGCGTGCTGCCGTCCGGCTGCTGCCAGGCGATGTCGACTTCGGCACCGGGTTCGACGAACGGAAAATAGCTGGGGCGGAAGCGCATCTCGAAATCGCGTTCGAAGAAGGCACGCACGAACTCGGCCAGTGTGCCCTTGAGGTCGGCGAAGGTGGAGTGCTCGTCGACCAGCAGGCCTTCGACCTGGTGGAACATCGGCGAATGGGTCTGGTCGCTGTCGCTGCGATAGACCTTGCCCGCCGCGATCATGCGCAGCGGCGGCGCGTGCTGGCCCATGTAGCGCACCTGCACCCCGGAGGTATGGGTGCGCAGCAGCCGGCCATCGCCGAAGTAGAAGGTGTCGTGCATCGCGCGCGCCGGGTGGTGCGGAGGGAAGTTCAGCGCTTCGAAGTTGTGCCAGTCGTCCTCGATCTCCGGGCCATCCGCCAGCTCATAGCCCAGGCGGCCGAAGATATCGGTGATGCGCTCCAGGGTGCGGCTGATGGGATGCAGGCCGCCGCGCGCGGGGTTTCGCCCGGGCAGGGTGACGTCGATGGCTTCGCCGGCCAGGCGAGCATCCAGTGCAGCATTTTCCAGCACGTCCTTGCGCGCGGCCAGGGCGGCCGAGATGGCATCGCGGGCCAGGTTGATCGCTTCCCCCACAGCCTTGCGCTGGTCAGCGGGCAGTACGCCCAGCTGCTTGAGCTGCGCGGTGACGCTGCCCTGCTTGCCCAGCAGGGCCACGCGCAGCGCCTCCAGCGCGTCCGGCGACTGTGTGGCCGCGATATCGGCCAGCGCCTGTCCTGCCAGTGATTCGATTTCGCTCATGGACGATCGGCTCTTGATTGGCGTCAGCCCGGCTTGGCCCGGGGCTGCAAAAACAATGGGGAAGGACTTGCGCCCTTCCCCACGTGTTCGGCGATGGATTGCCGGTGCTGCTTTGCGGTGGAGATCGCCGGCTTACGCCGCGAGTGCGCCCTTGGCTTTTTCTGCCAAGGCCGCAAAACCCACCGCATCATGTACGGCGATGTCCGCCAGCACCTTGCGATCCAGGGTGATGCCAGCCTTCAGCATGCCGTTCATGAAACGGCTGTAGCTGAGGCCGTTGATGCGGGCAGCCGCATTGATGCGGGTGATCCACAGCGAACGGAAGTTGCGCTTCTTCTGCTTGCGACCGATATACGCGTACTGACCGGCCTTGATGACGGCCTGGTTGGCGACGCGGAAGACCTTGCGGCGGGCGTTGTAGTAGCCCTTCGCGAGCTTCAGGATTTTCTTGTGACGGCGGCGCGCCGTTACACCACGTTTGACTCGTGCCATTGTTCAGTCCTCAGAGATACGGAAGCATACGATCCAGACGCTTGGAGTCTTCGGCACGAATGATGTTCGTTGCACGAAGGCCACGCTTACGCTTGGTCGACTTCTTGGTGAGGATATGGCTCTTGTTGGCGTGGCCAGCCTTGTATTTGCCGGAAGCGGTCTTCCGGAAACGCTTGGCCGCCGCCCGGTTGGTCTTGATCTTGGGCATTGCGGTAGTCCTTGTTGGTTGCTGTAACTGACCCGGGCGGCAGCCTTGATGCTTCTTCATGAAGCGGCCACGCTTTCCATCCATGCCCAATGTCGGCTTGTAAGTCGTTGAATCTGTTATGAAACCTACGACAGGTCCTGTGGCTACCCCAGATCCTGCAGGTGGCCGCCCGGCTGGCCGGGCCGCGTATTATGCCCGCGACGGCTTTTCCTTGCAAATCATGGGCCTTGGTCCTTTATCCGCCGGCGCCCGAAGGGTGTGCAGGACTGAGAAGGGGGGCGCAGCGCCGGATGAGGGCGGGAGAACTCCGCCCTGCTGGCAACCATCCATCATTTTCAGGCGCATGCCCTGATCCGCCCCTTCGGGGCAGCTTCTTCCGAAGGGAGAAGGAAGGCCGGCTACTTCTTTTTGGGCGCGATCATCATCACCATCTGCCGCCCTTCCAGGCGGGGGCGCGACTCGATCACGATCTCATCG
>Ga0105046_10020484_pt1 | contig 10004 bp, 10 predicted proteins | sample MAT03_FD_78385 | JGI IMG/M metagenome (GOLD analysis project Ga0105046, IMG submission 78385) | Freshwater microbial communities from Lake Fryxell liftoff mats and glacier meltwater in Antarctica - MAT-03 (megahit assembly) | ecosystem: Environmental > Aquatic > Freshwater > Ice > Liftoff... | reverse complement strand
AGGTGCTCGACCGCGGCGAGAGCGCGATCCTCCTCGTACCCGAGATCTCGCTCACGCCGCAGACCGTCGAGCGTTTCAAATCCCGCTTTGCCTCGACCCAACACGAGGTCGCCGTGCTGCACAGCCACCTCAGTGAAGGCGAGCGCCACGACGAATGGCACCGCATCCGCAGCGGCAAAGCCCGCGTGGTGATCGGCGCGCGGTCCGCGGTCTTCGCGCCGGTGGAGAAGCCGGGAATCATCATCGTGGATGAGGAACATGAGAACACCTACAAGCAGGAGGAAACGCCCCGCTACCATGGCCGCGATCTCGCAGTGCTCCGCGGGCACATGGAAAAATGCGCGGTCCTGCTCGGCAGCGCCACGCCTTCGCTGGAGAGCTACCACAACGCCGTCACCGGCAAGTACGAGCTGCTCCGCCTCACCCTCCGCGTGGACGACCAGAAGATGCCGTTCATCCGCATCGTGGATATGCGGATGGAGGCGAAGAAATCCTCGCCCATCCTCAGCGATCCGCTGTCATCCGCGATCACCAAGAGGCTCGAGAAAAAGGAACAGGTGATCCTTTTCCTGAACCGCCGCGGCTTCAGCACCACGCTGCTCTGCGCAAAGTGCGGCTACGTCCACGAGTGCCCGAACTGCTCCGTGTCGCTCACATTCCACCGCGCCGCGGATCGCGTGGTCTGCCACATCTGCGGGCATCTCGCCGTCGCGCCGAAAAAATGCCCCGGCTGCCGCGACCCCGGGATCAAATACACCGGCACCGGCACCGAGAAGGTCGAGGATGCCGTGGGTAACTTTTTTCCGAAAGCCGTGGTGAAGCGCATGGACGCCGACGTGATGCAGCGCCGCGAAGCATACCGCGAAACGCTGAACGCATTCCGCACCGGCAAGATTGATATCCTCGTCGGCACGCAAATGATCGCCAAGGGCCTGCATTTTCCCAACGTCACACTCGTCGGCATCGTGAATGCCGACATGGGCCTGCACCTCCCGGATTTCCGCGCAAGCGAGCGCACCTTCCAGCTCCTCACCCAGGTCGCCGGGCGCGCGGGCCGCGGCGAGGTTGAGGGCGAGGTCGTCGTGCAGAGCTACACGCCGTTTCATCCCGCGATCCAGTTTGCGCGGCATCACGACTTCGAGGGATTCTACGAGCAGGAGATCGAGTGGCGGCAAAAGATGGAGCAGCCGCCATTCACGCACTTCGTCCTGATCACCGTGCGCTCGCCGCACCAGGAACGCGCCCGCTTTTCCACCGAGACACTCCACCGCCGGCTGAAGGACGCGCTGCCACCCGGCGTCGTCCTCGGCGAGCCCGCGCCCGCGCCGCTGGAAAAATCCCACGGAAACTTCCGCTACCATCTCGCACTGCGCACCCACTCCGTGCTGAAGCTCAGCCGCCAGCTCCGCGAGGTCCTGGACAAGCTGACATTCCCCGAGGACGTCTTCGCCGTGGTGGACGTGGACGCACATCAGCTCATGTAGCGGCCGCTGCGAGCGACAAAGTGCCGGACAGGTAACTCCATTTTTCGAATCTGTTCGCCCAAACCGGAGCGCGATTACAAAGTCGCGCAAGGCTTGCTGCGGCGCTGGGTCGCAGGCTATGGCGATGCCGCCTGCTTCCAAGGCCAGCAAGCCGTGGAGAAATGCCTGAAGGCCCGCCTAATCGAAAGCGGCATTCCATTCCCGCGAACTCACGACCTGCCCGCATTGCTCGCGCTGCTGCTGCCCCGCGACCCATTGTGGCAAAGCTTCGAGGCGGCGTGCCAGACCCTCACCCAGTATGCGGTCAATGTGCGCTACCCGGGCGACGACGCCACGAAACGGGATTCCCAGGAGGCGCTCAAGTTTGCCACCGCAATCCGGCGCGAAGCCGGGCTCGCCCTCGATCTCAAGGCATAGTCCGGTTTTCGAAAAGCAAAGAGCCTTGCCAAGTTGCCCGTTGCGCAGTTCCGCCGCGCGTGGCAACTACCGCCAATGAACACCGTGCCCGTTGACGATGAATTGATGGCCCTGATCCGCGAAGTACAGGCGCGCAAGGCGAAGAACCCGCCGGTGGCGAAGCAAACGTGGAAGGAAATCATCGGCACCTCTCCCGGCGATGAATTGGATCGGGAGGCCGCACGGATCGGCGAAGAGTGGCGCCGGAGCGAGGGGATGAGCGAGTAGCCGGCTGATGTTCGTCGTTCTCGACACCAATCATTTCCGCGAACTGCGCGAACGCTCTGAAGTCGGACTCCGGTTGCAATCCAGAATCGACGCGAACCGTGCCGAAACCTTCTCGTGCATCGTCGCCGCCGAGGAATCGCTCAATGGCTGGATCGGTTTCTTGCGGCGGCATCGGGCGGGGCTCGATCAACTGTCCGGCTATGAGCGGCTGCACGCCTGCCTCGATTCGCTGCACAAGCTCACCATTCTGCCCTTCGATCGCGAAGCTGCGCTCATCTTCCACTCCCTTGAGCGGCAGCGGCTTCGCGTCGGCGCGATGGACTTGAAGATCGCGTCCATCTGCATCGCGCATGATGCCACGCTGCTGAGCCGCAACCTGGTCGATTTTGAAAAAGTGCCCGGTTTGCGCGTCGAGAACTGGCTGGATTGAGCACAGTCACGATTCTGTTACCGACTTTTCCCGTTTGTCCTGTGCCCAAACAAAACGACAAACTGGGATGGCACCAGCATAAACCCAGTCGTGGAGCACTTCCAACTCTGAAAGCGCCGTTCACGGTGAAGCCGCGGCGCAATTCCAACATGACGGGCAGGCGGTGGACGGCGAGGGCGTCCACGTCTTTTTCAAAGACGACGCTATCGTAGCTATGCGAGAGGAGGTTGCGGTGGTCGAGCATAGCAGATCCAAATCTTAGCGCCGACGGGCGGCTTGCCAAAGAAACCCTTGCCACAGGTATTACGCTCACGTAGCAATCCGTTCCCTTTCCGCCAACGTAACCCAATCCCGTATGAACACCGTCCCGCATCTTCCCGTCCTCCGTCTCGGCCGCAGCTACGAGAGCCTCGACCAGCTCGAAATCAAAGACCACCGCACCGGCGAGGTGAAGGCGGTCGCCTCCACAATCAATGCCGGCATTCTCCGCAAGGACTTCAAGAAGCTCGGCACTGCGCGCGAGGTGCTGAAGAAATTTTCGGTCGCGCAACTCGTCGCGATGAGCGCAAAGGCGGGCGAGTTTTTCCTGAACGGCACGCTGCCGCTCGGCGACAAGGGCCACACGCAGAGCGCGGACGAATACGTCGCCACGCTGAGCAGCACGAGCGGGCTGCCGCATGTAATGGTGCGCCGCAACATGGCGAAGCTCCACTACGCGCTCACGCACCTCGATGTAATCCTGAACGGCCTTTCGCGCGGGCTCGACATGACGATCATCGACAAGGGCTTCGGCGAGCAGTTCGGCACAAAGCTCTCCTTTTTCCCCGCCTGCGAGGCGCTGGGGCTGGTGATGCCGAGCAATTCGCCTGCGGTGAATTCGCTCTGGCTGCCAGCCATCGCGCTGAAGACGCCGGTGGTAATCAAGCCGGGGCGCGAGGAGCCTTGGACGCCGTTCCGGCTCATCCAGGCATTCATCGCGGCGGGCGTGCCTAGTGAAGCGTTCGGCTTTTACCCGACGGACCACGAGGGCGCGGGCGAGATTTTGAAAAGCTGCGGGCGCTCGCTCATCTTCGGCGACAAAAACACGATGGCGCAGTATGCGAACAACCCGGCCATCCAACTCCACGGGCCGGGCTGGAGCAAATTCATCATCGGCGATGACTGCATCGAAAACTGGCGCGACTACATCGATGTCATCGCCGGTGCGATCAGCGACAATGGCGGCCGCTCGTGCATCAACGCCAGCGCCATCGTCGTGCCAAAGTACGCTGCCGAGATCGCCGACGCGCTCGCGCAAAAGCTCGGCCCCATCCAGCCAACGAAGAACGACGACCCAAACGCGCGGCTCTCCGGCTTTGCCAATGTGAAGATGGCCGACTTCATCGACGCACAGATCGACGACGGCCTGAAGACACCTGGTGCGACGGACGCCACCGCCAAGTACCGCGGCGGCCCGCGCAAGGTGGAATTTGAAGGCGGCGTGTATCTCCGCCCGACGATCGTGCATTGCGAAAGCTTCGCGCACCCGCTCGCGAACAAGGAATTTCTCTGCCCCTACGCAAGCGTCGTGCAGTGCCCGCAGAGCGAAATGCTCCACAATATCGGCTACAGTCTCGCGGTCTCGGCCATCACGAAGGATGCGAAATTCATCGGCGAGCTGGAGGCCTTCGGTGAGATCGATCGACTCAACATCGGCCCCATCTCGACGATGGCGATCTCGTGGGACCAGCCGCACGAGGGGAACATGTTCGAATTCCTCTGGAAGCGCCGATCCATCGAACGCGCCTGGTAGCGTAGGGCGGACACTCCTGTCCGCCGTTTCTGCGACTGCGGACAGGAGTGTCCGCGCCACGCCGAAAATTTCCATCGGCGCTGAAGCTGCGCGCCTCTACCGTGCCGAACGCTATTCCCCAACCCATGCATTCACTCAACGACCTCGCAGACGGCTATCGCATCAACAAGGGCGGCAACTTCCGACTGAAGGACATCGATCCGCGCGATACGGGGAAAATCAAATCACCCGAGAAGGCGACGGAACTGCTTCAGCGGAGCGTGCAACTGATGGGCGAACTCCAGGAGAAGCTGTATGCGCAGGATCGCTGGTCGCTGCTGTTGATTTTTCAGGCGATGGATGCGGCGGGAAAGGACGGCACGATCAAGCACGTGATGTCCGGCGTGAATCCGCAGGGCTGCCAAGTGACGAGCTTCAAGGCGCCGAGCGACACCGAGCTGGATCACGATTTCATGTGGCGCACGACGTGCGCGCTGCCAGAGCGCGGACGCATCGGGATTTTCAACCGCTCGTACTACGAGGAAGTGCTCGTGGTGCGCGTGCATCCGGGGTTTCTCGCCGGGCAGAAGCTGGCTCCAAAGCTGGCGGGCAAGCACATCTGGAAGGAGCGATTTGAGGACATCCGAAACTTCGAGAGCTACCTCGCGCGCAACGGCACGATCACGCGGAAGTTTTTTCTCCATATTTCGAAAGAGGAGCAGCGGAAGCGATTCCTCGCGCGACTGGATGAGCCGAAGAAGAACTGGAAATTCTCCGCAAACGACGTGAAGGAGCGCGCGCATTGGGACGAATACATGGATGCGTACGAGGACATGATCCGGCACACTGCGACGAAGGATGCGCCGTGGTACGTGGTGCCGGCGGACAACAAGTGGTTCACGCGCATCGTGGTGGCCGATGCGATCATCGAAACGCTGCAATCCCTCGACCTCCATTTCCCGAAAGTGGACAGGGAAAGGCTGAAGGAACTCGCAGCTTCCAAGCAGGCGCTGCTCAACGAACGGTGAGCTGAAGCACGTGCCTTCCCGCGCGAGGCAAGGCGGTCCCGCTATTTGATCTTCGCCCGCGTGTCCTTCAGGGCTTTCGCGGAGGCTTCGAGGGAGGCCCGCTCCTTGGGCCAGAGTTCGAGTTCGATCTGGTTCACGATTCCACCACGTCCGACCACGGTCGGGAGGCTCAGGCAGATGTCGCGGATTCCATACGGCCCGCGGACGAGGCCCGAGACGGGGAGGATGCGGCGGCGATCCAGCGCGATGCAGTCGATGACTTCGCGGATGGCGACGCCGACGGCCCAGCCTGCGCCGCCTTTGCGGGAGATGACCTCGGCGCCGCTTTTCTGTGTGCGCTCGAAAATCTGCGTCTGGAAAGTCGGCGTGACGCCGGGGAACTTCAGCAGCGGGAAACCGTCCACGCTCGCCGAGGACCAGATGGGCACCATGGTGTCGCCGTGCTCGCCGAGGATCATCGCGCGGACCTGTGTCGGCGGGAGCTTCAGCGACTGCGCGATGAGCGAGCAGAAGCGCGAGGTATCGAGCACCGTGCCGAGGCCGATGACCTGCGCGGGCGGCAGGCCGGTCTGCTCGACGGCGAGCTGCGTGAGGATGTCCACGGGATTCGAGACGACGAAGACGATGGCATCCTTCTTCATGCCGACTTCCTTGAGACTCTGCAGGATGCCGTTGAAAAGCGTGACGTTGCGATTGATGAGATCGAGGCGCGACTCATCCGGTTTGCGACGAAGGCCGGCGGTGATGCAAATGATGTCTGCATTCGCGCAGTCGGCGTAGGTGCCGGCGTGAATGTCCTGATCCGCGCAGAAGGCTGCGCCGTGGAGAAGGTCGAGCGCCTCGCCCTCCGCGGTCGCCTGGTTCGCGTCGAGGATGACGATTTCCTTTACGATTCCCGAGCACTGGAGCGCGAATGCCGCGCAGGAGCCGACCCGTCCGCCGCCGCCGATGATTGCTACTTTCATACTGGAGTTCTTGTTTGCGTTTCGAGTTGGGAAATTACTTCGAGAGCTTCGCGACGATCTCGTCGGTGAGTTTTTGCACGAGCGCCTCGATATCCGAATCGCTGGCGGGCGCGTCGTTGGTCATGGGATTGAACGGCGTGACGGGCGACGAGCAGCCGTGCGAACCGCACATTTGCTGCCACGGATCGACCTCGCAGAGGCCCGCGGGCTTCAGGTCGTAGCGGTCGTCGGGCAGGCCGAGGCTCTTCTTGATGTTCAGCAGCTCGGGCAGCTTGTCGCACGGGATGGATGCGGTGCCGGGGATGGCCTGCGCGAGGATCACCGTGCGGCAATACGCGTCGGTGATCTCCATTTTGAAATACGCGTCCTCGACGGACTTGCCCCAGCAAATGGCGCCGTGGTTGCCCATGAGGATGGACTGGTGCTTCGGCGCGAGCGGGAAAATCTCCGCGGCGATCTCCGGCGAACCGGGCGTTTTGTAAGGCGTGTAGGCGACCGTGCCGACGAAGACCTCCAGCTCGGGAATGAGGCGCGGCGGCGGCTGCATGCCCTTGATGGCGAACGCACCCGCGTGGACCGGATGCGCGTGGCAGACGCTCACAGCTTCCGGCGTGGAATGGAAGATCGCCATGTGCGTGGTGATTTCGCTGGAGCGCTTCCACGTGCCGCCGACCTGGTTGCCCTTGCCGTCCACCATGCACATCATTGCGGGCGTCATGAAACCCTTGCTGACGCCGGTCGGCGTGCAGATGAAACGGTCTGGGCCGATGCGCGCCGAGATGTTGCCGCCGTTGCCGTCGCAATACTCGCGCGCCCAGATGCGGCGACCGATATCGCAGATCTGCTCCTTGATGGAGTTGGTTTCCTTCGAGGCAAAAAGGGCGATGTCCGCCGGGCTGTAAACGGTGCCGCCGGGGCCGGTCGCTGCACCGGCAGCGGGAGCAGAAGACGAAGGTGCCGCAGTCTCGGAGACGCCGCCGTCGAACACGACCTTCACATTGGCGTCCGTGAAGATGTCCTTTGCGCCGGGGGTCAGGCGGATCTCGCTGTCCTGCCGGAACACTTTCGCGCCGGTCTTCACAAATTCTTCGGCTTCTTTCTGAGCGATGAGTTTCATAGTTTATTCCTTGTAGAAAAATTCGTCGATGAGCGCGGCGCAGTAGGCGTCCACGGGGGTTGGTTTCGGAAACGGGCACGCGGCCTCGCGGCCTTCGCTGATGGCGATATCCTGCCCGACGCCACCGCCGAGTTCGTCATACACGACGATTGCAGGGTCATGCTTCGCCTCCCCTTCAAAAGTGTCCGTCTTCCACGGCAGCGTGAGCAGCAGCCGCTCGCCGGTGTACTTCTTGTGCCGCACCGAGAGCGTCACGCGACCGATGACCGTGCCCATTCTCATGGCATTCCTCCCCAATTTAGGCCCACGAAACACGCGAAAGGGCGCGAAAGAAAGCAGGAGGAATCACAGGCCCGAACACACAGGTTTTCCCGAATTGGGATGATACTGGAAAATCGATAGCCACCCGTTTCCTCCATCCCAATTTTCGTGTCCTTTCGCGTCTTTCGCGGGCTGATCATAGCGCGAGGCTCCGTTCGGGGTCGATGATCCCCATCACGCTCCAGCGCGCAGGGCTGAGATTGTTGCCGACCATCTTGCGCGCTTCGCTGCCATCGCTCGAAATCATCACCTTCTGCCCGATGCCGGCACCGAGGTTGTCGATCACGATCTGCGGCGCGAGATCCGGACTCTCCGGCACCGCGATGAGAAGCCGCCAGCCTTCGAGGCTCTTGTGCTTCACCGTCGAGGTGACGTGTCCTTTGATCGTCGCGAGTCTCATAGCTCGAATTGTTCGGCCCGCGAAGCACGCGAAAGGGCGCGAAAGGATTTTTCGGTGAGCGCGAAACGCTCGTGTTCGAGTTTCGGATAGTGCCCGAAGTTCACGAGCAGGCCCAGTTCGAGGCCCGAGGCATTCAGGTAGTTCAGCACTTGCGCCCGGTGTTCATCCACGAGGGCGCTGACAGCCTTCAGTTCAACGATGATTTTTTCGTAGCAGATGACGTCCGCCTTGAACTTGGATTTCAACGCTCTCCCCTTGTAACTCAACGGCATCTCAACCTGCGCCTTGAAGGGAATTCCACGCATCTCCAACTCAATCTCCAGGCACTCCTGAAACACCGCTTCGTTGAACCCGCAGCCCTTCTCCTTGTACACCTCAAAGCACGCGCCCATGATGGCGTACGATTCGTCCTTGTAGATGAGTTCGGGCATTTTCTTTCGTGTCTTTTCGCGTGTTTCGCGGGCCTAGAAAAGGTTCAGGTTTTCCACCATCACGCAGCGGCGTGAGCGGGTGAAGGTCATCGGCGTGGTGACGCCTTCGCCGGTGGGCGTGGCGACGGAGAAGCTCAGGAAGCCTTCGCCGCCGAGGCCGAGGCCGGTCATGCACGGGCCGTTCTTGATGAAGAGCGTCGTGTCCACCGCCTGCGCCATTTTGGTGAGGTTGCGGATGTTCTGCGAATGCATGATCGCCGTGTGCTTGTAGTTGTGCTCGGCCTTGATCGCTTCCTCGATGGCCACGTCCACATTCGGCACGCGGACGATCGGGATGAAGGGCATCATCTGCTCCTCATCGACGAAAATGTGATCCGCCTTCGTCTCGCCGAAGAGCAGTTGCGTGTTCGCGGGAACATTCAGGCCGATCGCCTTTGCGAGCACTGCGGCGTCGCGGCCCACGAGGTCGCGGTTCACGACTGGGTGCGGGCAGCCCGCGCCCTTGCCCTGCGGAAAGACGAACGCCTTGTCCGCAAGCGCGTCGATCTGCTGCGCGTCGAGTTGCACGGCGCCGGCCTTCTTCAGCGCGGCGTAAAGTTTGTCCGCCACGGAATCCACGACGAAGACTTCCTTCTCGCCGATGCAGAGCAGGTTGTTGTCGTAGCTCGCGCCCTGGATGATGCACTTCGCGGCGTTGTCGAAATCGGCGGTCTCGTCCACGACCACCGGCGGATTGCCGGGTCCGGCGCAGATGGCGCGCTTGCCGACCTTCATCGCGGCAGCGACGACCGCAGGGCCGCCGGTGACGCAGAGCAGCTTCACCTTCGGGTGCTTGCACATGATGTCGAAGGTATCGAGCGTTGGCTTCACCACAGTGGTGAGCAGGTCGCTGATGCCGGTCTCTTGGAAAATCCCCTCGTTGTAGCCGCGAATCGCCAGCGCGGCGACCTGGGCGGCTGCGGGGTGCGTGTTGAAAACGACCGCATTGCCCGCGGCGATCATGTTGATCGCATTGCCGGTCAAGGTCGGGACGCTGTGGGTCGAAGGCGTGACGGCGCCGATGACGCCCCACGGCGCGTAATCAATGACGGTGAGGCCGAAGTCGCCGCTGAACGCCATGCGCTCGAGAAATTCGACTCCCGGCACGAGGTCGCCGCAGATCTTGAGCTTCTCGATCTTGTGGTCGAGCCGGCCGATTTTCGTCTCGTTGAATTCGATCGTGCCCCACTCCTCCGCCTTCGCCACGCACATCTTGCGGATGACGTTGATGGCCTTGCGGCGCGCGGAGACGCCGAGTTCGCGCAGCTTCTCAAAGGAACGATGCGCGGCTTCGCAGGCATCTTCCATCTTCTCATAGACGCCGAAGCTGCTCT
>Ga0105046_10020480_pt1 | contig 10005 bp, 11 predicted proteins | sample MAT03_FD_78385 | JGI IMG/M metagenome (GOLD analysis project Ga0105046, IMG submission 78385) | Freshwater microbial communities from Lake Fryxell liftoff mats and glacier meltwater in Antarctica - MAT-03 (megahit assembly) | ecosystem: Environmental > Aquatic > Freshwater > Ice > Liftoff... | reverse complement strand
CGGTGGCCATGATGGACTGCACCTTCGCGCGGCCGGCGGCGGGGTCTTTGTGAATCTTTTCGAGGCGCGACCAGAGTTGGGCGCCGCTCGTCCCGTCGATTTCGAAAAACCAATCGTCGGCGCCGATATCGCGATACATCCGGCCCTTGCAGGTATCGGTGGGCTGGCGGACGTAGAACGTCGGCGTGCCGTTGTGGAGCGCGATGAGCGGCGAGTGGCACTCGACGCTGATCACGGCCTACGTTTTCGCGTAGACGGAGGCGGCCTCGTCGGGGAGCCAGTAGGTTTCGCGCCAGACGACGTTCCGCTTCACGTCGGCCGGGAGCGGATCGACGAGATATTCTTTCGCGAGCTCCATCTGGTAAGTCATCTCGGGGCACGTGAGGACTTTGTTTCCCGTCGCGCGCACGTAGGCGATCATCAGATCGCGGAGCTTGCCGAGGTCGCGCGCGGTCGTGCGCTCGTTGATGGCATCCTTGGCCGTGTCGTCGGGAGCGGCTTTGCGCGGGGGCGTCATCCGGTGGTAGGGCGTGTAGCGCACGCGGGGGACCACGCAGATGAATTTGCCCGTTTCGAGGCCGGAAGTTTTGAGATAGGCCATGCCCTTCTCATCGTCGCGCAGGTGCATCCCGAGCCGGGCGTCGGGGCCGAATTCGAGGATGGGCGTCTTCACGCCCTGCGCCTTCAGGTAGTCGCGGGTGATCGTATCGCGGCAGAAAAAACGCGGCGCGATCCATGATAAAGCGCAGATCCGCCGAGAGGTGGGCGGGCGGCAACGCGAGGGCACGCTCGCGGACGCTCCAAACGGTGCCGCCCTCGGGATCGCGTTTGCCGCCGAAGCCGGAGATGGGGTCGTTGCTCACGCCGAAGACGCCGACGGGTTTCCCCGTGGCCTTTTGGAAGGCGACGGCGTGCGTGCTCGCGGGAAACCCCGAACCCGATCCACTGAGATAAAGGTCGGCCTCGGCCCACGCTTGGGCGAGTTCGGGTTTGCTAGGTTTGCCGTCCGCGTCGAGGCCACCCGCGACGATTTTCAGCCGCGGATAATTTTTGAGGAGAAGCTCGCGCGCGCCGTGGCCGAGCTCTCCGGACCAGAGGGTGATTTCAGCGTCGGGCAGGTATTTCCAGAGCAGCGAGAGCGCGCCGGGCGTGTGGCCGATGTCGCCGATGTTCACGCTCTGCCACGAGCTGCGGAGGAGGATGCGCGGCGGGCGGCCGGCGGCGGTGGCCGCAGAGAGCGGCGAGCGGAGCGCGGAGAACGCCAACGCGGCGGCGGAGGTGCGGGTAAGGAAATCGCGACGTTTCATAACGGGGGATTCGCTAACGTTTGGACGGGGGAAATTTTGCAACGGAGTTCAACGGAGTGAATCGCGGGGCAACGGATTCGCGGGACGGGACGCGGGCCTTTTTTGCCGTCCCCGCCGCGCGCGGCGAGCCCGATGCGCGTATTTTCCTCGGCTGGCGTCGGTGCCGAGGTCGCGGCGCCGCCCTAGCTAGCGAACGGGCCCATGAAAGCGGAGTCGCGGGTGCGGCCTAGGCTTTCGGGGAGCTGATCACGCAGATAAACTCCACCGGGGGATGGAAGATCCGGAGCGGGCCGTGTTCGAGGTTGGCGTCGAAGAAAAGGCTGTCGCCGGGCCGGAGGTGATACTCTTTGTCGGCATGGCGGTAGGTCATCTCGCCCTTGGTCATGAAGAGGAGTTCGTGCCCGGGGTGCCGAAAGATATTTTTTGCCGCGTCCAGGCCGTCGTCTTCGATCCGCATGAGGTAGGGCTCGAAGTCCTTCTCGAAGGGCAAACCGAAGGCGAGGGACTCGTAGCTGTGGCCGAGCTTGGAACCGCGACCGACGATGGTCTTGCGGGCGGACTTGGCGACCAACACGGCGCGAGGCCGGCCGGTGTCCGCCTGGAAGAACTGGCCGGGGGAGACACCCAGGGCGGCGGCGAGGCGGGTGAGGGTGGAGACCGGCGAGGAGACCTTGCCGTTTTCGATCTTGGAGAGCTGGCCTTTGGTGAGGTTTGCCTCGGAGGCGAGTTGCTCGAGCGTTGCGGAGCGGTCGAGGCGGAGGGCGCGGATGCGGGAGCCGATCTGCCGCTCAACGCTGTCTTCGGGAGAGGGATTGCTCATAAATGTGATCGAACTTTGGCCGGCCGGCGAAAACAACGAAAGGCCGGCGGGAGTTGCCGAGGACGCCTTAGGCGAAGGGCGCAGGGTGGAGAAATCATTTCAGGCCGAGCTGGAGTTCGATCACGTTGGCGGGAACTTCGAGGCCGGCGGTCACGCGGTGGAGCACTTGCGCCAGGGTCCTTCGCCTTTCAGGCCGCGCCGACCCGCCTCGGCGAACCATTCGTCCCTATGCGCGGAGAGCGCGCCGGCGGGGAGGCTAGGCAGCGAGTTCCGGATCATCGGATTTAACGAGGAAAAAAATCACCGCCACGTAGATGAACATGCGGGAGGCGGAGCCGAGGCCGTTCCAAGCGGTGGATTGCCACATCTGGAACCAGCCGCCGCCGACCGTCTCGAAGGCGAGGAACCAGAGGAGCATGCAGAGGGCGAGGCCGGCGAGGGCGAGGCGTTTGGCGCGATTGAAGACGGCGGCGGCGGCCCCGCGCGTGCGCCAAAGCTGCCACGCCCCCGTGAAACAGAGGACGGCGATCGTGGCTTCCCACGCGATGATCGAGGCGTAGAACCCGTGGTAGAGCCAGTAGCTATCGGCTTGGCCGGGCGGGGCGCGGAGCGCGCGCCAAGCGTTGTTTTCACCGGAGAAGAGGGTGTCCATCGAGAGGACGTGTTTCACGAACCCGTAGTTGGAGCGGTAGTCGAAGACGGCGTTGTCGAGGGTGGTGATCCCGAGGTTCAGACCGACGGCGAGCACGAAGATGATTTTGAAGATGCGAAGGATCATGGTTGAGGGGCGCTCAGGCGGTGAAGGTTTTGCCGAGGCCGGCCTCCTTGAGGAGCTGGCGGTAGAGGGTGGAGAAGCGGTCGGCGCGGATGTGGAATTCCTCGGCGAGGTCGAGCGGGAGCTCCTCGGGGCGCTGGGCCTCGACGACAGCCTTGTCCTCGTCGAGGACTTTGAGGAGCGACTCGATGTGCGGCTCGTCGGGGCCGGCGAGGTCGTAGTCTCGCGAGCCGCGGAAAAACACGCGGGTCTCGCGGGCGGAGCGGGGCGAGGCGAGATCGAAGAGCACCATGAGGCCGCCGTTGGGAAAGTGGATGCGGAGGCGGGTGTAGAAAGGCGCGGTGTGGTCGTAAACGTAGCGAATGCGCTCGATGACGCGGTCGGTCTTTTCGGCGTCGAGCGAGTAGCGTTCGTAGTTGGCCTCGAAGTGGAGGCCTTCCGGGCGGCGCTCGACCTCGTAGAGCGGGACTTCGGGTTTGTCGCGGTTGCCGAAGGTGCCGGCGTGGATCCAGGAGAGGTGCGCGAGGTCGTTGAAATTTTCGGTGTGCCGGGTGGCGGCGCACTTCCAGGTGCCGCAGTCGACCTCGAGCGAGCGCAGCGCGGGATCGGCCAACTCGGGCCACTCCGGCAGCGGCAGCCGGGGCGCACCGTCGAGGCACACCCAGACGAGGCCGTGGCGCTCGGTGACGAGGTAGTTGGTGAGGCAGAGTTTTTTCGGGATGGCGGCCTTAGGTTGGGCGGGGACGGTGGTGCACTCGCCGCGCGGGCCGTAGCGGAAGCCGTGGTAGGCGCAGACGATTTCCTCACCCTCGATCCAGCCCATGCTGAGGGGCACGCCGCGGTGCAGGCAGAGATCGCGGGCGGCGACGACGGTGCCGCCGGCTCGGTAGAGGACGAGTTCCACATCGAGCAAAACGACGGCGAGGGGCTTGGCCCCGCCCACCGCGCTGGAAAGGGCGACGGGGTGCCAGTAGCCAGCGAGGACGCGCCAGTCGGTCTCGGCGTAGGTGCAGTTGCGAGGAAGGGGCGGAGGGAGCGTGGTCATGGGGGAAACGAAATCAGCGGGCGGGGCGGCGGGTTTTCCGAGGGGCGGTGGTGCGGGTTTGCCATTCGGCGAAGTGTTGGCGCTGGCGGTCGGCCTGCCAGTCGCAGATCGCGCGGAGATCGGCCACGGGCATTCCGGTGTAGGGCAAGGTCGGTTGATAGGGCGGCGCGCCGAATTCCGGGCAGAGCGAGGTGACCGCGAGGCCGCGGCGGGCCTGTTCTTCCCAGATGATTTCCCAATAGCGGTCGAAGGCGTCGCGGTAGGGCTGCGCCTCGGGGGCGCGGAGATCGGCGAGCTGGGGGGCCTGCTCATGGCCCACGCGGGCGTGGATGTGGACGGCTTGGCGCCCGCACTGGCGGATGAGGTCGAGGTTATCGTCGAGGAGGCGTTCGCAACTGATGACCCAGTGGCTGAAATCGCAGGCGAGCTTGAGCGAGGGGAAGCGCGCGAGGATGCGACGGGTGGGCGCGGGATGAAAGAGGCAGGTATTGCGATGGACCTCGTGGGCGAGCGGCAGGCCGAGTTTTTCCTCGATCCGGAGCATCTCCTCGTAGAAGCGGGCGGTGTCGTCGTCGTCCCAGCAATCGTAGCCGCCGATGACGGTGAAGCCCGAGGGATCCATGGTGCGGAGCCGCGCGAGCTGCTCGTGAAACGACGCGAGGTGCTCGGCGACGGTGAGGCCGCGGGTCCAGATCACGCCCTTATAATCGAGACGGTGACGGCGGATGAGCGGCTTGAGTTCGCGGCAGTGCGCGGTCTCGAGGATCATGCACTCGATGCCGTCGTAGCCGGCGGCGGCGATCTGGGCGAGCGCGGCGGCGCGGGCGCCGGTGACGCCCCAGAGGTTGCGATAGACGAGGAGTCTCAAGGGGGGAAATGAAGCGCGCGCGGAGGGCGGGCTAGGTTTTCGGCCAGAGATCCTGCTCGTCGAAATCGGGCAAGATCGCTTCGCGGAAAGCCTCGCCGCGGATGAGGCGGCGCGGAGTCGAGGGGCGCGCGAGGAGCGAGTAGAGTTTGCGGGCGTCGAAGACGATCATGTCGGCCGGCGAGCCGGGCGCGATCCGGCCGTAGCCGGGCAGGCCCATTATTTTCGCGGGGCCGGTCGTGACGACGGAGGGCGAGGCGGCCAGCCGGGTGTCGAGGTGCGCGAGGCGCACGCTCTGCACGTAGACTTCGACGAGGTCGAAGTCGCCCCAGCCGATGAAGGCGTCGCGGACGTTGTCGCCGCCGCAGGCGACGGTGACGCCGGCATCCATAAATTCGTGCAGGAGGGTGAGGCCGCGCCAACGCGGCGTGCGGGGCGCGCCGAATTTTTCGCCGGGTTGAACCGGACCGCGAGTGCGGCCCATGAGGTGGAGATTGGTGAGCGGCAGGGAAATGATGGAGATGCCGGCTTCTTTCACCAAAGCGATGGTTTCGGCGGCACGGCCGGGTTCCTGGAGCGCGAGGGAACAGTTGTGGCCGCAGGCGACGGGATGGGGAAACCGGTTGCGGAGGACGGCCTCGGCGGTGGCGCGCAGGCACTCGGCGTGAAGGAGATCGCTCTCATCGACGTGGAGATCGAGACCGATGCCGAGCTCGCGCGCGGCGGCCATGAGGTTGTCGAGTTCGCGCGCGAGCTGCGGGCCCGGCTGGGGAAAGCCGCCGAGCGCGGTGGCGTGGTGGCGGGCGGAGAGCTCGACGACGCGGGCCCCGGTGGCGCCGCTAAAGCTCGCGTTGTCGAGGCGGCAGAGGCTGACGCTTTGGATCGCGACGCGGCCGACCCACTCGGCCCGCAGGCGCTCGACGGCGGCGTGGCCGCCGGCACCGACGTCCAGCCCGGTGTCGATGTGGGTGCGGAGGGCGTTGGTGCCGCGGGCCCAGGTGGTGCGGAGGGCGAAGTCGCCCCGGCGGTAAACGTCGTCTGCCGTCCAGCGCACGCTATCGCGGGCGAGAATCTCGATGGATTCCCAGAAATCGCTATGCACGCCCGGGGCGCGGTCCCAAGTGTGGCACTTGTCGAGATGGGTGTGGACCTCGAGCAGCCCGGGGAAAACCAGCACGCCGCCCAAATCGGTCACGGCGGCGGCGGATTCCCCGACCGGCGGAGCCTCGCGCGAGTCGCGCACGGAGATGATGCGGTCGCCCTCGACCGCCACGTCGCATTCCCGCCAAGGCTCGAGCGCGCCCTCGGCCGCGCCGGCGGGGCGGTCGAGCGGCGCAGGGAGACAGGCGAGGGGAATACGGGCGCGGCGGAACAGATGCATGGGTTGTGGCGGGCTTAGAAGCGGTAGCGGTCCGTGATGGCGGTCGGGATGAACGGGCGGGCGGAGATGAGATCGTTGGCGGCGAAGGTGACGTCGATCGGATCGTAAAAGCGCTCGTTGGAGATGTTGTTCACGCTGATCCGAAGGAACTGGCCGGAGTCCATGGCGTCCGCGAGCCCGCGCTCCTCTTTCCACGCCTTGTTAACGCCGGTGACTGCCGGATCGACCGTGATCGGGTCTTGCATCGGCGCGGCGGCCCAGGCGGCCAAGATGGCGAGCGCCAGACCTGTGACCGGTGCGTGATGGGTTCGCATTTGATTTGCGGTGGTGCTCGGAGAGAGGAGGCCGCGGCTATTTTTTCACGGACGTGAGTTCGGGCGCGACGAAGTCGAAGCTCACGAAATCCTTGAGGGGCACCGGGGCGGAAAGGATTTTCAGTTGCACGAGAATGCGGACGAGTTCCTCCATGCGCGTCGGGAGGAGCTGGCCGGCGCGTTCGCCGTTGGCCGGATCGCCTTCGATGAGTTTGTAGCGTTTCATCGCGGCGAGGGAGTAGTCCATAAGCGCCGGGGTCTGAGAGGGATTCTCTCGCCCGATCCGCGCGCGCGCCTCGGCGGCGTCGCCGTGCAAAAACTCAACCCAGCCCCGTGTCGAGGCGGCCACAAAAGCTCGGACCGCTTCCGGGTTGGTGCGGGCAAAGGCTTTGTTGGTGAAGATCACCCGGTAGGGATCGTAACCGCCGTCGGCGATGAGGAGCGCCCGCGCCTTCACGCCGTGGAGCCCGACGTGGTAGGGCTCGTTGGAAATGAAGCACTGCTGGATGAAATTCTTGTCGGCGACGAAGCGCGCCAGCCCATAATCGAGCGGGACGACGTTGAAATTGATGCCGTAATGCCCTTGGAGAAACGCGATCCAGCTGACCCCGGGCGAGCCCATCACGGATTTGCCGTCGAGATCGCGGAAGGATTTCACCGGGCTGTCCTCATGCACCATGATCGCCTGCGGGTCGTGCTGCATCTGCGTCCCCACAATCAAGAGTGGCAGGCCCCGCTGCACGGCGACGATGATGTCGTCACAACGGCCCATCGCAAACTGCATCTCGCCGGTGGCGACCTTCTGGATGCCGAAAGCCCCGGGCCCGCCCGCCACGATGGTGACGTCGAGGCCGCCGTCGCGGTAGTAATTTTTAACCAGCGCCTGGTAGTGCCCGCCATGCTCGGGCGCAGGATACCAGTCGAGCTGGAAGCTCACCTTAAGTGGCGCCGCAGGAGAGGAGCCGGGGGCTTTCGGCCCGCCGGCGGTCGATTCTTTTGCGCCACCGCAGCCGGCGAGGAAAAGTCCGGCGCAGAGGGTGGCACTCACGAGGAAGGGACGCGAAAAACGCGCTGGAACCGGCGAGCGCATCATGAGATTGAGGACGTGGAAAAGTTCGGCCTGGGCATAAACCGGTTTCAGCAGGCCTGATGCCAGTTTCTTAATACGAAACCTGATCTTGGTTATATTCGCACCCGAACTTAGCGCGCGACCGTAGTGGGCGGCCGCGAATGACGCGCTATCCTGCGGCCCGCGCAGGTCGCGGCCGCACCTTTAACCCGCGTCGCGCGAGCGGCGCTTCCACAGCCACACGCCGGCGATGAGCAGCACCACGATCGCGACCGTGCCCCACAGCGTATAGGCGTGCGTGCGGGCGAGCGTGCGCTCGAGCTGGGCGAAGTCGTCCGCGAACTTGACCCACAGCCAATGCCCGAGCCACACGAAGACCGGCACGCTGATCAGCGCCGCCGAGCCGTCCAACACGAGGAACTTGAAATAGGAAACCTTCATCGAGCCCGCGCTGAAAAAAATCGGCGCCCGCAGCCCCGGCAGGAAACGCCCGATGAAGAGGCCCGCCGTCCCGTGCTTGGCGAACAATTCCTGCACCCGGAGCTGTTTGGCGGGCGGGAAAAAACGCTGGAAGCGGGGCGACGCGAGGAGGCGCACGCCGAATTTTCTCCCGAGAAAGAAGATCGCGCTGTCGCCGGCCAGCACGCCCACATACATGAGGACGCTCACCCCCAGCCAGGACCGCCCGTCGCTGCCGGCCAATATCCCGGCGGCGACGAGAATGATGTCCTCGGGCATCGGGAGCCCCAGACCGCAGAGCAGCAGGAGGAAAAACGGTCCCCAAAGGGCCAGAAACGAGCCCTGAAAATGCTCCAGCAGCGACTCAAGCATGGGTTGTGCAGGGCCGGGACCTGCCGCGACCGGTCGCAGGAGTCAGGGCTTCGCCTGGGCGCGGGCCGGAGCGGCGGGGCGATGAAAACACGGCTACCAATCTACACGCCTGCCCGGGCCTGCCAACTGGTTTGTCGGCGCGGGCGCGGCTTTCCGCGGCATTCCGGTTTGGTTCCGCAAGGTTAGGCCGCCAGCTTGCTGGCGCGGTTCGAGCGCGAGCGAGCTCGCGGCCTACGAATTCCGCGAGTTGTAAACCCAAACCGGAATACCGGGCGCGGCTTTCACCGGCGATATTTCCGGCATTGTTTCCCGGGCGTGTTTTTCGGCGTGCGCGCCGGGCGGGTGCCGCCTGAGACTGGCCCGCTTGAGTTCACCCGCCCACCGCCGCGCCGTCGGCCTGCTCCTCGCCGCCGCGCTCTGTTGGAGCCTCGGCGGCCTGCTCATCAAGGCTGTCCCCTGGCCGCCGCTCGCGGTGGCCGGCGGGCGGGGGCTGATCGCGGCGATCTTCCTCGCGATCTTCTGCCGCGGCGCGCTGCGGTTTGATTTTTCCCGGCCGCAGGTGCTCGGCGCACTCGCCTACGCCGCTTGCACGATCACCTTCTGTGTCGCCACCAAGCTCACCACCGCCGCCAACGCCATCCTCCTACAATACACTGCGCCCGTGTGGGTCGCCCTTTTCGGCGCGTGGTTGCTGGGGGAGCGCGCCACCCGCGCCGACTTGTTCACCATCGTCGCGGTGCTGGGCGGCATGGGCCTGTTCTTCGCCGACAATCTCGCCTTCACCGGCATGGCGGGCAACGCCCTCGGCGCGCTCAGCGGCATATTTTACGCGGGCATGACGCTCGCACTCCGCCGCCAGAAGGACGGGTCCCCCGTGGGCTCGCTCATTCTCGGCAACCTCCTCGCCTTTTTCATCGGCCTGCCGTGGATCATCGACGCGCCCGCCCTGCCCCTCAACGGCTGGGGCGCGCTGCTCCTGCTCGGCACCGTGCAACTCGGCCTGTCATATCTGCTTTACGCGCGCGCCATCCGCCACGTCACCGCACTGGAGGCCGTGCTCATCCCCGTGGTCGAGCCGTTGCTCAACCCGCTCTGGGTCCTGCTCGCCTTGGGGGAACGCCCGTCGCCGTGGGCGTTGGTCGGCGGCGTGATCGTCGTCGGCGCGATCACCGTGCGCGGCGTGGTCAAATTCCGCGCCGCGCGGACAACTTCCTAAAGTCGGCGCGGTCCGATTCCAGACGATGCTTTGCCCCCTGCGCCTTGCCCTGATTCTGCTCTCGGCCATGCCCCATCTCGCCCCCGCCAACGCCGCGCCCGCGCCCCACGCGGTCGCCGATGGCAGCGCCGCCGGCGACGCCACCGCATCGCCCGCGCCCGAGACGGTCGTCCTGCTCCACGGCATCGGGATGGGCGGTTGGTCGATGACGCGCCTCGCGTCCGCCCTTCGACGCGAGGGCTACCGCATCGTCAATCTTTCCTACCCTTCGCGCACCGTGCCGCTCGACAGGCTTGCCCGCGAGTGGTTGCCCGCGCAACTCGCCGCCCATGACGCCGCGAGCGCGCCGCGCCTGCACTTCGTCGCCCACTCGATGGGCGGG
>Ga0105046_10020479_pt1 | contig 10005 bp, 5 predicted proteins | sample MAT03_FD_78385 | JGI IMG/M metagenome (GOLD analysis project Ga0105046, IMG submission 78385) | Freshwater microbial communities from Lake Fryxell liftoff mats and glacier meltwater in Antarctica - MAT-03 (megahit assembly) | ecosystem: Environmental > Aquatic > Freshwater > Ice > Liftoff... | reverse complement strand
TGGTCGCCCAGCACGATTTAACGTTGGAGGTTCGGTTCCGTACGTTGTTCCGGGTGCGAATGGAACGGTCACGGTAGCCTATGTCGAGTATGGAACCTCGGTCGACTTCTTGCCCTTCGTCGTTGGACCCGGTCGAATTCGACTAGAAGTTCGTCCAGAAGTGAAGGAACCTGACTCGTCTCGAGGCATCACGGTAAATGGTACGAACATCACTGCATTTACATCGCGTTACGTTGAAACGGCGGTAGAGATGCAAGCTGGCCAAACATTCGCAATTGCTGGTTTGCTACTCAGTCGTACCGAAGCCACAACTCGCAAGACACCCTTTCTCGGGGAACTGCCCTGGGTGGGAGCTTTGTTCCGTCGTGTCAGGGATAGACGCAATGACGTTGAACTGCTGATTACCGTTACGCCTGAATTTGTTGAAGCGATGGAACCGCACGAGGTCCCTTGCGGCGGCCCTGGTTTAACGACGACGAACCCGTCTGATAAAGAGCTCTTTGGCAAAGGCTACATCGAAGTGCCAAACTTGTACGGCGATTGTGGATGTCCCAATGAGCTTGGTGGTGGCATGGTTACCGATGATCGCTCCATGTCATCCGGTCCGATGATGTCATCCGGTCCGATGATGTCGGAACAAGGTACGCTTTACGATGGTGCCATTGTACCTGGCGCAGCCCCAAGAGTTGTCGGTGACGGCGTCACGGTTGAAGCACCGACGCTTTAATGCGAAACGTAGCAAAAGCTTCAACTTGCCCCAAGTATTACCCGCGTTTTTGGCCTGAGTCTCATGAGTAATGTTTTACGTTTGGCGATGGTCGATCCGAACGACGGCACACGCGAGAAACTGAAAGCGATGCTGTTGACGATCGAAACCGTTTGGTTGGATGCTGATTGCTCACGGTACGAGTTCTTCCCAGACGTTGTGGCACAAACGAAACCGGATGTCGGGGTACTTGCCCTTGATGCTGACCCGAACAAAACTATTTCGCTTGTTGAACGTCTTTCCAAAGAGAATCCTGAGTGCGTGTTGCTGGTCGTCAGCGGCAGCAATGATGGTCAGTTGATCTTGCGAGCTATCCGCGCTGGGGCTCGCGAATTCTTGACGCTTCCGCTGGCGAAGGAAGAACTGGAATCTGCGCTCAACCGCGTCGGTACTCAAAAATTCGGTGCCGCCGACTCGCGTCGCGGAAGCTGCGAAGTGATCGCAGTGGCGGGCGCGACCGGTGGTGTTGGTTGCACCAGCGTGGCAAGCAATTTGGGTTGCATCCTGGCGGGCGAACCTGGTAAGTCTGTCGCGTTACTGGACTTGGACTTGGCGCTGGGCGATGCGGACGTGTTTTTGAACGTCATCCCCGACTACACGCTGGCTGATGTCGTCCAAAACGTGTCGCGACTTGACATTCAATTGCTAAAAAAATCATTGACCAAACACGCGTCCGGACTTTATCTGTTGCCACGCCCGGTTGAGCTTCACGACACCAACGCTATCACAGCCGAGAGCCTGCGCAAGGTCATCGGACTCCTCAAGGCATCCTTCACACATTTGATAGTTGACTTATCAAAGGGGTACAGCGAAGTCGATATGTCGGTGATGGAAGCGGCGAACAAGGTGTTGCTAGTGACACAACTTGACTTGCCCTGCTTGCGAAACGTCGTGCGATTGATGATGAGCTTCGAGGAAATCGCTGGCTTGAAACAAAAAGTTGAAATTGTTGTCAATCGCGCGGGGCTAGACTCGGGACAGATCAGCTTGAAGAAGGCCAAAGAAACGATTGGCCGTGAGGTTTATGCTTTGCTACCGAACGACTATCGCACGATGGTATCAGTTCGCAACAACGGAGTGCCGCTGATCACTCAAGCGCCCAAGGCAGCGATCACAATCGCTCTGCGGGAAATGGTTGCCAAACTCGCTGGCGAAACCGAAGCGTCTCAAACCGCTGTTTCTGAAGAATCTGACTCGAATGAAAGCCGGTGGAAGAAATTCTGGCCGGGCAGCTCGAAATCAAAGGTGTAACATTGGACCGCGGAGATTTGTCATCGCTTTGGACATGCCAAAGCCAAGCTGGTCGTGAACAGTTACTTCGCAAAGATTCGCCTAACAAGACGAAACCAATCACTGGCTCGGTGATTCCTAAATTGAGCGACCGAACCGATGTTTCGTCCCTTTGGCTATCCGGCGGCACGCGATTGCAGCCACCCCACGAGCGTCCTTAGCATCACGCCCGTTGCACCCGCATCTCGATGCGGCTTGGCCGATTCTGCAAACGCCGGCCCTGCGATATCGATGTGGACCCATGGGACACAATCGACAAACTGCTCCAGGAATTTCGCTGCCGTGATGGCACCACCCCAGCGACCGTCACCGACGTTTTTGATGTCAGCGACTTTGCTTTTAATCTGTTCCCGATAGAAATCAAACATCGGCAGCTGCCACACCAACTCGCCTTGGCCCTCCGCAGCAGAACAGATATCGCGGCACAACGGTTCGTTGTTGGTCATCAACCCCGCGACGTCACAACCCAAAGCCACCATGCAGGCACCGGTCAACGTCGCTAGATCAACGATCGCCGCTGGTTGATATTGAACCGCAACGTCCAGCACGTCAGCTAGTACGACGCGTCCCTCAGCATCTGTATTGAGGATCTCGATCATCGTGCCTTTGCGAGTTTCGATCACATCCCCCAGCTTGAACGCTTCGCCGCTGATCATGTTTTCAGCAAGTCCGCACAGGCCGACAACATTGACGGGCACCTTCAGGATCGCGAGTGCGCGCATGACGCCTAGCACCGTCGCCGCGCCCGCCATATCGCATTTCATATCGATCATGCCATCACTTGGTTTGATCGACAAACCTCCGCTGTCGAAGGTCACGCCTTTGCCAACCAGCGCGATCGACGGTAATGACTCAGCTCCACCACGATAATGCAAAATCACCATTCGCGATGGTTTCGCCGAAGCAGCACCAACGGCCAACAGCGCTCGGCAGCCCTCCGCTTCCAAACGTTTTTCGTCCCAGACTTCGATCCCCAAGCCGACATCACTGGCAATCGCTTGCGCTGCCTCCGCGAACCGTTGCGGATACATACGATTGGGCGGTTCATTAACCAGTCGACGAACAACATTGATGGAGTCACCGATCGTTTTACCGCTGACGATCGCTTCCTCTGAGACACCTTCAAATGCAATGCTTCCGGGCGCAAATGCCTTTGGCTCCGTCACGTAAATCGCTTGGCCATCGCATCCCGTGATCGACCCGGCGATGAATGCATCATGGCATTCGTGTGGGACAAGGGGATCGAGCGATACGACGACCAAATCCCGTTGCGCGTCGCATAATCGCCTCATTATCGTTGAGCCAAGGAGGTGAGTTTTGCCACGATCAAGTTGCGTCGCCTTACCGAAACCAACAAACAACAGCGATTTTGGTGCGTGCTTGAGCGCTCCGATCGCAGGTGGCAGCGGCATCAGTAGCATTTCACCGTAGCCCGTCTTCATCAGGCCCGAAGCGATGGATTTGACAAGCCAACCATTGAATTGCTGATCGATGTCCGCAGCAGCACTGCTCATCGCCCCCTCGTCACCGATCCCTACGACTAAGCAATCACAGTCGGTTTCGAGCAGTCGTCCAGCAATACTTTCAATCAAAATCTGCGGAATCACGGGCAAACTCACGGTGCATTACCTTTTCAATCAAAGCCAAATTTCAAGTCAGGTGTTTAGTGTAGAACTGGTCAGCCGGTTATCCTATCGGGCCTTTCCCACGCTGGCACCTACTTTGGCGGCACGGCGCAAGCCGTCCGATTCCGAACGCCCCAATCGATCAACAACGCACCGGATGGCTCGCGCCATTCCGCTAACAAAAAAACACACAGTCAGTATGAAACACCGCAGCACACGCGACGTCGTGGAAGATCTTCGCCAAGGCGGACGCTTGATCGAAGTCACTGACGCAGTCGACCCCAACCAGGAGATGGCAGAAATCCAGCGCCGAGTCTACCAGCGAGGTGGCCCAGCGGTGTTGTTTACCAATGTCATCGGTTGCCGATTTCCAATGGTGTCCAACCTGTTCGCATCCCTTGAACAGGCGAGGTACCTGTTTCGGGACACGCTCGAGTCGGTGCGACGATTGATTGAGGTCAAGGTTGACCCGGCAGCGCTGCCGCGAAGTCCGCTGCGATACATTGGCACACCGTTGACGGCATTGCGAATGCTCCCTCGATTCACTCGCCGCGCGGCCATTAACGAAAAGCACTGCTCGCTTGCCGAGTTGCCTCAATTGAAATGTTGGCCAGACGATGGCGGTGGGTTTGTGACGTTGCCGCAAGTGCTGAGCAGCGACCCTCAGGCCCCAGACAATTTGATGCGAGTCAACCTCGGGATGTATCGCGTGCAGTTGTCTGGCAATCAATACGATCCTTCCGATGAGGTCGGCATCCATTACCAAATTCATCGTGGCATGGGTGTTCACCATCGCGCGGCGATCGATCTAAGCAAACCGCTGCGTGTTGCCATTACCGTCGGCGGCTCACCCGCGATGACCGTTGCTGCCGTGATGCCGTTGCCAGAAGGACTGACCGAACTGACGTTTGCCGGCGCGCTTGCTGGGCGGCGCATCTCGATGTTACGAGGCAACCATGCACCGGTTTACGCAGACGCTGATTTTGCAATCGTTGGTGAGATCGATCCTCATGCGACCAAGCCCGAAGGCCCGTTCGGTGATCACCTCGGTTACTACAGCCTGCGTCATGACTTTCCATTCATGAGGGTCAAGCATGTTTGGCATCGACGTGACGCGATTTGGCCGTTCACCGTTGTCGGACGTCCGCCGCAAGAGGACACGACGTTCGGACAACTGATTCACGAACTTACCGATCCGATCATTCCTTCGGTAATTCCAGGTGTTCGGGCCGTTCATGCCGTGGATGCAGCCGGCGTTCATCCGTTACTGCTTGCCCTAGGCACCGAACGGTACATGCCACATCTCGAGTCGCACCAACCGCAAGAGTTGCTGACGCAAGCCAATGCGATCCTGGGCAACGGACAATTATCACTGGCGAAGTATTTGATGATCGCAGAGGATCGCTCGAGAACGCTTGACATTCACGACATCGGGGCGTTCGTGAGTCACGTTCTCGCCCGCTTTGATTCGCGCCGCGACCTGCATTTTCAAACGCGTACAACGATTGATACGCTCGACTACAGCGGCACTGGAATGAATCGCGGGTCGAAGGTCGTGATTGCCGCTGCGGATCGACCCATGCGAGAATTAGGAACGACACTGCCAAGCGACCTGCGTCTGCCCGATGGATTTTCAAACCCGCGAATCGTGACTCCAGGCGTCCTGGCGATCCAGTCGCCGAGATTCACCTCCGACCATTCAAGAGCCGACGTTGAACGTTTCTGTACCGAGTTTGCTGGCGACCGCGAAGCACGGAGTTTCCCTTGGATCACGCTGGTAGACGATTCGACCTTTACCGCCGCATCACTTTCGAATTGGTTGTGGGTCACGTTCACGCGAAGCAACCCAGCGATTGATTTGCAAGGCGTCGACAGCGCGGTTGTTGACAAGCATTGGGGCTGCCGTGGGCCAGTCGTGATCGACGCGCGAGTGAAGCCACATCACGCACCACCGCTTGTGGAGAATCAACAAGCTCAAAAGAAAGTCGACGCACTTGCCGCGCGCGGTGGAGCGATTTCCCGGTATCTATAGCGAAAACAAACGTCGCTCGGTCATGGTGCCGTTCGCGACTCGGACCAGATCGTTGTCAAACGCTGAACGGCGGCGTGCAACCGGCTCTTTACCGTGCCAACAGGAATCCCGAGCACATCGGCGGCCTCGCGATATTTCATGCCTTGGTAGTAAACCAACTGCACAACTCGTTCTAACGAATCGCCGAGTGAATGAACGGCTTCGTTGATCCAAATGGAATCTTCATTCGAGGTGGCGACGTCCATGGGATTCACCACGCTTCCGACAAGGTTCTCTCCCCATGTGGTCGGACGCCCCGAAGCGTCACCTTTGGATGGTGCATCGAGACTGACCATTCGATGTCGTTTGTTGCGTCGCTGGATGTCGATCGCTTGATTGGTCGCGATCGCGTACAGCCAAGGACGAAATCGCCGCGACACGTCAAATTGTTTGCACTTCAAATGGACGTGAACGAACGTTCCTTGAAACGCATCCTCCGCCATTTGGGCATTGCCCATGTAACGCTTGAGATAACTGTAGATTTCGCGCTCGTAACGCCGCATCAACGTTTCGAAAACTTGGCGATCTTCGGATTGGCTGTACCGAATGATCAGCATCTCATCGGTATCCTCGATCGTATGAGTCAGCGGCGTCGTAGAATCGACAGCGGATTTTTCTGTCTGATTTACGGAACGGGATTTCACGTTGGTTTTCATCAAGTAGTCCTCATCGTTTCGCGGAGCACGGACCTCTAAATTCCATAGTAACCACGTTTACTTCATAATTGTAGCCATTAACCTCTCGGTTGGCCAATCAAATTATTGTGGATAGGTTAGCGGATGAAAGGACAAGCGTGTGAACGTGTGGTAGCAAGTTTGCGAATTTGTGGTTAACAATCTCGATGGCGCGATTGTGCCTTGGTTAAATTGTTCGGAAGCTGGCGATTTTCACCTGCGGCGGCTGGGATTGGGTGATAAATCAGACGGCTCGTCCTCTCCCCCGCCTTCACTCGGAATTACCACATTGCTTAAGCCGCCGTCCCCTTATCGCTGGGCCATGCCTGGCGACGTTAATGCTTTCTTTGGGCTCGTGCTCGACAATATTGCGAGCCTGATTCTGCTGTTCATCTTGCTGTCAGGCCGATTCGGTTTCCCCGGCGACATGATTTTAACTTCGTTTGTCCCTGGGACAGCCCTGGGCGTGCTGGTTGGCGATATCGCATTCTTTTTTCTGGCTTTTCACGTTGCCAAGAAAACCGGGCGCGATAATGTCACTGCCATGCCGCTGGGGCTCGATACGCCTTCGACCTTTGGCATGATTTTCTTTGTGCTTGGCCCGTCTTTCATCGCCGGGAAAGAAGTCCTTGGATTAGACGCAGCGGCCGCAGCCGAACGAACCTGGCATATCGGCATTTGGTGCCTCGTTCTCAGCGGTCTGCTCAAAATCACCTGCGCTCCGTTCTGTGGCCACATCCGACGCATGGTTCCACGAGCCGGCTTGCTCGGTTCGCTTGCCGCGATTGCACTCGTCTTGATCAGCTTCATGCCGATCCTGGACATTTTCGCTCATCCACTGCCGGGGATGTTAGCGCTGGCGATCGTACTGACGACGTTGATCGGTCGAATCCCACTACCCGGAAATATTCCTGGGACACTTGGGGCATTGCTCGTCGCGGGGACGATTTACTACATCAGTTGCGCCGTTGGTTTGAACGGTTATCACATGCCGGAGGCACCGACCGTCGCGTGGCTACCGACTCAGTGGCTGCAAGCCTGGACATTTTCTTGGGTTAGCTCGTTTGATGATGCGCTGCCATATTTGCCGATCGCATTCCCGTTTGCGTTGATGACAATCGTTGGCGGCATCGATTGCACAGAATCGGCAGCGGCTGCTGGCGACGAATACGATACGCGGCAAGTGATCGCGATCGAAGGCATTGCAACCTTAATCGCTGGCTTTTCCGGTGGCGTGATTCAGACAACGCCCTACATCGGTCACCCGGCCTACAAAGCAATGGGAGGACGCGCTGCCTACAGCCTGGCAACTGCCTTGGTTGTCGGTGCCGCCGGAATACTCGGCTTCTTCACGATCCTTAATACGTACCTGCCAGCGCCTGTCGTGTTTCCGATTCTAGTCTTCGTTGGCTTGGAGATTACGGCGCAGAGTTTTTATGCGACGCCGCGACGACATTACGCCGCCGTTGCACTCGCCTGCGTGCCGGCGCTGGCGTTTTTGGCCTTGGCTTTTCCCGGTCAGTTGTTCGGGGACGCGGCCGCGTTTGCGGCCAAGTTCAACCCCAGCACTCTCGCTGACCCAGTGTTGAAACAAAAACTGGCAACACTCACGATGCTGTCCAATGGCTTTATTTTAACCAGCTTGCTTTGGGCTTGGGCAATGGCCGCAATCATCGATCGCAAAATCATGACGGCTGCGTTTGTCTTCTTATCCGCTGCGGGTTTGACGCTGTTCGGTTTCATCCATTCTCCTTTGGCGGAAAACCGATTGTTCATGCCATTTGGTCCCGAATCATGGGGCACGATTGTTCTTGACGCTGCGTTCCGCAGCATCACGTTGGAATTCACGGCGGGCTATCTGGCCTGCGCCGGCTTGCTGGCGGTTTGGGGCAAGCTCGTGCCGCTTGCGACCAGCGGTATCGCAGCCGAGCAAGAGGAGATGATGGGCGTTGGTGACGACGAAGGCGGGCAGAAAGTAATCGCGCCGCTTGGACTCGCTGCACAGACAAACGGAATTTTGCCGCGAGTCCTTGAACCCGAATCGATGGACAGCTACGACGAAGCGTCCGAGTATGACCAGATGGACCACGAGGCCGTCAATCGGGCCTTTGTGGATGACCTGATCTCCGGCGGAACTGTCGGTGACAAGCTGGTTGACCTTGGCACGGGCACGGCGCTGATTCCGATTGAGCTTTGCAAACGTCGCCATGACCTGCGTGTCATGGCGATCGACGCATCGGTCGAAATGTTGGAGTTAGCAAAGCGACGAATCGAAATGGCGAGCTTGATCCAGCGCATCCAACTGATGCACGCCGACGCGAAGTCGCTCGAGGACCTGCAATCAGGAATGGCCGACACGGTGATGAGCAATTCGTTGATTCATCATCTGACTGATCCACGTGAAGCGATTGCAGCGGCGATGAGAATCGTTGTTCCCGGGGGGCGCATCTTCATTCGCGATCTCATCCGCCCCGCATCGCAGCCTGAGGTTGATCGACTCGTCAACCTGCATACATCGGGAGCTTCCGTGACGGCAAAGAAACTGTTTCGCGATTCGCTTCACGCTGCGTTGACGGTTGAAGAGGCCCGTGAACTATTCGTTTCCTTTGGCTTCCCATCCAATTCCGTAAAGATGACCAGCGACCGTCACTGGACATTCGACGCAAAGGTCAAATAGTCAGTTGTCCAGCTAGGCCGAGGCGTCAGGAATCAGACTTCGTTGCGGCTCGGCTTGCCCTGGGCTGTTAAAAATTTGCTCTTGTGGGCAAAAAGCCCTTGCGCAGATTTAATGCCATAATCCCGCCGCGTGCGGGGCTTGTCCCCGTCGGGCCACGATCACAACCAGATGGCGAAGAAGAAATGACATCGGCCACGGGCGGAGCTTGTCTCCGTCGGGCCATGATCAAAAAATGATCGTGCAGCGATGCGTATAACGATTGATTATCGCTCCACGCGGACGAGCCGCATGGTAGCGAGGCTCACTCCGCCAGCATCTTCTGGTTAGGATTATAGCTCGACGGGGATAAACCCCGTCGTAGCATCCGGTCGGAACAATATTGATTCAAAATTTCGCTCTTAAATACAGTGTCAAGAGCTAATTTTTAACAGCCCTGGCTTGCCCGAGCAAACGCAATCGAACACTTGTCAAGACCTTAAAAACGCAACGCTAAGTGAATTGGCAGAGTAACTTCCCAATGACCTAAACAAGCCAATGCGGCAATTTCCCTGATGGCGGCAGTTCAACCAGTTTAGCAGCGTGAATTCCGTCGACCGAAGAGAGAGCGGCCAGCGTTGTGGCTGGCACGGTGCCGTCCAGGTTTAGCACTCCGATCGCTTTTCCACCGGGCGAATCGCTGTCTCGGCCAACGGCCATCTGCGCGATGTTCACGTTGTGAGCGCCGAATACCGTGCCGATCTTCCCGATGATGCCGGGTACATCTTGGTGAGTAAAAATCACCAACGAACCATCGAGGAACGACTCCAGCCGATAGCCATCGAGCATGATCAGCCGCGGCATGTTATTTCCAAGCATCGCGCCGCCGGCCCGGACACTGCGACCTGCGCCAGAGACTTCAGCAG
>Ga0105046_10020478_pt1 | contig 10005 bp, 10 predicted proteins | sample MAT03_FD_78385 | JGI IMG/M metagenome (GOLD analysis project Ga0105046, IMG submission 78385) | Freshwater microbial communities from Lake Fryxell liftoff mats and glacier meltwater in Antarctica - MAT-03 (megahit assembly) | ecosystem: Environmental > Aquatic > Freshwater > Ice > Liftoff... | reverse complement strand
GGTAAATCCTATACCGAAACCGCGACCTCTTTAGCCCACAGAACTGGCAAAACTGGTGCTCGGCACCACATAAATAGCACGTTTACCAGCATTAGGGCGGGTAGTTCTTGTTGCGAAGTTACTCGGAACCGGATTGTCAGAGAGAGCCTAGTATCTAGTTTGCGTTTCGAACCTTTCAGCGGATTATGCTGCACACTGGCCACAATTTCGAGCGCGGTGGCACGTGGGCGCGTCCGGCGTGGCCGCACCGGGCCGGGCTGTGCGGCAGGCTGGTCGTCGCCAGCATCCTCAGAGTCGCCAGCGGGAGCCGCCCTGTGCTCCTCGGTCGCCCGCATCGCCTGCACCGTGTCGCGATCCTGCGCTTCCAGGAGGGTTGTGCGCTCAGGTGGCGCTGCGGCCTGGCGGCGCGCTGGCGGGGTGCGCCGCCGCTCGCTGGCCTCGGCGATCAGCCGCTCGCGATCATCACTGGTTGTCGCCGCGCCCTGGAGCAGCTCGACGTAGCCCACCTCAACGCGCACCCGGCGCTCGGTGAGCAGGCGCTGCTGCGCGCGGGCGATCTGCCGCTCCAGGGCCTCGGCGTTCAGCAGTTGCTGGCGCGAAGTGGCGGTCTGTCCCTGGCGCCCTTCACGCTGGGGGGCGATCCTGGGCGGCCTGGCGCTGCTGGCGCGTGGCCTCAGCGCGCCGGGACAGATCGGCGTTGCGGGCTTCGAACTGGGTGCGGGTGCGCTCCAGCGCCGTCTGCACCATCGCGTCCTCCAGCGCGGCGCGGGGCAGCCGGAAGGTCGCCGGGCTCAGGCGGCCCTCGATGTGCACTTTGTTGCCCGGGCGCAGCAGCCGTAGCTGCTCGGGATGATCTCCTCATCGGGGCTGATCAGCACCTCGACCGGGATCAACTTCACAACCGGTCGCACCGCCCGGCCGAAGCTCCCCGCGAGCACCTCACGGTAGCTCAGCGTCACCCCGGCATAGTACTCAACCAGGGCGCGCCGGTCGCCGTATTGGCGAGTGTAGATCCGCGGTCGATCGACGACCTCGCCCTCGAGCTGAACCCAGGCCATGTCGGACACGTCGTCGCCGATCTCCTGCACCCCCAGCACGTCGATGCGGATATACCATGTGCGCCGGCCGGCATCATAGGTGTCGCGCTGGAAGCGGCGATCGTAGTACTCCTCCATGCCAAGCGGGCCGAGCAGTGCGATGCGCTGGCCGTCGATCGGAAGGTGCTCTGCCCGGGCGCGCACGGCGTCGCTCATCGTGATCGGCAAGCGATAGCTGGTTCGCGCAGCACTCTGCTCGTCGCCGACGACCTCGTTGATGCTCAGCTCGTAGCGATACTCGGCCGCGCCCAGATCGGTGAAGATCCGCTGGCTCTCGCCGCGGCCGATGGTAGCCACCCGCACCGTACCGACCAGCACCGTCAGGTTCTTGCTGCGCGGCCGCCCGTCCGGCCCGGGCGTCCCGCTCGGCGCACGGTCGCCGTGCAGCGCCGTGTCGAGCATTAGAGCGACGCCGTCGGGAAGAATGAAGCCGTGGTCCGTGCGGACCGGCAGGTTACCGGCATCGACAGGCGTGAGGGACGGCTCAGAAGCGATAGGGGCGGCTGCGGGACGAGGTGGGGCAGCTGGCGTGACATCCCAGTCCTCGGCCAGCAAGCCCTGTCCGGCGCCGTTGGTCGGCATTGTTGTCCTCCTGGCAGTGCGCAGCGCGACGAGGATGGCGCTGCGGAGCGGATGAGCCTGGAGGTATCATCGGCGCTTTAGGGCAGGGGAGCATCAGTAGGAGGTGATGATTGGGGCGAGGAGCTAGGTGCGTAATAGCTCACGATACTCCATGGAGGGAACCTTTTGGCAGAGCCATTGGCCACGCGTTTGCAGTTTGTAGCTGCTCAATCACGGCATGGTAGAATGCTGGCACTTACACTCATTGGAGAGGGTTACATGCTTCCCACGCTCTTCGATCTATTTATTAACGTGCTCGGTACCTTTGTCGCCGATTTTCTTAAGGAAGGGTGGCGGCGGCTCCGTAATCCGGCTTCGGCGTCCCGCTGGAGTAAGGAAGACGAAGAAGCGTATCTACGCGCGATACAGGCGGCTCTAAGCCGAAGAACCTACTTTGCTGGCAGCAGCAGTCGCCGTCTCACAGTGGATGTCCCTGGCTCGCAAGACCCGGATATCTATGTTGAATTGTCAGCCATTGATCTTTCTGCGCGGGCGGTGCGGGTGGATGCAAATGATCGCGAGGTGCTGGGTCGCAAGCAAAACATCCTCAGCTTTATTCTACGCGAACAGAACGTGCTTATCATCGGCGACCCTGGAGCCGGGAAGACGATGACTGCCCTGAAGTACGTTGATATTGTCGCCAAACGAAGCCTGCAAAACAGTATTCTGCTCCTCCGTGCTATCGTAAAGATTCCGGTCTTCGTTGATCTCGGCCTGATCGGCGAAATGGACGAACGAGAAATAGACGAAGATGAGGCGCGCGACTGGCTCTTGCGTGAGATCGGGGAGCAGTTGCGGAAGGACACAATTCTCCGATCGTACGCAGAGTTTCTCTACGACCCGCAACGAAGCACAACACTCCGCGATTATTTCAATGCTGGCCGGCTTATCATAGTACTTGATGCTTTTAACGAAGTCCCCTCCAATTGTTACGAAGTACTGTGGGGTCGTGTAAAGAAAGTCGCAATTCTTACCCGAAAATTCCGCAACTCGATCGTAATAACCGGTCGCGAAAAGCAGTACAACGAATCGGGGCGTTATTGGGGTGAAGGAAACGGAGAACTGCTACTGCGTATTTCCGAGCTAAGCGATCCTGAAATACAGCGATTGATCGAAAAACTGGTCGAAGGCTTCGACGTGGCTGACCATTATGGAAAGGATTTTATTGCCGACGTCTTGGGGTATCAAGACGACACGGTGCAATTGTCAGCCGCTCAATCAAATACAATTATTAATCCGCGCTTGGCACGGAATATTCGTAATCCGCTGTATTTGACACTTTTTTTCTATAATTACTGCAAATATCCCTCTAAGCGAAGCTATACCAGCATTGCAGACCTTTTCACCAATTGGTTTCAAACGGCGATCACAAACTTGCCTGACCATAAAAAAGCGCGACTCATCGAATATCTTGAAGTGTTGGCGTATGGCATTTCAAATAGCATGGCTCAGGGCGTTGAAGCCACCAATATCTCTCCATCCACAGCAGCAACAATTCTTAGCTCATTTTCGACTACCGAGCAAAAGGAACTTGGAGAGGAAGCACAACAACGCGGCATTTTGGCTCCCCAACAAGGGGCCATTGGCGTTCGGTTCAACCATCAGCGCTTCCTGGAATTCTTTGCCGCACGTCGGTGGTTTTATCTGCACTGGACGCTGAAGCAAACAAATCTAGACGAGCTATTACAACTCTTAGCTCCCTTCTATGACCATCCCAAGCGTCATTGGGATGAAGTGATAATCATGGCGGCCAGTTTATTTGATGATCCGACTGGGCCACTCCGCACGATATACGCGGCTCCGGCGACGCTATTTGCACACCTCTATAGTAATTATGATCATCGTGCTCAACTCGGCGCTTACTTTTTAGAGGCAACCCGTGATGATTTTGCGCCGGACGTTCGGGCGGCGGTACATAACTTCACCAATATGGCCATAGCACGGCTGACAGGGCAGTTGCGTAGCGGTGTTCCAGTATCTAACCAGCTTGTCTATGTGGAGGCGCTTGGCGCAATACCGGGGTCGGCCGCCTTGGAGGCTCTTAAAGAGACTGCGAAAGACGAGGAGAGGAGTGTTCTTGTCAGGCAGGAAGCGGTGCGCCAGTTGGCAGTAAAGTTTTGGGATAAACAGGCTCAGAGCTATTTTCGGGAATGCCTTGTCGATGTAGACTCTGAACTTTTCTGGCAGAGCTTACCGGGACCAGTCGCCGAACGAACACGCCCTTTGCGGCACCAACGTCAGCGTTCTCGTGTGTACCGCAGAGCCCTGCAAATTGGAACAGGGATCGCCATAGCAATCTTGGTTATCTCTTCAGCCTTATTTCTTATCTACCTCTGGAATAATGGTGACTGGCTGCGTAATGCGGTCGAATTTGCAATTTGGGGCGTCTTTGTTATCATCTACATCGGCTTCCTGCTGTACATGAGTGGTTTAGCAATCTACGGCGGCGTTCTCCTTATCCGGGCCCTCGTCAGTGCTATGCGCAAGCGATTCCGTCTACCACCACTACCTGCGCCGCAGCCGACAGCGCCACGTCAGAATGAGAATGCACCGACGCCACGAGTGACAGCCGCAGAACCTATCATTGAACATTTAGCAGACGATCATGCCGACGATGCGGCCACTGCACCAGCCCCGGTTTCTGGGGCACTTCAGATGTCGCCCGCAGTCCAGAAGGCAGTAAATAGCATTGAGGTAAGCCAGCCACTGCCTGTACCGGAACAGTCGCCCGCTCCTGCACCCGTCACAATCGCGCCGGTGCCGTACCCGGCTGCACCTCCTCCCACTCCCGTCGCACCTCAACGACCGCCACCGCCTCGGCCAACGATGCGTGAAGTGGCGACTGAACTTTCGGAGCTTTTTCTGAATGCCCAGTTCAGTGTACTGGGGTACGCACTTCTCATACTGCTTGGTATCGCACTCTTTCGAATGCAAGCGCTCCTCTTTATCATCTACCTGTCCGGCTATCACTTGGCAGTGACACCAGAAAGTGCGTACTCCGTCCAGGAACGGTTAATCTCACTCGCGCTGGAAAATCCTCTTCAACCGGACATCGCCTACGTTTTATTCTTTGGCTCCCCGATATTTGCCGAAGATAACCCGTTCAGCCTGTTAGAACGCAACTGGATTGTTGCCGCGATCACGATCCTTCTTTACATTACCGCTATAGCAAGCGCAATTACATCTGTTATCATCGGAGATCGGGGCTTTCGACTGTTGCTGCGGGTAGGCAACAATTATGTGGCGCGAGGAAGGCCACTGATTTGGGAAGACGAAGATACACAATGGCTGCATCAGATTAAGAGGGCAGTCGTAGTTTCGGCTGGATTGATGGCAGTAGCATTGCTCTGTCTGCCCTTTGTTCTATATAGCTCCTTCTATATCTTCTGGATGCACGACGATCAATCGCGGGACATCTTTACTAGAGGCCTCTGGCAGTTTTATCTGCGGGACCAGAAAACACAATGGGCAATCGGCTTGCTCGTAATTCCCTACCTCATCGGGCTTATGAGTTATCTTACCTCTTGGCTGATTGTTCGCAGGAAGTATAATCAGCAGGTTCGCCGCTTGCGAGAGGTGGGTGAAAAGGTGTTGACGGATGGCAGAGATCTCAACACATTGTTGGATATTATCAATGATGTAAAAAAGCCCTCTGACTATCGACTAGAGGCAGCTCGTTATGTCCGAAAGTTGGTCAAAGAGCGATATTGGTTAATGAAGGAGATTGACGGGAGGAATCTGATTCTCCGACGTCTATCTTCTTTTGAACACGAGTATTACCTTCATAAGGAGCCTCTGGAATTGGCAAGTGTTGTGGTTAACATCATTCGCGACCTCAAACACTCAATGGACTTCATAGGATAAGCGATTGAGCGAACAGTCACAGTTCTTTGAGCGCTGCCGTTCATCCCCTGTCAGTAAGCTGAAGGCACGCCGAAGCTGAGCCACGCGGGGCTCTGCGAAATCACCCGTTCCCGTGTGCAGCTACCTCCCAAAGCGGCCTTCCCATGGTCAGAGCGAAGCCGTCAGGGCACCATGTTGGTCGTGCTGGCGTACGCAGCGAGCGCCAGGCGCCAATTCAGCCCACTCCCGTCACGGGCGCTACCGTCGGAGTGGTGCCGCACGTGCGGGGCACGGTTGGGCTGGGGCCGGGGTGCCCGCTCCGGCGGCAAACCCGGGGGCCGCGTGCGTATCCACCACGCGCCGCGCCCGTCGCCGTGAGCGCCTTCCGGCATGGGATGGCCCAGGGAGCGCCGGTCCACGCGGGGCGCCCGCCTGCACGGTCCAGCCGACGGGGATCGGCCAGCCGAACAGCAACGCTCGCCGCACCCAATCCCGCCCGAGCCGAAACAGGCTGTAATCCCGTTTTGTGGCGGCCTCCAACCTGGTGCGGTGGCCAGACGCGCTCACCCATTGGCCGAGATGGAGCATCCAAAGCAACGTGACCGCCATGGCTACCAGCAAACTGCTCAGGCGGGCACGATCGGTCAGCGCGCTTTGTTCCAAGCCAAAACCGGCGCGCTTCAGGTCGCGGTTGGTCGGCTCAATCCAGAAGCGTTTGCGCCCCCGCCGCCGGGCATGCCGGTCAGCCACCTGGTCGAAGACCCAGTAGCGGGGGGCGTCTTCGTTGGGGTTCCAGTCAATAATGAGGCTGACCGGCCCGAAGGCATGCGGTTCGGTCAGGGTTAGGTCGCTCAGGTAGTGGCGTTCGCCGCGCAGCACCGGGATCGCCCGCAGCGGACGCCAGATCCCGTCGCCTTGGTGAAACACGGTGTCGCTTTTCACGCCCACGTGCCAATGCCAGTCCTGCTGGCGGCAGCACTGCTGGAGCTCGACCGCGCGGAATTCAGCATCGCCAAAGAAGGTGATCCGCAGCTGCTGCGGGTCGGGCAAGTGCGGCGCGATGCGCTGGAGTTGCCGGATCTGGAGCTCGGCATCGCTGCTGCCATAGTCCAGGAAGTCCCAGGCTAGCAGCACCACCCGTTGCTGGGTGGCGATGCCGGTAGAGAGGATGCTCACGCGGTCGTTCAGGTCGGTGCGGTCCATCACCAGTCCGACCTCTGCCCCGCGCCAGTGCGCGAAGAACTGCACGATCAGGGGGCGGTAGGAGCGCTCCCAATCGAGGTGGGGGCTGGCCAGCCAGCGGCGCAGGCGTTGAATGAGGTTCTCGCGTTGACCCGCGATCGGCAGGACCGTTGCGACGCACCTGCCGGAACACCTCGGCCAGGAGTCGATAGATGCCCATCCTGCCCCTCCTTCGCCAACGACTACCGGTGTTCCTTCATGCTACGGGCACTGTCAAGGATGGTGGTGCATCGTGATAGAGGAGGTTTCACGTTCGCCAATCTGCATGTATCAGTTGACAGGGGATGAACGTTCAGGCCGCTCAAACCTCAGTGTTGCCTCCTCCATATCCCACGGTCGGAGCGAGCGTGGGCGGCCGTACATGTTGTGCCAGACCCACACGCTATGACCGTCAGGTAGGTGCCGACGCGGGTGCCAGGGGTGCCAGAGTCTGCCCGTGCCGAGGCTGAGCGTCTCGACGGTGGTGAAGAAGGCGGGCAGGAGCGCGTACTGCGTCCAGGCCCTCCAGATCGCCTCCACGCGTGCGAAGCCCTTGTCGGTGATCCAGAGGAAGATCGTGTGCGTGGCCGGCGGCCAGACGGTCTGGTCCCAGCGGGCGCGCCAGTTGCGGGCGTGCTGCACCAGCTGGCGGGCATCCTCGCTGCCACTGTCGATCTCGGCCACCAGGCGCATGACGCCGATGCCCGGCGGCGGCGCGTAGTCTGCGCCAAGGTACTCCGGGGCGTAGGTGTCTGGCCGCGCCCGTCTCGCCGGCAGCCCGTCGAGGTCGTAGCCGATCGCGGCGAGCCCGTCGCCGCGGGCGTCGCTGCCGCTGAAGGGCCGGATCGCCCAGCCCATACCGCTGACCCCGAGGTCGCTCTGAATGTCCTCGTACAGCGAGACGCCAACCCGATTGGCCAGCAACAGCCCCGGCCGCAGCCGCTCGGCGACCGGGCGCACCGGCGCAATGCGCGGGAAGCCCGTCTCACGCAGCAGGCGGGCGCCGCTCCGGCCCAGCTGGTAGCAGCGCCCGCCAGGGGCGGCGATCGGCTGGATGTACTGCTCTGCCTGCCAGCGACTGAGGAGCTCGGCGCGGGCCTGCCGACTCACGACCTCGGGCCAGACAAGGGCGCAGAGGTCGTCCTCGTCGAGCAGGATGCAATCATTCAGCCGCTGGAGCATAAGCCGTGTGCGCTCACCGAGCTTCTCCCAGGTGATGCGCTGGCGCGATCGGATAGTGGGGGGCATTCCTTGCTCCTATGACGAATGACAAGGTGACACGGTGCAGGGGCGGCAAGGCGCATGAATTCGTCGCGCCTCACTTCGTCACCCCTCACCGTGTCACCAATGCCTTGCAGGCGGGCCAGGCACGGACGGTGGCGAAACAGCGGGACCGGTGGGCTGCCTGTCGGGCTCGCGCTGCCTGCGCCCGCGATCCTGCTGGGCCATGCTGAGCTCGTCGGTGGGGTAGCGCCGCACCAGGGCGGCCACATAGCAGGCGTTGATCAGCGGGTGGACACCGTAACGCTGCTGGCTGAGCTGCGCCAGGTGCTACTCGGCCGGCAGGGTGCGCGGGGTGTGGACAAGCTGCTGCGCCTGATGCTGTGCCCGCCGCGCGCTTACTGCCCGCAGCCGCTCGATCAGCTGCTGCACCTCGGCCCAGGCCTGACCGTTCAGCTGGCTGGCGCTTGTGACCCTGCCTTCGGCGACGAGCGCGGCGCTGTGATCCTGGTGGATGGCGCTGAGCCACTCGTGCGCGATCGCCCGGTAGACCGTCTCGGGTAGCAGGTCCGGGTGTGTCGGGGTGACCAGGGCAGGCAGGCGCTCAGTGAAGGTCACTGCAGAACACACCGCAGCCCGACAGCGAAAGCGGCGGAGGTGGAGCAAGAGACGAACAGGCTGACCGCTGAGCGGCAAATCACGCGGCTGTCGCGAGGAGGAGCGGTGAACGCTGGTCGAGGTAGTCCCACACTGCGGGCAGGCAGCGCTCGGCGCAGGAGCAAATGCCGTTACCTGGAGGCCCTCGGCAGTGAAGGCGACCTCAGTGACCGTGACCTCGGGAACGAGTGAGCCAAAGAGCGTGATGAGAACTTGCTCGGAAACACATGTACGCATCCTAGGAGGATAGCTGGTGCGACAGCTCTTTGCCTGAGCACGGGAGTCGATACTGGTGGCGAACCCGGCGTGAGCGCTCTTCTCTCGAATCGCCCGTACCCCCCTCACAGGGGAGCCGCGAAATGTTACGGAGCATCGTCGTGGCGGCTTCGCCAGTTGGCTCAGGCCTCACGGAACGCATTTTCGAGACCAACGACGACCCGAAAAGCGCAGTGTGGCTCCTGTAGGAGGTTCGCCACCAGTATCGAGTCACGGAAGAGCCGATCTTTCGTGAGGCAGCGATCTCCCCAAAGTAAGATTCTGGCTCATCCGCATCTCCCGTGCTCGCGTCGAGGAATGCCCAGGTATTTTGCCTAAGCACGCCTGTTGCGGAAGAGCCGATTCTCCCGTGAGGCCCCGCGCCCCAGTTCTTATTGTCGCTTATCACCCTCCAACGCGACCCGCTGATGGGCCGGGAAGACGTGGAGTCGGTCGCGTCCCGCAAGCTGGACGAGGTCCGCGAGGCCCTGCCGCTCGACAGTCCCCACGTCCGTGGGGGTCAACCGAGCTCGAACACCGCGCTGCTGCTCGGCTCACCGTCCCCACACCCGTGGGAGTCAACCGAGCGAGGCACGCTCCGGCATACGATGGCCCTCACCGCCCCCACGCCCGTGGGGGTCATCCGTCGTCCTGAAGCGTGGCGCTGTCGCCGAATTCGCCGTCCCCACGCCCGTGGGGGTCAACCGTTAGCAGGCCAGCAGCTTTGGCAGAGCACCTCGCCGAGCAAGAAATACCACCGCAGAGCGGTGGTGCAGACAGCGCAGACTTCCTCACACGCTGGAGGCTGCGATGTCTGCACATGCCTCGATTGCCCTGCCCGCAACCTATTTCCACGCCTGGCCTGGCCTTGGCTTCTCGCTCGCTGGATGCTCCTATCACCTGATTGAAGGCAACGGCAACCCCTGCGAGAACGCAAGGAGCGCGACCATCGTGCGCGTCGTTGCGGCGAACGGCGACCGCTTCGTGCTCCGCGACCGCTCCGATATCCAGCGCTTCCTGGTCGCCGTAGGTCGCCTGGCGTGCGAGGAGGTGGCCTCGTGAGCGCCCGCCAGCAGGCGGGGAAGGCTGC
>Ga0105046_10020474_pt1 | contig 10007 bp, 7 predicted proteins | sample MAT03_FD_78385 | JGI IMG/M metagenome (GOLD analysis project Ga0105046, IMG submission 78385) | Freshwater microbial communities from Lake Fryxell liftoff mats and glacier meltwater in Antarctica - MAT-03 (megahit assembly) | ecosystem: Environmental > Aquatic > Freshwater > Ice > Liftoff... | reverse complement strand
TCATAGGGACACCGTAAGGTTATTGTGGGGATTTTTGAAATGATAAACCGTTTACGTGCTCTGCCCTGGGGATGGATAATAATCGGCTTGGCTTACAGTTTTGCCGTGCTGCCTATCCAAGCAATAGATCGGATGGTCTGGTTGGCGCTGGTCGTCGCAATGGCCTATCTTGTGCTGGCGATCCGCACCACACACACCACCGCCGAGCTTGCCCAATCCTCTGATGATCAATCCATCTTTGGCCTCTGGCAAACAGCCTTTCGGGCGACACTCGGTCATCGCGGCCTGCTTGTCATTCCCATGTTTAGCCTGATGATGGCGGCCCAAGCCTATTTCACCAGTGCTCCGACGAATTGCACATTACTTTTCAAAGCCTATTGCTCATTCAACCAGACGTATGGAGTGCTCCAAGCGGAGTTCGTTCTCATCTCAGCAGGCGTCCTCGGCCTCTTCCTGCTTCTCGATCATGGGTTACTGCTTGCCCTAACACTGCTTGCGCACAAACATTTGCCTAAATCAGCCGCTTTTGTGGGTAATACAGCCATCGGAATGCGTTTTACACTGGCCTGCGCTGTCGTGGCTCTCGTGGCAATAAGTCTACAGTTGAGAGAAGTAATATATTACTCAGATTCATACCGCTCTTTTCCCGGTATCACAGAAATCCGTCTCACACAAACACTCTCCACGGCTTTTGAACCTCTGGTGAGCAATGGCGTCCTGTTGAGTGCCAATATTATCAATCGTCCGACCTACTGCGCACAGACTACGTATAACACGGAAATATGCGATCAATACGATTCCAGTCTGTTTGTTGCTCGCCATATAGTGAGTGCCTTCCTGGGCATGCTGATGTATGGCCTACTCATTGTAAGCGTGCTGCGCCTGACTGCGCCCTTCTCATTGCAATTCAGTGTGGCCCATGCCAAGGCAAAACGAGGCCCTATCGAGCCAGAGGCTGAGATCGCGTATCTCTAAACACCGCCTCGCTTGATCCTGTTATATATCGTGGAGCGTCCTCCCTGTCGCTCTACTCTCTCCTTCAATCAGGGGCAGATCTAAAATCTGCCTCTTTTTTATATGATCGTATCCTCACTGCACAACCGCCTGTGCGCCCAACACCCCCAGACTCACGAGCACAGTCAGAGCAATGCTCCACAGCAGGCCGCCGATGCACATCCACAGCAGGACTTTCATCGGGCGATTATCCAGTGTGATGCCCAACCCTGCGCCCATCTGTGAGCCAATGGTCATCGGGGCCAGCAGCCCCAGGCCAATGACGCCAAAACGCGCCCAGGTGCGTCCCAGAAGCGTATCAGGGTTTAGCACACTGTCGCGTCCCAACCGATTCATCACCCATTGACGAAACCGCCCACCCACCACGACGACCAGCACCACGCCGCTCATATAGCTCAGAGAGGTGGTGACGATCACAACCAAAGGCGGCAGTCCAAGCGCTAAGCCCGCAGGAATCGCGGGCCAGAAATAAAAAAAGGCCAGCGCGAAGATGCTTCCGATGGCGGCGAGATCAGGCATGGGTGATCCTTAACATATTTTGATATGGTGTCGTCTTTTAACCCCACCCCACCCCCTCCCCACTTCGTAAGGAGGGGCTTTCTTGTACCTATGGTCTCTTGCAGGGGGCCAGTTGATGAGATTTACTGTCCTGTCCCCCTCACCGCCCAGGGTGAGCCCCTCCTTGCGGAGCGGGGAGGGGTTGGGGTGGGGTTAAAGCAGGTTGCTTTTCCCTCAAAAATACAAACAGATCTTGCTCTCCTCAGTTGCGAAGTGGCGAGGGGTTGGGGCGGGGTCACGCCACCCGCAGCGACCCCGCCCACGCGCTGAAGGCCAGCACGCCTACCGCCAGAATCGCGCTCACCGATGTAAGCTGAATCTCACGACGGCGCAGACGCTCCCAGGCGGCAGCATCACCTTTATCGCGCTCCAGCAGCAGGCTCAGGCGTTCCAGAGAGGGGATGACACCCCATTGCAGCGCCAGCCCACAAATAACCATACACACAATCGTCAGATGTTTTGCAAGCATGACACGGCTCCACGCATTGTTGAAGGTCATGAAGCCTTCATAGGCGGGATTGGCAGTCATCTGAAACAAGCCCGTCACGATGAGCGCCGTGAGACTGAGCGTGCTGAGCGGGAAGAAGCGCGTGCGAAGGCGCGAGAGAAAACGATATACCGCCGGGTTTTGATCGAGCGTGCGGCGAGCCGCAGGCCACACCAGCAGCAGCGTTGTCATCAGGCCACCAATCCACACGACAGTGGCCATCAGATGCACGAATAGGCTAAGGGCAAGTATGGAGGGTTGCAAAGATGCCTTCCTCAGAATTATCGATGCGGGCCGGGATATAGGTATCATCACACCATTTAGGCATAGCGACGAGGGCCGCAAACGCAGGCCGCGCCCGGAAATTAGGCTCCGAGATCGCCCACCAGTATTCTTCGTCTTGCTCGGTCCATGAGGGTTTGGGCAGATAGATCACCGAAACAAGCCCCACCCAGGGCGACCAATGCTCATGGATGTAATCAAAGGCCCGCACGAGATATTCGGCCTGCTGCTGCTCACTCACGGCGAACCAACTGTAATCGGGATTGAGGGGATCGATGGTCCAGCCCATTTCGAGGATCGCCATTTGCCGACCTGCATCCCCATGCGCGATCATGATTTTGCGCAAATCTTCCGGGCGGCGAAAGGCCATAAAGCGGTGACTATTGGCCCGTTCCAGTTCATCAGGGCCCACTTCAGGCGCAGAGAAGCCCGGTGCATGCACGCCCACCACATCGATATACTGCTGAAAGCCTGCTCGATACATGGCATCGAGATAGACATCGTCGGGTGTGGCCCCTGCGTCATGGTTGCCTGTTGGCGAGAGTCCCGCTGAGATCAAAATCGCATCAGGATCAACGGCGCGAATGGCTGTGCTGCACGCGGCCAGCAAACGGGTATAGCCTTCAGCATCAGGCTTTTTACCGCCCCACTCACGCGACAGATTCGGCTCATTCCAGATTTGATAGGCCGCAATGCGACCCTTGTAGCGAGAGGCGACTGTGGTGCAGTAATTGGCCCAGGCTTCAAAATCTTCTGGTGTCTGCGGGGGAACATCTTCATCTTCCGTCTCAAGCAGTTGGGCCTCTGTCTGCGTATCACGGCCAGAGAACCAATCAGGCGTTTGGCCCAAACGCGCAATGGTGCGCAAACCGCGCCGTTCCGCTTCGTCCAGAATGCGATCCGACTGTGAGAAATCCCATTCGCCCTTGTCGGCCTCAAGATCGCGCCACGCAAATGTCTGCTTGATATGGCTGAAGGACATCATGCGCACCCAGTCCATCTGCACGCCCGTTTGACCGCTGTCCCACCAGAAAAAGCCTTGAATGCCATAGGTGAGCGATGGAAACGCGCGATTCGTGATGGCATGGCCGGCAAAATCATCGGCGGGCGGCTGCTTGAGCCAGAAAGGGAGGGCAATGAGGGTAAACAGGGTGAGCGCCGCAGCACTCGCCCCGATCCAGCCGTGTGTAAAACGCTGCATTAGCCCTCAAGTCCGACACGAGTCTTGTATTCGGCGTACCAATCGCGGATATTGCCATAAGCGGGACGCAGATTCTTCGGGCCAACCAGCGAGTAAGGCACGTTGTCGTTCTTAGGGTCAAAGCCAGAGAGAGGCGCGTAGTTAAAGTTCCAGATGAAGGCCAACCAGACAAATTGTGACTGCTCCATGAACCCCATCGCCTCTGGAATGAATTCAGCCTGTTCTAGAAGCGTATTGTCCTGCGCAAACTCAAAGCCCGTGCGCGGCGCACCATCCAGGTCTTCCATGGACGACCAGCCAAATTCGGTCACACACAGCTTTATATTGCTGCCTGCCCCGGTGATGCGCTGAGCATAGCCTTCCAGCGTGCTGCGGAAGCTCCAACTTGGATGCGGGTTATCGAACGGCCCACGGAATACGGCAGAGGGGTCGTTATAGCCTTCGTTGTAGCGCTTCAGCGGCGGCATATTGATGCCGTTGTGATGCGCTCCAAAGCAGTCCATGTAATTCAAAGCCCCTGCCGAAATCATCAAATCAGCATAGCGGAAATCGGCAATCGCGCCCACATTATCGTCAAAGCCTGTGGGCGAGAGAGCCCCGCTGATGACGATCACACCCGGATCAATGGCCTTAATCGCTTCAAAGGAGGTTTTGAGCAGCGCTGTGTATTTGGTGGCGCTCAAACCGCTGGCACTGGTCCATTCACGATCCAGATTCATCTCATTCCAGACTTCAATGGCGTGAACCTGACCCGGATATCGCGTTAAGATCGCCGTCAGGAAGGCTGTGTAATCGGCATTGTTGGCAGGCGGCCCATGACGCTCGGTATTCACACCCGTTTCACGCGCCCATTCTGGAGCCGTGACAACCGAGAACATCATCTTGACGCCCACTTTTTGCGCCGACTTCATGACCACATCGAGCGACGACCAATCATACTGGCCTTTTTCGGGCTCAAGATTTTCCCAGCGCACTTGATGCTTGACCCAGCTCAAGCCCAGCCCCTTCGCACCCTGATCGTAATAGCCATCGGTGTAATCCTGATTGAGATCCGGGCTCACAGCGATCTGGATGCCCACCTGGAAACGTTTGTCTTCGACAGGCAGCGTTGTTGGCGGGGGCGGCGTATCAGTGGGGGTAGAGGCTTCTGTCGGCATATTCGTCGGCAGCAGTGTATTGGTTGCCAGCGGTGTCGGGCTGGGCGTATTGGTCGCCAGCGGCGTTGTTTGCAGCGCAATCGAGGGGGCTCCTGAATCGGGCGTGATCGCTTCTACGGCGTTGCCCGACAGGGGATACGAGAAATAGATCGCCATAAAGGTGGCGAAGCCAATGAACAGCGTCAGGAAGATCCAGACGAGCAGAAAGCCGCGCATCCGGCGGCGTGCACGCGCATATTCTTGTGGGGTAATTGCTGCCATAACACAAATCCTTCTGTGTGGTGGACGACAGGCCAAGCCATGCCGCTGTCCCAGAGTCTAACGAAAATCCTCCCCCTTATGAAAGGGGAGAAATGAAAACACAGGCATGTCTAAATGCCCTACAGAATGCTAACGCGCCCCTGCCAGGGCCTCACAGGCCGGGCAGCTCCCGTTGGGGCGCAAGATAGCATAGCCGCCCTGTGGGTCGCTGCTATAAATCGTGAAATCAACATTCCACACGATCAGCATACGAACCTTGCCGCTCTGCGAGGCAATCGCCGCCGCCTGTGCCAACCATGCCGCCTGCTGCGAGACCGTGACATTTGACGCCCACGAGAAGAACTCCGGCAGTGGGCCAAACCCTTCAGGCGAGAGATAGCCCAACTCCGTGAAGCACAGAGGCTTCTGGCCGCCAATGATGCCCCAATAGGTATTCATCACCGGGGTAAAGTAGCGCGTGTAATAGGGGTCGCGTGGATCGCCGCTCGTGGCATCCGGTGGCATAATGCCTTCGTTGTAATGCGCTCCCAGGCAGTCCATATATTGCAGGCCGCCCGCATCGACCAGCTCACGCAGCCAGCCATCGTCGTTGCGCACCTTCCCCGGAAAGGCAGCCTCGGCCCCTGTCGGCGCAGGGCCGGCACTGATCACCATTGTGCCAGGATTAGCGGCTTTAATCTGTTGATAGGAGAGGCGCAGCATCGTAGCATACATTGCACCGCTGATCTGACCTTCCGGCCATTCACGATCCAGATTCGGCTCGTTCCAGACTTCAATCGCATCAGCCCCAGCTGCCGCGACCTGCCCCAACCAACTGGCATACTGCTGCATATAACCTTCACCACCGTTGCGCACATCTTCAGGATGACCGAGGGTGCTGACCAACACTTTGAAGCCGTTCGCGTGCGCCGTCGCAATATCGCCCGCCGCGTTATCCGTGCCGCCCAGGTCATAGCGTCTCTGGATTTTCATCCATGACATACCGGCTTGCTGCATGGCGCTGATCGCCCGACCACTGCCCGTGCTTGTCACCTGTCCGCCGTACTCAAATGCTCCTACAGCAATACTGCCACCACCAGGGCGAACAGGGGCAGCACCCCCGCCACTTGGCGCGGCCCCACCCGGATTCGCAACTGCAACCGCTTGTGCTGTGGCATTGATGGGAGACAGCGTCGGTGTCGCTGTGGGCAGAGGCAGCGGTGTTTCAGTTGGGCGGGGCGTGGGCGTGGCTGTCGGGCTGTACTGCGCGACCTTCACGCCAGGGCGCTCACTCTCAATTTCCTGGCCTGTGCCTTCTACGGCCACATTGATGGAATAATCACCATCGGGCGCGGCCAGAGTGATGACGAGAGGCGCATTCAGATCCGTGCGCACCTCACCAATCAGGCCATTTGACCCTTCAATGCGCCAGCGCAGCACCAGATCAACCGGAGCCGGGGCCGCAGGCAAACTGAGACGATAATTCAAAATTTCGTTCACAAGGCCATCGGCCAGATCATCACTCATCAGGTCATCAAAGGCGACGCCACCTAAAATGAGCGAATTTGTGCTGTCGAGACGATAGCGCAGCGCATCCGGTGTCGTGAGCCAGACCCGTGCAGCCACACTGTCATCGGTGTTGAGATATTCAATATAAGGCGCATTGAGTATCGAATCGATGCCGGAGCGCGTTTTTGCTCCATCCAGAACAGCGCGAATCTCGGTGCCGGGAGCGATGGTATTGGTCGCGCTGATTTCAGACGCCTCAACCTTCACATTGCCCAATCCGGCAAGTCCCGCATCATAGCCGATGCGTGAGACAGTGCCTGCAATTTCGCGCACGCTTTGCGCCGAGAGACCCACAATAATCTTATAACGGCTGATCTCGCCTTTGGCCCAGATCAGCATCGCTTCGACAGGCTGGCCCGCACCGCGCTGGAACGATTGCGGGGCAATGCCCGCATTGATCTGCACAAAATCAGCGGCCTGCCCAATCGCACGCCAGTCATACGCGCCCGTGTTCCAGACACCAGCTTGATTTTCAGGCATGGGCACAACCACGCCGAGCAGCATCCCGACCTTTTTCATCTCGGCGGCTGTTTCTTGCAGGAACAGGCTGTAATTGTCGCGCTGTTCGGGCGCAATGCCGCGATAATCGATGAAGAGGCCCGCATATTGATTGACGGAGGCTGTCGCGGCAAGTGTCGCGGCGTGCTGACGGCGCAGTTGAACATTACCCACAATGGAATTGACTGTATCCGGATCAACGGCACGAGGATCAACATAATCGCGCACCACAGGCATCACCTGATAGCCGCTGTTGAGGGCGAACCCTGGCGCAAGCCCGCCCGTAATCTGGCCGTTGACCAGAGGTGTGAGGCCGGACGGGGAGACAATCCGTGCCACCTGACTGATTTCCGGCAGCAGCATCTGCGTCGTCTCATACGAGGCGATCACCAGCGGCTCGACGGGCGTTGCTTGCACAAGAATCAATCCCTGGGGCAAATCCCGCGTGACGGTTTCACGGCGGCTGCCGACGGTTTCACTCGGCACAAAACGCCATTGTCCCGTGAGGGCATCGCCATACCAGCCGTAGAGATCGACCAGATCAGGATTGACCCCGCTGCGTGGCAGTTCCAAGCTCAAAACAACCGCATTTTGCGGGCGGGTCTGGGCATCCAGCGCGTAGAGACCGCTGCGTGCCACCAGCATACGTGGCAGGCGTGCAAACGCCGTCGTGACCCAATCAGGCGCTTCGGGGGTTTGGACCCAGGCTTTGAGGCGGACTGAGAAGCCATTGGCTTCTTCGCCAGCCGCCGTCACGCGCATAATTTTGTCGGGGCTCGTCAGGCTGTCGCCCTGGAGTCGCAGCGTGGCATAGGGTTCACCGCTCAGGCGGTTAATGAGATTGAAGGGTGGCAAGAACAGGCCCGCGAGGACAAGCACGATCACAAGGACAAACGCGCCCAATCCCCCCAACCAACAGCCCAAACCCCCGCGCTGCGAGGTGGTATCGTCGTGCATAGACATCCTAAAAAATCAATTCACCAGAGATATGTGTGGCGTAGGGGCAACCCAGCAGAGCCTGTAGCCACCGTCGGTATCGCCCCTACAAACATTGCATTTATGTCGTGGGGATATTTAGTCACCCAATTCAGGGCGCTAATTCCCCAACGCACTACACGCCGGGCAGCTGCCATCCGCTCGGATCAGAGCATATCCTGCCATCGGATCGTCGCCATAATTATTGAAATCCACATTCCACACGATCAGCAGGCGCACAATACCGCTGTTCGCGGCCAGGCTCACCGCGGAGTCAAGCCATGCGGCCTGTTCACCAATGCTCGTATTGCCAGCCCATCCAAAGCTGGCAGGCAGACCGCCGTAGCCTTCAGGGGTCAGGTAGCCAAGCTCAGTGAAGCACAAGGGACGCGAACGGCCAAACGCATTGTAGTACGTGTTCACCATGCCGCCATAGTAGCGGGTGAAATGTTCACTGCGCGGGTCGCCGCTGTTCTGTGTGGGAGGCACAATGCCTTCGTTGTAGTGTACGCCAACGCAGTCCATGTAGTTGGCTGCACCCGCTGCCGCCATGCCCTGAATAAAAGGGGCGTCATCGCAACCACCACCACCGCAGCCACCGAAAAAGCCTGTGGGGGCTGGCGCTCCACTGATGACCATCGTATTGGGCGCGAGGCTCTTGATGGTGTTATACGAGATCGCCAGCAGTTCCGTATAGCGACTGGGGCTGATCTGGCCGCCGGGCCATTCACGGTCAATATTCGGCTCATTCCAGATTTCAATCGCATCCGCGCCCAGAATGGCCGCGCTGCTCACAAAATTGGCGTAATCATTGAAGTAGTTATTGTTGTTCAGCTCAGAGGGATAGCCGACGACCCCCAGAAGAATACGGAAGCCTTTGTTGTGGGCATCAGCGATAATGCCGCCCACTGATGCGGGGTCTTGCCCCTGACCATAGCGCACCTGCACCTTGATCCATGTCATGCCCGCGCTGCGCATGGCATTCACGGTTTGGTCTGACAATTGCTGGATATGGCCGCCATAGCTAAAGCCGCTGACAGGCCCTGTACGCGCAACAGGTGCGGGTAAACTCCCACCCCCTGGAGCCGCAGGCACTCCCGTATCCACCACAGCCAGACCGGAGGCATCCAGACCCGTGATGTACTGTGCAAACGCCCAGCCTGATGCGCCATTGCTTGTGCCATACAGCCATTGGCCGCCCGGATCACGCCCATTGGCCGAGAAGGTCGAACCGCGTGGGAGCTTGGCAATGATGTTAAAGGTGGTTCCCGCCCCACTGCGCATGTTCATCAGGCGCGAGACTGTACCATTGGCCGTTGCCCCATCTGATGGGGGCGCACTTGCCGCAGGCGCAGGGCCTTGAGAAGCATCGCCACTCGGCGCACCCACCGTCAGCGGCGCATCGGGCGCAATTTCGGGCAGCGCAAACGTGCTTTCCAGGCTGATATTGATGAGAGGAACCGACATCCAACCAGATGAACCCGACTGCGAAATGCCGCGCACCCAGAGGCCGCCTGCATCGCGCCCATCCAACGCCACTGACGTTCCCGCCGGGAGAACGACAACCACACGATATTGAGTACCTGGGCCAGACCGCAAATTGACATTGCGGCGCGTTGTTGTCACGACACTTGTTTGCGCCTGCACGAAGGTTGTGACCATGAGAAACACAGCCAACAAAATGCTGCAAAAAAGGGATGTTTTACGCATGAGGATAATAATCTCCAAACACAGATGCCTGATGGCAGAAGGTTTACGGATGGGCCCAAAGACATGCATGGGCGGCGGCATTGTATCAGAGCCGTCATAGACTTCGCAATCACACAATTGGGCGATTGCCCTCCGATGAGAATTAGTCTTGAGAAATCAGCCCTATTCGTGTGGTGATAGGCCAATCCATACACTATTAACCAATGGTGCAAGTCTCGCTTTTGCGATCATTTTGGCCCGCAAAATCAAATTCCGAGGCTCAGTTTTTGATGGCGAAGAGTTTTTAAAGGGCCAAAGCGCTTTTGTAGGGGCGCAG
>Ga0105046_10020472_pt1 | contig 10008 bp, 3 predicted proteins | sample MAT03_FD_78385 | JGI IMG/M metagenome (GOLD analysis project Ga0105046, IMG submission 78385) | Freshwater microbial communities from Lake Fryxell liftoff mats and glacier meltwater in Antarctica - MAT-03 (megahit assembly) | ecosystem: Environmental > Aquatic > Freshwater > Ice > Liftoff... | reverse complement strand
GGGAAGGAACTGCAGTTCCAGAAACAGAATCAACCGCCGCGTGAGATCGTTCGCTCACTGTCCTGGGTCATGAGCCTGACCGGCCCGACGGTGCTGGCGTTCGATCAACTCGATCCGATCGTTCATCAGGTCGCCCGACAACAACAGACCGACAATCCGGCCGAGCAGAACACCGCCCGCTGGATCATCGACCAGATCGGCAATGGGCTCGGCGCGTTGCGCGACACGACCGTCCGCACGCTGGTCGTGGTCTCATGTCTGGAAGCGACTTACTCGATTCTGCGGGGCGAAGTTCTCGCTCCCAGCATGAATCGGTTTCATGAACCGATCGCGCTGGCCCGACCGGGGAAAGAGCAATGCCATTCGTTGATCAGCAAACGATTGGCTATCGCATACGCCAAACGGGGCTTCCAGCCGCCGTACCCGACCTGGCCATTTGCCACGTCTGCGTTCGACTCACTTGAATACGAATCACCTCGCCGGGTGCTGCAGCGCTGCGAAGATCACCGGACCGATTGCTTGAAGAAGGGCAGCGTCAGCGAGCTTCAGTCGTTCACTGTCTTGCCTGTGAAGCTGCCCGAACCACTGCCTCAGCAGCCGTTCGACGCCCTCGATCGCAAGTTCGCAGAACTTCGCGGCAAGGCCGATCTGAACAAGCTGCTCGACGAACGCAACGAGGACGAAGATTTGCGGGCGCTGTATCAGACCGCGTTCGACTGCCTGATTCGAGAGCATGCCGCGTTGCCGGATGGAATCGACGCCATCATCGATCGCGAATTCGGTGGCGGCAAGTCCAATCGGCCGTTGCACGGCCGGCTGCGCGTCATCTTCCAGAACGACAACGAACGCGAAACGCACTTCTGCGTGCGCGCGATCCAGAAAGCCAACGCCGCCGCGTTCAAGACCCGTTTGAAGGCGGCAACGACCCACGCGGGGATCGATCGCAATCTGTCGTTCCGCAAACTCACCATCGTGCGAACCGTGCCGCTGCCCGGCGGCGCCGAAACGAAGAAGATGATCGATGAATTCAAAGAGCGGGGTGGCCATTTCCATCAGCCGACCGAGGATGAAGTTCGAACGCTGTTCGCCCTGAATGAACCTGAACTGGCCGGCGATCAGGCATTCGACGTATGGCTGAAGGCTCGCCGACCGGTGCATGGCCTGAAGCTCGATGCGATACTGGCCGTGAATCCGCTGTTCCCCGAAGTGAAGCAGCAGGTCGTCACGCCGCCGCCGGTGAAACCCGATCCGACGCCGGCTGAGGCCACGCCGGTGCCTCTCCCCGTCGAGCCGACGTCTACCGGGGCAGAAGAGACGCCTGCAACCACCAGTATGCTTCCGCTTGGAAAGCGAGTGATGGGGCCTGACAAGCTGGGCGATTACGACGGACCGCCATTGGCGGCGCTCGCCAAACACACCGTGGTGCTGGCAGGGGCCGGCTCGGGGAAAACTGTTCTCTTGTACCGGATCGTCGAAGAAGCCGCCCTGATGGGGATTCCGAGTATCGTTGTCGATTGCGCCAACGACCTGGCCGCATTCGATGAGCCATCGCCTGATGCACTCAAGGCGGATTCCGACAAGTCGAAGCGATTCCATGACTCGCGCGAGATGATCCTCTGGACCCCCGGCAAGGAAAGCGGGAACCCGCTGATTCTGCAACCTCTGCCGGATTTCTCAGCCGTGAAGAACGACCCCGACGAATTGCAGGACGCGCTGACGATGGCATCGGCTGCACTTGTCAATGTGGTTGCCGCCGGCACGTCGCAAAAGTCAAAGACGAAAGCCGGCATCCTCACGGGTTCGCTGCAGTTTTTTGCCAAGAACTACGACAAGGGCACGCTTGCAGATTACATCTCGCTGTTGAGTGAACTGCCGCCGGACGCGGGGCCTGGTGTCAGCAACCAGCAGAAACTGGCCGTTGAAATGGCAGATTCGCTCCGCACCCAGATGATGACCAACCCGCTCTTGAACACGGGCGGCGCTGTGCTCGATCCGGCCGTATTGTTCGGTGACGATCAGGTTCGGAAGAAGACACGCATTTCCGTCATCAATTTGATCGGCCTGCCGACCGTTGACATGCAGCGTACGTTCCTGAACCAACTGGCGATGATCCTGTTCTCATGGATCAAAAAGAATCCGCACCCTCCCGGTCGGGCATTGCGCGGCCTGTTGATCGTCGACGAGGCCAAGGACTTTGTTCCCGCACAGAAGTCATCGGAATGCAAGGAAAGCATGCTGCGTTTGGGAGCCCAGGCACGCAAGTACGGCCTTGGGCTCGTCTTCGCGACCCAGCACCCCAAAGACATCGACCACAAGTTGGTCGGCAATGCTTCGACTCACTTCTATGGCCTGAACAACTCACCCACTTCGCTGGCCACGCTGCAGGATCTCATCAGGCAGAAGGGCGGCACGGGAGATGGAATTCCCAAACTGAAACCGGGCCAGTTCTTCTTCCACAGCGCCGGCGAATCGAACGGGCCGCCGGTCAAGCTGCAGGTACCGATGTGCCTTTCAAACAAGCGCCTTCTCGAAGAGCAGGAGATCATGACGAAGGCGAAACGGTCGCGTCAGCTCGTCGGCGGCTGACCGCGACAGGAATGATTCTCACGAACCGGCATTAGTTATCGCCGTATGTCGCCGGAACGTCAGATTTAATTCGGGGCAGTCTCTCTCACCCTTCGGCCGTCTCTCTCACCCTTCGGGCAGTCATTATCACCTTTCGGGCAGTCATTATCACCTTTCGGGCGGTCATTATCACCGTTTGGGCGTCATTATCACCGTTTGGGCGTCATTATCACCCGAGCGACCTCATTATCACGGAGGGTGTGGGTGAAATGATAACGACGTTTCTTTGTCGTGTAGATCGATCGGCGGGGCGCGGGAGCGGGCGTTGGCTACCGCCTCATCCCGCCGGATCGTGAGAATCAATGAGGCAGCGGTTAGCCGACCCAGGTGGCGTCGGCGGTGGTGAAGGTGACCAGTTCTTCCTTGTTGAACCAGAGGGCGATCTCGATGGCGGCGTTCTCGGGGCTGTCGCTGCCGTGGATCAGGTTGTTCTGGACGCTCAGGGCGTGGTCGCCGCGGATGGTGCCGGGGGCGGCTTTCGCGCCGTCGGTGCCGCCCATCATGTTGCGGCATACGGCCACCGCCTCACGGCCTTCCCAGACCATCGCCATCGTCGGGCCCGACGTCAGGAAGTTCAGCAGCGATTCGTAGAACGGCTTGCCCGCGTGGACGGCGTAGTGCTTCTCCGCCAGGGCGCGGTCGGCCTTCAGAAGCTTCATCCCCGTCAGGCGCAGGCCCTTGCTCTCGAACCGGGCAGTGATGATGCCGACCAGCCGGCGTTGGACACAATCGGGTTTCAGAAGAATCAACGTCTGCTGCATGGATGCCTCGCGCAACGGGTGTGAATAGATCGGCTACGTTCATGCTGCAACCCGGCCCGCGCTGCGTCCATAGCAAAACGCATGGCCGCTGTTGCTTGATCGGTGCCCGTTCACCGGCTATGCTGCGACGGTATGGGCCACTCTCCACGCCTTTCGTTCCTGTCGCGGCGCCGGTTTCTCGCGGCGTTGCCGCTCACCGTTGCCGGCTGTTCGCGCACCGACGGGCCGCAACCGCTGCGCATCGTCGTCATCCCCAAGGGGATGACGCACGAGTTCTGGCAATCGATCCATCGCGGGGCGGAGCGTGCAGCCGCGGACTTCGCTACCGATGGCACGGCCGTGCAGATCATCTGGGATGGCCCGCTGCGCGAACGCGACATCCTCGAACAGATCTCGATTGTCGACCGCCGGATCGCCACCGGCGTCAACGGCATCGTGATCGCGCCGCAGCACAGCGTTATCCTGTCGGCCCCGGTGAAGCGGGCAATGGAAGAGAACATCCCCGTCGTCGTCATCGACTCGGGGTTGGCATTCGAAGACGGCATGATCAAGTACGTCGCCACCGACAACTACAACGGCGGCTGGCTGGCGGCCGAGTTCATGGCGAAGACGCTCGCCGGTGAGGGAATCACGGAACCGAAGTTGATCCTGCTGCGCTACCAGGTCGGTTCGGAAAGCACCGAACGCCGGGAGCAGGGGTTCCTCGACTACTTCGACCCCACGAAAACCGATCGCCCGCGCCACGGCCCGCTGCCGAAGGTGAAGTGGCTGTCCACCAATCAATACGCCGGGGCCACGCGCGACAGTGCCACACGCACGGCCGGGCCGTTGGTACAGCAGTTCAAGGATCAGGCCGACGGCATCTTCGCGCCGAACGAGTCATCCGCCAGCGGCACACTCGATGTGCTGCGCAGCCAGGGCCTGAACCGCGGCAACCCGGCCAACGCCCGGCGGATTCACCTCATCGGCTTCGACTCGAGCGCTCCGCTGCTGCAGGCGATCGCCGAAGGGGATGTCGACGGCTCGATCATTCAGGACCCCTACAAGATGGGCTACCTCGCGGTGACGACGCTGGTTCGCTTCCTGAAAGGCGAAGACGTCAACAGCAGCCGGACGAAGCTGATTCAGAGCACGGGCGAGTACCTGGTGACCCGGGCCAACGTGCACGATGCCGAGACGGTGAAACGCTACGACCGCGACGCCCAGGCCCGGCGCGACATGCGGCAGGAGATGAAGTGATGAGCGACCCCTGCCGGCTGCAGATGCAGGGCATCTGCAAGAGCTACGGCCCGACGCGGGCGCTGCACGGCGTCGACCTGATGCTGCATCGCGGCGAGGTTCACGCGCTCATCGGCGAGAACGGGGCCGGGAAGTCGACGCTGATGAAGGTCCTCAGCGGGGCCGAGACATCCGACAGCGGTACGATGCTGCTCGACGGCAAGCCGTATCGGCCGCGCGACCCGCAGGATGCGCGACGCGCGGGCGTGGCGATGGTCTACCAGGAACTGACGCTCGCCCCCGATTTGACCGTCGAAGCCAACATCATGCTCGGCCAGGAATCAACCCGCGGCGGCATCCTGCGCACGCTGGCCAACCGTGCGCGAGCGAGTGAAGCGCTGGCGCTTCTCGATCATCCGGAGATTGCACCCGATGCCCCGGTCCGCGGCCTCAGCCCGGCCGCGTGCCAACTGGTCGAGATCGCCCGGGCGCTGCTGACCGATGTGCGAATCCTGGTACTCGATGAGCCGACCAGTGCGTTGACACGTGAAGATGCCGAGCATCTGTTCACGCTGATCCGCAAGTTGAAACAGCGCGGCGTCACGGTCATCTACATCAGCCATTACTTTGAAGAGATTGAAGCGATCGCGGACCGCTTCACCGTGCTGCGGGACGGGCAAAGCGTCGGCGGCGGCGAAGTGGCCGACGTGAGCCGGGACAAGATCATCGAGATGATGGTGGGCCGATCGCTCGACGAGCAGTACCCGCGCGTGCCGCACCAGCGCGGCGACGTGATCCTTTCCGTGAACGCGCTGGCCGGGATCAGCCTGCCCGCCGACGCCAGCCTGACGCTGCATCGCGGCGAGATTCTGGGCGTTGCCGGCATCGTCGGCGCGGGACGCACGGAGTTGCTGCGGGCCATCTTCGGCCTGGATGTCGTGCGTTCCGGTACGGTTGTTGTAAAGTCGCTGACGGGTACGGCGTCGCCACGGGCACGCATCGCGCAGGGGGTCGGCCTGCTCAGCGAGGACCGCAAGGGTGAAGGGCTTGCGCTCGATCAATCGATCGACGACAACCTCACCTACAGTTGGCTGAAGCCGTTCTCCCGCTGCGGCATTCTCAACATGCGGAAGCGTGCCGACGCGGCGGGAGAACTGCTCGGCACGCTGCGCGTGCGCTGCCGCGACGGCCGACAGGCCGTCGGCGAACTGAGCGGCGGCAACCAGCAGAAGGTCGCCCTGGGCCGGCTGCTGCATCAGCAGGCAGACGTACTGCTGCTCGATGAGCCGACACGCGGTGTCGATGTCGGCAGCAAGGCCGAGATCTATCGCCTCATCGGCGATCTGGCCTCGCAGGGCAAAGCGATCCTCATCGTCAGCAGCTATCTGCCGGAGTTGTTCGGCATTTGCGACTCGCTGACCGTCATGTCCCGCGGCCGACTGGCACCCGTGCGGCCGATCGGGGATTGGACCTCCGAGCAGGTGATGGAACATGCGACAGGGGGCATTCAGTCTTGAGGCACGATGCGATTGGGTAGAACTTGTGGATTCGTGTGCTACGCTGTTGTGTAGATTGCGCCCGTCTTGTAATCTTTCCAGACATATCTGCCCAATTGCGTCCACGTCGCTTCAGGGGCGAACTGCATGAGTATCGCGCGATTCACCGGCCGGGTCGGCGTATTGGTGGCGGTGATGGGCGTCAGCCTGGCGCTGGCCGTACCGGCACCGCGCAACGACGTACCCGTACCGGCAATTGCTGCTGAGCCCGTCCCGAACGTCGATGCGGTTGCGTTGGTCCCTTCGATTGAACTGCTGTCGAATCCCCGCGAGCATGAGGAAACGGATTCGCCGATCGTAGTGCTGCGACCACCGGTTTCGATCTTCCTTCCTGCTGCTCCGACGACGTACAACGTTATGACGACGCCGCAAGCGGTGACGATCCCGCCGCTTGCGGCGTCGCCATCGTTGTATGTTGTGCCGCGCGTTGACCAGCGTCCGTCGCTTCCCGCGATCGCGTTGAACTCTCCCGCGGTGCCCGCGCCCGCATCGTCCGCGAGTGCCGCTATCACGCCGCGTGTTCAGCCGCAGCCAATTCGCAAACCGGTACGATCGTTCGCTGCACTTCCTACGACACCTGTTGTTTCGGTGAAGAGTGCGCCGGCCGTCTCCGTTCCTTCGACGATCACCGTTGAGGAACCGGTGATGACTCGTCGGGCAGTGCCGTTCGTCGTGCCGACCGACGGATTCAGTACGCCGACGACCGCGGTCCAGATCAACACTGCCTTTCTGGGGGCCAACACCTTCTACTCGGCCACAACACCGATCACCGGGCAGAACGCGATCGTGGCGAATATCGAAGGCGGTCACGTCTGGAACGGGCATGACGGGCTGACGCACCTGTCGCAGTTCATCACCGGCGCAGGGGCCGTCAATCAGTTCTCATCGCATGCGACCAGTGCCGCCCACGCGATTGCCTGGCGCGGGCCGGTGCCAGGCACGTCGATCAACTTTCAGGGCATCGCCTACGGGGCAACTCTCTGGTCCGGGGCGATTTCCACCAGTGCCGGCGAGTCCGGCAACAGCGGATTCAGTGTCAGCTACACCTCGCAGTTGTTCGCTTACCGCACGGCCATGGTCACCGGTGTGTCCGGCAATACGGCCGACGTCATCAACAGCAGCTGGGGCAATAGCCCGTTGGATCCAGACCCGACCGGATCGGACTCCGGCGATTTCAGCCGCATGATCGATGCTCTCGCGTTCACCTCCCGCAAAGTCGTCGTCTTCGCGGCCGGGAACCAAGGGCCTGGCACGAACACGGTCGCGGCACCGGCGGCCGGGTATAACGTGATCTCCGTCGGCGCGCTCACATACGGCGACGGCGGCCCGGCCTACAACGTGATCGCCGACTTCAGCAGCCGCAGCCCCAGCGACTTCTTCATCCCTTCGGTGAATCAGCCGAACAACCTCGGGCAGGGCACGCTGATCGGTGCGGCCGCGTCGAACCGCATTCGCGTTGACATTACGGCCCCGGGCGACCAACTCTGGCTGGCCAACACCAGCGCAACCAACGGCTACAGTCAGACCCAGGGTACCAGCTTCGCCGCCCCGATCGTGGCCGGCGGCGCGACGCTGCTGGTCAGCCATGCCCGCACCAACAGCTTCACCAACCTTACACAGGCGATCGACGGCCGGGTGATCAAAGCGGTGCTGCTCAACAGTGCGGACAAGACAGCCGGATGGAGCAACGCGCAGACGCTGTCTTCCGGAACGTGGACGACCGCACAATCGCTTGATGCGAACACCGGGGCCGGGCGTATGAACCTCGACCAGGCGTTCGCCCAATATGCTCCCGCCAGCGTCAGCAAGAACACGACGGGGCTGGTCGGCGGCAACGTCGCCAGCACCGGTTGGGCGTTCGGCCAGGTCGGGACCAGCACGAACAACAGCTATTTCTTTACGGACAGTCTGCGCGCGGGCACCGAGATTAACGCCACCCTGAGCTGGTTCGCGAACCGGTACATCAATCTGACCGGTTCGTCGGTGGGCGGCGTCTTCAGTACGTCCACCTCGGAAGTCGCTTTCACCGATCTGAATCTCGAAGTCTGGCAGGTGACTGCCCCGGGCGGTTCGCTGGTCGGCAGCAACCCGGTCGCCCGATCGAACAGCCTGTACAACGTTGTCGAACACCTGTCGTTTCTGGTGCCGGGCGATGGCTTCTACATGGTGCGCGTACTGAACGCCGGCAACCTGTGGGACTTCGGCACTCCCGGCGGCGTTAGCACGACCACCAGTGCGGACTACGGCATCGCCTGGATGAGCCGGGCGAGCATGAAGGCGCAGAACGTGTCACGCACACAGGGGGCCGGCTCGTTTGCCAACGGGCTGGTCGCCAGTACCACGCTGCCGGGCGGACCGTTGACACTCACGATTTCCGGCGCGGCAAGCTCGGAATTGCGATTCTTCAACTCACTATACATTGGCGGGAACGACATCGCCGCGAGCAACCCGGCCAGGGTGACGGTCGCTTCCGGCGTCACCCTGACGGCCTACAATCTCGTCCGCCTGTACGGCACCAGCAGCCTGGATATCTCGGGCACCGGGTCGTTCGGCAACATCACTGGTGATGCCGGTGCGTCGGTGACCGCCGCGACGGGCGGCACCATCGGGTTGAACAATCTTGGCTCGGTGTCCGCCGGCGGCGCGGCCATCAGCTTCGGTGGCAACGGCACGTTCACTCTCGGTGGCGGCATCACCGGCCCGGGCAACTTCGCCAAGGTCGGCAGCGGGACCACGACGATCATTGGAACCAGCGACATGACCGGGTCGCTGGTCATTGGCGGCGGCACCGCGTCGGCTTCGACCACCAGCAAGTTGGAAGTCCGCACCGTCACGGGCACGCTCGGCAACGTCAGCAGCGTGACGATCAACAGCAACTCGGAGCTGCACCTCAACAACCTGACACTGGGCTACAACGCCAACCGGCTGCCTTCCACAGTGCCGATCACCATGAACAGCGGTCGCCTGCGCTATGATTCACGCGCGGGTAGTTCCGGTCCCAACATTCAGCAGGTGGGCAATCTGACGGCCAGCGGGTTCAACATCTTCTCGTTCTCCGATGGAGGGCCGACTACCGAGTTGAACTTCAACTCGCTGTCACTGGTCGATAGAGGCACGCTGTTCTTCCGAACGATCGGCGGCGGCGACATCGGCGGTACACCGGGCACGGCTACCGTCAACGTCCGCTTTGGTAACGGGATCACGATCGTCGGTGCCAACGGTTCGGGCACGCAGACGGGCATCGTTCCGTTTGCGGCCTCGAACGTCAGCAACACGAATATCGCCTCGACTCGCGGGCTGATCACCTACGACATCACGAATGGCGTCCAGGCGCTGTCGCCGACGGACACTACTTACTTCGTGCAGGCGACATCCGCACTGGCGGCCGGGAACAACAACAACTTTAACCCCACTTCGGGCAGCATGAACATCGGCTCGTCGCCGATTTCGATCAACTCGCTCGCGGTGGATGGCGTATTCGGACAGCCGATCATGACCGGCAGTGCGACGTTGACCATTGCCAGCGGCGCAGTAACGACTTTCTTCGGCCTGCAACTCGACGGGCCGACGCTCAACTTCGGGGGCAACACCGGCTACATCTATGTCAGTGGACTTGATGTGTTGATACGAAGCACATCACGCATCACCGGCACTGCGGGCGTGGTGGTGTCCAGTCTCGATGTGACTAACAACGGCTTGGTGTTCCAGTCAACCAACACCGGCGTGAGCGACTTCACCGGCGGCTTGTTCATCAACGGCAACGCCCGCGTCGACTTCACGACGAACGCGCAGATCGGCGGCATCGGCGATGGTTCCAACGCGGCGGGCGGCATCACGCTCGGCGGCGG
>Ga0105046_10020470_pt1 | contig 10009 bp, 11 predicted proteins | sample MAT03_FD_78385 | JGI IMG/M metagenome (GOLD analysis project Ga0105046, IMG submission 78385) | Freshwater microbial communities from Lake Fryxell liftoff mats and glacier meltwater in Antarctica - MAT-03 (megahit assembly) | ecosystem: Environmental > Aquatic > Freshwater > Ice > Liftoff... | reverse complement strand
GATCTGCTTGCCGAAAACGACCTTGTTCAGTCCTTCGACCTTGCTCAGGTCGAACGAAGCGCTGAAGGCGCCGCTGTCCGGCAACTTCGTGCGCTCGGCGATCTTGTCGAGTTGCACGAATTCAAGGAGGGCGGAGAGATCGACCTTCTTGTAAAGCTCTTCCATTTTCTTCTGGAAGTCGAGATCTTTGAGCTTCTGCCCCTTGAGGTCCTGACCGAGCGTGTTGAGGTCGCGGAACCACTGGCCGACATCGGTCTTCACGTCCGCGGCGAAGAGATCACGCTGCCAGAGCAGGTCGATCAGGCTGAACGTCAGGGCGGAACCGATCAAGCGGCTGCCCAATTCACGACGCGACAGATTCGACATGGCACAACCTCGTCTGAATGGAATGAATCAAATCACGCCTGGGACCTTATCGATCGCATTGAGCATCTGGATCACCTCGGCCGTCATGCCGGGGGCGATGCGTGCCTTGCCAACATCGAGCAGCGTGTGAGCAATGGTAGCGAGTAGGTGTTTCGGTTCAAGTTGAGTCGTCGCCGGCTCGCCGCCGTCTTTCGTCGACTTGCCGACAACTTGGCCATGCGTCATCCCGCCGCCGTAAAGGAAGAGCGGAGCTAGTTTTGGCCAGTGATCGCGGCCACCGTTCTTGTTCAGTTTCGGAGTACGGCCCATTTCGCCGCAGCAGACGAGGAGAACCTTCTCGCTCAGCCCACGGGCTTCCAGGTCATCAATAAAGGCCGAGACGGCGTGATCGAAGGGAGCGCCGACGAGTTTCGAGCCATCCGCGACACCGACGTTGTTGCCGTCAGCGTGGAAGTCCCAGACGAAATCGGTGTTGATGGTGATGAAGCCGCAACCAGCCTCGGCCAGACGGCGTGAGAGCAGGAGCAACTTGCCGAGCGTGTTGCAATTGACCGTGTAATTCGGGCCGTTCTTCCGCGTGCCCCACAGGGCGGGATTGACGAACTTCGCGGTGTCATAGCGGTCGATCGTCCGTTGGGATTCTCGGGTGAGGTCGAACGCGGCCGCGGCGCCTTTGAGGAGCATCTCGGCCGATTGCTGCCGTTGGCCGTCGATTCCGTCAAAGGTAGTCGAATCGATATTGCGTTGCAGCGAATCGATCTGCCCGAGGAGGGTGCGCCGATCTTGGAGCCGGGTCGGGTCGAGACGCAGCTTCATGTTCTCTTGGAAGGTGCCGCCTCCGCCGGGCAAGAACGGGGCGTAAGCAGTCCCGACGGGTCCGGTCGCGTCGAAGCGGCCGAACCGATCCCGCGGCAGAGCTTCTTTCTGATTCACCGAGACCGGGAAAAGGCATGCTGCGTTCGGCAGGCCGGTTTTCGCGTTCACGGCGCCGACAATCCGGGAATAGACCGCCCCGAGACTCGCCCCTTGCGTCATCTCGCTGACGATCGGCTTCAGACCGCCATGCTGCGTGCCGGTGACGAACGAACGGACGAGAGCCAGCTTGTTCGCCAGAGCCGCCAGCTTGGGGAACGCCTCGCCAAAATGGACGCCGGGTATCGAAGTCGGAATGACATCGCCCACGGTTCGAACGCCATCGGGAGCATCCGGCTTGGGGTCAAAAGTTTCGAATTGAGTCGGGCCGCCCTGCATGAACAGGAAGATGACCGTTTTATCGGTGGTCAGCGACCCGCCGGCTGAACCCGATGCGAATGAACTTGCGCCGCCGAACGGGTTCATGGCCATGCCGCCGAGCGACAGGCCGCCGAAGCGGAGGAAAGATCGGCGGCTGAGGGACAGAGTGGCGTCCATGGCAGGATCCTTGGCAGGAAGGACGAAATTCGACTTCAGGTAGGTTGAGCGCGATTCTTGGCAGGTAGTGTATTGTTGATGAGTCTAGTGAAGAATGCAATCTTTTTTTCGCGACATCCGTCAAACGGCGGCCACGACTCGATCTCGCCATCCTCCCCCATCTTGTTGATTGACAAGGTCAGCCCAAACCTTCAAGGACGAAGCGGACTCGTATGGCACGCTTCCATTCACTTCGCTATAGGAACGTGCAACGCTCGGGGGATGGAGAAAGAATCATGAAGCCTGTTCACTCATTATTTATCGTCTGTTTCGCTCTGTTCCATGCACACGCAATTGCAACGGCCCAGCCGGCGAAGCCCGGTCCTGATTCCCGCGTCGCTCAAGTAAACGGCGAGGCGATCAGCCTAGGCGAGGTCGATGCCGTGCTGAACCAACGTGCGACATCCTTGACGCCGCCAACCGCGGGCCAGGTACGCCAGCTCCGTTACGAAGCACTAACGACCATGATCGACGACCTGTTGCTGCGCCAGTTCCTGAAAGAATACGGCCCGAAGGTCGACCCGGCCGAGATCACCCAGCGTTATGCCGCACTTGAGTCGAGTTTGAAGACGCAGAACAAATCGCTCGCGGATTATCTGAAGGAACTGAACCAAACCGAGGCTCAGGTGAAGGCGAGCATGTTGCTTTTATTGCAACTGGATCGCTACGTGAAGGAACACACGACGGAAGTGGACCTGAAGAAGTATTTCGAAGTGAATAAGGATTACTTCGACAAGGTTACGGTTCGCACCAGCCACATCGTGGTGCGCCTCAGCAGCGACGCGCCGCCGGCCGAGCGCGAGAAGGCCAAGTCAAAACTGTCAACATTGCGAGCCGATCTCCTTGCGGGGAAGATCGATTTCTCGAAGGCCGCCCGTGAAAATTCAGATTGCCCGAGTGCCCCGAAGGGTGGCGACATCGGCTTCATGTTCCGCAAGTTTCAGAACATTGATGATCGCTACGCCAAGGAAGCCTTCGTGATGAAAGTGGGCGACCTCAGCGACGTCGTCGAGACCGATTTCGGTTATCACCTGATCAAGGTGACCGAACGAACCGATGGCAAACCGGCCACGTATGAACAGAGTGCGGAAGATGTTCGCGACTGTTATGCTGAGGAACTTCGTGTCGCTTTGCTCAATCAGCTTCGAAAAAAATCGAAAGTACAAGTGTCTTTGCCGTGAAACATTTGGGCATGACAATCAGGCGATCGTCATGCCGACGGCGGTCCAATCTCATTTTCTTCTCGCCCTTTTCAGGGGCAAACGTAAGATTTCGCATGGTTCCAGCGATGCTGATTGTGAGGGTGTGTTCGCCATTACCTCATGGGAAGAGGCGAATGCTCCTTTTTGATCAGAAAATAAGCGATGGGAATGGTTCGCGCGAGCGCGCCGACCAGCGATGTCCGATGTATAATGGAAATGAATGTTGATGACGTACGCTTCGCGTCGACGTGGTGGGGTGGTCTCTATTTCGCGTCTCCCGCACCCATTGCCACGCTCGACCGTCCGGTTTTCAGGCGATCCCTGCCGTTTTTCGACGGCTCCCGGTTGGAGGGCCTGACGTGCCAGCATCTTTCTCGGAATACGACTCAGACGAAGAAACAATAAGCCGGGGCGGCTCCGCTGTCCTGGCTCGACGGCAGGTGCATAGCGGACCGGAATCGCTGCCCGGCGAACGTGCCCTGGAAGTCTTCCGCCTGATGGCCCGGACTCGAGCTCTCGAAGAACGCACCATTAAGATGAGCAAGTCGGGCGAAGGTTACTTCTGGGTCGGCGGACCCGGCGAAGAAGCGTTCAACGTCTGTCTCGGGTTGCAAGTCCTCAAAGGCCAAGGTCCCGCTTTCGACTTCCTGCATCTCCACTATCGCAATGCCGGCGTGCTGATGGCGATGGGCATGCCGATGCTCGATCACATGCGGCAGATGGCGATGACCTCGACTGATCGCCACTCAATGGGCCGCAATTTCGTCGGCCATTACGCCGTCCCGGAATGGAACGTCGTACCGGTCACCTCGGTGATCGAAGTTCAGTTTTCGATGGCTCCGGGCACCGCTCTTGTCCAGAAACGACAGGGCGGCGAGGGCGTATCGCTTGTCGTGGGCGGCGACGCCGGCACGGCGGAAGGCGAATTCACCTCGTGCATGACCTGGAGCACCCGGCCGGGCAATGAACTTCCCGTGCTGATGCTCGTCACCAATAACGGCTACGGCATCTCGACGCCGGCCCGCACGCAGCATGGCGAACTCCGGATTGCCGACCGGGGCGAAGCGTTTGGCATCCTATCCGAAACGGTGGACGGCAATGATGTCGTCGCCACCTGGCATGCCTTGGAACGAGCTTTTGAATACTGCCGCACCCGGCGACGCCCCTACTTGCTGGAAGCCCGGGTCTCGCGATTGCATGGCCACTCCTCATCAAGCGGCGCCGCCCGCGTGAGCGGCGAGACCGATTGTCTCAAGGTTTTTGAAGACAAACTCGTGACTGCGGGGTTGATCCATCGCGAACTGGTCGAGATGGTCCACCAGGCCGCTCACGAAGAGGCCGACCAGGCCGTCGAACAGGCGATGAACGAACCCCGGCCGACGCCTGCCGACGTCGAGCGCCATACATTCGCCCCGAGCCCTGTTGACGTCGTCTACCCCAACGATTACACCGGACTACCGCGGTGAGGTTCAAAGAGGACGAGCACCATGACCGCCAGAGAAGAACTGACCGCGACGATCGAGCATGTATTGACCCGCTTGCCTGCTGAAGCCAATTTGAGCGATCTGATCGAAGAACTCGAGGTCATGCGGACGATCGAAGAAGGTCTCAGCGACGTTCAGGCGGGACGCCTGGTCAGCTTCGAGGAGATGCTGAAGCGGACTGAAGTGTACGCTTAGAAATAATTTGACCTAAGGACGAGCACCATGACCGCCAAAGAAATGGTTTACGATCGACTTGGGCGTATCCCGGATCACGTATCGCTGGAAGACATTCGAGATGAGCTTGAAACGATGATCGCCATCCAAGAGGGCCTTGACGACGTGCGCGCCGGTCGAGTTTACACTCAGCAACAAGTTGAAGAGATGTCCAAGTCATGGATTATCGAAGCGAGTGGTCAACCCGTGCATTGAGTAAGCTGCGTTCGATTATCGCCCGTCTATCGGAGCGAGATCCCGATGCGGCTCAACGGCTTCAAGTTTCTATTTACGAGAAGATCGCTTTTCTTCGATCGTTCCCGTTTCTCGCGGAAGTTTATCAGCGAGTCGCCGAAGGGGAAATCAGAGAGACACAGGTCGGAAGTTATCGAATCTTCTATCTCGTCTCCGCCAGTGAACCGATTATCCGCATCCTCAGAATTCAACACGTACGCATGAACGATCCCGATTGGGGGGAATAGCCGATGGCCACCCTCGTTCAAGCCGTTCGCATGGCCCTTCATTACGGGGAAACGCGCCTCGGCGTGACCGACATCTTCGGTGAGGACGTCGGCCCGCCGCTCGGTGGTGTCTTCACCGCGACGCAGGGGTTGCGCACCGCCTGGAACACGCCGCTCGATGAACGGGGCATTGTCGGGACGGCCATGGGCATTGCCTATGCCGGCGGCAGACCTGTCTTCGAAATTCAATTCTGCGATTACGCCTTCAATATGATCGATCTTCTGAAGGTGGCCGGCAACCAGCGCTGGGCATCTGCTGGCGCGTTCGACATGCCGATCGTCATGATGACGCCCACCGGCAGCGGTATCCGCGGGAGCATGTATCACTCGCATTCCTATGAAAGTTGGGCGACGCGCCTAGCCGGCTGGAAGGTGGTGATGCCGAGCAACGCGCTTGATGCGTACGGGCTGATGCTCTCCGCGATTGCCGACCCCAATCCCGTCATGGTGCTGCTGCCGAAGGCGCTCTTGCGTGTGCGTGGCGATCGGCTCATCCCCGGTGAACCGACCGATGAAGAGGAACTGAAGAAACGGATTGACGCACCGCTGGGCGATCGCAGTTCTTGGGAGCCCGATTGGCCGGAGCTCGGCGAGTATTTTGTGCCGATCGGCAAGGCGGAATTGGTCCGAGAGGGGACTTCCGCGACTGTGATCAGTTACGGTCGCACGTTGCCGCTCTGCGTGCAGGCGGCCGATGAAATTCAGCGTACAAGCGGTTTCACCTGCGACGTGCTTGATCTGCGTAGTCTCTTCCCATACGATTGGCCTGCGATCCGCCAAAGCCTGCTGAAGACCGGCCGGGTGCTGATCGTGAACGAGGACACCGAGGTGACGAACTTCGGCGAGCATCGATTGCGCCGAATCGTCGAGGAGCATTTTTACGATCTGCTCGTCAAGCCGCGGATTCTGCAAGGGAAGCATCTCCCGGGCATCGGCCTGAACCAGGTGTACGAAACCAACACGGTCCCCCAGGCGCCGGACGTGCGGCGGGCGTTGAATGAACTCTTGAGCGACCCCGCTTGAATGAAAGAAAGTTCAATGGATTATCCTCTCCCCGAACTTGGCGAAGGCGTCTACGAGGCCGAACTCGTGCGCTGGCTGGTGAAGCCCGGCGATGCCGTCAAGCGCGGTCAGGCCCTGCTGGAAGTGATGACCGACAAGGCAACCATGGAGGTTCCGGCTCCCTTCTCCGGCACGATCAACTCGATCGCCGGCGAGATAGGCCAACGGCTCAAAGTCGGCGACGTGGTGCTCGTCTATAGTCCGACCGGGTCGAGCGAGATGATCCCGACCTCGTCGGCTTCTCGAAAAGTCGAGGCCGTCGCCGTGGCAACGACATCCGCGCCTTCCGCTGCGACACCGAACACCAACGGCCGACACGCGACACCGATTGCTTCTCCGTCCGTGCGGCATCTGGCTCGTAAACTGGGCGTGAACTTGGCCGATCTCCACGGCAGCGGTCCCGCCGGTCGGATCCTCCTCGACGACTTGACCACCTTTCTCAAAGCACCGACCGAAAAGCCCGTGAAGAAAGAGAAGGAGGCCTTCCAGTTCGACGTCGGCGTCCCCGGCACGCGTGTCCGTCTGCAAGGACTGCGCCGCCGCATTGGCGAGCACCTGGTCGAGGCCAAGAAACGCATCCCGCATTACTCCTACATCGACGAATGCGACATCACGGAAATGGTGAAGCTACGTTCGGCCCTGCGCGACCCCTGTGCCGCCCGGGGCCTGAAACTCACCTACCTCTCGTTCTTCATCAAAGCGGCATCCATGGCGCTCAAGGAAGTGCCAATCGTCAACAGTTCGCTGGATGAAAGCACACAGGAAATCGTCTTCCACGATCATTACAACATCGGCATCGCCGTGGCGACGCCGGCCGGTCTGGTCGTTCCCGTGGTACACGACGCGGACAAGAAAGACATCTATTCAATCGCCACCGAAGTCGAACGGCTCGGCAATGACGCTAAGGCCGGGCGGGTCAAGCTCGACGATCTCCGCGGCGGAACCTTCACAGTCACGTCGATCGGCAACATCGGCGGCCTGATCTCGACGCCCATCATCAACCATCCGGAAGTCGGCATCATGGGCGTCGGCAAGGTGGTGAAGCGGCCGGTCTACGACGCCAACGGCGACATTCGACCCGCGGACATCGTCTACCTGTCGTTCTCGTTCGATCATCGTGTCGTCGATGGCGCAGTCGGCGCCCTCTTCGGCAACGCGGTCACGAAGCATCTGCAAAATCCCGCCGCTCTCCTGCTGCCGGAGAAACTGAAATAGCCTCCATGCCTTCTGACGACTCGGCCCGAACCCGCCTTCGGCTTCTAGCGCTGGGCCTGTTCGCCTATGTCGTCATCATGACGCTTTCGCTGATCAAGAATGATCAACTCGATTTCTACATCTATCGTCTCGGGGCCGTGATCGCCCTGGAAGGCCGCTCGCCTTACGACACGGAATTGATCCACTCGATCGTCCGCGAGCGTTACCCGCCCGAGGACGAAGACTCGTTCGCCAACAACTGCGGCTTTTTCCTGACGCCGCAAGCCATCGTCATCTTCGCTCCGTTCGCGATCCTGCCGTGGATCCCGGCCGAGATCGCCTGGACGATCTTGCTGAGCTTGTGCGGCTTGGCCTGCGGTACGTTGGCGTACACATTTGGCCGTGACCCGACGAAACGGGGTGACGGAGCGTCGTGGATCGCGCTGGCTGTGCTTTTGAATCCGGTGACGTTGCCCGCTCTCGTGGTCGGCCAGACCGGTTTGTTTCTCGTTGGTTGCCTGGCCGCGGGCCAATATTGCTTTGAAGCAAACCGGCCACGTTACGGCTGCTTCCTTTGGGCACTAATTTTCTTCAAGCCGCACCTGACGCTTCCCTTCCTGCTCCTCGCGGGTATCCTCGGCGGCTGGCGGCGCGTGCTGGGAATTCTTCTCTTTACCGGCTTGCTCCATCTCTTTGGCGGTTTCATCGTCCGCGGGACGCTCGGCGGATCGGTGCTGTTTCTTCGCGAGTATCTCGATTATCTCGGCAGCGCTCATAAGGCGGTGAAGTTCAACCTGGTGGCCGAGAACTTTCAGATCTTGAGTTGGAACCGGCTGCTCGTCGCGATGGGAGGACCGGCGATCGACTTGAAGGTGAGCATGACGATCGCCGGCTTCGCGTTCTGGGCGGTGCTGGCGTTTCTACGGTCGTGGAAGCAAAAACTCGATCCCGCCTGGCTGCTCGCGATGACGGCGGTCGGCACGCTCTGCTTCGCCCAGGTGATCGCGTATGAGATGATCGTGCTCGCGCTGCTCGCGCCGTGGATCGTCCAGGCGTTCGATCGGAATGAGCGAGCGTCAGCATGGATCGTCGTCGGCCTGCTTCTCTTCTTGCTGATTCCATTGCAAGTGCTCGATCAACTCGCGAATATGTTGCAACTCGATGAGGGCTCACGTGGACGAACGATTCTGAAGTCGCATCGCTGTTTCGCCATCGTTTTCTTGGCGATCTATCTGCTGAACCGGGGGCCGAAACGGGTCGAACTCTGAGGTCGGGCACCCTCGCGTCTCGCCAATTGGATATAATGAAATAGAAATAGATTAAGCCTTTATGGGGAGATCAAATCATGTTCAGCAAAATTCTCGTCGGCATCGTTGGCGCCGCGGTCGTGACCGCTGGCAGTTTATTTTACTACCAGAGCCTGGGCACGTCGGGTGGTTGTTCAGGAGGCACATGCCCCATGCCCGCACGAGGCTCGCTTCCGCCTTGCTGTCAACCGAAGCCGGATGAGGAATCGACTCCGGAAACGTCTTATCGCGAAGTTCTGAGCGTGATGCCGCGTGAAGTTCATTAATTGACCGAATGCATATCTCTCTTCTCTCCGGCGGCGATGGTTGGCACGTGCGTGACTTGCAGCGTGCCGCAGCGGTGCTGGGGCATGTCGCCACGGTTGTCGACTTCCGCCGGCTCTCGGCCAGCACGTCGCCCCGTGACAAACTTCCCGATGCGGTGATCGTCCGCACGATGCCGCCGGGCTCGCTTGAGCAAGTCGTTTTTCGCATGGATCTTTTGCAGACATGGCAGGACGAGGGCGTCCGCGTGCTGAATCCGCCCCGGTCGCTAGAAATCGGCGTCGATAAGTATCTCTGCACCGCCAAGCTGCAAGCCGCGGGGCTGCTCGTGCCGCCCACGGTTGTCTGTCAGAATGCGGACACGGCACTCGAGGCGTTCGAAACTCTCGGCGGCGATGTGGTGGTGAAGCCGCTCTTCGGTTCCGAGGGGCGCGGCATGGTCCGCGTTTCGGATCCGGAACTGGCCTGGCGGACCTTTCGGACCATTGAGCGAACCCAGACTGTGCTCTACCTGCAAAAGTTCATTCCGCATCCCGGTTGGGATCTACGCATCTTTGTTTCCCAGGGCCGAGTATTGACCGCCATGAAACGAATCGCGCGGGGCGACTGGCGCACCAACGTCGCTCAGGGGGCGACGGCCGAGCCGTTTCGCATCTCGAACGAGTTGGAAGGTTTGGCCCTGCGTGCCTCCGCCGCCGTGGGAACCGTGATCGCGGGGGTCGACTTGCTGCCCGGGCCGAACGGGGAATGGTACGTCCTCGAAGTGAACGCGGTCCCGGGCTGGAGGGCGCTGGGTCCAGTTACCGGCATCGACGTGGCCGCGGAGGTGATTCGGGCGGCGACGGCGACTCAAGGCGCTAATCGTTGATATGGAGGAGTCCCGAAGGAAATCCGGCTAAAGCCGGGACTCCAACGAAAACCAAAAACAGAGAGACGGATCTCGTCTT
>Ga0105046_10020468_pt1 | contig 10010 bp, 7 predicted proteins | sample MAT03_FD_78385 | JGI IMG/M metagenome (GOLD analysis project Ga0105046, IMG submission 78385) | Freshwater microbial communities from Lake Fryxell liftoff mats and glacier meltwater in Antarctica - MAT-03 (megahit assembly) | ecosystem: Environmental > Aquatic > Freshwater > Ice > Liftoff... | reverse complement strand
CTTCTCACTCGTCACTTGTCACTTTACTCACTTCTCACTTCTCACTCGTCACTTGTCACTTTACTCACTTCTCACTTCTCACTTCTCACTTAACTTCTCACTTGTCACTTCTCACTTCTCACTTAACTTCTCACTCGTCACTTGTCACTTTACTCACTTCTCACTTCTCACTCGTCACTTGTCACTTGTCACTTTACTCACTTCTCACTTCTCACTTAACTTCTCACTCGTCACTTGTCACTTCTCACTTAACTTCTCACTTGTCACTTCTCACTTCTCACTTAACTTGCCACTTCACTTCTCACTTCCCTCCTGCCTTCCCTCCCTACCATCTTGCACGATCTTCGCACGCGGCTCTTTCGGGAGCCTTTTCGCGTTGTGAGTCCAGGATATGTAGAGGCCATTGAAGTAGCGGCGAAGTCGGGTGATGTAGTGGTGTTATGTAGGGCAATGTGCGACTATGCCTTTGCCATCATTCACATGAGTGATGCGAGGCGTGCGATCGATCTGTTGAGCGACGCGCATACTGTGGCTGCGAAGTTGAAGGACGAGGCGCTGACAGCCGAGTGCGAACTGTGGCAGGCGGCGGTAGCGCATTGGACGAATGACGCGGGCGACGTGGTCGCGCGGATCGACATGGTGGTGGAGCGTTGTGTGCATGCAGGCAGACGTGATCTCTTGCCGGTGGCGGCATGCTTGAAGGCATTGCAGATCGAACGTCGCACATCGTCGCTCGACGCCATCCGAGCTTTCGACCATGCCTTGCAGTTGCTTTCGTCTACCGACGATCCGTGGGCAATCTCCTTTGTGCACCGCTATGCCGGACTTGCATGGAAGAATGCTGGCAACAACACACACGCTCTAGAGCACTTGGAATTCGCACGCGATGTAGCGGAACGTCACGGACTTCTTGCTGTCCTCGCACGGACGTTGGGAAGTCTGGGGACGATTCACTTGGGTACCCGACATACGAAACTCGCACTCGACGAACTCCTTCCTGCGATCAAGCTCTACGAAGACCTCGAGATCAGCGACTGGTATGTGGCCGAATGTTTGCTTGGCATGGGAACCGTCCTCACGCATGCGGCAGACTATATGCCGGCACTGTCGTACCTGCAACGCGCCTTCGATGTATGGCAGCTCACGGGCGATCACGCAGGACAAGGTCGCGCCATGAACGTGATGGGTGCTGTACACGACTACCTGCACGAAGACGATTCAGCTCTTGCTTGCTATGAGCGCTCGTATGACCTCTTCCGGTCTTCACCATGGCGCGATCCGAACGAGACGTTCCCGCTCTCGAACAAGGCGCAGATCCATATCCGTCGCGGCGAGTATCACGAAGCACGCATCCTTCTCGAAACAGCGCTCGAACATGCCACGTCTTCGAAGAGTCCACGCGGCACATCTCTTGCGCTAACAGCGTTGGGCGGACTGTTCGCCAATCGCAACACGCCGTTCTTCGACGATGTGCATGCAGAAGAGCTTTTGTTGCGCACACTCGACGTGGACACGTCCGGCGGCTTCGAAAACGAAGAAGCGCTGAAACATCTCTCTGAGTTGTACGAGACCCGTGGAGATGCAACGCAGGCGCTTGAGTATCATAAGCGCTACACGGAACTCGTTCTTCGCATGAAGGACGACAGTGCTCAGCGTCGCGTATCCGAGATCGAAACACAGCGCGCCATCGAAGCAGCAAAACGACAAACAGAAATCGAGCACCTCCGCAACGTCGAGCTCAAGAATGCACTCGACGAATTACGATCCGCTCAAACGCAGCTCATTCACGCAGAGAAAATGGCATCGCTAGGTCAGCTCACAGCAGGCATCGCCCACGAGATCAACAACCCCATCAATTTTATCGCGAGTAGCATCGGTCCACTTCGGCGCGACCTTCGCGATTACGATGGAATGAAGGGACAAGGCAGCGAGGCAACCGAGCTGCGCGACGAGATCATCATACTCTTGAACGGCATTGAAACGGGTGCACAACGCACGGCAGAGATCGTGAAAAGTCTTCGGTCGTTCACGCGACTGGACGAGGGCGACGTGAAGAACGTAGACCTTCACGAGGGACTCGAATCAACGCTCATGCTCTTGGGCGCCAGACTTCGTGACGGAGTAGCCATCGTTCGCAACTATGGCGAACTGCCGCGCGTGGAGTGCAATGCAGGTCAGGTTAATCAAGTGTTCATGAACGTGATCGCCAATGCGCTTGATGCTCTTGAGGGTCGGCCCGACAAACGCATCGAGATCACCACCACCCAGCCCGACCTCAAGCATGTGGTCATCCGTATTGCCGACAATGGGCCTGGGATCCCTGAAGATGTTCTCGACCACCTGTTTGAGCCCTTCTTTACCACGAAGGACGTTGGAAAGGGCACCGGACTGGGTCTTTCTATCAGCTACGGCATCATTGAGCAGCATCAGGGGACCATTTCTGTGGAGATCGACAACGGAACGGCGTTCATCATAACCCTTCCACTCGTACATTCGCAGAGGGGATCAACCCAATCGGAAGCCGCATGAACACAGACAAGCCGCACATCTTGTACGTCGACGACGAAGAATTCAACCTTGCCGCCTTTAAGGCAACCTTCCGTCCGTACTACACCATTCACACTGCACTGAGTGCTGAAGAAGGTCGCGTCGCATTGAAGACGCATCCCATCAGCGTGATCATTACCGACCAACGCATGCCCGGAATAACGGGCGTGGAGTTTCTCGAGAGCATCATTGCCGAGCACCCAGACCCCATTCGTATGGTGCTTACGGGCTATGCAGATATCGAGGCCATCATAGCTTCGATCAACAAGAGCCAGGTGTACCGATACATCACCAAGCCATGGGTCGAGAACGATCTGAAGATGACGATCGATAGTGCACTTGATGTGTCGCGCCTGAAGGCCGAGAACGTTGAACTGCTCGCACATCTTGCACGGTACAACAAAGAGTTGGAAGAGCGCGTTGAAGAGCGTACTGAACAACTCCGCTTTAAGTCTGAAGAACTCGAAACATCGAATCGTAACATCTCGCAGCAGAACCTTCTCATCCGACAGCTCGACAAAGAGAAGTCACAGTTTATCGAGCTCGCAGGTCGCGATCTCAAACGACCCGTCGAAGCGATCCACGCAACGGCGCAGAAATGCAAAGACAAACTCGGCAAACTTTCTGCAGACGACCTGCGAGAGCATCTCGATGGTATCGATACGAATGCGCAGAAGCTGCGCGACATCGTAGAAAATCTCTTGCTGATCAATGAGCTCGAGATGCGCGGCGTTCAGTTGTATCCAACCATGCTTGATCCTGCGATGATTGCGCAGACCGTTGTGATGACCCATGCTCCCCATGCTCGCACCAAGAGCATCGAGATCCTCTACGAGCGCGGTCCGGGAGGTATGACGCACAACGATCCGACGGCACTCACACAGATCGCCGACCATTTGATCTCGAATGCCGTCAAATTCTCGCCGGCAAACTCCACCATTCAAGTGCGCACGGCCTGCATCGAGCAGGCCATTCACCTTACGGTGAGCGATCAAGGACCTGGCTTCACCGAGGACGACCGCGCGCAACTCTTCCGGACGTTCTCGACGCTCAGTGCCAAGCCAACAGCATCGGAACTCACAACCGGCCTGGGCTTGAGCATCGTCAAGAAATACGTCGACGCGCTCCACGGCACGATCACGCTCGACAGTCCTGTGGGCAAAGGCGCATCGTGGACCGTTGTTCTGCCGGATCTCAAACGATGAATAGTTCTCTGGACATCGTCTTCCAGCGCGCCACGTTTACGCCAGCTGTACTGGCACGACTGCAACGTCACTACCCCGCTCTTACGTGGATCGCACGCAACGAGAAGGCCACAACGTTTGATACGACGGCACTCGATTTCGACCAGTTCGAAAGTTTGAGTTCCGACCTTGCCTTCTTCGATCGGAATCCGTCGCTGCCACTCGAGAGTTTGTGTTCGCATCTCTCGACGTATCAGCCGCGCAACAACTCACAAGAGGAGATGGTGCAGTATGCGCAGCGTCTTGTGGACCTAGACGACGACGCGCGCGGCGCAGGCCTGTATATGTGGGGCGAGGCCGGCATTGGAAAGAGTCACATCTCCATTGGCATCAGCAAGCTCTTTATGAAAAAGGGCCTCGAGCCCATCTTCATGGTAGCAGACACGTATACATTCGACACACGCATCGATCTTTCTCACGGTCAAGTGTGGATCCTCGACGACATGAATAGTGGCTATGGCATTGCATCACGGCTGTTCAAGCAAGTGGTCTTGAATATCCATGATCGCGGTGGCCGACTTTTCGTCACCTCCAACAAACCCTACGATCAGCTCATGCGCGAGCTTTTTGTAGGCGATAGCGAAGCAAATCGCATACGCTACGAAGACCGCACGAAGGGGATGTTTAAGATCCTCGAAGTGACGGGCGAAAGCTTCCGACAAGACACAGCCTGGTACCGATAAGAACACTATGACCCTTTTCTCTGCATCCAACATCTCGAAGTCGTACTTCGAGAAGGTTCTCTTCACCTCCATATCCTTCGGTCTGCAAGACGGCGAGCGCGTTGGCATCATCGGCAAGAACGGAGTGGGCAAGAGTACGCTGCTTCGCATCGTGGCCGGCCTCGAAGAGCCCGACGACGGCATCGTTTCCTTCAACAACGAAGCACGCTTCGAATACCTCGAGCAACTCCCGATCTTCACGTCAACCGATGGCAGCGATCCTCGCGTCCTCGACACCGTTGTTGCCGCCTATCCCTCCGATCATGCCCACATGGAGATCTGGGAGATCGAAACCCTTGCAAAGCAGTTTCTTGGCAAACTAGGTGTGAACAGACTCGATGATCATGTAGAGTCGCTCTCTGGCGGACTCCGCAAACGCGTTGCACTTGCACGTGCCATTGTGAGCGATCCAGATCTTCTTATTCTTGATGAGCCCACAAACCACTTGGACGCAGACTCTGTGCAGTGGCTTCAGGACTACTTGATGAATTCGTCGAAAGGTCTGCTCCTCGTCACTCACGATCGATACTTCCTTGATGCTGTGTGCACACGTATCATCGAGATCGATCAAGAGAAGCTCATCTCCTACGACGGCTCCTACGAATACTACCTCGAGAAAAAAGAAGCCCTCGTCGCAACGCAAGAAGCAACGGCCGACCATATGCGCAACAAACTGCGCACGGAGTTGGCATGGTTGCAGAAGGGCGCAAAAGCACGTCGTACCAAGCAGCGCAGCCGCATCGATTGGATTGCCAAGATGCAGGCCGAGCCAGAACGTCCAGACGAAAAGAATATCAAGATCGAACTCGGCGCAAGATTCTTGGGTGGCAAGATCATCGACGCCGTAGACATCTCGAAGAGCATTGGCGGCACGCTCCTCTTCAAAGACTTCACCTACCGTGCAACTCCCAAAGACCGTATCGGCATTATCGGTCCGAACGGCGCCGGCAAGAGCACACTCTTGAATGTGTTGGCTGGAAGGAGCAAGGTGGATGGGGGCTATGTAGACATTGGCGACACAGTGAGTATTGGGTTCTTCGATCAAGAGATCCGCGACATGCGAGACGATGCAACCGTGATCGCCACGTTACGCGAAGTAGCGGAATACATCGACGTAGGTGTTGGTCGCGACCGGTTTATCACGGCAAAGGAACTGTGCGAGCGATTCCTCTTTTCTTCCAAGCAACAGCATGCCTATGTGCACACGCTTAGCGGTGGAGAAAAGCGCAGACTTGCTTTGCTCCGCATCCTCATGAAAAATCCGAACGTCATCATGTTGGACGAACCAACAAATGATTTCGACATCATGACCCTTTCCGCCCTCGAAGACTTCCTCCAACACTTCTATGGCGTGCTCCTCATTGTCTCGCACGATCGGTCGTTCCTCGATAAAACCGTCAACACCATCTATGCCTTCGAAGAAGGCGGCGTGATCAAGGAATATCCAGGCAACTATTCTGTATACCTGGAGAAGAAGGAAGCGCGCGGCTCGCAGGCCAATGCGCAACAGCGAGCAAGTGCGTCAACCACAGGCACTGCGTCATCACCTGTCGCACCATCAAAGCAGAAGCTCTCGTATAAAGAACAGAAAGAATTGGACTCGTGCGAGCGCCGCATTGCCGATCGCGAAGCACGCCGCTCCGAGATCGAACGCGCCCTCGGCAACACCGATGCCGATTACAAAACACTTCAATCACTTGCGGCAGAGCTCCAGGTAATCCTGGACGAGATCGAGAAGATCACGGTGCGGTGGCTCGAACTAAGTGAAAAGATGAACTAACACACAACAGCCCGCACACCTTTGCTGGTACACGGGCTGTTTCTCATCACACACTTCGACGTATCGTTGGGTTTACAAGTTGTAAATGCGAATGATGCCTTCTTTCTGAGTCGAATAGAAGGAGGCAAGGTGCGTGCCGTCAGGAGCAAAGGTAAATGCGCTGCCGTAGGCATTGAGGGCTGGTATGGGAAGGATCCTGACGGTACTTCCATCACTCACCTTGCGGATCGTGGGCATGGATGCATTGGATGTGCCAAACGTGATCCCTACATACGTTGCATTGTTGGGCGAGATCGACGATGGCATGGCTGGATACGTGGAGGGGTCATTCGCGGTAATCGAGCTGATCAAGGCGCCTGACACAAGGTTGAAGAATTCGAGCAGACCGCCCTTTAGGTTGACACCTGGTTTGAGTGTGCCCATCACCGTTCCGTCTGGTGACAGACTGCCTGACGTTTCGCGCGAATAGGTAAACGGGATCTCGAGCACGTTGCTATCTGTTGCTACATCCCACACAACGAATGCCGCCGATGGCGAGTATCTCGAGATTACAAACCGCGCCCCGCCACCTTGCAAACCAAGCATGTTGTAGGCACCCGCAGGCAAGCTGAATGTTTTCACGATCTGACCAGTCGCCACGTCGAATGTTGATGCTGCTCCGGAACTGTCCATGGTGATCACAAACTTCCCATCCGCTGTCAGATATCCGCTTCCGGGATCTGTGATCTTACAAAGCAACGTTCCACTCGCTGTTTGAAATACTTGTGTCTTGCTATAGGGTCCACCGATCATCATCACCGTTTCATCCGCACTGAACATGAGGCGCGAGCCGCTATAGGTGCTTGGTGTGCCGTTCGCAACGTCGATCGTTCTCATCAATGCACCAGTGCTGGCATTGAAGAACTTCACTGCCGACATGTCGAGCACTGCAATCGTCGCACCATTGTCTACATAGGCCATCGCCGTTGCTGATGCGCTTCCAACCGGAATGTCGAGGTACGTTGTCTGCACACCGCTACACGCTTGCAGGGCGCCCATGTTGAAGACGTCGCCAACGGCGATGGCTGCAACGGATTTCTGCACGGAGGACTGTGCGTCGACCGAAAAAGCCGTGACGTTCAGGATCTCACCGCCAGGCACATTCATACGGAACGTACCGTTTGACGTCGACGCCATTTGAGCGCCGAGCGTCGACATAACCTGCACAAATCCACCAATGGGTTTGTTGTTGCAATCAACCAACGTTCCTTCGAGCATCGTCGGACATGGACTCACCATCACGTCTACCATTTGCGTTGCATTCTCTGTAATGCCCGATACCGCAAACGGCGTTGCGCTCATGCCGTTGTTCCGCAATGGATCAACTTCAATCGTAAAGGCGAAGTCTGCCGGCACACGTCGCTTGTACAACCCATTCTCATCCGTCATCGCACTTACTTGACCAATCGTCACCAACACATGCGGCACAGGACGATTCGCAGCGCATCGCACCGTTCCTTCCACATATGCACGTTTCGCACTCGGAACGTCAAGGTTCCAATCCGTGAAGTGCGACACACTACCAACGTACATACCACCCGTAAGTGTGGCCTGCCCTTCCTCCTTCCACATCCCTATCGATTCATCGAAGTACCAGAGCGGGATGTTGGAGGGTTGCGAGGAGGCAAGGCTGATGGGAATGGAATAGCGAAGTGTAGCCGCTGAACCTGCCTTTAATTGCAACTGCTCTCCGGATGCACCGAAAAGTTGAACGCGCAAGACGCCATAGCTTACGAGATCGGTGATCGTGTTATCTGTCCGCCGCGCTGCAGCATCTCCCGCAAAGAATTGCTGGAAGGATGTGCGATTGTCTGGTGTGAGATGGGCAACAGCTACTGATACCGTCCCCGTGTATGCAGAGCCCGACGCAGTGACAACGGCGTTCGCAGGAAACACCACAGATGACGCCGACGCAGTTGCTGTACCACCAACAGAGGCGGAGAACGATGTTTTGATCGTTGCCTTCTGCATCGTGAGCTGTACCATCGTAACGCCATTCTGCTTCGGCCATTCTGCATGCGCTGCGCTGAAGTAGCCGCTCTTGCGAGCAATCACACAGGCGCGATCAATGGGAACAGAGATGTTCTTGAATTGAAAGACACCTTGTGCGTTGGTGGCAGCCGAAGATCCATGAGCGGAGACGGATACACCGGCCATAGGAAGCCCAGACTCATCAACGACCATCCCTCCAACCGTTGTCGTCACCACCGCCGTAGAAGGCGGATCGTTCGGATTGATGGGGCTCTTAATGCACGACGTAACAACGAGCAACGCCGCAAGGAAAAGCGTGCGGACCGCAACCGAGAAATGCTTGACGTACATGGGATGTCCTTTGAATGGAACGCGTAGTACCTGCAACTAGCACGAGAACGAGGAATGGTTACATAAACAGACACGTATGGAACGGGGTTAAACTGGTGATTAATTTCTTCATAATTCAGTTGCTATTCTGTTTTAGTTGTACGATATTCGTATCGATGAATATGTCGTACAACGATTGACGGTCGATATGAAAAGCCAAGCGCTGACGATATCTCCCAAGTATCAAGTGGTGATTCCACAAGAAATCCGGGAGAAGTTCGGTCTCCTACCCGGACAACTTGTTCGCTGGATGATCCACGATGGGATGCTGGTACTAATTCCAGTACTTTCGATTGACGACCTGCGCGGGTATTTGAAAGACCACGATATTCGCCTCATACGTGACAAGGAGAGTCTCGAACCATGAAAAGCGAACCCGTTGTCCTCGATTCCTCGGCGTGGATCGAATACGTCTTGAATGGACCTAACGCAGATGAGTACGCTCGTGTGTTGAAGAGTAAAACCGCACGAGTGATCGTTCCATCGGTCTGTGTCTTTGAGGTGTATCGATCCGTCGACCGTATTGTATCCATGCGCGAAGCACTAGCTGTAACGATGAGCATGCAGGCATGTGAAGTAGATGAGTTGTCGTCGGACCGTGCTCGACAAGCAGCTACGATCTCTCGCGCACATTCACTCTCGATTGCTGATGCCATCATCTATGCAACGGCACAGGCATATGGAGCCACGCTCTACACGCAAGACCCTGATTTCATGAAACTAGACGGCGTGAAGTACTTCAAGCACAAACGCTAACACGAACATTCCTCTCACAATCAACTGAGAACAACATGGCAACGCAAGACCTCGACATGATTCGCACGTCCTACGCAGCACTACCAGCCAAGGTAGCCGCAGCTCGCACGATGCTGGGCAAACCGCTTACACTTACCGAGAAGATCCTCTATTCGCACATGGTTGAGTTGCCTTCTACGGGCTATGCACGTGGCAAGGCCTATGTAGACTTCCATCCGGACCGAGTTGCAATGCAAGACGCAACGGCACAAATGGCTCTTCTGCAATTCATGAGCGCCGGCATTCCAAAGGTTGCTGTGCCAAGCACCGTGCACTGCGATCACTTGATCCGTGCAGAACACGGAGCAGCATCAGACCTTGAGAGGTCGCTCGTCGAGAACAAAGAAGTGTTCGACTTTCTTGCATCCGTATCCAATAAGTACGGCATTGGCTTCTGGAAACCAGGCGCCGGCATCATTCACCAAGTGGTGCTTGAGAACTATGCCTTCCCAGGTGGGCTGATGATTGGCACAGACTCGCATACGCCCAATGCAGGTGGACTCGGAATGGTTGCCATTGGTG
>Ga0105046_10020464_pt1 | contig 10011 bp, 6 predicted proteins | sample MAT03_FD_78385 | JGI IMG/M metagenome (GOLD analysis project Ga0105046, IMG submission 78385) | Freshwater microbial communities from Lake Fryxell liftoff mats and glacier meltwater in Antarctica - MAT-03 (megahit assembly) | ecosystem: Environmental > Aquatic > Freshwater > Ice > Liftoff... | reverse complement strand
GGAGTGGAAAGACGGAACTTGGAACCTGCGGTTCAGCACCAAGACCGATAAGTGGTGGTGGTTCATGCAGCCCAAGAACTGGGACTAACCCAGCACTGGGACTGACCCCTCGCGGGGTTTGGCCCAGCGGCTCACAAAGCCGGACCGGACATCAACGATGCCCTCGTGACGAATTCGTCACGAGGGTGTTTTTGTTTTGAGAAGTTGTCAGTTGTCAGTTGTCAGTTCTCAGTGCTTCGCCGTTTCGCTGCGACACGGAGTCTTCGAAGTGGAGCGCTCTACACCGCGCGTGATTACTTGGCCCATTCCGGGACCTCAAAGACATCCGTGACCGGCAGACGAAATCCGGGCAGTGAGTCGAGATTCTCGATGACTTCGCCCGTGCCCCACCCGCGTGGCCCTTGGCGGTTGCAGAGTTGGACCGTCTCCGCCTTCTGATCGATCATCCAGATCTCGCCGACTCCCCAGTACAGCCACTGCGCCATCCGCAGCTCAAGCCCCTGCTTGCGATCCGGAGTCGAAAGAATCTCGATGACCGTCGCGGGCACAGTCACCGTGACGGCATTGTCCGATTCCGCGAAACGTGGCCCCATCAGAAATAGGCTCACCGCCGGGAAGTACACCGTATCGGGCTGACGGCTGATATGCAGACCCAGGTCGAAGCAGGCATACCCCGCGCTGGCTTGGTGAAAGTAAGTCGCGAACGCCTTCGACAGATTCAGCACGACGGTCCCGTGATCGACATCGGGCGGCTCCAAAAACACCGGCACCCCTGCATGGAGTTCGGCCCACTGCCCTCCTTCGGGCATCTCCCCTCGCTGTTCGAGGAACTGCTCAACGGTCATGGCGATCTGGATCATGGCAACCTCTGTACGGCGCTTCGCAAGCCCGTGCGAACTGCGGACTGGCACTGCAATCAGTATACTGAAACGACAATCGTTTCCACTCAGGACCTGCCCCATGCTTGCCAAGCGCATCATCCCCTGCCTCGATGTATACGCTGGTCGCGTGGTGAAGGGGGTCAACTTTCTCCAGCTGCGCGACGCGGGCGATCCGGTCGAGATTGCGAAGCGGTACGAGGCCGAGGGGGCCGACGAGCTGGTGTTCCTCGACATCACCGCCAGTCACGAACAGCGGGACATCATCATCGATGTCGTGCAGCGAACCAGCGAGGTGGTCTTCATGCCGCTGACAGTCGGCGGCGGGATTCGCACATTGGAGGACATCCGCCGGTTGCTCAAAGCGGGCTGCGACAAGGTCTCGATCAACAGCTCAGCTGTCACTGACCCCGATTTTGTACGCGAGGCAGCGCTGCGATTCGGCAGCCAGTGCATCGTGGTGAACATCGACCCCAAACGGGTGATCCGTGACGGGAAAGAGTTCTGGGATGTCTACATCAACGGCGGTCGCAAATCGACCGGCCTGGCAGCCGTGGCGTGGGCCCAGGAAGTCGAACGTCTCGGGGCCGGAGAGATCGTCCTGACCTGCATGGACGCTGACGGGACGAAGAACGGGTTCGATCTGGAGATCACGCGGGCCGTCGCCGACGCCGTGGAGATCCCCGTCGTGGCCAGCGGAGGAGCCGGCTCGCCGCAGCACATGCTCGAAGCTGTCACCACCGGCGGTGCCAGCGCCGCGTTGGCGGCCAGCATCTTCCACTACGGTGAATACACCATCGCCCAGACGAAGCAGTATATGGCGGAACGTGGTGTGCCGATGCGGGTGTGAGCCAAAGCTCGTGGGCTGCAACCCGTGGGCTGTTCACCCGCAGCGCTCCATCACTTCCTGGGCCAGTGTCGGGTCAGACTGACGCTGGCGGTCCATCTCCAGTTTGGTGTTGATCGCTTCAACGACTCGTGCCTGCTCCCAGATTTCCTCTCGCAACAGGTCATTTTGGACTAGCCAGTAGGACACCGCGCACCACTGCCACAGTGGTTTCCCAGCGGTCAGATTACAGGCTGGAGCCGGAAAACCGCCCGGACCTCTTTGACCAGTGATGTATTGGTGAACCAGTTGTCTCGATCGTCCCATTCGTCTTCCGATCTCGGCCATTGTCACGAAGTTGCACTCGTCAACTCGAACCACATCTGCGCCAATGCCAGCCTTACGGACATCTTCAATGGCCGACAGAATCGCTGCCTTCAGGCAAACGGCGCTGCGAGAGAACTCCAGGTAGAGGACTCCGTACTGCAAGCTCAGAGTCGCATCATCGCATCCTGCTTCAAACAGACCGTCTTCAACCTCTGATGTAATGTCTGTCGGGCCGCTCAAGATGAGAGCAAAATCGAATTCTTGTGGGTTCATTGGTCGCGCTCCTCGCCAAACTCTTCAAAACTTTCTCGATGACAGCAGGCATCCACCTTGTTGCGGATATGACGAGCATGATTCTCCGGGACGCGAGGCGTTGAATAAACAGAAAACATGCATCCGTCGCGGTTTGCGAATGCACACAACATTCGTCCCCACGCATGAGCACTGCCACCAGCTTCCACATACCGCCATCCGCACGCCTCCGCCACAGCGGCTTCGATGTGCTTGTTGGAGTGCCGTGGTCTCGACATCGACTGAATCCTCGGTAACTGTTGACAATTGTCAAGCAGATGCCGGCTGTTTCAACGAAATGAGTTGCGCCGATTGCAGATTACACAGGATTTCTTGTGGTCTTGCCTGGATCAAGCTAACCTCAATTTGCGATCCGACACTGGATGATTTCGATTGGTTGCGGTTTTGAAACCTCGCTGTGAAACTTGGCGATGATCTCGCCAGTCATTTGGCATTCAACCACACGTATCGCTAGACAAGTATCGAGTTCCCTCCCCATGATCCAACCCTCCGACATCGAACAAGTCCACGCCGCTGCTCGCGACATCGCCACTCAATTGGGTCGCGTGATCGTGGGGCAACAGACGGTGGTCGAGGAGTTACTCACCTGCGTGCTGGCGGGGGGGCATTGCTTGCTCGTCGGCGTGCCAGGGCTGGCGAAGACGCTCATGGTGCGGTCTCTGGCCGATTGCCTGGGACTGTCGTTCAACCGCGTGCAGTTCACGCCCGACTTGATGCCTGCTGACGTGACCGGGACCGAGGTCATTCAAGAGGACCGCTCGACGGGGCAGCGGGAGCTGCGATTCATCCCCGGCCCAATCTTCGCGAACGTGGTGCTGGCCGACGAGATCAACCGCACGCCGCCCAAGACCCAAGCGGCTCTGCTCGAAGCGATGCAGGAGCACCAGGTCACCGTGGGTGGAGTCCGGCACCTGCTCCCCGAACCGTTCTTCGTTCTGGCCACCCAGAACCCCATCGAGCAGGAAGGCACCTACCCGCTCCCCGAAGCCCAGCTCGACCGCTTCATGTGCCAGGTGCTGATCGACTACCCCGATGAGGACGAAGAGTTCCAGATCGTCCGCCAGACCACATCGTCAGCCCCGCCAAAACTCACGCCGGTCTTGACGCATGAACGTCTTCAGCGGATGCAAGCTGCGGTGCGGGAGATCCCGGTCTCGGATTCGGTGATCCGCTTCGCGCTGTCACTCTCGCGGCTTTCGCGGCACAACCACCCCCAGGCCCCGGAGTTCATCAAACAGTACGTGACCTGGGGAGCCGGACCGCGAGCCAGCCAGCACCTTATTCTGGCCGCGAAAGCCCGAGCTGCGATCCAGGGCCGCCTGCACGCGGATGAGGATGACGTTCGAGCGGTCGCCGGTCCCGTCATGCGGCACCGCATCGTCACTAACTTCCACGCCGAAGCCGACAAACAAACAGCGGACAAGATCATCGCAAAACTCGTCGAACAGGCCACCCAAGCGGGCCAAGCTCCAGGCTTCGCAGAACGCCTCAGCGGCGTGTTCACCCGGAATTGAGTCCGTGGCCATCATCACTCAGCATTGCAAAGGAATTTAATCCGGTCGTATCTGCCGATCCCCTTGGGATATTCCCCTGTGGCAAGCCTTGTGGATCGTGCCGGACATGCGGATGCTCGGGGGGCTGATCGATCTTGATCCGGCATGTTGGGCATCCCCCTCTCATGCGGAATGTCCGGATGCTTCGATAGAATCCCTACGGACGAACTGCGCCGCTGGAGTTCCGTGCCCACCCCGGGCGCGAGCTTTTGCGGGCCTTTCCAACCGGAGATCACGGATGATTTCCCGAAATACCACCCTGTTGGTTCTGCTCTGCGTCACTTGGCTCGTGCGACCGCTGCCGGTTGTGGCCCAGGGCGACGCGCCCGTTCCGCAAGCGTCGGAAGCGATTACCACGGAGGAAGCCTCGCCGCTCGTGAAAGAGCCGACGACTCCCGACGAGTACATGGACGCCGTGCTCTTCACGATGAAGATCGCACGCCCGGAAGCCGCCAAGAAATACATTGAGGGGCTACTCGCTCTTGATCCCGATGATGACACGCTCATCGGCTTTCGAGCGAAACACGGGACCGGCACGTTTCTTCAGTTAGCGCGTCTGGATGATTTGAATCCTTCGGCGACCGAGCTACTTGAACGCCTCAACGCGGCCAGTACTCGACAGGCGAACGACCCCGTCTTTCTCGATGCGGTACTCAAGAACCTTTCCGGGTCACCGCGCGAGGCCGACCTGGCCATTCGCGACTTACAACACCTCGGAGCCCCAGCGGCTTCGCGACTGATTCAAGCCGGCGCCGACCTCAACTCCGGCGTCGATCGTAGCCAAGCATTCATCGCGCTGACTCGCATGGGACAGCCCGCGGTTGCTCCATTGATCGGGTACCTCAATCAGGGGGACGATGCGCAGAAACTGCTGGCTGTGGAAGCCTTTGGCTGGGTGGCCTCGAAGTCAGAGATTCCGTACTTGTACACCGCCGCTTACTCCCAGGAAGGCGAGCCAGGGCTGCGCAATACAGCTCGGCGGTCGATCTCTCGACTGCTTTATAAAGATCCCGACCGTGCGGGTCGCCTCGACGGGTTCGGAGCTGCGGCCGAACTGCGGTCCACAGCCGAGAAGCTCCTCCAGGGAGGGACAGTTCTGGAGCCCGAAGACGATGGGTTGGTCCCCGTCTGGATTCACGACGAGACCTCGGCCAGTCTGGTGGAGCGGCGGGTCTCACCTCACTCGGCAGCCATCTTCCGTGCGGAGCAGTTCGCCCGCCAGTCGTTGGAACTGGGGCCTACGGAGACGCGCACGCAGAGCGTCTTGCTGAATACGATTCTGACTCGTGACATCGAAGCGGCGGGCTGGGATCAGCCGATCCCCAGCGGCCCTGGCTCGGCTCAGGAAGTGGCCGTTCTCGCGGGTTCTACGGCGTGTCTAGAGGCTCTCGCTCTCGCGAATGAACTCGGGAACGCCGCAGCTGCGGAGTCACTGGTGCGAGCCTTGGCTCAGAACGGATCGGCCTCTCTCTTGCGAACGGGCGGTCGCCGAGGAGCTGTGGTGGCGGCACTCGATCACCCCTCATTGCGGGTTCAGTTTGCCGCTGCGGAAACCATCTTGAATTGGGATCCCCAGCAGTCTTTTGCCGGCTCCGGGCGCGTGGTCGAGATCCTGGCTCGGGCCTTGCAATCCGATGCTCGCGCCAATGGCGTCGTTGTCGATCCGAACAATAGCCGTGGATCTCAAATGGCGACTTTCCTGTCAGAGATGGGCTACGACGCTCAGATTGTTCCGACTGGAGCTGCGGGGTTTGAAGCGGCTAGCACCAAGGGCGACATGGAACTGGCGGTCTTGCACCTGAATACGATTCGCTGGGACCTGTCGCCGACGATTGCCAACTTCCGCGCCGACTCGCGAACCAGAAATATGCCGATCGCGATTTATGGCCCACGGGGATTTCACCGTTCGGTGGAGCATCTGCTGGCTCACGATCCGTTGCTGACGTACGTGGAAGAGTCCGTAGTCTCGGCCGGTCTGTCGCGGCAGTTGCGTCCGTTTCTGGCTCAAATCGAACCGCCGACACTCTCTGCGGAACAGCAATCGAACCAGTCGAAACAAGCCGCCAAGTGGCTCCGCAAGATCGCTGAGAGTCGGACGAATGTGTATGACTTGAGCCCCGCTGAGGATGCCTTGGCCCAAGCGGCTCCCCGCAGCGATCTCGGGGACGACGCGCTGATCGCCATGGCTGCAATTCCGACAGCGACCGTCCAGACCCGCCTCGCCGAAGCGGCAGTCAACCTCAGCGATACCCCTCGGATACGAGCGACGGCTGCGATGCTCACAGCAGCGCATATTCGCCGGCATCAATCGCTGCTGTCAGATGATCTGCGAACGCAACTCGTCGATACCTGGAACAACGAAACCGACCCCGCCGTACGTTCCGCACTCGCGAGTGCCATCGGTGTGCAAGGACCGAATGAGCAGGGCTTACCCACGCTTTTGAAGAATTCTTCTCCAGCGGTCACGCCCAACCCCTAGTCGTCAGCCCGGGCGACCGGATGTGCGAGGCGAACCCTTAAGTGCGGGGGGGAGGAGCATGCGTGATTGCACTGGGCTGGCCAGCGAGGCACGGTCTCTCCCCGCCCGCCCTCGCCGCTCGCTGGAGTCCTCTTCGGGAATGGCTTATTGTCCACTCGTCACGGCTGTTTGATCTGTTCTCTGACAGGCCAGTTGTGATCCGCACCGCTGACACGGGCGGCGAAGCTCGGCTGTTGTGCTGGTGATCCGGATGAATCTGACGCATCGAATCTGTTGTCTGGCCACGCTGTTCGCTGTTGTGGAGGGCGGCTCCACGGTGCGGGCGGATGAACCTCAAATCTATACGCAGAGTGTGGAGAAGGTCACTTCCACCGGCGTGCCTGAAGAACCCACCGAACCTGTCGACAACACCCCCAATGCAACCGGCGGAGCAATCCCCAACTGGATCTGGGGCGCCGATGTCCAAAAGGTGTACTACGTCCAGAAGACCTTTACAGGGCCAGTGAAAAAAGCGATTCTGCAGCTCTCTTGCGACAATGAATTTGCCGCTCAAGTCAATGGGCAAAAGATCGCAGGCGGTATGGACTGGACCCAGTCCGCCAAGGTCGACATTACCAAACATATCGTTGACGGCGAGAACACGCTCCTCACCGAAATCAAGAACGGGGGTTCCGTCGGTGGGTTCGTCGCGCGGCTCTCGCTGACCCGCCCCGATGGTTCGGTCGAGCAGATCGTGACTGATGAATCCTGGCAACTGGCCGAGACGCCGGACGCGGCTGAGTGGACGAAGCCCCAGATCGTCGCGAAGCTCGGCGACTCGCCTTGGGGCGATGTGTTGAACGCGAGTGCCGTGGCCAACAGCCAATTTAATACGCTACCTGGCTTCCAGGTTGAGCGACTCTTCACCGTCCCGAAAGACGAACTTGGTTCCTGGGTCTGCATCACCTTTGACCATAAGGGTCGACTGATCGCCAGCGACCAGGGAGACAAGGGCCTGTGCCGCATCACCCTCCCGACCCCCGGCAGCAGCGACCCGGTGAAGGTCGAACGACTGACGGTGGCGATCTCAGCGGCCCAGGGAATGCTCTACGCTTTCGACTCGCTCTACGTCACCGTCAATGGCGGGATCGGCAGCGGTCTTTATCGCTGCAAAGACACCAATGCAGACGACCAGTTCGATGAAGTCACCAAGCTCTTCGAGTTCCGAGGCGGCGGCGAACACGGTCCGCACGCCCTCCAGCTTTCGCCCGATGGTCAGTCAATCTACTGCATCGCGGGGAACCACACGCGGCCCCCGTTCGAGCCCACTGATCTCCCCAACAAGCCGGAGGAGGAGCGGGCGCGCTACACCAGCCGCCAGCCGCTGAATTGGAATGAGGACCATGTTCTGCCCCGTCAGTGGGACGCCAACGGCCACGCCGTCGGCATCCTGGCCCCCGGCGGCTGGATCGCCCAGACCGACCCCGAGGGCAAGACGTGGGACATCATCAGCTCCGGCTATCGCAATGCTTATGACATGGCCTTCAATGCGGACGGCGAACTGTTCGCCTATGACGCCGACATGGAGTACGACTTCGGTTCTCCGTGGTATCGCCCGACCCGCGTCTCCCACGCGGTGAGCGGCAGCGAGTTCGGCTGGCGAAGTGGAACCAGCAAGTGGCCTCGGTACTTCCTCGATAGCCTCCCCGAGCTGGTCGACATCGGGCCCGGTTGCCCGGTCGGTGTCGCCTTCGGATACGGGACGAAGTTTCCGGCCAAGTATCAGAACGCCCTGTACATTTGCGACTGGACGTTCGGCACGATGTACGCCATTCACATCGACCCGCGCGGGGCGAGCTACTCCGCAACGAAGGAAGAGTTCATCTCGCGGACGCCGCTGCCGCTCACCGATGTCGCGGTCGCGCCGGACGGCACGTTGTGCTTCACGGTCGGTGGTCGCGGGACTCAATCGGAACTGTTCCGAGTGGTCTATACAGGGACCGATTCCGTCGAGCCCGCGATCGCCAAGAATACCACCACCGTGCATCTGCACGACCTCCGTAAGCAGCTGGAAGCCTTCCACTCCAAGCAGGCCGATCCGAAGCCCGCAGTCGATCTCGCGTTCCCGAACCTGAACCATCCCGACCGGTTCATTCGCTATGCCGCGCGGATCGCTTTGGAGAATCAGCCGACCGACAACTGGCGCGACATGGTGCTCGGTTCGACCGCGCCGTACCAGCTCATCAACGGAGTCGCGGGCCTCGCTCGCCTGGGCGGCGATGCGGCCCTGCGGCACCGGATGATCGAGTCACTGGACAAGCTTAACTGGGTCACGCTGACGCATGCGCAACGGGTCGAGCTGCTGCGGGCGTATGAACTGATCAGCATTCGCCTCGGAGAGTACGACGAGGCCGACCGGCTGCTGGTCATCAAAAAGCTCGATGAGCGCTTCCCCGCAGTTCAATTGCCCGGCGGGCACGACCCCCAAGTCCAGCTGCAACTCGATGAGGTCAACAAAGAGCTATCGAACATGCTGGTCTCTCTGCGAGCGCCGGGGATCTCGACGAAGATCGCCGCGCTGCTGCTGGCGCCGCCGCAGCAGAATGCTCCCGACTACGGGGACTTGCCGATGCGGAACGCGGGCTACGGAGGGACGCTGCTGGCTGTGCAGAAGAATCATCCTGACTCGCAGCAGATGCACTACGCGTTTGCATTGCGGAATTTGAAGACGGGTTGGACGATCGAAGATCGCAAGGTCTACTTTAATTGGTTCAATCTCGCTCGCACCTGGAGCGGCGGAGCGAGCTATCCGGGGTTCTTGCGGAACATGGATAACGAGGCGTGGAACAATGCGAGTGAGCAAGAAAAGCTCGCGATCGAGGCCTTCGGTGCCCGCAAACCGGTCCTGCCGCCCGAACTCCCCAAGCCAGCGGGCCCCGGTCAGGACTGGACGCTCGACACCGTTCTCGCAGCTGCCGGCCCGGAATTAAAGGATCGCAACTACGAGCATGGCCGCCAGATGTTTGCCGCCACCCGCTGCATCCTCTGCCACCGCTATGACGGAGAGGGCGGAGCGACCGGTCCGGAGCTGACTCAACTCGCGGGGCGTTTCTCTTTGAAGGACATGGCGGAAGCGGTCGTCGATCCCAACAAGGTCGTTCCCGACCTGTTCCGCGCGAGCGTCGTGACGACCAAGGCCGGCCAGGTTTACACAGGCCGGATCGCCTCGGAGACGACCGACTCGATCACCATCATCACCAACCCCGAGGACGCCACGAAGTTCGTGACGATCCCGCTCAGCGAGATCGAAGAACGCGTCATCTCGACGGCCTCACAGATGCCGAAAGATTTGCTGAGGCCCCTCAACCAGGAAGAGGTCCTCGACCTGATGGCGTTCCTGCTCTCACGCGGGGATAAGAATTCGCCGATGTTTAAGAGGGACAAGTAGCGTCCAAGACGGCACCGGATTTCCATGACCGATCTATTCGAGAGTCGTGGGCCAGTGCTATCCTCTGATTCGATGGCAGTCGAGTGTGAGGTGGTTCGGTTCGGTCACACTTTGAAACCACGCAGCAGATGCGAGGCGAATCATGACTACAGTCACTCTGGAACTTCCCGACCAACTCGTCCGCGATGTCGAGCAGCGAGCACACGCTC
>Ga0105046_10020460_pt1 | contig 10012 bp, 4 predicted proteins | sample MAT03_FD_78385 | JGI IMG/M metagenome (GOLD analysis project Ga0105046, IMG submission 78385) | Freshwater microbial communities from Lake Fryxell liftoff mats and glacier meltwater in Antarctica - MAT-03 (megahit assembly) | ecosystem: Environmental > Aquatic > Freshwater > Ice > Liftoff... | reverse complement strand
TTTTCGATGACAGTTTCATGTAAAGCCATACGATATGTGTTTTCGAAAAGGGCTTGTTTATTGTCAGCCTCATCGAAATCCTCTGAAGAAATCATTTTAACAACGTCATTAGGGGAAAGCTGGATATTAAGGATAAGAGCAATCTTTGACAATAGAAGATCTCGTTTTAATATGCGTTCAGCATCGTAAACGGACACAAAATAATTGTAATGAGCTTGACGTTGCTCTGCAGACAAGTCTGCATTTTGCAGCCGATTTTTCTCAACGCCAAATGCGACTTTCTGCTGATTCTCGATATAGGATCGTGGAAGATCAAATGGATACGATGCTATGAGAAAATCTAACAGATTCTTTTCAAACTGATTGCGTGCATCTTTCGTGGCTGTGGATTTAAGCATTTCACGAATGCGATTTCGCACACCTTCAAGTGACGTCTCTCCGAGTTTCTTTGCAAATTCATCATCTAAAGCTGGAGGGTCTATTTCCATTATCTTTTTGACGGTGATTATGCATGGCGTTGGCGTGAACTCAGCGTCAGCTTCTAGCTCATCGCTTCTTTCACTTGTGGCCGTTACATTTTCTGCAGTCTTTTTACCTTGCAGCGGATTGTATATCCATGACGGCATCTTGTCTTTGGCGTATATGAAGGTCTGGTTTTCACAGTAGAAGAGGGTTGCATCTTTTTCATCTCCGATGTCTAGTTCGACGTAGTCACCTTCATGTAGGCCCCTGTCAGAGATGTTTGTCCATGATGCATATAGACGACGGAATTCTTCTAGCCGAGCATCGATGTCGGAATCTGTCACAGCATTTGGTTCCACTGCAGAAATAGAGATGTTGTCTATATCGATTTCAGGTGCTTTTGGTGTAGATTCAAATTCAGCAACGATTGTCGAAGGCTCATCTCGTTTTAAATCGCTTATAGAGATTTCAACTGGAGGGGCGTTTTTAAGAGGATATTGACCGACAAGCTTGCAAGCGGCTTCTAAAGAATCTTGATGAAGATTTTGTTGCCAGTGTTTTTCGATGCGGTCGCCGAAGGAGGACCTGATAACTTGCTCTGGAGCCTTGCCTTTTCGGAAGCCAGGAATGGAAACAAGTTTTTTGACTTCTTTAAAAGCTTTGTCATATGCTTCTTTGGACATTTCTGGAGATATTGAAATGTTCATTTTTATCTTGCAGTTGGGAAGCTTTTGAAGCTCTACTACAATATTTGAATCTTGAAATTTTTGCGCTTCAGACATTTTGGAACTCCTTGAAAAGAGGGGGATAGCGGGTGATGAGGTTCGAACTCACGACCCTCACGTTGGCAACGTGATGCTCTACCACTGAGCTACACCCGCATAAAATGAACTCAAACAACAGCGCTATTGCTGTTTATAATGGACGATAGCGGGTGATGAGGTTCGAACTCACGACCCTCACGTTGGCAACGTGATGCTCTACCACTGAGCTACACCCGCATGAAGGAAGAATATACGATAATGACGATTATCAGGCAAGAGTGAAAGTGCAAAAAGTGAAACAAGTACTTGTGAAGTTTATAGAAGGGTGAACGTAGCAAGAGCAAGAGCGAAATAGCAATTGGACACAAAGACACAGAGGCACAAAGGTTCACAAAGAGCAAGAGCTGCAAGAGCCCGTGGGAGAGCGCAATAGCAACAAAACTGCATTAATTACCATTCGCTTTGTTATACGGCCCGCGGTCCAAATCAAAGTTTGAGGCCGCGGGCCGTATAAATCATGCCATTTTGTTCTGTTGCTCTTTGTGAACCTTTGCGTCTTTGTGCCTTTGTGTCCAATTGCTATTTCGCTCTTATTTTGCTCTTGCTCGCCTTCGCGTCTCTGTCTTTAGAGTCTTGTGATAAAAAATTAATGACAACTTGTCAGACATCTGGATATACTGCGCTTGAAAAGCCGACATGGTTTTGGTCAAGGTTACGTCATTGTCATCGACAGTCCTTCGAAAGTCTTGTTAAGTGTCTGGTGAGGGTATAAATGCAATCTGGAGACAACATGTTAAATTTTCGTAAGCTCAAGCAAGACTACTCGTCGACTATGCTTAAAGAGGGAAAGCAGCTGTATGACAAGCAGATGGTCGTATCAGCAAAAATTACCAAGCTTGAAGCAAACGCCATTCGGCTAAATTGTCGGGTTATGGGTAGCTTTGAGAATAACTACCAATGTGAAGTTGAAATAGATAGGCAAGAGTCGACCACGATCGATTCCGATTGTGATTGTCCTTATAAATATGACTGCCAGCATCTAGCTTGTGCACTATATTACCTGGAAGAGCACCTTAACGCAATATTAGTGGAATATTCAAAGGATTCGAACGTCGAGAAAAAAAATAATATCGACGAGAGAGAAAAAAAGCTTTTGCAAGATACCATTAAAGAAGCAGAGAATAAAGAAACGATAAGACGAGGCAAGAAGTGCCAGAAAGAGCTTTTACAAGAATATATGAGCTCTTCGCATGTTCTTGGTCTATCGCCGTTTTTCCATTCTGAAGAGGGTTTAGTACCCGATAAGGCAGAGCTTGCGTTAATATTTGCAAGTAGCCCCACGCAGGTTGGTAAGGAACATCTAGCGAATTTCGAGATACAAGTTGCCTTGCGGTTGCCATATCGATCAAAGCCTTTAAATATCCCTAATGCAAAAGAATTTTTTGACGCTCTGCGCTATCAAGAGCCTGTTTATATAGGCAGCAAACGACATTTCTTTACGATGGGATCATTCGATCCTAAAAGTGCCTCTCTATTGCAGATGCTGCTCGATCACGCAAACTACACAGATTCTATCGAAGAGCGTCAACTACGTACTGTCACAATCGATACAGAGAGTTTTGGGGCTATTCTTTCACAAGCATATACAATGGCGGTAAATACTAATAGGTCGCGCATCGAATCCACAGATACCGAGACCCCTCATGCACCGTTGCCATGTCTTTACAAAGGGTCGCTTGAAGAGCCTTTATGCTTTTCGAACGTGTGTTGCACATTGAATTTTGAGCTTGAATATCTCGATGCGCATGCCGCAAAAATCTTGTTGAAGCCGTCGGTGCTCTTGAATTCAAATGAGAAAATTGAGTTAGAAGAAGCTCGATTTCTTCCTTGTGTTGATCCTGGCATGATCCATAAAAGCGTGTATTACCGTTTTCAACCGCTGATTAAACGCAAGCATTTACGTAATCTAAATACTCTTAGAAGCATCACAATACCAGAACCGCTATTTGGAACATTTGTAGAAAATGCCTTACCTGAGCTTCTGCGCTTTGGGGAAGTTTCAAATCGGAAAATTATCGATCGTTTTGTAACGCTACCATTTGTAGAGGATCTTAAAGCTGAGTGCAATATCAATTATTTGATCGGTGAGCTGGAAGCATCCCTCACATTCATCTACGACAAACATCGCGTTCCTGCAGCTCCGATACATGTAAGTATAGACCACATTATGCCGTTTGTGACAGATGATGGCATACTAGCAAGAAATCTGACTGAAGAGCAGCAGATGATAAAGGATCTATTCCAAGACTTCACTTTCGATCCCCAGCAAGGCCTTTATATCACGAAGCTGGATAAAAAAATTGTTGAGTTTATGACTGAGGTGATTCCTAGAAATCAGCATAAAGTTAAGTTCAATTGCCCGGAGAATTTGCTAGATCAGTTCATTTATGACGATACAACATTTAAGCTATCGCTAAAAGAAACCGAAAGGATTGATCTCTATGAAGTGGATCTAGAAGTCAGCGGACATCTGAGCGGCGTTAGCATTGATTCGCTATGGGAGTGTTTGACGATTCGTAAACCGTTTCTGGAGCTTTCTAAGAAGAGTTCGGCGAAGAAAAAAACTTTGACTGATACAAGCCCAAAGGCTCAAAAAATATTAGTTCTCGATTTGGATAAACTTGCAGATATCGTGCAGATCTTCGATGAAATTGGTGTTCATACTCTTGACAATCATATTGAAAATCGACCGCTATGGAGCTTATCAAATATTGATGCTGAGCAGTTTAAAAATCTGCCTATAGAGTTTTCAATATCTGATCGGTTATTAGAAATTCAACAACAGATGCTTGGCAAGCTTCCAGTCCCAGCAAGCAGTATTCCTAAAACCATAGCTGCCGAATTGCGTCACTATCAGGTTGAGGGTGTTAATTGGCTTGAGCGTCTTCGACATATGTACTTAAACGGTATTCTTGCAGATGACATGGGCCTTGGAAAAACACTCCAGGCAATAATAGCATTGACGCAGCACAAGGAACTGTACCCAGATAGCATTAACATCGTCGTCTGTCCAACGTCTCTTGTGTATAACTGGAAGGCGGAATTTCAAAAATTTAACCCTTTGTTAAGAGTTCTACCTGTTGATGGCACTCCTCCGCAGCGTAAGAAGCTTTTAAATAGCATCAATAATTTTGATGTGATTATCACATCGTATAGTCTGCTGCAAAAAGATATCGACTTCTATAAGAAAATTCCTTTTAGCTACACCATCCTTGATGAAGCTCAGCATATAAAAAATCGCACCACTCGTAATGCTAAATCTGTAAAGATGATACAGGCCACGCACAGGCTTATACTGACTGGTACCCCTATCGAGAATTCATTGGATGAGCTATGGAGTCTATTTGATTTTCTTATGCCTGGCCTCCTGGGTAATTATGAACGGTTCCAAGAGAAATACGTTCGCAACCTAAGCCAAGGTAATAGCCTAGAATCGCTGCGTAAGAAAGTTGCACCATTTATATTGCGAAGAATGAAAAAAGATGTTCTTTCCGAGCTGCCACCAATAACAGAGATCATTTACCACTGTCATTTGTCTGAAGTTCAAAGACAACTCTATAACTCATACGCTCAATCCGCTCGCGAAGAGTTGACGCAGCTTGTTAAAAAAGAAGGTTTTGATCGCGTTCAAATCCACGTTCTGGCAACATTGACCCGTCTAAAGCAGATTTGTTGCCATCCAGCCATCTTTGCTAAAGACGAAGTCGTCGCTGGTGACTCCGCTAAATACGATATGTTGCTTGAGCTTTTGCAAACGCTTATCGAAGGTAACCATAAAACTGTTATCTTCAGTCAGTATACGCGTATGCTTAAGATCATGCGTGATGACTTCATTAAGCTTGGCATCAAGTTTGCTTATCTTGATGGGTCTAGCAAGAATCGATTGGACATAGTCAATCAATTCAATCAAGATGATCAGATAACCGTATTTCTTGTCTCCCTCAAGGCTGGAGGCACAGGTTTAAATCTTAGCAGCGCAGACACCGTTATTCACTATGACATCTGGTGGAACCCTGCAGTTGAGAGCCAAGCGACAGATCGCTTACATAGGCTTGGGCAGAAGAGATCTGTATCGGCATGCAAGCTGATCACGAAGGATACGATTGAAGAGAAGATTGTCGAAGTGCAGCAAGCGAAAAGAGGGCTGGATAAATCGGTGATTACCTCTAATGATGAAGTGATAGCAAAACTTACGTGGGAAGAGGTGCTAGAACTGCTGCAGACATGAAATTAGACTTAATTTAGGAACTACATGAATAAAAAACCTCAAAATAGCGGTTTTGCAAGCTCCGTTAAGGATTTCTGTCGCAATGCCTTTAATAAGGTAAACGGATTCAGGAGTGTCTTCGCAAGTGATATAGGCATCGATCTTGGCACTGCTAACACGCTTGTCTTTGTGCGCGGAAAGGGCATTGTTCTTGCTGAGCCTTCTGTCGTCGCTGTTGATTCTCAGACCAATGAAGTTTTAGCTGTTGGACATAAAGCAAAAGCGATGCTAGGAAAAACGCCTAGAAAGATCCATGCGGTAAGGCCTATGAAAGATGGTGTTATTGCAGATTTTAAACTCGCTGAGTGTATGCTGAAAGCAATAATTAACCGTATAACCCCTGCGCGTAGCATTTTTAGACCCAAGATATTGATCGCTGTACCATCGGGAATTACGGGTGTAGAAAAACGTGCAGTGGAAGATTCCGCCATGCATGCAGGGGCGCAAGAAGTTATCCTCATAGAGGAGCCCATGGCAGCAGCTATAGGCGTGGATCTGCCAGTGCATGAACCCTCAGCAAATATGATTATCGATATTGGCGGAGGCACAACAGAGATTGCGATTATATCCCTCGGGGGTATTGTGGAATCGCGATCACTGCGTATCGCTGGTGACGAATTTGATGAATGTATCATCAATTATATGAGAAGAACATATAATTTGATGATCGGCCCAAGGACGGCTGAAGAAATAAAAATGACCATCGGCTCTGCATATCCTCTTGGAGATGGCGAGCTTGAAATGGAAGTTCGTGGACGTGATCAGGTTGCAGGGCTGCCTGTGACTAAGCGTATAAACTCTGTGGAGATACGTGAATGTTTAGCAGAACCAATACAACTGATAACAGAAAATGTGAAGCTGACATTGGAAAAATGTCCACCAGAGCTTGCCGCAGATCTCGTAGAACGGGGTATGGTTCTTGCTGGAGGCGGAGCATTGATTAAGGGTTTTGATAAAGCTTTAATCAAGGAAACGGGTTTACCTGTGATTATCGCGCAGCAACCTCTACTCGCGGTATGTTTAGGGACAGGAAAAGCTTTAGAATACTTAGATACTTTTAAGAAACGGAAACTCTTCTAATTAGCTATTAATCGAGCGATGACATCATGGACAGTTTAGGATTTATTACAAATACGCCTTTAAATCAGTGGACAAAGAACGAGCAGCTTGTCGATTGGATTACTCTCCAGGCAAGGAAATGTACACCGTCAAAGATACATCTATGTGACGGGTCTCAGGCCGAGTATGATGCCTTATGCGCAGAACTTGTGGAAAGTGGCACGTTCATTCCATTGAACGCTGAATTGCGACCGAATAGCTATTTATGCAGATCCACAACAGACGATGTTGCACGCGTTGAGAACCGAACGTTCATATGCAGTAAAAACGCTGATGATGCAGGGCCAACGAATAATTGGATGGACCCTGAAGCTATGCGAGAGACGCTGAATGGCTTATTTGAGCGCTGCATGGAAGGAAGAACCATGTATGTTATTCCATTCAGCATGGGCCCTCTCGGCTCACGAATTTCAAAAATCGGCGTCCAGATTACTGATTCTCCTTATGTTGTCTGTAGTATGAGGATTATGACACGTATGGGATCGTCAGTTTTGAAAGTTTTGGGTAATGACTTTTTTGTTCGCTGCCTACATTCGGTGGGCGTTCCTTTACCTCCTGGTCAAAAGGATGTCTCCTGGCCATGCAATCGCAATAAGTATATTGCTCATTTCCCTGAATCACGAGAGATTCAGTCTTTTGGCAGCGGTTATGGGGGGAATGCGTTACTAGGGAAAAAATGCTTAGCCCTGCGCATAGCGTCTGTGATGGCAAGAGAAGAAGGATGGCTTGCTGAGCATATGCTTATTCTTGGTATTACCAATCCTGAAGGGAAAAAAATATACATCACTGCAGCGTTTCCAAGTGCTTGTGGCAAAACCAACCTCGCTATGATGAACCCAACACTACCAGGTTGGAAGATAGAAACGATTGGAGATGATATTGCTTGGATGAAATACGGCCCTGATGGTCAATTGTATGCAATAAATCCTGAAGCTGGATTTTTTGGCGTTGCTCCCGGCACGTCCATGAAATCGAACCCAAATGCCATGAAAACCATTTCTCATGACTCAATTTTCACAAATACCGCCCTAACACCCGATGGCGATATTTGGTGGGAAGGAATGGGCACAGAAATGCCAAAAGACTTAACAGATTGGCTCGGACATCCCTTCGGTGACAATGAAAAAAAACAAAAACGACTGGCTGCACATCCAAATTCTAGATTCACCACACCAGCATCTCAGTGTCCAGTGATCGATGCAGACTGGCAGAGCCCTGAAGGCGTTCCCATTTCAGCTATTATATTTGGCGGCCGAAGAGAATCGACTATCCCTCTAGTCTTCGAATCTTTTGATTGGAATCATGGAACTTTCTTAGGCGCTACAGTTTCATCCGAAATGACCGCTGCAGCAGAAGGAAATGTCGGGGCTCTTAGGCATGATCCGTTTGCCATGCTACCCTTCTGTGGGTATAATATGGGTGATTATTTCGGCCATTGGTTGAATATGGGCACAAAAACTAAAGCTGAAAGCTTGCCCAAGATGTTCCACGTAAATTGGTTCCGCAAAAATCCCTCTGGCGAATGGCTGTGGCCAGGGTTCGGTGAGAACAGCCGAGTGCTTAAATGGATATTCGATAGAGTTACAGAGACTAATAATAAGTCTGCGGTAGAATCTGAAATTGGCTATCTACCCGCACCAGGGGCTTTAGATCTGTCTGGATTAAATTTATCTGAGGATGCGGAACGGCAGCTGCTCACAGTAGACAAAGCTGCATGGAAAAAAGAAGCTGTGCGAATGAAGGCTTATCTGACAACGACATTTGGGAATAAGCTACCCCAAGGCATATTGGAACAGGTAAATAACCTCGAGTCGCGCCTGGGGAAGGAACAAGTGAGTAGCAGAGCCAAGCAATAGCAATTTGACGCAGAGACGCTGAGACGCGGAGATTCGCAGAGAGCAATAAACTGGGACGTAATGATATCTTGAAGTAATTGATGATTTTTTTATTTGCATGTTATTTTGCTTACTGTTTTTCAATTCATTTTTTATTCTTGCTCTTTGCGAATCTCAGCGCCTCTGCTTTACTATGGTTTGAATCGACATGGAAAATAATCAGTATAAATATATAAAGAGGCTGATCGCTGCTTTAGCTATAAGCGGGTTCACGAACATCGCAGTGGTATCGGTATGGCTCTACACCGCCTTTCAAGAAAGCCCTTCAGCTCTTTTCGTTGAGCAGAAGGTGCTGCAGAAAAAAAATTCTGTTATCTCGAAGCTTGATCAAAGTAATAGCGATTTGCTACGTAAGTATCGATCGCTTTCGACCCACCAGCTAAATATGAGGCTATACAGTCAAAAACTCATCGAAAATGGATACACAGAAAGAGATTTAGCGTTAGCTTGTTTAGTAAATTTACATCATTTTGATATTAGAAGAGCTTTAATCTCTTTCCGAGATCCATTACAAATGCGAAACATAGCATTTGGAAGACGAAAGAATGGATCCATTGCAACAATAACGGTCTATCCAGACCTTAACCATGCCCATTTTCAGTCGATCATTCAATTTGCCAAAACAGAACGTTGGCCCTACACATCGGAAGGATTGTTTCTATTGCTGGAGGGTAGCCAAGAGAATAAAGACCCTTCACTTGTAGCAACATTTATGCAGACGCCAGAGTTTCTTGCTTGTGAGAAGCTTATTACAAAGGGATGCGATACGATTAGCAAGCAAGAGATCTTAAGTCTGCTTTTAGATGGCGGATGGAATAGCATCAAGTCGATGTCAGAAAAGTCTAATGGGCTTTCAGATACTTCAGCAGATCAGCGACAAAATTTTATGCTCGGTTATATTGAGCATGGATCTGTAATGGCGTGTGAACTTTTACTTAAAAGCGATTTCTCATTTGCGTTAAGAAAGCTTGATAACAAACAAATTATCCGAATATTGCAAATACTTCCCAAAGAGAGCAGCTGTGGCAAAGCTTTTGCTGCGGCATTGCTACAAAGCCCTCGAGGTGACGCAATTTGGGAGCTTTCTTCCAGCCGCATCGGCAAGGTGGTCGATGAAAAAGGCTCAAGCAAGCATATAGCAGAGACGCAGCCTTCTCGAAGTGCTCCATTGACCAAAGCAAATGATGAGTTACATGTCGCTACACCGTCTTTGAGTAATATCCGCTGTGCCATCCCTAAAAGGGATAAGCTTTACATCATTGAAGAGGGGGATAACTTGTGGAAGCTCTCCCGTCGTTACAGCGTGAGCATTGAATTGCTCAAAACTCATAATCAGCTAAGCAGCGACACGCTTAAGCCTGGAACGCCTCTACGCATACCTTTGGGATGAAAGGACCCAAAGGACCCAAAGGACCCAAAGGACCCAAAGGACCCAAAGGACCCAA
>Ga0105046_10020458_pt1 | contig 10013 bp, 7 predicted proteins | sample MAT03_FD_78385 | JGI IMG/M metagenome (GOLD analysis project Ga0105046, IMG submission 78385) | Freshwater microbial communities from Lake Fryxell liftoff mats and glacier meltwater in Antarctica - MAT-03 (megahit assembly) | ecosystem: Environmental > Aquatic > Freshwater > Ice > Liftoff... | reverse complement strand
TCGCCGGATTCCCGAAATGTCACAGAATGTCACGAAATGTCACACTTTTTACCCCGTGATATGCTCAGAGATAATATCGTTGACGCAAGACGAATGACTATTTGTAGTTTCTGGTTTCAGGCAGTGCGAACCAGGGGCACCGTCGAACGTACGAGCTCATATACAGATCCCGCGGTCATTTAGGAAAGCGCTGAAGCGCAACGAATGGCGATAGACGGTCGACTTCGCGATTTAAGGACCAAGAGCCACCTGTGTTTGGTCTTCGAATTCGCACACACCGTCGTCTCCCTGTGTGGAGTGTCCAGTCAACTCTGTCAACTTAGGTCGCGCGCCTTTGCCATTCTTTTTGAAGCGACACCCAAGCATCTCTTGTTTGATTTGGCTGGATTTCCGCGAGAAAATGCCCTTCGGGAGATCCTTTGTGCCGCAGGATGACGGCAGAAAAGAGGGCGTCAAACCAGACAACGTTGACTGGACGGACTGCTGAGGGACCGAGGGTCTCGTCGAAGGACGTCTCTTCTTCGGAACATGTCTTCCTGCCCAAGACCAAGGCCTACTGGCGAGATGTTTCGTTCCTCAACATGACGAGTAAGTCGTGTCACCGATTCGGTGCACCGGCCGATTGCCGGACGCTCCAACCTGTGTCGTTCGGACACTGGGCAGTGTGAAACCCTCTCCCATGCATGGGAGAGGGTTTCAGTGATGTTTCTAACAGAGAGGAATCAGATCAGGCACGGAGGGCTGCGGTGGCTGCGGAGTCGATTGCTCCGGCGTCGGTGATGACCACGCCGTAGTCATTCATCGCGGATTCCCGAGAGACATAGCCGTCCTGGACGTCGCGGAGAACGGAGTTGACGTCACGGGTGAGGGGGCTACCCCAACCTCCGCCGCCGCCGGTTCGAATCGAAAGCAGGTCGCCGGCGGCGAAGGGTTGTGACGGTGTTTTCTGGTATTGCACCTTGCCGTGAATCTTCGATTCCATGTAGCCGTGGGTGGGATGCGCTGTTCCGCCACCCAGGACGCCCTCAGCGGGAGCTGTGCAACGTTCCAGAATGGAGATCATGAAGCCGTCCATCTCCATCCGGTAGTCGCGACGTACACCGAGACCACCGCGGAACTGACCGGCACCGGCGCTGTCCTGGATGAGTTCATACCGTTCGATGATGGTAGGGTTCTTGGTTTCCTCGATTTCAACCGGCAGATTGCGGGAGCACGCTTCGGCCACATGAACCACGGCGCTCTCGCCGTCGCTGTGTGAACTGGCGCCCTGACCGATGCCTTCGATGTTCGCTTCAACCCACATCTTGCCGGTTTCCGGCCAGTAGCCGTACCGGAAGATACCGCAGAGATCACCGCCCGATTGAGCCGGAAGTCGATCGGGAAAGACCGGCGCAAGCGCCTTCGATGCTGTTTCGACGGCGGTCAACAGCGGCCAACCATACAGATTGGTTGGTGCGGTACTGGCCGGATTGAAAACGCTTCCGGCCGGGGCAATCACCTTGATCGGGCGGAACGAGCCTTCGTTGGCAGGCGTTCCCGGAGCGGAGAGAATTTTGCCCAGCATGCGCGAGACGGAAACGGTCGAAATGGTCGGGGAATTGGTCGGACCGACTTGCTGTTTGGCCGATTCCGTATAGTCGAAGGTAATTTCTTCCGCTTTCGGATCGATCGTGATCTTGACGCTCACTTTCACCGGCACGCCACGTTGCACGCCATTGTCATCACAGTGATCTTCGGCCGACCAGCTTCCGGCCGGCATCTCACGGATCGAGGAGCGCGCAAGACGTTCGGCATGATCGTAGATCTCGTTGACACAGGCAGTGACGGTGTCGAAGCCGTATTTGTTGAGCAAACGGAGAATCGACTTTTCGCCTACTCGGAAGGAGGCGATCTGAGATTGGATGTCGCCCCAGATGACCTCGGGGGCGCGAGAGTTTGACTTGATCACGAGTTCGAGTTGCTCGTCGATCTTTCCGTTTCGATAGATTTTGATCGGGGGAAGGCGGAGGCCCTCCTGAAAGGCGTCAATCGAATCGGTCGGATAGGGGTCCTTCGCACCGACATCAATCAGGTGCGCTTTGCTGGCGGTGAAGCCGAAGAGGCGACCGCCGTGAAAGATGGGTGCGAAGAACATCATGTCGGCCGGGTGAGAACCGGTGTAATCCGGCATCGAGGTGACGAAGATGTCACCGGGTTCAACCCACTCGATGCCGCGAAGCGCGATGCACTTCTGCACTCCCGGGCTGAGTGTTCCCATGAAGAGCGTCAGACCGGGTGCTTCGGCAAGCGTGCCCCCCTGAGCATCGAGTAGGCCACAGGCGAAGTCGCGGTCCTCATAGATGACCGGTGAAAACGAGGTGCGCTGGATGGTATCGCGCATTTCGACGGCGGTTGCATTCAGGTAGTTGCGAACGACCGACAGCGTAATCGGATCGACGGATGAAGTCGCGGACATGGATCAGCCTCCGAGGGTCACGATGAGATTGCCGAACGAATCGACACGGAGCGTGTCGGACGGAAAGACGACGGTCACGTGGGCGGGTTCTTCGATGATCGCCGGTCCGGCGATCACATTGCCCGCCTTCAGGTTCCGGCGGTCGTAGATTCCCGTTTCGTGCCGGGCGCCGTCGAGGTGAACGCTGCGGGTTTCTCGGATCGCAGAGGATGCGTCGTGTCCGCCCTGTTCGATCTCGCGGATTGCAAGTTTTGTCATTGCCCCGAATGCGCGGAGGCGGAAGGTCACCGTTTCGCGGGCACTCGGCATTTCATGGCCGAACCGGATGTGATGTCGCTCATCGAAACGGCGAGCGAGCGTTTCGCGGATCGATTCATCCAGGAACAGGCCTTCCATCGGGACTTCGACTTCATGACCCTGTCCCTCGTAGCGAGCCTCGACCGAGCGTTCGAAGTGCACGCGATCGGCCGGAACTGCTGCCTCTTCCATGAGAGCGTTCGCTTCGGCTTCCATGTCGACAAAGAGCGCCTGCAAGGTGGCCAGCTCGATCTCGGCGATCGACTGGACATAACTTCGAGCGAAGGTGCCGACGATATCAGCGCTCAACATACCCCACGCGGAAAAAGCGGCCGGGTGATTGGGGATGACGACCGTCGGGATATCGAGGTTGCGTGCGACATCGCAGGCGAAAAGTCCACCGCCGCCGCCGAATCCAAGAAGCGCAAAATCACGCGGGTCGTAACCCTGACCGACGAGAACCTGCCGGGTGACGTCAGCCATGTTGTTCCGGGCGACGGTGAGGATACCTTCGGCGGCGCGGTCGATATCGATTCCAAGCGCATCTGCGATGGTGCCGACTCCCTGGCGAGAGAGATCGGCGTTGAGCGACATCTCACCACCGGCAAATCGTTTCGCTTCGATCAGACCGGAGACGACTGCCGCATCGGTGACGGCGGGTTTAGTGCCGCCTTTGTCGTAACACATGGGACCTGGGTCGGCGCCTGCGCTGGCAGGTCCTACGTGGAGGAGTCCACCTTCATCGACCGAGGCGAGACTGCCGCCACCGGCGCCGACGCTGCGAACATCGATACTGGAGACTTTCGCGACGTAGCCCAGAATGTCGTGTTCGGAGCGGAGTACATTTTTGCCATCGACCACCACGGAGACGTCGTAGCTGGTGCCGCCAACATCGGCGGTGACCAGATTCCGGAATCCGGTGATCGTTGAGAGATAAGCAGCGCCGATCGCGCCACCTGCCGGACCGGAGGCAAGCATCTGAATTGGTGCGCGCTCGATCGCATCGATGGTGGAGACGCCTCCAGTCGAGTTCGCGATCAATGGATCGTGCTCGATTCCCATGTCATCCTGGAATGAGCGCTGCAGCCGACGGAGATAACTGACAACCGGCTTCTTAACGTAGGCGTCGATAGCCGTTGAACTGACGCGCTCGTACTCGCGAATTTCGCGAGCAACCTCGTGACTCATGGAGACGTAGACTTCGGGCCACAATTCTTTCACGATGTCACGAATTTCGAGCTCGTGTGCCGGGTTCGCATAGGAGTGGAGGAGGCAAATGGCGACCGTTTCGACTCCCGCCGCCTTCAATGTTGCGACCGCAGCTTCGACATCAGCGCGATTGACCGGTGCCATCACTTCGCCGGTGAATCGAAGTCGCTCGGTGACCTCCAATCGCAGTGCGCGCGGAATCAGCGGGGCGGGCTTTTTCCAGAAGATGTTGTAAATGTGATCGTCCGGGCGATTGATTCGGCGAATTTCGAGCGAATCGCGAAACCCCTTTGTCGTAATCAGTCCGGTTTGGGCGCCACCCATGACAATGAGGGCATTGGTCGCTACGGTCGAGCCATGGACGAACTGACCTATTTCCGCGCTCGGTACCTTTGTTTTCCGAGTCGCTTCGAGCACTCCTTGAACGACATCGCGCGGTGTCGTCGGAGATTTGTCGGCGAGCACTTCACCTGTTTCGGTATCGACCCAAACGATGTCGGTAAACGTTCCACCAACATCTGTCGCCATTCGTTTCACGTGGCTGCTACCTCCTGTTCGCGTTTGAATGCGCGTTTCGTCTCGAAATGGCCTGGTTATGATTCAAGAAGATCCGGTCGGAGCGAACTCAATGGCGCTGCACCCTCCATCGGCACGTAATCCATGTCGAAACCGAAGTGACGCGGACCCCAAACCTTGAGCGCGGCCGGAGTTCGCATGATCGGTGGCACGGAGACCACCATGACCTTGACCCGTTGGCCATATCGGAGTTCCTCGGTGGTGATTGGCTCAGCAGTTTCCGAATCGAGAATGCAGATCAGATCTGGAACGACCGCCAGAACTCCATTTTTCGTCCTGGCAATCAGATTCTCATTCTGGAAATCGATTTCCAGCGTTTCGCCATCGCCATTGGATGCCCCAAGTTCCTGGATTTTGATCTGGCCCTTGGCAAAGCCGTCCGCCGTTCTCCGGAAAACTTCGGTGATCTTGCCGGTGAAGATCACTTTCGCCGGGCTGTAGGTCGTTTCGGCCAGCGTATCGATCAGATGCTGAAACGGATCGATGTGGTTCTCTCGCGCGAATCTGATCGCCCGCCCGACTTTAAGCCCGACTCCGATCGTGCCGCCAATCGAAACCCGTTTGGCGGTGGCCCCATCCATTGCGTATTCGGCGATGTAGGCGACTCCGCCCATGCGGATTGTGATTCCGCGAGCGAGCCACTCGGCCATGTAGTTATCGTGTGAGTCGATCAGCGTTTGATCACCGTGATCGTTTGAGACAACCATCGGGGTGCCAGAGACGCCGTAAATGTGGAAGGTCTCATGAAAGAGTTCCGGGAAGGCGCGACCCATTCCATCGGCGTCGACGACAGGGATGCCGAGGCGCAGCGCGACCACCAGCGGAATCATTGAATTGACGCCACCAGCCTCAATCGGCATCGTCGCGGTGGCGGTTTTGCCGAGGTGCTGTTCGAGACGCCGCAGTGAGGCTGCCGCTTCCATTCCCTGCGGCAGTTTTTCGACGATACAGGTTGGAGCACCCATCATAGCGGTCGGAATGACAAGCGCATCGTCCGGCAGATCGTCGAGATCCATCAGCACAAGATCGCGGCCGGTCTCCTTCATTGCGAGTTCGACCATCAACCGCCCGACGTAGGGGTTGCCACCGCCGCCCGTTCCGAGAAATGCCGCGCCTCGCCCCAGATCGGGGAGGTCCTCGGCCGTGAGTTGTAGCGCCATTGCGAACTCCCTATTTCTTTCCGAAGCGCTCTTCGACCGGCACGAAATCGATGTCGTAGCCGAAGTGGCGAGGTCCGCCGAGTTCGATACCGGCCGGAGTGCGCCACTTTTCGTCACAGGGAATGCCGATGATGGAGACGCGGAAACCGTACCTCAGATGTTCGGTGGTGATCGGATCACCACGCTCGGTATCGAGAATCGCGATCAGGTCCGGAACGGAGACGATGATTTCGCCATTTTCGATGACGACCAGGTGCTCATTCTGGAAGCGGACCGTCATCTGGCGACCGGTGTAGTCGCCGACGCCCTGAATGATCGTTTCGCCGAGCGCCCAACCACGTTCGGTTTTTCGCTGGACATCTATGATCCGGCCGTCGAAGAGACGGAATCCGTTCGTCACCTCAGTCGCCGCGTTGACAGGATCCTTGTGTGATGTCTGTGCCAGGCGAATCGCCTTGCCGATGTTTTCAGCATAGGTGACCGTGCGGAGGACGGCCGCCTCCTTCAAATCCTTTACGGTCATTGGAAAGGCGAATCCACCCGCGATTGCGCCGAATTCGATCGCGATCGGACGAGCCAGCCGCTCTGCCCAGAAGTTGTCTACCGAATCGATCACGGCAGAGTTGCCGCGCGCGTCGGCAACGACGATCGGCGCCGCGCCGTGCCCGAAGAGGGTGAAGGTTGTCAGTTGAATTTCCGGGTAGGCGCGACCCATGCCATCGCCATCGATCACAGGGAGACCGAGTTCACTCGCGACCGCGAACGGGATGACCGAGTTCATGCCACCGATTTCGGCCGACATGATTGCGCCGATCGGTTTGCCAAGCCAGCGCTTCATGGCCTGATAGGCAACCTGCAGCTCGGTCTGAAGGGTGATTCGCTCCAGGAACGGAACCGGTGATCCAATTCCGAACGGGAAGACGACCAGCAGGTCTTCGTCGAGTTCTTCGATGTCGACGAGCTTGAGCGGACCGTTTTTCTTGATCGCTTCCAGCGTTGCGAGCGTGCCGAGATACGGATCGCCGCCACCTCCGGTGCCGAGCACCGCCGACCCGCGGGCAATATCTTCAACTTCCTGTTGTTCGAGCAGTCTCACGTTTGCATCTCCTCCAGGCGCTAGACCGCGCTACTTCCCTGGTTCGGGATCGTGTTGTCCGGCGCGTTCCCAGTAAGTGAGATCGCGGACGGTGATCGGTTTGGGTGCGTTTGGATTGACGACGCGTTTGAACGGGAGCGGGTGTCCAAGGATAAGAATGAACTCCGGTGAAAGATGGGATGGGAGCTCGAGCATAGCGGAGACCGCTGCTTTGCTGAATGAAGTGACGGGGCACGAGCCGAGCCCAAGCGATTGCGCCATCGTGGTCATGCTCATCGCCGCGGTGCCGATGTCGATTGAGTGCACATTCCAGTGCTCGACATTCATCGAATCCTCCTTGGCCTGTTGCGTTTCGATCATGAGGATGATCAGCGCCGGCGGTTCCCAGATCATTCCCGGTGATGCCGCACGTACCAGACTGATCCGCTTCGGGTCGCGAACGACCAAAAAGCGATGCGGATAGCGCATACCACCGCTGGTCGCCCACCGGCCCGCTTCGACCATCTTCTGCAAATCCCCGATGGTGACGGGCTCGTCAGTGAACTGGCGAACTACCCGGCGTTTTCGCATCATTCCGAGAAGGGCTTCGGAATTGACCAGCAAAGAGCTGTCTGTCATGACACACCGCCTTCGGAATCGCCGAGCTCGCGAACTCGCTTCAATTCGGAGGCTGCCGCGGCTGGAATGCGGCGCAGGAAGTCGTAGTACGCTTCCCGGTCCCACATCATCGATGTTTTGTTCGCGTCGATAGCGGCTTTGTATGCTTGAAAGAACTCACCGGATGCCTCCGGGTTGTTCTCGAGCATGAGACCCATCATCCGGCTGGCGGCATCGACCAACCGGAATGTTCCGTAATAGATCGGTTCATGGAGGCAGATCTCAGCGGAACTCACCAGAAAGGTGATGATTTCCAGCGCTTGTTCCTCGGAGAGCACCAATTTTTTGCCGTGTTCGGCCTCGGACACGATGTGTACCTCTCTATCCGTAGCGTTCTTCAACCGGGACATAGCTCGTCTGATATCCGAAGTAGCCCGGTCCAACCAACGCCATGCCCGCCTCCGACCGCCATCGACGGTCACATGGCATCGAGATCACCGCAACCCGGTGACCATAGCGGAGCGTTTCGGTCGTGATCGGGGCGCCCGTTTCGCCATCGAGAATGGTGATTAGATCGGGTGTTGTTACCAGTACTTCGTCTTCGGTTTGAGCGATCAAAAATTCATTTTGAAATGAAACCTTGAGTGACTTGCCCTCGAATTCACCGAGTCCGGCAATGTGTGCCTCACCCCGCGCGAAACCGGTTTCGGTGCGCCGGGCGACATCCGCGACTTTGCCGCGCCAGATTACGTATCCGCCAGTTGCTCCGCGAACGGCTTCAATCGGATCGATGTGCGCCGCGTGCGCTTCCCTGATGGTTCGGCCGATCGTTTCAACCTGGGTGATCGTCCGCGCGACAACGGCCTCTTTGACCTGAGCTCCGGTCATGGGATAGATCGCAATCATTGCGGAGCAACCCATATCAATCGTGACCGTGCGTGCAAATGTCTCCGTCCATTTGTTGCTGATGGTGTTCAGAATCGCGCTGTTGCCCTTTTCATCGGCAATCGCCATTGGGGTGGCGGTGATCCCATAGAGGGAAGGCATGCACATCTGGATTTCAGGGTAGGCGCGACCCATTGTATCGGCATCGATCAGGGGTATTCCCAGAGCCGCTGCGACCACGAAAGGTGTCGTCGAGTTGAGTCCGCCGGCTTCGATCGACATCGTCGCGGTCGCTTTGCGTCCGAGGTAGTTTTGAATCGCCTCGAACGCGGTCACGATTTCGGTTCCACGTGGAATCTTTTCGAGCATGACGGTTGGTGCGCCCATCATTGCGGACGGGATGATGAGATCGTCATCGTCGACTTCGCCTGGATCGAGGAGCGTGACCGGTCCGTACTGATCGATGGCCGCCTTTGCCATCAATTTGCCGATGTATGGATCGCCACCACCCCCGGTGCCGAGGACGGCGGCACCGAGAGCGATATCATCCAGTTGATTAGCTGTGATCATTCGCATGACGAAACTCCGATACGAGAGGCGATGGCCTCTTACTTCGTCAGCGTGAGATCACCAACGGCCTTGACCCGGATTCGGGTGGCATTGCCCGGCAAGTAGGTCAATGGCACGTCCTCGACGTCGACGACCTGAACGGTGTTTGCGTCTGCGCCTGCCTCAACTGCCTTGGCGCAGGCCTCGGCCTTGGCGCTATCGAGGGCCTGATCGCGGGTCAGTGATTCAAGCGAGTAGACGCGATCTACTTCGCCGGAGATTTGCGCGATCGCCGCGCCGACGGCGTTCGCCGCCTCGAAGTGATTCGGTTTGACCATTTCCGAGGCCCCCGCGACCGTGCGGGAAACCAGCACCGAACCACCACCGACGATGATGACTGGCACCGCGTCCGCGCTGGTCTTCATTCGGTCGACGCCGGTTTCGACCATCTCCTGAATGCGATTGATCGCCGCCTCGACCAGTTCAGGAGAGAGGTGAGCAACCTTGCTGGCATCGCCCATAGTGGCGACACCTGCAGCGACCGCGATATCGCTGGTCGTGAGCACGTCGCCGCCGAAGATCAATGCCTGCTGGGTCAGACGATAGCCGACACTCTGCGGGCCGATTTTGAGTGGATCGGTTTGAACGTGAGAACCGCCGCCGAGTCCGAACGAATAGACATCCGGCATCCGGAAGTTAGTTCGCACCCCGCCGATATCAACCGCGACCGATGCTTCACGCGGGAAGCCGTGGGCAAGTGCACCGACATCCGACGTTGTGCCGCCGATATCGACAACCATCGCGTCCTTGAGACCGGAAAGGAATGCGGCCCCGCGCATGGAATTTGTCGGCCCGGAGGCAAACGTCAGCACCGGGTACTGCTCGGCGAAATCTGAGCTCATGAGCGTACCGTCGTTTTGAGTCAAATAAAGCGGAGCGGTGATACCGAGTTCACTGATTGCCCGGCGGAAAGCGACGACGGTCTCTTTGGCAAGTTCGCGGAGACAGGCGTTGAGAATGGCGGCGTTTTCGCGCTCCAGCAAACCGATCCGGCCAATTTCGTTGGATCGGGTGACAGAGGCATCCGGGCATTCAGCCTGGAGGATTTCGGCCGCTCGGATTTCCATCTCCGGGTTGACTGGGGAGAAGACCGACGACACAGCGATCGCTTTGATGCCTTTGGCATTGA